>MDSW01150555.1_pt1 | contig 18354 bp, 15 predicted proteins | sample 811171 | NCBI WGS metagenome assembly MDSW01 (sample SAMN05326641, study PRJNA326480) | marine metagenome | isolation source: seawater | place: Atlantic Ocean: North West | collected 2012 | reverse complement strand
TAAAGATATCGGTTATGATCAAAAAGGTTTTAGTTGGAAGACAGCAAATATAGACTGTTATCTTCACGAACAATCTTCAGATATAGCTATGGGTGTCGACTCCAAAGGAAACAAAGATGAAGGAGCAGGTGATCAAGGAATAATGTTTGGTTATGCTTGCAATGAAACTAAAGATCTAATGCCTGCACCTATACATTTTTCTCATAAAATTTTAAGATTAATGGCAGAAGATAGAAAAAAAGGAATTATCGAAGGAATAGAACCTGACTCTAAAAGTCAAGTTACAATGCTATATGAAAATAACAAACCAAAAAAAGTAACATCAATAGTTATTTCCACACAACATTCCAAAGACCTAAATCAAAAACAAGTTAAAGAGAAAGTTTATCCTTATATATCAAAGTCAATACCCAAAGATTTAATCAAAGATTTGGATGAAAAAAATGTATATGTAAATCCTACTGGTCAGTTTATAATTGGTGGACCTGATGGTGACTCAGGATTAACAGGAAGAAAAATTATAGTTGACACTTACGGGGGTGCCGCTCCTCATGGGGGAGGTGCTTTTTCAGGAAAAGATCCTACAAAAGTTGACAGATCGGCTGCCTACGTAGCTAGATACCTTGCTAAAAATATAGTTGCAGCTGGTGTTTCAAATAAATGTTTAATTCAACTTGCTTATGCAATTGGTGTTTCAAAACCACTTTCAATTTATGTTAAGTTAGATGATAACGATAAAGGTAAGGTTGAAAATATTAAAAAGTTAATAGATCAAAATTTTGATTTATCGCCTAGAGGAATCAGAGAACTTTTAGGACTAAACAAACCCATTTATCAAATTACCTCAGCATACGGGCACTTTGGTAGAGAACCATCAAATAATGGTGAATTTTCATGGGAAAAAATAGATAAAAAAGATATATTTTCAAAGTAAATCTTGAAAAATTATTAAAATTTTATATAAATATTCATACATTGTTGAAATTTCAAAAATGGGCCTAGGCCCATTTTTTTTTGGAAGAGATAAATAATATAATAGTTATGTTAAATAGAGGACTAGATAAATTAGAATTACTAAGAATAGTAGAAGCTGTTGCGAACGAAAAATCTATCGACAAAGAATTGGTTATAGAGTCAATGGAAAGCGCAATCCAAAAGGCTGCTTTAACTAAATTTGGCAATGATAATAGTATTGAGGTAAATATTGACAGAGAGAGTGGAGAAATTAAAATTCAAAAGGTACTTGAAATAGTAGAAAGTCCCGAGGATCCCAATAGAGAAATAGCTTTGGACGAAGCAAAATCAATAAGTGAAAAAAAAGATTTAAAAATAGGGGATAAAATATTTGAAGAATTACCTCAAATTGATTTTGGAAGGATAGCTGCTCAGAGCGCAAAGCAAGTAATTAGTTTTCGTGTAAAAGAAGCTGAAAAAAATAGACAATTTAATGATTTTATAGACAAACAAGGACAAATACTTAGCGGAATTATAAAAAGATTAGAATACGGGAATGTAATAGTAGATTTAGGAAAAGCAGAAGGTGTAATAAAAAAAGATGAGCTGATACCAAGAGAAATTTTAAAAATGGGAGATAGAGTTAAAGCTTACTGCTATGAAGTTAAAAGAGAACTAAAAGGGCATCAAATATTTTTATCAAGAGCGCATCCTCAATTCTTAGCTAGATTATTTTTTCAAGAAGTCCCAGAAATTTATGAAGGAACAATAGAGATTAAATCTGTAGCAAGGGATCCTGGTAGCAGAGCAAAAATATGTGTTAATTCCAAAGATAGCTCAATAGATCCTGTTGGTGCCTGCGTTGGTATGAGAGGAAGCAGAGTTCAGACTATTGTAAATGAACTACATGGAGAAAAAATTGATATTATTAAATGGACAGAAGATCTTCCAACTTTAATCTCAGAGTCTTTATCACCAGCTGAAATACAAAAAGTTTTAATTGACCAAGATAATAAAAGAATAGATGTAATTTTAACTGAAGAAAATTTAAGTAAAGCTATAGGAAGAAGAGGTCAAAATGTAAGATTAGCGTCAAAGTTAACCAACTTTGAAATAGATATTCTCACAGATAAAGAAGACTCAGAGAGAAGACAATCGGAATTTAAGTATAAGACCGAAACTCTTGTAAAAAGTTTAGAAGTCGACGAAACTCTTGGGCAGCTATTAGTATCAGAAGGCTTTCAAGGTATAGAGGAAATTTCTCAAGCTAAACCGGAAGATATTTCAAAGATAGAAGGAATAGATGAAGCTACAGCAAAAGAATTAATTGATAGATCAAAAGAAAATTTAATTAAAGAAAAAGAAGAGGTTTCGAAAAAATTAAAAGAACTAGGAGTTGAAGACGCTCTTATAAATCTTAAAGGCATAACACAAGGTATGCTGGTACTATTGGGGCAGAGAAATATAAAAAAGCTAAGCGATTTTGCTGACCTGTCTTCTGACGAATTAATCGGAGGTTATGATGAAATCAAGGGAAAAAAAATTAGAATAGAAGGATATTTAGAAGAATTTTCTCTTTCAAGGGAGGAAGCTGATCAACTTATAATGTCTGCGAGGGAGCTAGCTTATAAATAAAGATTTATGAAAGATAAAAAAGATAAAAAAAAAACTTTAACAATATCTACAGCCTTAACCAAAAAGATTAATGTTCCTAACGTAAGCAAATCAGGACAAAAATCTTTTTCGATTGAGAAAAAAAAATCTTTTAAAGGTCAGAGATTTCCAAATAAAAATAACCCAAATACAGGAAATACCAATAGATTTGATGGGAACAAAAAGAATTTTGCTCGAAAATTCGTTGAACAACAAGCTACAAAAGCTTTTATTAAAAAAGATGAAAAGACACCTAGTAAAAATAAACTAAAACTAAAAGGACCTATTGATAGGAAAGATTTTAAACTTACGGTATCAAGGGCATTAAATGTAGAGGAAATTGAGATAAAACAAAGAAGCTTAGCTTCAGTTAAAAGAGCTCGTCTAAAAGAGAAGAAAAATAAGACGGGAACAGAAGAAAAAAAAGAATTTAAAAAAATTGTTAGAGATGTAAAAATACCTGAACAGATTTCAATTCAAGAGTTATCAAATAGAATGGCTGAACGTTCAAGTGATATCATTAAATTTTTATTTAATATGAAGGTTATAGCTACGATTAATCATATAATAGATAAAGACACGGCAGAATACATAGTTAAAGAATTTGGTCATAAAGCGGTGTTAGAAGAAACACCAGCTTTAGAAATCAACAAGAAAAAAAGTGCATCTCAGGGCAATTTAAAAAAAAGACCTCCTGTTGTAACAATTATGGGACATGTTGATCATGGAAAAACATCACTTTTAGATGCTCTAAGAAACACAAATGTTGTTTCTAGTGAACATGGAGGAATAACCCAACATATTGGAGCGTATCAAGTTAAAACTAAAAAAAATGAAGTCATCACTTTTATTGATACACCTGGTCATGCTGCTTTTACTGAAATGAGAGCAAGAGGTTCTAAAATTACTGATTTAGTAGTTTTAGTTGTTGCCGCTGACGATGGAATTAAACCGCAAACAGTAGAGGCTATAAAACACTCTAAGGCAGCAAAAGTTCCAATTATTGTAGCTATAAACAAGTGTGATTTACCAAATAAAAATATTAGTAAAATTAAAAATGATTTAATGCAATATGAGTTAATAGCAGAAGAATTAAGTGGCGATACTTTATTTGTAGAAGTTTCTGCAACAAAAAAAACAAACTTAGAAAAACTTAAAGAAAGTATACTTCTTCAATCTGAAATTTTGGATTTAAAATCTACCTTCACAGGTTCTGCTTCTGGTGTTGTACTCGAGTCGAAAATTGACAAGGGGAAAGGCCCTGTTTCTACAATTTTGATATCAAGCGGTTTGCTTAAAAGAGGAGATTATTTTGTTTGTGGAAATACTTGGGGAAAAATTAGAGCAATGATTAATTATGAGGGTAAAAATGTTGAAGAAGCATCTCCTTCAATGCCCATTGAAATATTGGGAATGAATGACTCTGCTTTTGCAGGAGCTGAATTTTTTGTTACAGAAAATGAGGAAAAAGCGAAAGAAATTGTAGAATTTAGAAAAAGTAATTCTAATTCTTCTAAAAAATTAATTCCAAAAGACAAAACAACATTATTTGAAAAGAAAGATTCTAAAGACGAGCTTAATATAATAATAAAATCTGATGTTCAGGGATCTAGTGAAGCTTTAAAAAATGCAGTAAACAAAATTGAGCATGAAGAGGTTAAAGCTAATATAATACTTTCTGATATAGGGATGATAAATGAAACAGATGTTCTTCTAGCAAAAGCATCAAACGCCTTATTAATAGGATTTAATGTTAAACCAAATAGAGAAGCTAAAAAATTAGCTGAAGAACAGAATATTAATATAAAATATTATAATGTGATTTATGAAGCTATAGAATTTGTAGAAAAAGGACTTTCAGGTTTGTTAGAACCAGATATAAAAGAGAAAATCAATGGTTCAGCAGAAATACAAAAGATATTTAAAGTTTCAAATGCGGGAAAGATAGCAGGATCAAAAGTTATTAATGGGGAAATAAAGAACAAATCTAAAGCTAGACTTATAAGAGATGGAGCAGTTGTTTACGAGGGAGAAATTTCAAGTATATTTAGAGAAAAGAATGCTGTAAAAGAAGTTAAAAATGGATTGGAGTGCGGAATAAGTCTTAAAGACTTTATAGATTTTAAAGAGAAAGATATTATCGAGTCTTATCATGCTGAAAAAATAGAAAGAAAAATATAATGAAAAAAAATAATCAACATTCGTTTTACAGCCAGAGACAACTTAGGGTTGGAGAACTTGTAAAACAAAAATTAGGTGAAATTTTTATAAGAAATGAGGCAAAAATACCCTCAATTGATACTAAAGTAATAACTGTAACTGAAGTTAGAATGACGCCAGATTTAAAAACAGCCAGAGCTTACGTAATTCCTTTGGGAGGCATTGAAATGGCAAAAACTGTAAGCACCTTGACGGAGTTCTCTCATCTTGTTAGAAAAGCATTGTCAAAGAAACTTGATATAAAATTTCTTCCTAAACTTTCATTTGTAGAAGATAACTCATTTGAATACGCTGAAAAGATAGAAAGATTAATTAAAAAAAATAAAAAAAATGAAACAAACAAAAACCAACATAATTAAATCATTAGCTATTAATGATAAAGATGTAGGATCTGCTGAAGTTCAGATTGGTCTTTTAAGTAAAAAAATAGAAAAACTATCAGAGCATTTTAAAAAATTTAAAAAAGATAAACACTCAACATTAGGTTTAGCTAAATCTGTTAATAGAAGAAAAAGACTTCTAAATTACTTAAAAAGAAAAAATCCAGATTCGTACAGCCAGGTGATTAAGAAATTAAATTTAAGAAAATAATGTTTAAAATTACAAAACAAGAAATAGAAATTGCAGGAAAAAAAATAACTCTTGAGACAGGTAAGATTGCAAGACAGGCAGATGGCGCCGTAATAGCAACTTGTGGAGAAACAGTTGTAATCTCAACAGTTGTAGGAGCAAAAAAAGTTGATCCAGAAACAGACTATTTTCCTCTTTCAGTAAATTATCAGGAAAAATATTATGCTGCTGGTAAAATTCCTGGAGGTTATTTTAAAAGAGAGGCCAGACCAACCGAGTCAGAAACATTAATTTCTAGATTGATTGATAGACCTATTCGTCCATTATTCCCTGATGACTTTAGGAACGAAGTTCAGGTTTTGCCTACAGTCCTTTCCTATGATAATGAAAATGAAGCTGACATATTGTCTATAATAGCTTCTTCGGCTGCACTAATGATTTCAGGACTTCCATTTAAAGGTCCAATAGCAGCTTCTAGAGTTGGATTTATTGACAACAAATATGTTTTAAATCCATCCAAAAAACAATTAGAAAATTCTAAATTAGATTTAGTAGTAGCCGGAACAAAAGAAGCAGTTCTTATGGTAGAATCTGAAGCATCAGGTTTAACCGAAAAGGAAATGTTAGGCGCAGTTAAGTTTGGTCATGAAAATTTTATTCCAGTAATAAAAGCTATAGAAAATCTATCAAAAAAGTCTTCGAAAGAAGCTTGGAAAATTGACAAAAAAAATTACAAAAAAATTGATGAAAAAATTTCCAAAAAACTCCAAAAAGATTTGGAAAAAGCATTTAATGAAAAGGATAAGAAAAAAAGATCAAACCTAATTAAATCTGCAGAAGAAAAATGTAAATCTTTATTTGAAGATGATGAGAATATATTAGAGCATGAAATAATGTTAAGGCTAAAAAACTTAGAAAAAAGTATTGTCAGAGGTAAGATATTAAAAAGTGAAAAAAGAATAGACGGAAGAGGATTGTCTGATGTTAGACCTATCAAATGCGAAGTTGGAGTTTTACCAAGAACACATGGTTCAGCATTATTTACAAGAGGAGAAACACAGGCATTGGTCACTGTAACCTTAGGAATGAGTGATGATGAGCAAAGAATAGAGAGTCTCGAAGGATTAAGAAAAGAAAGGTTTATGTTACACTATAATTTTCCTCCATTTTCAGTAGGCGAAACTGGAAGAATTGGTACTGGAAGAAGAGAAATAGGCCACGGGAAATTAGCATGGAGAGCATTAAGCTCTTCTTTACCTAAGAAAGAAAATTTTCCATACACTCTTAGAATTGTTTCAGAAATTACAGAGTCAAACGGATCATCATCAATGGCTACAGTGTGTGGGTCTTCATTAGCTCTCATGGATGCGGCTGTTCCTATAAAACAGTCGGTTGCTGGAATAGCAATGGGATTAATAAAAGAAAAAGAAAAGTTTTCAATTTTATCAGACATTTTAGGAGACGAAGATCATCTGGGAGACATGGATTTTAAAGTAGCTGGAACAAAAGAAGGAATTACCTCCCTACAAATGGATATTAAAATAACAGGAATAACTTTTGAAATTATGGAAAAAGCACTTGCACAGGCTCAAGAAGGCAGAGTTCATATTTTAAATGAAATGAACAAAACCATTAAATCGTCTCGAGATGAAGTTTCTAAACATACTCCTAAAATAGAAACTATTAAAGTTGATAAGAAAGATATAGCTGCCGTTATAGGTAAGGGAGGAGCCACTATTAGAGAAATAGTAGAAACTTCTGGAGCAAAAGTTGACGTAAAGGATACAGGAGAAGTTACTGTTGCAGCAAGTGATGAAGCTACAAGAAATAAAGCCATTGAAATGATCAAAAGTATTATTGCTAAGCCAGAGGTAGGTAAAACCTATAAAGGCAAAGTAGTTAAAATTATGGAGTTTGGAGCTTTCGTAAATTTTTTAGGTAAACAAGATGGTTTAGTTCATATTTCACAATTAGCAGCTAAAAGAGTCGAAAAAGTAACTGATGTTGTTAAAGAAGGCGACGAAGTTTCTGTAAAAGTAATTGGTTTTGATAGAGGAAAAGTTAAACTTTCTATAAAAGAAGCCGTTTAAATTTTATCTCAAAATTTGCAGACTAAGATATATTTTTAGGATTAGGCATACCTATTTTATTATAACCCGCGTCTACGTAATGGATTTCACCAGTAACACCACCCGCAAGATCACTTAATAAGTACAAAGCAGATTTTCCTACGTCATCTATATCAACATTTCTTTTTAACATTGAATGATCCGCGCTCCATTTGTATAGGAATTTTGCATCACCTATAGCTGAGGCAGCTAAGGTTTTAATTGGTCCAGCACTTATAGCATTCACTCTAATTCCTTTTGAACCTAAATCTTTGGCTAAATATTTTACGCTAGATTCTAATGCTGCCTTACACACTCCCATAACATTATAGTTAGGAACAACCTTTGTAGACTCGTAAGTCAAAGTTAACATACTAGAACCACTCTTCATTATTTTTGAAGCTTCTTTAGCAATTTCAGTAAATGAAAAACAAGAAACTAACATGCTTTTTGTAAAATTTTCTCTAGAAGTGTTTATGTATTCACCTGATAATTCAGCTCTATCAGAAAAAGCGATAGCATGGACTACAAAATCTAATTCACCCCATTTGTTTTTTATCTCTTGAAATGTTTTTATAATATCATCTTTATTTTCTACATTACAATTCAATAGAAGTTTAGAATTTACGGACTCAGCTAAAGGAGTAACTCTTTTTTTAAGGGCTTCACCCAAGTAAGTAAAAGCTAATTCAGCTCCATTTTCAGAGAGTTTTTTTGCTATTCCCCAAGCAATGGATCTATCATTAGCCACCCCCATGATTAGTCCTTTTTTACCTTTAACCAAGCTCATAATTATACCTTTTCAAAAATTAGAGTAGCGTTTGTTCCTCCAAAACCAAAACTATTGGACATTACTGAATTTAAAGTAATGCTTTTTTCAACTTTGGTTACTATTGGAAATTTTTTTGCTTCATCATCCATCTCACCTACATTTGCAGAAGCTGCAATAAAATTGTTTTTCATCATTATTAAACTATAAATAGCCTCATGTACTGAAGCTGCACCAAGAGGATGTCCAGAAAGTGATTTTGTTGAACTTATTTTTGGTATTTTGTCTTTGAAAGCTTCAGAAATTGCTTTTAATTCTGTAATATCACCTACAGGCGTTGAGGTACCATGAGTATTAATATAGTCAATTTTATTTTTAGAAGTCTTTATAGCCATATTCATACATCTTACTGCTCCCTCTCCAGATGGAGCAACCATATCATTACCATCTGAAGTAGCACCATAACCTGTTATCTCAGCATAAATATTTGCTCCCCTCGCTTTTGCATGCTCATATTCTTCTAAAACTAATACACCAGCTCCACCAGCAATTACAAATCCGTCTCTAGTTTTATCATAGGGCCTGGATGCTTTCTCTGGAGTGCTATTATATTTTGAAGATAAAGCTGTCATCGCATCAAACATAGCTGTCATAGCCCAATGTAGTTCATCACTTCCCCCAGCAAATACTATTTTTTGTTTTCCAAATTGTATAAGCTCTACTCCATTACCTATACAATGTCCGCTAGTCGCACACGCTGAACTTATAGTATAGTTAACCCCTTTAATTTTAAAAGGTACTGCTAAAGTCGCTGAAGCTGTACTCGCCATAGTTCTTGGAACAATGAATGGCCCCATTTTTTTAGGATTTTTTTCTCTTGTTTTGTCTGCTGCTAAAATAACATTTTCTATTGAAGGACCTCCCGATCCCATTACCATTCCTGTTGAATTATTACTTATTTCATTTTCTTTTAATCCAGAGTCTTTGACTGCTTCACTCATAGCAATATAATTGTATGCTGAACCACTACCCATAAATCTCATTACCTTTCTATCTACGAAATCTTCTAATTTAATTTTAGGCTTTCCATGAACATGGCTTTTTAAATTATGTTCCTTATATTCTTCGCAAAATGAAATACCAGATTTTGTATTTAACAAAGAATCACAAACTTCTTTTTGATTATTTCCCAAGCAAGAAACTATTCCAATTCCTGTTATTACTACTCGTTTCATGATTTAAATAATCCTACTTTTAAATTTTCTGCCGAATATATTTCTTTTCCATCAGCTTTAAGAATCCCGTTAGCCAAACCTACCGTGGTACCTTCTTTTATAAGAATTCTTTTCATATTTATTTCGTAACTTGCCAATTTAACATTTTTTAATACTTCTCCAGTAAATTTTACAGTATTAACACCTAACGCCCTTCCTTTTCCAGGATTGCCTAACCAGCCTAAATAAAAACCAACCAGTTGCCACATTGCATCTAGACCTAAACAACCTGGCATAACAGAATCATCTTTAAAATGACACTCAAAAAACCACAAACTATCTTTTATGTCTAGTTCAGCTTTAATTAATCCTTTTTTAAAACTTCCTTTATTTTCACTAATTTCTGATATTCTGTCAAACATGAGCATAGGAGGAAGGGGTAATTTAGCATTTCCTGGGCCAAAAAGCTTACCATTGCCACACTCGATTAACTCTTCATATTTATAGGATGATTTTTTATTCATAAATTAATAATGATTATTAATTTCATACAATCATTAGTTTATAATTGTTACAATTCTATGACAACGTATCTCAGTCTAAACCACTTTACAAATACTTTAGAATTGTCGTAAATTAAACCTTATAAAAGAAATCATAATAATATGAGCGAAAAGTCAAAATGTCCATTTACAGGCGCAGGAACACCGCCGAAATTTCCTACGGGTAGAGGTACATCAAATCGAGACTGGTGGCCTAATAGTTTAAACCTAAAAATTTTAAGCCAACATTCATCATTAGTTGATCCTATGGATAAAAAATTTAATTATGCTAAAGAATTTAAAAAACTTAATTATAAGGCCCTAAAAAAAGATTTACACAAATTAATGACAGACTCACAAGATTGGTGGCCCGCAGACTATGGTCACTACGGACCGTTGTTTATAAGGTTAGCATGGCATGCTGCAGGAACCTATAGAACTGGAGACGGAAGAGGCGGTGCTGGTACTGGAAACCAACGCTTTGCTCCATTAAACAGTTGGCCAGATAACGTTAATCTTGATAAAGCACGGTTATTGCTTTGGCCCATAAAAAAGAAGTACGGAAAAAAAATATCATGGGCTGATCTTTTTATATTAATTGGAAATGTATCTTTGGAGTCAATGGGATTTAAAACATTTGGTTTTGGAGGGGGCAGAGAAGACATCTGGGAACCAGAAGATGATATTTACTGGGGATCAGAAAAAGAATGGTTAGGTGTTAACCGTTATAGCGGAAAACGTGATCTTGAAAATCCTTTAGGTGCATCACACATGGGATTAATTTATGTAAACCCACAGGGACCTGATGCTAATCCAGATCCTCTTTTAGCCGCTCATGATATTCGTGAAACTTTTGGTCGTATGGCAATGAATGACTATGAGACAGTAGCGCTTGTTGCCGGAGGACATACTTTTGGAAAATCTCATGGTGCTGCACCTGAGTCTCATAAAGGTCCAGAGCCAGAAGGTTCAAAAATTCAAGATCAAGCAACAGGCTGGAACAGTAATTATAAAAGCGGTAAAGGAGTAGACACAATAAGTAGCGGACTAGAAGGTGCTTGGACACAAACTCCTATAAAATGGGATATGGGATATTTAGATTGTCTATATGGCCATGAATGGGAATTAACGAAGAGTCCTGCAGGCGCACATCAGTGGACACCAAAACAAAACGGTCAAGCTATAAAAATGGTTCCAGACGCACATGATAAAACAAAAAAACATCCTCCTATGATGTTAACAACAGATATTTCTATGAGAGCAGATCCTAAGTACGGACCTATTTCCAAAAAATTTCATGAGAATCCAGATGAATTTGCCGATGCTTTTGCAAGAGCTTGGTTTAAACTAACCCATCGTGATATGGGTCCTAAAGCTTGTTATTTAGGTCCTGAAGTTCCAAAAGAAAATTTAATTTGGCAAGACCCCGTGCCTAAAGCAAAGTATAAACTTAAAAATAAAGATATAAATACTTTAAAAAAACAAATTTTAAAATCAGGTCTATCTATTTCACAACTAGTATCTACTGCTTGGGCTTCAGCATCAACTTTCCGTGGTTCGGACAAAAGAGGCGGTGCTAATGGAGCTAGAATTCGATTAGAGCCTCAAAAAGATTGGGAAGTTAATAACCCACAAATTCTATCTAAAGTTATTAAAATTTTAGAAAAAATTCAAAAAAGCTTTAATACTAAAAGTAAAACAGTTTCGATAGCAGATCTTATTATTCTTGGTGGTTGTGTTGGAATCGAAAAAGCTGCTATGAAAGCTGGACAAAAAATAACTGTCCCATTTAACCCTGGACGTACTGACTCATCTCAAGATCAAACAGACACATATTCGTTTGGTTTACTTGAGCCTAAAGCAGATGGATTTAGAAATTATATTACAAGTAAAACTAATGGGTCATCAAACAAACCTACAGTGTCAGCTGAAGAAATGTTGGTTGATAAAGCTCAACTAATGAAACTTACCGCACCTGAGATGACAGTCCTTATTGGTGGTATGAGAGTTTTAAATACTAATTTTGATAATTCAAAACATGGTATTTTTACAAAAAAACCTGAGTCACTTTCAAATGATTTTTTTGTTAACTTACTGGACATGGGTACAAAATGGAAAGAGATCTCAGAGGATGAGGATATATTTGAAGGAAGAGACCGCAAAACAAATAAAGTTAAGTGGACCGGCACACGTGTTGATCTTATATTTGGGTCAAATTCTCAATTAAGAGCAATAGCAGAAGTTTATGCATCAGAAGATTCTAAATCTAAGTTTGTTAATGATTTTGTTTCCGCATGGACTAAGGTCATGAATTTAGACCGTTTTGATATTAAAAAAAATTAAAGCCTTCCCCATAAACTTTCTTTTTTAACCCACCCACTAAATTTGTCGACTTTTACTTTACACCATTCTTTTTTACATTTTGAAACTAAACATAATCTACCTTTAGCCAAAATTACCAATGGCTTTGAGTATATAGTTGGATCCTTAAAAACTATGAGTTTTTCTTCTTTTGAAATACCGGCCTTTTTTTTTGAAAGCTGAGAAACATGTATCCAACCACTGTTATTTTGATGATCTAATATTTTTCTAAAGTTTTCTGATTTATCTTTTATTAAAACAGGAAGATATTTCTTTTTATAAAATAATTTTATAGGATATTCAAAAGAAGGCCCTTGTCTTAGATTTACTTTATCATTTCTAAGAGTTAAAAAATAATCTTCTGCTGAAAATAATTTAAAACTAATTAAAAAATAAAAAAATGAAAAAAAAACTATTTTTTTTATACTTATCTTTTTGTACATTCTTTTATACAGTTTGAATTTCTACTTAATTTAATTTTTCTGAAATTCGATGTTAATGCGTTAAAAACAATCATCTTACCTGTTAAGTCATTTTTTGGATTAATTATAGTTTTTATAACCTCATTAGCTTGCAATGTGCCTGCCATTCCAGCCAATGTGGACATAATACCCTCAGACTCACAATTGTTTTCATTTCTTGGAATTTCAGGCATGAAACACCTGAAGCAGGGAGTTTTTTTCTTAAAATTAAAATTAAAAATATGCCCATCAAATTTACTTATTGCTGCAGATATCAATATTTTCCTTTTTTTTAAACAATAGTCATTTATCAAATATCTTGTTTTAAAATTATCAGTTCCATCACATATAATGTCAAATTTACTAAAGATATCGGAAATGTTTTTTTCGCTTATCTTTTTTTTAAAAATAGACACTTTGATATTCTTATTGATTTTTTTTATGATCTTTGAAGCTTGGTTTACTTTATATTTTCCTATATCTTTAGATGTAAAAAGAATTTGTCTATTCAGATTTGACATTTCAACTTTATCGTAATCAACAATACCAATATTACCCACCCCTGTATTTGCTAAATATAACAATAAGGGACACCCTAAACCTCCTGCTCCAACTACTAAAATTTTAGAAGATAAAATTTTTTTTTGTCCTATTACCCCAACTTTTTTTAGAATTATTTGCTTTGAAAATCTTTTGAAATCCTTTGTACTTATTTTCATTGAAATTTGACTAATTTATATTTTTTTTATTTATCAAAAACTTATCTATAATTTTTTCAGCAATTACAGACGCAATGAAATTTTTTTTATTTTTTTTAATAAATTCAGTTTCACCCTTTTTATTAATTATTGTAACTTCGTTATAATCTGAATTAATACCACTATTTTTTTTTGAAACGTCATTGGCAATAATTAAATCACAATATTTTTCTTTTAATTTTTCAAAAGAATTTTTTACTAAATTCTCAGTTTCAGCAGAAAAACCAACAACAATTTTTGGTCTTAGTCTATTATTTTTTCCTAAGTAATCTAAAATATCTGGATTTTTTTCTAATTCTATATATTTGAATTTATTTTCATTTTTTTTTATTTTATTTTTATTAGTTTTTTTTGGTTTAAAATCTGAAACAGCTGCTGCACAAACTGCTATATCAACTGGCAAAAGTTTCTTAACTTCGTTAAGCATCTGATCTGAGGTTTTTACATTTTTTATTTTTAAGTCCCCGGATGGGTTTATATTTGATGGCCCAGCAACCAATGTTGTTTTAATTCCATATCTGGCTAATGCTAACGCTATTTCATAGCCTTGTTTTCCACTAGATTCATTCGAAATGAATCTAATTGGATCTATGTACTCTCTGGTTGGTCCAGTTGTAACTAGAGCTTTTAACTTTTTTTCCTGTAAAAAATTTTTTTTATCAAAATAGTTTTTTAAAAAAGAAAATATTTGTCTTGAACTAGACATTCTGCCTTCACCATATTCTCCGCAAGCCATTTCTCCTTTTATAGGACCTATAAATTTGTAACCAAAACTCATTAGAGTTTTAAAATTATTCTGGGTAGCCTTATGCAACCACATTCTGACATTCATTGCAGGAACAAGCACTATATCTTTGTCAGAGGCTAATATAACAGTTGTGGCTAAATCCTCTGCTTTACCTACACTTAATTTAGACATCAAGTTAGCTGTTGTTGGCACCACAAGAATGATATCTGCCCATCGTGATAAAGAAATATGGTCTATTTCAGATTCATTTTCAGGATCAAAAATTTCTTCGTAAACTTTATTTTTTGTTAAAGAAGCTAATGACAGCGGGGTTACAAATTCCTTGCCACTTTTAGTTAAGATAGTTTTAACGTAAGCATTTTTCTTTTTAAGAAATCTTATTATATCAAGAGTTTTGTAAGCAGCTATACCACCACCTACAATCAGAAGAATTTTTTTATTTTTTAATGACATTTTATAATTAGAATACTAATAGAATAACAATTACAACACCTAAAACACCAATAATGATATTATTTTTTAAACTTTTTAACTTCATTTTTTCAATCTCTAAACTTTTATTGCTTCTCATATTAAGATTAAGTTTTCCTTCAGCTATTAATTCTAAAGCATAATTCGCTTTATCCATAAATTTTGGAAAATCTGGTATTCTTTTTAAAATTTCAGCAGAAGTATTTATGGCTTGATCAATATTACCCTGGGGACCTTTAAAATTCTGTATCCAATTTTCTAAAACTGGTTTTGAGACTTCCCAAATATTTGTTTCAGGATACAACTTTCTAGCAACCCCTTCCACCACAACCATAGTTTTTTGTAGAAGCAGAAGCTGTGTTTGTGTAGCCATATTAAATTTTTCAGTAATTTCAAATAATTGTGATAACAAATTACCCCCCGAAATATCTTTAATTGACTGGCCAAATATTGGTTCACCAACCGATCTAAGAGCTTGCGCAAAATCTTCTTTAGAGGCATCGGAAGGAACTAAGCCTGCTTCGAAATGTACTTCAGCCACTTTTACGTAGTCTCTTTTTACGAAACCATACAGAATTTCAGCAAGATATCTTCTATTGTTTTTATCTAGCCTTCCCATTATGCCAAAATCTACTGGAATTATATTTCCTTTTTTATCAACAAATAAATTTCCTTGATGCATGTCACCATGAAAAAAACCATCTTTTACTGCCTGTTTAAGGAAATGTTGAATTAAATTCTCTGCTAATTTTTTTAAATTAACACCTGATTTCTTTAAGTCCTCGTGTTCTCTTATTGAAATTCCATTAACCTTATCTAATGTTAAAATTCTTTTTGAAGTATAGTTCCAGTAAATTTTAGGAACATTAAAACCTTGATCATTTTTGGTGTTTTCATACAGTTCATTTGCAGCTGCAGCTTCAAATCTTAAGTCCATCTCTATATTAGTTATTTCTCTTAATAAGTGTATAACTTCTATTAATTTTAGCCTTCTAGTTTTTGAAATGAGATTTTCTATTAAATAAGCAAGGAGCATTAAAGCATCAAGCTCTCTATTAAATAATTTTTCTATATTAGGTCTTAAAATTTTAATTGCGACTTCTTTATAATCGTTATTTATTTTTATCTTAGCAACATGAACTTGAGCTATAGAAGCCGCAGCGATTGGTTCACTTAAATCTTTAATATTTTTAAATTGGGTTTCACCTATTTCTTTTTTAATTATTTCTTTTGAAAGATTGATGTCAAAGGGAGGTAATTTATCTTGAAGTTTTGCTAAGTCGTTTGCAAGTTGCTCTCCAATAATATCAGGTCTTGTTGCTAAAAATTGGCCTAATTTAATAAAAGTTGTTCCCATACCTTCCAAGGCGTCACATAATTTTTCTCCAGATTTTTTTGAGTAATCGCTAGGAGGTTTTTTTGAACCTATGCTAATAAAATTAAAGAAAATTTTAACTATAATTGGAATGTTATAAATTTCATTTATTGTTTCTATAGCACCTGACGAAGCTAATTTCCTGGCAATTAGAAATAGTTGATAAATTCGTGTAAACATTTTTAGATTTTCCAGCCCGAATGAATTGCTGAAATACCACTTGATAAATTTCTAAATTCGATATTTGAAAAACCATTTTTTTTTATCAAATCAAACATTTCTTTTTGGTCATAAAACTTTTCTATACTATTAACTAAATAACTATATGGCAGGTCATCTCCAACAACATATTTTCCTAAAACAGGAATTATCTTTGAATATTGCTTGTATAGTTTTTTAAGTATTTCATTTTCAACTTTAGAAAATTCTAAACACATAAATCTACCTCCCTTTTTCAAAACTCTATGCGCCTCTTTTAAACACAAATTAATATCTGTTACATTTCTAATTCCATAACTAATGGTGTAAAAATCAAAAGTATTATCTTTAAAAGGTAATTTTTCAGCATGAGCACAGTACCACTCTATGTTTTCGAAATTTTTCAGCCTGTCTTTTCCTATTTTAATCATTTCTTTATTCGGTTCCACGCAGAACACTTTGCCCTTATTACTTTTTATTGAAAATGCCTTAGCTAGATCTCCAGTGCCTGATGCAACATCTATTAAAAAGCTATTGGGATTTGGTTTCATCCAATCTAGCATATTTTTTTTCCAAAGCCTATGTATGCCAAAAGACATTAAATCATTCATTAGATCATATTTTTTGTAAACTTTGTTGAATACAGAGTTTACTAGTTTAGTCTTTGGGTTATTGTATAAATTCATAAATAAATTATATGCTAGAATTACTATAAGTTGAAGATAACAAAAATAAATGAAGTTGACCCTAATATTTTAAAGATATATATACATCTAAAATTATGCCAAATTCAAAGTCAGCGATTAGAAGGGTAAGAAGGGTTAAAAAGCAGACCCATATAAATCGTTTGAGAAAAAGCAAATACAAGTCAGCAGTGAAACATATGGAAACTTTAATAAAATCTAATAAAAAAGATTCAATTAAAAGTTTTTTTCCAAAATTTCAGTCGATTCTCATGCAGGTTGCTAAATCTGGAGTAATAAATAAAAAAACCGCTGCTAGAAAAATTTCTAAAATATCAAGACGAATTCCAAAATAAATCATCCATTTAATCAATTTCAAGTTGATAAAGTTACAATATTTAGAAAACTGAAACTACATTTAGATATTTAACTTTTAAAGTTGAATTTAAAAAAAATAATTTTTGCAATTTATATTTTAATTTTTTTTTAATTTTTTTTCACTCATTACGATAAACGTACAACCTAAGTCAATTTTTTTTTGTTTTTTCAAAAATAAATCTTGAACAACTTCAATTAAAAAAATAAAAAAGATTTCAAACTAAATTTATTACATGGAAAAAAATTCAACAACACCCAAAGATATTTTTATTGCCGAGGAAGAAAAAACATTAAGCTGGACAGAAGTCCAATCTTCTTTTGAAAAAACTTTTGGTTCAGAAGTCTATTCAAGTTGGTTAAAAAATATTAAATTAATAAAAGAATATAACGATTACTTAGTTTTAGGTGTACCAACTAGATTTTTCAGAGATTGGATAGTTTCTAGGTACCTGGATAAAATATTAGAACAATTAAAAATATTTAAATTAAGTATTAATAGAATTGAATTTAAAATTTTAGAAGAAACTAAAACATTGGGCAGTGAGACTTTTAAGATTGATGATTTCAAAAAAGTTACTGAAATCAAAGACTCTATTTTAAATTACAATCGTCTTAATCCAAATTTAAATTTTGATAATTTTGTAGAAGGATCAAGTAATAAAATAGCCTTATCATCCTCAAAAAAAATATGTAAACAAATATCAAGATATAATCCCCTTTATATTTATGGAGGAGTAGGTTTGGGTAAAACACACTTGTTAAATGCTATTGGTCTTGAGCTTCAATCTGAGAACAATGTGATGTTTATTTCAGCGGAAAGATTTATGTATCATTTTATAAAATCTATAAAAAAAAATGACATGGTAAATTTTAAAGATTTTTTCAGAAAAT
>MDSW01157129.1_pt1 | contig 18356 bp, 12 predicted proteins | sample 811171 | NCBI WGS metagenome assembly MDSW01 (sample SAMN05326641, study PRJNA326480) | marine metagenome | isolation source: seawater | place: Atlantic Ocean: North West | collected 2012 | reverse complement strand
TGACCTGCAGCACACGTGCAAGCGCAGGCTCATCGTCTGCGGAAGGCACTTTCTGCAATGTGCGCCGCACAGGGCCAAAGTAACCAATCGTAATGGCGATCCCGGCGCTGAACGCCACAAGGTTGATGATCGCCACCATCGTAATGAAGCCCTGGCGTGCCTGGTCTGAGCTGAGCGCACCGATGATATTCTGATCGTTGTAAATGGCATTAAAGACAGCTGCCGGGACGTGGGGCCCTACCGCAGTCAACACCAGGAAGAGAACGGGCCAGCTTGCTGCAAGCTGTCGCCATCCCGTCTGACTGCGATAGACGATTTCCGCGACCCGCGGCTGTCGGCAAAGTCGCAGCTCGGCCGCCAGTTCTCCAGCCGTTTGATATCGCTTCTCAGGATCTTCGTTGAGACAGCGTCTAAGAATGTAAACCAGCTGTTGATGGACGGGGGAGTCGACGTCCTGCAGTGGGCGGACGCTCGCCGTTCGTCGGATGCGCACCATCTCGGTCAGAATGTCGGCCGAGCCCCCATTGATGTTCTCCGGGAATGGTCGCTGCCCAAACAACAGTTCCCAGAGCAATACGCCCAGCGAGTAGACATCGGCACGTGCATCAATCTCCGGAGGCGTACGTGGGTGTGCCGGATCGAACGCTTCGAGTTGTTCGGGCGACATGTAGGCAAGGCTTCCCCCGAAATAGGCTGCCGGAGATGACCCATCAAGCTCAGCATTAAAGCTGATGTTAAAGTCGGCCAGTCGTGCTGCTCCGTTAATGTCGAGCAGAACATTGGCCGGCTTGATGTCTCGATGCAGAATGCCACGTCCGTGAGCGTACTGCAACGCATCTGCCAGCTGCGCCCCCACGCGACAGGTTACCTGTTCCCAGGGGAGCGTGTTAAGTTCTGATCCAACCGGCAGAGCATCAGGCGACAACACGCCCGTTCTCTCAATGGCCGCTGAGATACAGTCGATCATAATCTGCCCGCTGAGGCTGCCATTATGAGTGCGTGATTCGCGCACGACTGCCTGCAGGGTTCCGCCGGCACAGAACTGCATGTACAGCAGTCTCAGGTTTTGCTCCTCGAGCCGGACCTGATCATGGACTCGGACAATATTGGGGTGATCCAGCTGCGCCAGTGTCTGTCCTTCCTGTCCGTGGTCGCTCGAAATCTTGAGTGCCACAGTTCGCTGCATCGACTCCTGTCGAGCGAGGAACACACTCCCGAATGCTCCCGTGCCCAGCTGAGACATCAGATAGAAATCACCAATGTGTTCCCCTTCGTGGAATTGTTCAGAAAGCTGTTTGCCACTTGCTGATCTCGATCCCGTCTCTGTTGCATCTAACTGGAAGAGACGTCCGAGTTCAGCGTGCCGCTCCGGAAACCGTTCGAAGCAATCGCTGGCTTTGACAGATTCTCCGGAGGCCAGTCGAACATGGTATTCTTCATAGATCAGTTCAGCCGGCATTCCATCCGGGTGAATTAATTCGGGACACTCTGCCGCGTAGTCCTCCAGTAACAGCCGGGGTAAATCGCCGCCGTACCTGAATTCAAGGTCGACCTTGATCAACTCAATGAGCGTCAGGCGACGCACGTTTGGCGGGCCGCCTGGCAGGTGATCTTTCAGCAACGGGCCAAGGCCATCCGACTCCCATGCTTCGAGGAAGCTGGTGAGATGGACCGTGATCAATTCCCATGGATCGTCGTCAGGACTGTTTCCTGTGCCGGTCAGCTGAGAATCTCCCGTTTGACGTCCCCATAGACATCCGTGAGCCGAAAGTTACGGCCCGCATGCCTGAATGTGAGACGTTCGTGATCGAGTCCCAATGCATAGAGCATGGTTGCGTGCAGGTCGTGCATATGTACCGGGTTCTCGACAGGGCCATATCCAAATTCGTCAGTTGCGCCCCATGTCAGGCCTCCGCGCGCTCCTCCGCCTGCAAGCCAGACGGTGCCAACGGTTGGATGATGATTTCTTCCATGACCATTTTCGGCCATTGGCGTCCGACCAAACTCGCCCCCCCAGACCACCAGTGTGTCTTCGAGTAGTCCACGACGGTCAAGGTCTTCGAGCAGCCCGGCAATCGGCAGATCTGTTTTTGCACATTCAGAGATGCAGCCTTCCTTCACCTTTTGGTGATGGTCCCATGTGTAGTCCGTGGAAACCTGAATGTATCGCGCACCGGCTTCGGCAAACCGGCGGGCCAGCAGGCATTGTCGACCGAAGTTGTCGGTGGGGTCGGAATCGATTCCATAGAGTTCCAGTGTATCCTTCGTTTCGTCCTGAAGGCTCATAACGTGTGGCATTGTGGACTGCATTCGAAACGCCAGTTCATAGCTGTCGATCAATCCTTCAATTCGTGGGTCGGTGACAGTTCGCTGCAGGTGCCGTCGGTTAATCCTCTGAATCAAATCCAGTTGTCGCTTCTGCAGTGTCCGTGGCGTCCGTTGATTGACGAGATTCGAAACAACCGCGTCTTTTACTGGTGTTTCTGCTGACCCAATTGCAGTGCCCTGATGGACGGAGGGAAGAAAAGCGCTGCCGTAGTTCTGGACTCCCCCGTGTCCTCGAGGAGGCGAAATGGTGACGAACGACGGAATATCCTGAGATTCACTTCCGAGTCCGTAACTCACCCATGCACCGACGCTCGGACGCAGCAGACTGGCGGTTCCGGTATGGAGGTTAAGGAGCGCCTCGCCGTGAGCATTTCCTTCGGTGTGGAGGGAACGCACGACACACATTTTGTCTGCATGTCGCGAGAGATTGGGCAGCAGTTCGCTCATCCATACGCCGGAATCCCCATGCTGGCGAAACTGAAACGGAGATCCGAGAAGCCTGCCCAGAGTCGACTTCTTTGCGTTCCCGACTGACTTACCGGAGAGTTCTTCCCCGTCGCGTGCGTTGAGTTGCGGCTTGGGATCGAACAGATCGACGTGGCTGGGGCCGCCCCACATGAACAGAAAGATGATGCGTTTGGCATGTGGTTGCAGGTGAGGCAATCTTGAATCGCCGGCAGCAGCCATGGCAGAGAACGCCACGTGTCCAAATCCGGCAGCACTGGCTGCCAGCATCTGGCGACGAGAATTCGCAGGCTGAAACTGTTGGCACCGCATCTCAAATTCCGTGAGGCATTGAACTCGTCCATGGTACGGAAAACGTGTTCGGGCCGCACGTGTGATTCTGTGGAACTCCTGTCGCGCTGCGCACGAAGGCGCCCTTCGTGGACGAGGTTCTCCAATTTCGCCAGAATTCCCTCCGATTGAACGGACTTCCCTGCGTATGAACAGGGCAGTTCCGCCTCTCCCTTCATTAACGGATGCTCCCATGAATGCTCACGGATACGTTGAACGCTTCGTCAATCTGCTCGATCCGGAAGCGAATACGTTGTTTAACTGTTCTGTTGACGATGCAGTTGAGGCAGTCGGTTCAGGAGATCCGGAACGAGTGAGAGCACTCGATGGGCAGTTTGCTCTCGTGCATCGCAACGGTCACATCGTGCGGATGGCGCGTTCCATCGGCCGACCAATGCGATACTTTCTTGCCAAACAGATCGACGGTCCGTGTCTGGTTGTCGCTGAGAGAATGGATGAGATTCTCGACTGGCTGAAACAGGAGGGGCTCGATGATCAGTTTCATCCGTCCTACACGCGAATGGTCCCCGCTCATTACATCACCGAAATTGCATTGCTCGGATGCCCTGACCCGAATCCCGGTTACACACGTTTCTTCGACCCGCAGCGGAATCGGCTGGGAACTGATCTCGACAGGATTGGCTACGAGTACGTCAGCACGCTCCAGCGCGAGATCGCGGCCTGGATTGATCAGATTCCCGTTCAAGAACCGATCGGCGTTCTGTTCAGCGGAGGAATCGATAGTGGGGCCGTTTTCTGCACGGCTTATGACTGTCTGCTGAAACGTGGTGAGTCACCCGCACGACTGAAGGCATTTACGCTGTCGCTTGATAGTGAAGGGCGAGACGCGGAGCAGGCTCATCGATTTCTCGACGATCTCGGGCTTGGACTGTTCCTTGAAGTAGTGGATGTGCCAGCCGACCAAGTCGACTTTCGTGAAGCGATTGCACTGATAGAGGATTACAAGCCACTTGATGTGCAGTCGGCCACGATGGCAATGACTCTGTGCCGTGAAATTCGCAACAGGTATCCGGCCTGGAAGTATCTGCTGGACGGTGACGGTGGCGATGAGAATATGAAAGACTATCCGATCGAGGAAAATCCTGAGCTCACCATTCGCAGTGTGCTAAACAACCTGATGCTGTATCACGAAGGCTGGGGAGTCGAAGCGATCAAGCATTCTCTGACATACAGCGGTGGCCAGAGTCGTGGTCACGTCCGGTCATGGGCGCCCGTTCGCAGATTCGGATTCAGTGGGCTAAGTCCGTTTGCACTCCCCAACGTCATTGAAGTTTCGGAAGGAATCCCGTTTATCGAACTGACGGACTGGGATCACGGAAAGCTGTATGCCCTCAAGGGCGAGATCACTCGTCGAGGTGTCGAGCAGATCACCGGGTTGACGATGCCCGTCTACGAAAAGCGTCGTTTTCAGCACGGAGCCACTGTTGATGGTTCGTTCGACGAGTTGTTCCCTTCAGAAGAACAGTCGTACCGGGATGTCCTGAGAAGCGTGTTTGATTGATCTGATTCTTGAACGCATCGTCCGTTCTTTCTCTAAGAATCTCATTCAGCGGCAGACCTGACCTTTGGCAGAGTCGCCCGCCTGCTAGACTCCGCATCGCCGGCTGAGAGGCAGTCCGAGAACTGCTTCCGGTGTTTGGGTCTCACTCTTTGTCTGCGGGTTTACAATGCAGAATGTCGTCTTTGACGAACCGTACGAGTTTGTACCTCCGTACCGCGGACGATTCTGGTCATGGCTAATTGGTCGATTTCTACCGTATCTCCTGCGCAGCAGATATGGGATCGTCAGTTGGAAGACTCATGGAATCGAGCGACTGCAGGAGTGCCTGAAGAACGACGACGGCATCATCGTCTGCCCCAACCACAGTAGTATTTCTGACCCAATGATGTGCGGCGTGCTGACGGTGGAAGCGCCGTGTCATATTCACGCCATGGCCAGCTGGCACGTGTTTAAGCAGCACTGGCTGGAGACGTGGGTGTCACAAAAAGCCGGAGCCTTCAGCGTTTACCGCGAGGGAATGGACCGGAAAGCGCTTGATACGGCGGTGGAGATTGTCAGTGGGGCTGAACGGCCACTGATCATTTTTCCTGAAGGCGTCATTTCCGCAGCGAACGATCGTTTGTTATCGCTGATGGACGGAACGGCATTCATCGCCCGCCGAGCGGCAAAGATGCGAGCAAAGTCTCATCCGGATTCACGCGTCGTTCTGTTGCCGATGGTTTACCGCTATGAGCACCAGGAACCGGCCGAGAAGAATCTCACCCCTGTTATTGACCGACTCGAAAAACAGTTTTTCTGGCAGGCACCGGATGGTTGTGACCTGTTGTCGCGGGTCGATCGGCTTCGAGCCGCCATTCAGAGTGCTCGTGAAGTTCAGTTCGACGGTAAGACGTCAACCGGCGATGTTGAGTCCAGAATGCAGGCTCTGATCGAGCGCATTCTGAATACTCATGAAACCGAATGGCTCGGTGGTCCGCGGTCCGGTGATGTAATTGGACGCGTCAAAGACTTACGGACAGAAATTCTGTCTGATATGACGTCTGGTGAAGCGATGGGTGATGCTGAACGCGCCCGCCGCTGGAGACACCTTGCAGATGTGTATTACTGTCAGTGCATGTCCCTCCATGTGCCAGGATATCTTGATCCTGCACGGGCCGGTGATCGCCTGAATCATCGCCTCTATGAGACTGTAGCTCGCATCGAAGAAGAGCTGACAGATACTCATGCAGTTTTCCAGGATCTTCACGTCGATGTACACATTGGTGAACCTATTGAAGTCGACCCGAAGGCTGGTCGTAGTCGCGGTGATGACCCCATGATGGCAGAGCTGCGAAGCCGAATGGTCGCGCTGCTTGGAATTGATGATTGCTGGGTTCCGAATCCCGTTCAATCGCTGAATAATCAGGCGTGAGGGGTGCCGTTGGCCTCTTCGGCCGGTGCCGCGTTTTTCGGATTTGCCGGTCTAGGTTTCTTCCAGGGAATCGCCTTCGTCACTGCTCAGGGAGTCCATCACCATCAGTGGGTCGAAGTAGGCCCAGACTGGCAGTTGACTGCGACGCCCAAATGCCAGCATTCCAGTTCACCACTTCGCAGTCACTCTCTGCTTAAACGCGACGGATAAACTCCACAGCCTCTGCTTCGGTTGCAACTGAGATGTCCAGGTTACTCTGAGTCCGGTAACCGGTTTGTGTCTGCAGTTGCACCTCGTCACCGTCTCGTTCGGATTTTTTCGACTGAAAGACAGGCAGGGCATAAATGAAGTCCTCGATGACCCGGTATCCCGCGACATTCATTCGACTTAGAACTACCAGCGAAGCTGCCGCCGCCCTGAGCATACGTGACAGGTGAGAGAAAACACAGACATGCGGCAGAGGTGAACGGTACCCTGAGCATCGGAGGCCCCTTTTTAGGGAGAGTTAAAGGTGGAGTGCCGTCCATACAGGCGAGAGTCGGCCTGGTCATTACAATAACGCTGTGCGATCAACTGCATCCAGCAGATTTCGGAGGCTCAGCTGTCTGGTTCCGGATCTGCTCTACGCCCACAAATTTTACCTGGACAGAATTCCTCTGACTCATGATCATCGATTCGCATCAGCACTTCTGGCATCTCGAGCAGCCATTCGACTATGAGTGGCTGAAGACCAACGCTCATCAACCTATTTGTCGCAGCTATCTTCCGGCGGATCTGGCACCTCACCTGCAGGAATGCGGAATTCAGCATTCCGTTTTTGTTCAGACTCAGCACAACGTAGAGGAGAATCGCTGGGTCCTTGGTCTGGCGGAACAGCACGACTTCATCGCGGGGGTCGTTGGCTGGGTTGATCTTGCATCGGAAGAGTGTGAAGCACAGCTGGCCGAGTTTCAGGAACATCCGAAATTCGTTGGGATTCGTCACGTTATTCAGGATGAGCCTGATGAGGACCACATTTTGCGTCCGGAGTTTCTGCGGGGACTCAAGGTGCTCCAGAAGCACGGCGTGCCGTATGACCTGCTGTTCTACACGCAGCACCTGCGACATGCGGTGACTCTGGGGAGAGAACTTCCGGAGCTGCCAATGGTGATTGACCATCTCTCGAAACCGAAGATTGCAGCCGGCACGATGGCACCGTGGGCGGATGAGATCAAGGCTGCAGCTCAGTGCCCAAATATCTTTTGTAAGCTCAGTGGAATGGTGACTGAAGCAGACTGGCAGGGTTGGAAGCCGGATGACCTGCGACCGTACGTGGAGACGGCTCTTGAAGCCTTTGGTCCGGAACGATGCATGTACGGGAGTGACTGGCCCGTTTGTGAACTTGCCGGAACTTACGAACAGGTCTTTCAGTCGCTGGACGAGCTGTTGTCCGGGCTGAGTGATTCCGAACGTCAGCAGATCTTTGCCGGGACTGCTCGGCAGTTTTATTCATTGCAGGTCTGATCGGCGAATTCTTCATGAGCGAGACTGCAACAGACTCCAGTTCTGATGACGAGGCTGCACCGCGAGGCGGCCTGATGCCGTGGCTGCGTCTGATGCGTTTGCCAACGGTGTTTACAGCACTCACCAATATTCTGTGTGGATACTTTGTCAGCACTGATTCAAGAGCACTTCCAGACGTCTTTGGCCAGACGGAATTCTGGCTGCTGCTGGTGAGTAGCGCCCTGCTCTATCTGGGCGGCATGGTCCTGAACGATGTGTTCGACTACGAGCTGGATTGTCAGGAACGGCCCGAACGTCCCCTGCCATCGGGACAGATTCCTTTGAGATCCGCCGCCACTCTGGGGTGGCTGATGATGGTCGGCGGGCTGGGAAGCGCATTTGCCGCCGGACTTGTTTCCGGGACCGGGTACTCTTCGTTTCTCATCGCGGTGGTACTCGCTGCACTTGTGTGGTTTTACGACTCCACTCTCAAAAGCACTCCCTTCAGTCCGTTTGGCATGGCCGGATGTCGGTTTCTGAACATCATGCTGGGCGCTTCCTGCTGTGGCGACTGGGAGACCGTCTGGGGCGGGCCCCAGGTTATGATTGCCGGAGCAATGTTTGTGTATATTCTCGGCGTGACCTGGTTCGCACGTAACGAGACGGGAACTGCTTCCTTGTGGCAGTTGATTGTTTCCGTGTTAATGGTGCTTTCTGCGATTGGTCTCAATGCCTGGCTTTGCCACCGAACGGATCCCGGCAACAGATCCCCAGCGATGGGAGCAATGCTGGCGTTGGCCCTGGTTGCTGCCAACATTGTACGAGCCTCAATTCGAGCCATCAGCTCGGGGGAATCAATCCGACTGCAGAAACATGTCGGCTTCATGCTGCTTAACATCATCTTCATTGATGCAGCGATGACGTTCTGCGTGACTGGCAGCAGCAGTTTTGCTTTTCTGGCTGTAGCGCCTCTCGTGCCGGCAATTCTACTAAAGAAGATAATTCCGCTGTCCTGAGACAACGAGGTGCTTATGTTGATTAAATCTTTGCTGATCGTGTTCTGTGTGAGTCCTCTGACTTCCACTCTTGCTGAAGAGAGGATCTACGTATGGCCCAAACACGCCCCCGGAGAGACTTCTCTGGCGGAAGGTGAGTTGCAGCCATTTCGCTCGAACGAAAAACCGCCGGTGGAACGCGTTGAGAAGATCCGCCGCCCGGTACTCAATGTCTACCCGGCAAGTCAGCCAAACGGTACAGCTATTCTTGCGATCCCGGGCGGAGGATTCGGCAAAGTGGTCCCGAATAAGGAAGGATCTGAAGCAGCAAAATGGCTGAACGAGCTCGGCATCACTCTGTTTGTTCTGAAGTATCGAACCAGTGAAGTGACACCGGATGGGGAGCCACTCTGGAAACGTCCATTACAGGATGCTCAACGATCGTTGCGAATCATTCGCGCGCGTGCGACGGAATGGAGTATCAATCCCGATCGAATTGGCGTGCTTGGTTTCTCTGCCGGAGGACAGGTTGGGGCAGTGCTGCATACTGCGGAAGAGAATGCTGCCTATGAATCCCTGGATGTTATCGATCAACATTCGTGCAAACCGAACTTCTCCCTGTTGATCTATCCCTGGAAGATTCTGGATGGCAACTCAGAACTGATTGCCCCCATTCAGGTGCAGCGTACGACTCCTCCTGCGTTTCTCGTTCATACTCATGATGATCGCTCTTCGTCAGTCGGCAGTGTCTTGATCTATGCCCAGCTTCGAAAGCTCGGTATTCCGGCAGAGCTTCACGTGTACCAGAATGGTGGCCATGGCTATGGAATGCGCGCAGTTCCGGGTTCTGACGTCGGTTCATGGCCCGAGCGGGCCACGACGTGGCTGCGTCTGAATCGATGGGCAGATCGAGCTGATGATTGAGTCGCTTCCGATCGCGAGCACCATCAGGACTCAAAGGCTACAGACGATTTCGTCGGATTGATCTGCTGGATCGCCATGCGTCGAGCGATTCGTGTGACTGCCGGAAGCTGCTGACGGCCTGCCATCGCAGTTTCTGTATTGCGGGTTGCCGCGGAGACGGATGACGCTTCACGGATGCGAGATCGGAGTTCCCGATCTCGCACTGCTCTGCTTTCAAGAGTCCGCTGCAGGACACGCATCACGTGTCGCAGATTCCTGTGGTTCCCTGGCTCAAATGTTCGTGGGACACGTGGTTGGTGGTGCATTCCTGATGTTCCTCCAGCGCAACCACCGAACGCGGAGTCGAAGACATTCTTCAGCTCCATGATGCCCCGGCTGATTCTATTTCGTTACGCTGCTACAGAGGCAATCGCGTAGCGGACAAAGTTCCGGACCTGATTTTTCACTTACTCGTCCAGAAAGATGGAATCCGCCCCCGAAATCCGGATGCTTCGATTCTGTGGAGGGGAGGGATTTCTCCATGATGTTGGATTCCGGCAACGGGGGCGGAATGGCAAAGTTTACCTGCACTCAGATGAAACACAGACGAAATTCGGCCGGTGACGTCTCCTGGTTCTGGAGACAACGAAGAACGTGGAGAACCAATGCGACCCGGTAAGAAAGCTGCGCTGTTTCAAGTGACATTGACGGCCAGTGCGCTGACTCAGATTCTGGCTGCTCTGTCATGTTTCCTGGGAGCGTTCGTTCTCCCGTGGACATTTCCTGTTTTTCAGGGGCTGTCAACAGTCGTCCTGGTGTTGCTTGGCTGCCTGATGCTGGCGATGGGACTGGCCAATCTTCTGCTGGGCCGGCATGTGACCCGGTTGATGGCACGTGTCGGCAAGCGGTCTCGCGTTGTGATTCCCAGAGAAGGTGTCGGTTATCTGGCCATTATGCTCGCGCTGGCAGTGGGGGCGATGCTGGGACAGAAGAACACACCTTTGCTGGTGTTTGGCATGATGGCTGGGCCGTTTATTCTGAACGGATGGGTTGTCTACAGCATGCTGAAGAAGGTGTCGGTGTCTCGCACGATTCCATCGAGGGCTGCAGCAGGGCAGGCAGTGAACGTTCAGGTTTCGGTCCGAAACGACAAGTTGCTGTTGGCCTCTCATCTGCTGGAAGTTAAGGATCAGATTAACAGCAGTGATGCGGACGAAGCAGAAGCACGTGTCACGTTTGTACGTGTGCCTCCGCGTGCAGAGAGAGTGTCCCGCTATCAGATTCGGTTTTCTCGAAGGGGACGGTATACGTTTGGTCCGGCCCGCGTCAGTTCACGGTTCCCCATGGGGATCGGTGAACGGGGGCAACTGCTGTCCGAGACGAACGAATTAATCGTGCATCCATCCACCGGTCGTTTGCTGCCGGCATGGAAGCAGCAGCAGCGTGAACTTGCTGAGGCCAGTCGGACTTCGCGAATTCAGGCAGGCGTCTTTGATGATGAATTTCATCGAATTCGCGAATACCGGGATGATGACAATCCACGATCCATTCACTGGAGGAGCACGGCACGACGCGGCATTTTGATGACGCGCGAGTATCATCAGAATCGAAGAGCCGATTCGTTTGTATTGCTGCATCTGCCGGATGATTCCGGTTGGCTCGAAGAAGACTCTGAAGCAGCGATCAGCGTGGCCGCAACGATGTGTGTCGATCAGACTCGGGCGGTAGGTGGAAACATGTTTCTGCTTGGCATCGCAGGCAGAGAGACAGAGTTGATCTCCAGTCGTATTCCTGGTGCCTTTCGTGAAGCGGCATTGGACGGACTTGCCACCTGCCAGAGATCATCGAATGCTGACCTTGGCACATTTCTTGAGCGAGTCCTCAGTGAGCTTGATCTTTCGGATGATCGGATCATTCTGATTACTCCTGAACCGGAATCTGCGCGACGTGTTCTGCACGATCTGGCGGGTGCTCATCCGAGTGACTATGCCGACCTCCAATCAAAGTTTGACATTCTTGAGGCGCACCGCTCAGCACTGTCACGCGTGTGTACACTGCCGGACGATCAGCGTTTACCCGAGCTGCAGGAGGTGGTCGCATGACTTCCTCGACTGCTCAGGTTCGACGTGCGTTTGAACGCAGTGTGTTCGTGATGACTTCTGCTGCGGCCATTGTCCTCGCTGTTGCCGAGGGCACATGGTTTCCGGCCGCAATTACGCCGGGCGTTGCGGCACTTGCGTGGTTCTTTGTTGACCACACATGCAGGGTTCGACTGGGCGTCCGCGGGGCCAACATTCTTGGTGTCATCGCCTTTCTGATCATGGCATACGAATTCACGGGCGGGACGCTGCTGGACAAGGTGTTTGCCGGTGCTCACCTGCTGACATGGATGACATGGATCGTACTGTTCATCCCCAAAGGGATCCGTCAGTACTGGTGGTTAGTCGTGCTGGCTGTGCTGCAGATCAGTCTGGCGGCCGTGTTGACGGATTCCCCGGTCTTCGGTGTGTCTCTGGCCATCATGCTGCTGATCATGATCTGGACGCTCTCGATCTTCACGCTCTATCGGATCCAGCTTCGAACAGGCAGTCAGGCCGGGGATGTTGAAGATACGTTGAACCTGACTCAGGCCGAAAACAGTGGCATGCAGGTGCGAAACGGCATTCAGATTGATTCAGATGAGCCCTGGATCGGCTGGCGGATTCGTGGCATCACAGCGTTTTCGTTCGTGTGTTCACTTGTGATCGGCACGATTGCCTTTCTTGTTTTTCCGAGATTGTGGGTGGATCAGCAATTCACAGTCATGGCTGAACTGCAGCGGGCGCTTCCCAAACAGACCGGGTTCACAGATGAGGTGCAGTTGGGAGACCTCGGGCAGATCATGCAGTCTGATATCCGTGTGTTGCAGATCAAAATACGAAGTCGTCGAGGCAAAGAGGTAGCTCCTGACGAGTTCTGTGCTGCCATGAAGATGGATGAGTTGCTTTTGCGAGGGACAACTCTGAGTCAGTACCGGGAAGGAAGATGGCGCAATGGTGCGCGGGTTCGCCAGGGGCCGGGAGACAACGAACACACGATTCACCCCTATCAGGGCCATTTTCGCGTTGAGCTCATTCATGAGCCTCCCGTTGGCCAGTATCTGTTCGCGCCCTCTCCGGCAACTGGCTTTCGCGTGAAGAGCCACGAAGGTGTGATAGCCCGCCGACATCTTTCCTATGCTTACATTTACAAGCTGAAGCACGATAAGGCGCGATCAGAACAGATTACCACGATTGTGGAGTGCAGCCCGCAGCGGCAGTCACAACTCGAGTTCCATACACCGCGGATTGCGGGAGCTCACAGCCTTGAGGTCAACGATGCACAACTTGTGTGTATCACGAGGAACCTGCGGGAAGACCTGCCGCAACTCTATGAACTGGCGCAGAATCTGTCTGAGAATGGCACACTGGAAACGCCGGAACTGGCGCATCGGATTTATGCCCATCTGATGTCTGAAGACTTCAGCTACACGTTGAACGCCGGTCTCGATAATCCTTCCGCTGATCCACTGGAAGACTTTCTGTTCAGCCGAAAGAAGGGGCACTGTGAATACTTTGCCTCAGCGGCGACTCTGCTTTTTCAGGCGTCCGGGGTGCCCGCCCGCATGGTCACCGGCTACAAGGGATGTGAATTGAATACTTTCTCGGAGGAATGGGAAGTTCGTCAGAACAATGCACATTCATGGGTCGAGTTTCTGCATCAGAATCGGTGGTATACGCTCGATCCCACTCCGGCGTCGCGAGCGGACGAAGAAGAAGCTGAGACGGCAATTGACTGGTGGATGGACCTCGCAGCGACAATGCGGGATGGGTGGTTCTCAGTTGTCCAGTCGATGACCCTGCAGCGACAGGAGGAATTGGTTCGCCCATTCATCCAGTCCGCGCAGCGGTGGTATCAGCGAGCACAGCGTCGCGGAGTGCTGGTTACAATTCGGGAGTTCTTTTCTGAGGTTGTGATGCACCCGGAAAAGTGGGTCAGCTGGAAGACCGGAATGTTTACGTTCGTGCTTTTGCTGATTCCCGCGCTTGTGATGAGGCAGCGACCGGACCGAGCATTGCTTTCAGTTCTGCGAGGTATGTTCGGATTCCTGCGCCGCAACAAGCTTCCTGAAGAGTCTGTGATTGCGCTCTATCGACAATATGTTGAAAAGTGCCGTCGGCACGGGCTCGCGTTTGCAGAAGGGCATACGGCGCTCGAAAGTGCGGGCGTGGTGGCGACTCACTTCTTTGAACCTCTGCACTCAGCGGAGTCCGGTCAGCTGCCGTATCAGATCGCACAAACATTCAACCTGCTTCGATTTGGCAGCCGGAACCTGACGGAAGATTCTGTCCGCCGAATGCAGCAGGACGTGACTCGCTTCGTACAGATTGTAGATGGCAGACTGCGTGGCGATGATTCGGCAAAAGCCACTTCCTCCGCGAGCACAGCGCAGAATCTGCCGAACTGATGGCTGTCCCCAAAAGTGTCTCTTTCCAGGTCGCGCGAATCGCAGACAGGCAGTGGAGTCCACTCTGGACCGCTGCATCAGGTGAGCGGTAGAGTCTCTGCCCCTCTCTTTCAGACACTGCCGAAGGAACGTGCCGTGAACTGTCTGCACCGCATTCCCACCTTGCTCATTCTGCTGCTGGCTCTGTGCTCAACTGTGTTTGCAGAAGTTGAAGCCGTTCGCGGCAAACGGTACCGCCTGACGAAGCGACATGGTCCATGGATGATCATGGTTGCTGATATTCGGGATGTCCCACCAGAGCAGCGAAAAGACGGCGGAATGACGGCACTGCAGGCCGCCGACGAAATCGTCTATGAATTGCGCAAGATGGGCGTCCCCGCGTACACCTATGTGCAGGATGTCCGTTTTGGTTCAGTGCCATCGCTGAAGGATACTCAGGGAATCAAACAGGCGCGTTACGTCGCGCAACATGAGTCGCTCGCCGTGCTGGCTGGAAATTTTGAATCACCGGACGATCACAATGCCAAGCTGATCCTGCAGTTTCTAAAGACGAGCTTCAAGCCAAAGTTTCTGGAGAAGGAGACCAGCGGCGCGATCCTCAGAGGCACACCAGGCCGGCCGAGCCCCTTCAATCGGGCTCAGATGACCATCAATCCAATGCGGTCCAGCACGGAAGTTCGCAACGCCAAAGTGGATCCACTGATTAAGCAGTTGAATTCCCATGTCGAATACGGCCTGGCAAAGAATCCAGGCAAATACTCGCTGAGAGTTGCGACCTTCAAGGGAGCCTCCGTCACGTTGTTGAACGGCCAGTCACAGGACAAGGTCCGCCAGTCTTTTAACAAGGTCTTCGGAAAGAATCTCGACAGTGCCGGCACACACGCATGGGAACTGACTCAGGCGTTGCGCAAAGCCAAGTCACTGGGTTACGACCAGAATTATGAAGCATGGGTGTTTCACGATCGCTATGAGTCGTACGTGACTATTGGTTCCTTTGAGAGTCGTAGTGACCCGCGAATCGCGGTCCTGGCCAAAATGTTTGCGGCCAAGAACCACCGCATGAATGGCAAAGAAGTGATGTCAGCGGAAGCGTTCTCAATCCCCAAACGCCCGCGTCCTGGAACCCGTCCTGACAAGTACTGGATGTTCGACATCACACCGAAGCTGGTTGCCATTCCACGCATCAGATAGAGCCGGCTACAGCTGGCCGCGTTCCCATGGCCCGGTGATTGCAAATGTAATGCCGGGCGTCTGGATGTTCACGAAGAACCATGTGCCTGTGGAATCAAAGGTCGCTCCGGCCCACTCCTGTGCGCGGAAGTCGCCCTTGAAGGAGTGGCGTTCTTCATTGAGCTGCACGTTGTTTGCCGCAAACAGAAACAGCTGTCCGTTAGGTGTCAGACAATGGATGCGCTGTGGCAGGTAACTACCGTCTTCACAAAGAACGATCCCTCCCCGAGGGCTGACGCACATGTTGTCCGGACAATCCAGGATTTCTTTTCCGGGGGACTCATAGATGAGTGTGAGAGTTTGTTCGGCAGGCTCAAACTGCCAGATCTGTCCGGTTCCCGCATCGCCTCCGGTGGTGGCATCCAGGTAAATGATGCCGTGGGAGTACCAGCAACCTTCCAGTCGGGCAAACGTGGATCCTCCTGCTGCCAGTCCCTGTTTGTAAACTCCCAGTTCATCACCATTTGGATGCGTTTCGGTTTTTGAATCGGGAGAGTGCGGACGTTCCGGGTCTTCAATGTCTACCCAGGAAACATCAAATGTCTGCCCAATCTTCAGACCCTTTCTCAGGTCCGACTGGCCGGCCGCTTTCAGCATTTGCAGACGACCACCCCTGGCGAGTTTGCCGGGTTGATGAGGAATGAAACGATAGAATCCGGCCGTTTCACGGTCTTCAGTTTCATACACGATTCCCGATTCAGGATCGACGGCAACGGCTTCGTGAACGAAACGTCCCATGTCTTTGAGCGGCACAGGTGCCTCTTTTCCGTCCGGCCTGACTTCGAAAATCCAACCGTGATCCTTTTGGAGCGGAAGCGGTTTCCTGTCGCTGATGGATGCGGGGCCAAAGACTGTCTCTTCACAGGTGAGCCATGACCCCCATGGCGTAGTTCCGCCCGCACAGTTGCGGACTGAGCCGGCGAAGACTGGGCGTGCACTTACCCACTTCTCAGTCTGCGGATTGAACGTCACAGCCGTGCAGCCTCCTGCGCCCTCCGGGTCCCAGTAGTCCTGTTCAGGTGCGAAACGCTGAGCGGCGAGGGTGCGCTCGTGATTGCGAATCAGCGTGATTGCAGTGGGAGATTCACGAACGATTCCCATTCCGTCATGTGACCCTGGTGTGGGCAGACCGTTGTCCATCCTGCTCTGCGTCCAGCCGAAGGACACATAGCGAAATCCTTCGGGCAATTTGAGGAGTGGCAGGCCCGTGGATTCGTCTTTGACAGGCCTCAGTGGTCCATATCCCGATGCACCGACTGGCTGGGCCGCGCCGTGAGCAAAAAGTCCGAATGCTGCCGCCAGTCCGGCTCCTCCGGCCTGGGCCAGAAATCCGCGGCGGACCTGTTTTTGAGAAGAAGACACGTGGTTTTGCATCTGTCTTTGGTGAGTAAGAATGCTGTTGAGACTTAGCTGGAACAAGTCCTGAAATCGATTCTGCGAATCGCAGACGCGGCAAAAGTTGTATTGGCGGAGCAACTCGGATCGGTTTTCGAATGGCCTCCAGCTTCCCGAAGCCCTACAGGATACACGAATCCATTCTCGTATGCGCAAAGTACAGGCACGATGTTGTCCTGGTCATCGTGACTGACCACAATAGGTGAAGAACGCTTACCTAATCATTAACGCCAAGTGAAATTATGAAATCGTTTCTGACGTGTCTGTGCCTGCTGACCATTCTGTCGCACGCGACTGCTGAAGACATCCCAGGCGTGGTCAAAGAAAAACCCGCTATGGGGCGATTTGTCAAAATCGATGCCGGTTACATGGTGCCGTACGACATCACGATCCCCGGAACTCAGGTGAAGTTTCGCATGGAGCCAATTCCTGGCGGGGAATTCGTCATGGGCAGCCCCAATGGGGAATCTGGCCGCGATGAGCTCGAAGGTCCTCAGCGAAAATTCAAGGTTGATCCCTTTTGGATGGCACGCACCGAAGTGACGTGGGGCGAATACAAGGTGTTTATGGGACTGTACGAAGCATTTAAGAGCTTCGAGGTAAAACAGATTCGCAAGGTGACTGAAGAGAACGAAGTGGACGCAGTCACGGCTCCTACAAAACTGTATGAAGCCGAATTCACATTTGAGTTCGGTGAAGATGATCAACAGCCAGCGGTTACGATCACACAGTATTCGGCCAAGCAGTACACCAAGTGGATGTCTGCCATCACCGGCAGCCAGTTTCGTCTGCCCACGGAAGCTGAATGGGAATATGCCTGTCGGGCAGGTTCACAGACTGCCTATCACTTCGGGGACGATCCGGAAAAGCTCGTCGACTACGCATGGTTTACCGGCAACACGGACGAAGACGGCACTCGCAAAGTTGCTCAAAAGAAACCGAATCCGTGGGGCCTTTTCGACATGCATGGTAACGCCGCGGAATGGGTGCTTGACGGCCTTGCTGAATATCAGCCTGGTGACGTTGCCCTGAATGCATCCCGGGACTGGTTGAGTATCAAGGATCTTGACCCACGCATCGTTCGCGGTGGCAGTTGGGAGTTTGATGCGAACGCATGTCGCAGTGCAGCACGACTTGGATCAGACCATGAAGCCTGGCGTGAGTACGACCCGAACCTTCCGAAAAGCCCATGGTGGCTGACGACGGACCCTGCTCGTGGAATCGGCTTCCGAATCATGCGTCCGCTCAAAAAAGTGTCCCGGAAAGATATGGAAGTCTTCTGGAAGATCGACAACGAAGACACCATGTATGACGTTCAGGATCGCCTGACAGAGGGGCGTGGAGTCCGCGGTCTGGTCGACAGAACACTTCCGGCTGCGGTAAAGGCACTTGAAGACGAGTAATCCGCCGCATGGGCCGAAAGGAATTCAAACGCTACCAGATGGTGCTCGATCTTCAGCAGATTGAGATTCCGGAGGTACGCCTTCCCGACGGCTATCACTGGGTGCCATGGCGTTCTTTTCTCAACGAACGTCATGCTCAGGTGAAATGGCGATCGTTCCGAGATGACCTCGACGGTCAGGTTTTTGAATGCCTGCGAGATGTTGACGGCTGCCGCCGACTGATTTCTGAAATTACTCGTCAGCCAACGTTTTGCGGCGATGCGACATGGCTGCTGTCATTTCAGCAGGACCCCGAATGGCCCTCGCGTGACTGCGGTACGATTCAGGGAATAGAACGATCCGGCGGATTTGGTGCCATCCAGAATGTTGGCATCATCCCGGAACATCGCGGACGGAGTCTCGGTCG
>MDSW01136209.1_pt1 | contig 18357 bp, 20 predicted proteins | sample 811171 | NCBI WGS metagenome assembly MDSW01 (sample SAMN05326641, study PRJNA326480) | marine metagenome | isolation source: seawater | place: Atlantic Ocean: North West | collected 2012 | reverse complement strand
TAAAATATTATATTTTTTTCTTACAATTTTATAAAAATTAGCCATTAATGGTTTTTTAGTAAGATTTAAATAATTTCTAAATTCTTTTCTAGAATTAAGAAACATTGGGGAATCTATTATTTTCCATTTTATCTTAATTGTATTTACTAATTTTCTAATTTTATTTTCAAAAAATTTATCTTCTATTTCAAAACTAATTAATTCTTTAATTTTTTTACTTTTAATAAATTCTTCTAATTTTATTTCATATTTTTTTTTAAACTTATTATTGATATCATAATATTTGATTTTGAACTTTTCCTTTTTTAATTTATCAGCATAAGAACGCATCGAGGATAAATATAAAACAAGCTTAAGTTTATGATGTTTTTGAAGTGAACAAAGTTCATAATCTTCACACATAAAAAAAATAGAATTTTTATATTCTTTTAAATGATTTGTAGAAAAAAGTTGATTTCCGAGTATTAGAAATAAACTATTCGAATGCATTTTGAATTAAGAAAATTCAATTTATATTTTACTATCTTGATAGGCCAGGTTCCAAATTATTAAACCAAATAATATTTTGTTAATAAAATCAGCTAAATTATAGATTAGATTCAGAGTATTAATATTCACTACTTCTCCGCCTAACATTGGTGTTATAAAACCAAAAATATATCCTACAGGATATATAGCCCATCCAACTAAAACAATTAGTCTGAGCGAATTAAAAGCTTTTTTAATATTCGGGTTTGTTTTTGCTTTTAAACTAGATTCACCTCTAAATATTTCAAATATTATAATTACCCAACCTGCCATTCCAATTACAAAACCAAATCCAGGTGATAACCAACCTATTTCTCCAGCATACCCACCCAAAAGCATAATTAAAGTACCAATCAATAACCTCCAGAAAACACTTGATGATACAGCTATACCTGCGGCAACTAGAATTAGATAGAATTCGATCATTTGCAAAGGTACAGTCAAAAACCAATCGATATATCTATAAACAATTGGTGACTCACCTGTTGAAATCCAGTAGTCCCTCATGTAATAATAGTGGATACCTGCAATTAATGTAACTAATCCGACTACTAAAAGTGATATTCTCCAACTAGATTTAACGTGCGTTCCTTCGTATAAAAAAAATACTGTTGATGCTACCATTGCAACAGAAACTATCCAAAATGAAACACCAACATAGTCAGCCGATTGGAGAAAATTTTCCATATTTGCCATATAGTTTTCAGATTATTGATTTCAATAAATTTATTGATTTTTGTTTAAATTTTCTTGGAAACCTTACTTTATTTTACCTATTTTTTTTTCTCTATTGATTACAAATAATCCACTAAGAGATATGATAACTGCACCAATTATCATATTAGAACTTGGTATTTCATTAAAAAATGCATAACCTAAAATAATTCCGAATACGATTACAGAATACCGAGAGGAAGACGTTAGCGATAAAGGTGCATAAATAATTGTAAGAACAGAAAAAAAATATGCAAGAACTAATGTTATACTAGCAACTCCTATATATAAAATATTTTCTAAATTTAAACTTATAGGAAAAAAAATACTTATTATTCCAAAAGATATTGTAACTAAAAAAGATGTAATAAATATAATTTCTAAACTATTAGATGTGTTTGTGTAACCTCTTGTAACCACATCCCTCATTGTTAAAAATATTGCTGAAAGTATGGGTAGAATAAAAAGAAATCCAAACTTTAAGTTGCTAGGATTAATAACAATTAACACACCAATAAATCCAACTATAACTGCCGACCATCTTCTTATTCCAACTTTTTCACCAAGAAAAATTGCTCCAGAAGCTGTAACAATTAGTGGCATTGTATTTAAGAGTGTATAAGTATCTGCCATAGGCATTAACATTAATCCTGTAAGAAAAGTAAACGCAGCTAATGTTTCAAAGAGTCCTCTTAAATATGAACGTTTGTCAAAGAAAAGTTTTTTAAAATCAAATTTCTTAAATATAATAATTGATAAAAATATTAATATACTTGTAAATATAGCTCTTATAAAAACAACACTAAAAAGGGAATAATCATCGCCTAATTGTTTTACAACGTATTTTACTAAAGTATCATTTAAAGCAAAAAATAAACACGCTAAAAGCATAAAAAAAATTCCTTTATATTCGTTCGTATTTGATGAAGTATTCATTCTTTTAATGCTTTAATACTTAAAGATAAGAATTTGAACTAATTATTGATAATGTTCTATAAATTGCTGATTTTTGCAACCATGCCACTTTCGTAATGGCCTGGAATGTTACAAGCGGCCTCTAAGACAATTTCGGTATTGAATTTCCATATTATTTGACCACTTTTATTTGGTTCTAATAAAATGCTATTAGAGTGAGAATGTGCCATCGAATGATCTATTTTTGCAACCTCTTTCATTTTTTCATAGTCTATTCTATCGCCTAATAAAATTTCATTTTCAATCATCTTCATCATTTCTGGCTGGTGATTCAAATGCATTTTTTTTGTAGCAATATTAAACTCATGAACAAGTGTTCCTAAGTTTTTAATCACAAACTTTATAGTTTCTCCTTTTTTGACTGAAATGACATCTGGTACGAAATAATTATCATACATTTTTATTTCAATAATTCTGTCAATTTCTGATGTTTTACCTTTCTCACCAATATGATTCATAGAAGCGGCAAATAAAAAGCTTGGTATAAAAAAGATAATTACAGTTAAGGTTTTCATAATTAATATTTAGTAAATAATTAAATATTTTCAACTGATTTAATAAAGAATTAAATATTTTTTATATTTTTATATATAAATTAAATAAAGGAGAGAAATTACTTCCTCTCCTTATTTTTTATAGGCTAAAATATCTTATTAATAAAACAACTAAGGGTATTATAGGTCTAAGATTTTGTTTCATAGGCCAATCACCACCATCGTGTGTTGCTAAAATTTTAAAACTTAAAGCAAAGCCGTGAGCTGTTGCTAAAATTAAAAAAATAAATAATACAGTAAATATTTCATTGGTGGAATTAAATCCTCCAATTTGAAATAATGTGGCGATAAACATCAACACTAAACCAATCATCAAAAATCCAAGAGGTCTTCCCATATAAGATGCTTCTGTAGATTCGTATCCAATATTACTTTTTACAAAACTTTTATTGAATGCAAAATTTAAACCAAAAAAACCACCAAAAAAAATTAAAAAAACATGGCATAAAAATGGAACCATTCCGCCAGCAGACTCAATCATAGTAACTCCTTTGTAAATAATTAATAACTCTAATAATGTATTTTTGCGCAACTTGTTAGATTAACTTGATTATGTTATTAACAATATAAAGCCGCAGTAACTCAGTGGTAGAGTAATTCATTGGTAATGAATAAGTCGGCAGTTCGATTCTGCCCTGTGGCACCATGTTTAAAAATTAAAATTTATAAATAGCCAAGTTCAATCATAGTTTTTTTAAAATTTGTTTCTATTAAAGAAATTTGATTTTTAGAAAGTTTTTCTTTCCATTGTTTTGATTTGCCCTCTCTAAAAAAAAATTCAGCTAGACCCGATTTAAAGTAAAAATAAGGGGCTTCATTAAAACCATATTTTTTTTCATGTTGTTTTAATGAATCAAAATTAGTAGTTTTCATAATATTTTCTAAAACTTCGTTTTTATTGTGAAATTTACAACCATAATTTTCTTCGAAAAATGTAATAATTTTGTTCAAGGTATTTTCTGTATTTTCAAGAAGATCTTCATATTTAATTATTAATTTAGGTACGTCTAAAATTTTCCAAGACTGAAAATTAATATCCCAACTACTAATAAGTATCGGATATGGATTCTTTTCAGGTAAGGCCATTCTTGTAATGGTATTTTTATTTATCATAGTTGATATTGTATCATCTATGTTTACCCTGTTGTGTTTAGAATATGATATTGCAATGTCCCTTGGATCTCTAACAATATAAATTAGGCCCAAAGTATTATTTGAATCAGTATATTTATTTTTATTTAAAACAACATTTCCACTGTGAGTTTTAAAAAAAACAAATTTATTTTGCTGATCTATATTTTTTTGTGCTTCTAGCCAATATTTACTTATTATAGTTATTTGATGTAAATTTTGATAATCTTTTAGATTAATATGTTTTAAAAATTCATATTTTTCAGGATGATCAAAGTTGCTAATTTTTTCAAATAATTCAAAATTAAATTTGCCACTAGTTGTAAAAAATAGACTAGATAGTATAGCTCTCATCCAAGTATTGCCACTTTTAGGATAAGAGGCAAGCCAAAATATTTTTTTCATGTAATTATTATCATTATAAATACAATATCTTTATATAAGTTTATATTTGTTTTGTAATTTGGTTTTCTTTTCATGTTTAGTTTTCCTTCCTGAAACACGTTTTCTCCAAAGTTTAAAAGAAGATGGTTTTAAATTTTTTCTCATTATAAGTATTACTTCTTTTTCATCAACTCCATACAATCTATATATTTGTTCAAATGAAGTTTTATCATGCCACGCAAGTTTAATGATTGTGTCAATTTCTTTTTTCATAAAGTTTTGCAATAAATATATCAGATTTAATTTTTTTAATATAATATAGATTTAATAAATTAGGTTTATAGTCATTATATGAAATTAACATTATATTATTTTTCAATCCCTTTTTGGAGGGCTGAAGTAACCCGAATTTCATTATTTATAAATAATATAGATTTTGTTGATTATAGAATAAAAGATGAAGATTATAAAAAGTTTAAAAATAATGGCGAGCTTCCAAATAAAAAAATTGCTCCTTTTAGGCAATTGCCAGTTTTAGAAGTAGATGGTCAAATTATTGCGCAAACAAATGCTATCGCTCGATTTTGTGGAAAAATATCAGGGATGTATCCAAAAAATAACCAAATAAATGCAGCAAAGATAGATCAAATATTAGATGCAGCTCAAGATATTAATTATGCAGTGAGTATAACAAATAAAGAAAAAGATCCTGACTTAAAAAAGCAAGCAAGAGAAAAATTATCTAACGTTCATTTGCCAAGATGGTTCAAATTTTTAGAAACAATTTTAATAGAAAACAAAGAATCTGAATGGTTTGTTGGTAAAAAAATGACAATAGCCGACTTGGCAATTTGGAGATTGCTAGGCTGGCTATCTTCTGGATTACTAGAACATGTTCCTGCAAATATCCTAGATGATTTCAAAGAAATAACTAAAATGAGAAAAAGTGTATCCAATAATCCAAAAATAAAAGAATGGATGATTATAAAATATGGAAAAGAGCTAAATTAAATAATTTATTTATTTATTTTGGCATATTTGTGGCGCCTGTTTCAAGCGAAATTATTTTTCCATCTTGAAATTTATAAACTGACATAACTGCCTGCGTATTTCCATCATTAAAAGTAACAAAGGCATGATACACCCCAATTTCATCATTTTCATAAATAATTCTAGATTTTTCTTGCTTTATATCACCACTCATAGCCCAAGATATTACATCTGATTTAGACAGAACATTGCCTGATGCATGCATTGTAAATTTAAAATCATCATGAATAATATCATTCATTCCCTCTTCATTTTTTTCATCAAATACTTTCATATATTTTTCTAATATAGACATTTTTATTCTCCTTTATTTTATTCTTTGATGTAACCAAATGCTGTTGCAGCATTAAAATTTAGTAATTACATAGTTTTTTAACATAATTTTAAATATTTATTAAAATTAATATATATTATAATCAAGAATATTAAATTTAAATTTGCTCAATTCATTTATGAACATATTATATAATTATTATTTTATTTTAAATTTTAGCTTATTAAATGACAAAATTAAGTATTAATATAAACAAATTCGCACTCGTAAGAAATGCAAGAGGGAGTGATAATCCTAATTTAATTGAAATTTCAAAAAAATGTATTGATTATGGAGCGCATGGTATAACTGTACACCCAAGGCCCGATGAAAGACATATAAAATTATCTGATCTTGAACCATTAAATGCATTTATACAAAAAAACTTCGATAAAAATATCGAATTTAACATTGAGGGTTATCCTTCAGAAAATTTTTGTAAAATAGTTAAAAATATAAAACCAAATCAAGTGACTCTTGTACCTGACCCACCAGAAGCATTAACCTCATCGTTTGGATGGGATTGCTCAAAAAATAAAGAATTTTTGCAAAATGTTGTCAAAAATTTTCAAGATAATAATATTCGTGTATCACTTTTTATAAACCCATCAATCCAAACATTAGAAAATTTATCTGATATTTTGCCAGATAGAGTAGAGCTATATACTTTTGAATATGCAAAGAATTTTAATATAAATACTGAAATGGCAATTAAAAATTATTTACATGTCACTAATTTTCTAAAACAATTGTGCCCTAGTATAGAATTGAATGCAGGACACGATTTAAATTTGCAGAACTTGAATTATATTCTTAAAAATATTCCATCTATTAAAGAAGTTTCAATAGGTCATGCTTTGGTATGTGACACGTTCGAATATGGTTTGAAAGAAACTATTAAAAAATATTTATCAGTAATAAAGTTATAGTTTCATGACTTTTATTATTTGGCTACAATTTGCAATAGTCTGTCTTTTAGGAGCAATGTCACCGGGACCCAGTTTAGCTTTAATTATTCATAATAGTGTTAATTATAATCGTATTTCAGGAATAATTGCTTCAATTGCACATGGACTAGGAATTTTTGTTTATGCTTCCATAACTGTAATTTTTCTTGAATTTATAATTAATTATAATGAAATTATTTTTTTCTCAATTCAGATTTTGGGTTCTTTTTTTATGATATTATTAGGCTTAATGTTTATTATAAAAAAGAATCATAGTAATAAGATAGATAGTTCAAAAATTAACCATAATTCATTTGTTCAAGGATTTGTAATAGCAATAGTTAATCCAAAAATTCTTGTATGGTTTGTGGCAATCTACTCTCAATTTATAAATATTAATGCTAGTTTACTTGATACCTTAATTTTGATTTCAACACCTTCAATTGTTGATGCAGTATGGTATAGTTTCGTTGCAATATTGGTAACAAGTTTTGGATTAAAAGATTTTTTTAACAAAAAGAAAAACTTTATTCAAAAAATAGTAGGCGTGCTTCTCATAATAATTGCAATAAGTCTTATTTACAGCCTTTTAACCTTTAATTGATTCAACTAATCTTAAAAGATTTAAACCCATTATTTTTTCTATTTCGTTTTGTTTATACCCTCTACTATCAAGTCTTTCTATAATTTTAATATGATCTTTACAATCATTCATTTCTTTAGGCAAACAATCTAAACCGTCATAATCACTTCCAATACCTACATAGTCTATTCCAATAAGATTTATAATATACTCAATATGATCAATGAATACGTCTATGGAAGGCGTAATTGCATTTAATTTTTTTTGTAAAAAATGTTGTTTATCCAACCAATTACTAATACTTTTGTTACTTAATAAAAACTTTTCATTAAGTTCATTTATAAAACTTTCTCTGAATTTTTTTTCTTTTAAAGCAAAATCTTTATCAATAAAGTAAGGATATGGATTTAGACCAATTAATCCCTCAGAATTTTTAATAGCAATAATTTGCTCATCTTTCAAATTTCTGTGATGCGGACAAATATTATAAACACTTGAATGTGAGGCTAAAATTGGTTGAGATGATATTTTTTCTAAATCCCAAAAACTTTTTTCTCCAAGATGAGAAACATCAATAATGACTGAATTTTCTATACATGTATTAATAATTTCTTCACCAAATTTACTTATTCCAAAAAATTTTATATTTTTACGATTATGTTTTTCATCATAATTAGAACTAACCCAATCTAAAGAGTTGTTCCAAGTTGGGCCAAAATAAAATAAGCCTTTTTCAATAAAGTAATGTAAATTTTCTATTTTATTATTTATAAATTCACCTCCTTCAATTGAAAATGGTATTGCTAAAACATTATTTTTTTTTGATTCCTCAATTTCTGCAAGATTTGTCGTTATTTTAATGTTATTATTTTTTTCTAATAGTACTAATTTCTCATAAAATTCTTTTGCTTTTGTAAATGGATTTAAATTGTCACTATCTTTTGGAGTCCAAATAACAAAAACTTCTAGGTCTATGCATGATTGATGAAGCCTTATTAAATCTGAATGTCCATTTTTTGTTTCTTTGGTAATGTCTTCTCCAACATATGCCCTTTGTAAGACATCATTGTGAAGATCGGCAACAAACATATAATTTAGTTTGAGACTATCTCCATTTTAATTATTTTATCAGGATCTTTTGGAGGTTCTCCCAATTTTATATTATCAACAAATTCCATTCCTTCAATTACGTAGCCCCAAATAGAATACTGGCCATCAAGAAATGAACAATCTTTGAAACAAATAAAGAATTGACTATTAGCGCTATCCGGATCTTGAGCTCTTGCCATTGATACAGCCCCCCTACTATGATTAGCTGAAGAAAATTCTGCTTTTATATTTGGTAAGTTTGATCCACCGGTACCAGCTCGGCTAATATTATATGAGTCATTTGAAGAATTACCATATGCTACATCACCAGTTTGAGCCATAAATCCATCGATCACTCGATGAAAAACAACACCATCATATTCTTTCTGCTTTATTAAATTTTTTATTTGAGAGACATGTTTTGGAGCTAAATCGGGTCTTGTCTCTATTACTACCACACCATCCTTAAGAGTTAATTCAATTCTATCTTTATTATCTTCAGCCATAATACCTCTCGTTATAAAAAAAATTATATTTATCAGCAAGATAATAAGAATATTTTTTATTTTTTTCATAAATTGTCTCTTTACCCTTACCGAAAATGTTTTATATTACATTTAATGCACATTTTTGAGAAAAATATCAATGATTTAAATTTAAAAATTGGAGAGATGTTGTCTCCAGTTGCAAATTATGTACCTTACGTATTGGTAGATAATATCTTGTATGTCTCTGGACAGGCTCCAATTAAAGATGGAAAAATCTTGTATTCTGGTAAAGTTGGAGAAGATTTGACAGATGAAGAAGGTATAAAAGCTGCAGAACTATGTTGTGTTAATATCATATCAGCATTGAAATCTTCAATTAATGGTGATTGGGATAAGTTAGAACGTTTTATTAAATTAGGAGGATTTGTTAATTGCAATTCAAATTATACAAATCAACCAAAAATAATTAACGGAGCCTCCGATCTTTTAGTGAATATTTTTGAAGATAAAGGAAGACATTCAAGGTTTGCTGTTGGCTCAAATGCTTTACCGTTGAATATAGCTGTAGAAATAGATGCGATTATTAAATTAAGATAATTATTTTTATTATAAAATAAACATTTGAGATAAACGCATATAATATGCTAAGCTGGCCTATTGATGAAATTCTTAATCAAAATTTTTTCGATATTATCTGTTCTATTTATTCTTTTTAATTCTCAAACTATACTAGCTAAAAGAGCTGCAATAATTATTGACTATGAAACTGAAGAAGTATTATTTGAAATAAATGCTGATACTTTAAATTATCCAGCTTCTCTTACAAAAATAATGACTCTTTATATTGTTTTCGATCACCTAGAAAAAAAGAAACTTAAGTGGGATAGCAAAATGAATGTATCTAACATTGCAGCATCTAGATCTCCAAGCAAATTATATCTTGAAACAGGAACCTATATTAAAGTTGAAGAGGCTGTTATGGCTCTAATTGTAAAATCAGCAAACGATGTAGCAACTGTTGTAGCTGAACATATTTCAGGTAGCGAAAGAAATTTTGCAAAACTTATGAATAAATATGCAAAAAAAATTGGTATGAGAAAAACCACATTTAAAAATGCATCCGGACTTCCAAATAGAGCGCAAATGACAACCGCTCGTGATATTTCTATTTTATCACGAGCTTTAATAAATGATTTTCCTGAAGAATATAAACTTTTCAAAATAGAAAAATTTAAATGGAAAAATAAAACCTACAAAAGTCATAACAAATTGATGAAATCATATGAAGGTGCTGATGGAATAAAAACTGGTTACATTAAAGCTTCAGGTTTTCAATTAGCTTTTTCTGCCGTTCGAGAAAATAAAAGACTGATTGGTATCTACTTTGGAGGAGATTCAGGTAAGCAAAGAGATAAATCATTAGCTTTTCTAATGAATAAAGAATTCAAAGAATTAAATATTAATAAAAATAACAAAATTGTAATTAAGAAGAATAATACTAATACAGGAAAATTCAAAGTAGTTGTAGGAACTTTTAAATATAGAAAAAATGCAGAAAAACATTTAAGTTTGATTAAAAAAAAATATCCAAAAACTACCTCGGATAAAGAAGCTATAGTATCTCTTATTAAATCAAATGGTAAACAATTGTATGAGTCAAGATTTCAATATTTTTCAAAAAAAGATGCTAATATAGCATGTAAACGATTAAAAAAATTTGGACGTGATTGTTTTATTCGAGGTTAAACTGAAAATCAACACCGCTAAGACTTAGTTGTTTTTCGATTATATTTATTAAATCCTTTAAATTTTTTTCATTTAAAGCTTCAGCTCTACACGTTAATTGGTTTTGTGTATTACTAGCTCTAATCAAAAACCAGCCTATTTTGTTTTCAACGCGAATACCGTCAATATCAATAACATTATCTTCTGTATTTTCTAATCTATCTTTTATTTCTTCTATTATTGAAAACTTTCTTTCCTCAATTACATCAATTCGGATTTCTGGAGTGCTAAAAGTTTTTGGAAATTCATTTACTATATCATTTATAGATTTTTTTTCATTTGATAAAATTCTCAACAATCTCAAAGCAACATACATCGCATCATCATAGCCATAAAAATCATCAGAATAGCAAACATGACCGCTCATTTCTCCGGATAAAGGTGATTGCAGTTCCTTCATTCTTTCTTTTATTGGAGAATGACCTGTTTTAAACATTATAGGTTCACAATCAAATTTACTTACTTCCTCAAAAAAAACTTTACTGCATTTTACATCCATTATTATTTTAGGCTTTTTATATAATTGAGATATTTCTTTAGCTAAAAGTATCATGTATTGATCTGCCCAAACGATTTTACCTAAATTATCTACAACTCCTAATCGATCTCCATCCCCATCAAAAGCCAAACCAATATCACAAGAATTATCTAAAACACATTTAATTAGCTGCTTCATATTTTTTGGAACTGTTGGGTCTGGATGATGATTGGGGAAAGTGCCATCCACTTCTTTATTAATTATAATGTGATCAGCATTTAATAAACTTTTTGTAATTTCTTCAATTACGGTTCCCATTGCACCATTAGCTGTATCCCATGCAATTTTTAATTTTTTATTTAATTTAATATTTTTTAAATTTCTTTCTACATATTGTTCTTTAATATTAATTTTAGAAAATTTTCCTTTAGGGGGTAAATCTATTTTTAGGTTTATTAACTCTTGCAAATTTTTAATTTCATCGGCAAAAAATGAATGCTTATTTAAAACCATCTTAAAACCATTATATTCTGAAGGGTTATGAGAGCCTGTAACCATTATAATAGCATTGCATTTTAAATAATAATGAGCAAAATAAGTCATTGGAGTTGGACATAATCCTATTGAAATAACTTCTGCTCCACTTTCAATTAAACCTTGGCAAAGAGCGTCATGTAATCTTGGAGATGTTAATCTTCCATCATATCCAACAGCAATCTTTCCTTCTTGAAATTTTTTAACGACTCTATGTCCAAATGTTCTTCCAATTGAATACGCTGTGTTCAGGTTTAAATTTACATCAACAATACCTCTGATGTCATACTCTCTTAAAACTTCAGGATTAAAATTTTCTAATTTTAAATTATTTTCCAATTCCATAATATTCAATACCCAAATCAAGCATCTCTGATTTATTATATATATTTCTTAAATCAAAAATAACTGGTTGTTTCATGACTTTTATGATGTTTGATATGTTTAAAGCCCTAAAATCATTCCATTCTGTAGCAATAATCAATGCATCTATATCCTTGGTAACATCATTTACTGTTTTGCAACATATAATCTCTGGCAATTCTCTTTTAGAGTTTTCCATTGCTTGTGGGTCATAACATTTTATATAAGCGCCATTATTTATAAGTTCTTTAGCTATTTTAATTGAAGTAGAATCTCTAATATCATCTGTATTAGGTTTGAAACTTAATCCAAGCATTCCTATATTTTTTCCACTGATGTTATTATTAAACCTCTTAATTATTTTTTTAGAAATTTTTTTTGGCCTTAATTCATTTGAAGTATTAGCTGCATTAATAATAGATAAATTAACACCTAATTTTTCTGCTGTAGCAGAGAATGCTTTAACATCTTTTGGAAAGCAAGAGCCACCAAAACCGGGGCCTGCATTTAAAAACTTTGATCCAATTCTTTTGTCAATTCCCATTGCTTTTGCAACTTCTTGAATATCGCCACCTACTTTTTCACATAAATCTGCAACTTCATTAATAAAAGCAATTTTAGTTGCTAGAAAACTATTTGATGCATATTTAATAATTTCTGAACTTTCAATTGTCGTAGAGATAATAGGCGTCTCCAATAAAAATAAAGGCCTATATACTTCTTTCATTATATCTTCAGATTTTTTATTTTCAGTTCCTATCACTATCCTATCTGGTCTCATAAAATCATTGATTGCTGAACCTTCTCTCAAAAATTCTGGATTAGAAACAACATCAAATTTATTTTGATCGACTTTTTCCGAGATAATCTCTTTTATTTTTCTTGTAGTTCCTACTGGGACTGTTGATTTTGTAACAATTAGACAATAATTCTTAATATTAGTTGAAATTTCTCTTGCAACCTCAAATACAGCAGATAGATCAGCTTCTTTTTCTAATCGTCTTGAAGGAGTTCCAACGGTTATAAAAATTACATCAGCATTTATTAGAGAAGTTTCAAGATCATTTGATAATCTTAAAAGTTTTGTTGTATTTAAATGTTTGAATAAAAGATCCTCTAATCCTGGTTCAAAAAAAGGAGCTTTTGACTTGTTTAAAATATTTAATCTATTTTTGTCTTTATCAACACAAATTGTTTCAAATCCAAATTCAGCAAAACAGACACCTGAAACTAATCCAACATATCCTGTACCTACAACGACTAATTTCATAATACCTCTATAATCTTAGCAAAACTATAGTTCAAACTTATTTATTATATTTTATAAAAATTAGAGATTTATTCCTTATTATAATGTACTGATCCCCTATCAATAATTTCAGGTTTTGCCAAATACGACTGATGTTTATAATTCTTATCATCCATTGATAAAAGTATTTCAATTGCTTTAAGTCCTAGTTGTTTTCTCGGGTGGGTAATTGCTGTTAATGGAGGATTAGTTAATGTTTCAACTACAGGTCCATCAAAAGTAATTATGGATATATCTTTTCCTATTTTTTTACCTAGTGCGCCACAAGCTTTAATTGCGCCTACACCTGAATATTCAGTAGAACAAATCAGAGCAGTAATTTTAGGGTTATTGATTAACATTTTTTTTATAATTAAAGCGCTTTGTTCAGGTGCTTCAGTTTTAACTGAAATATAATTACCTTTATGAAATTTGATTTTATTTTTTTTTAATGAATTAAAATAACCTTGTTTTCTTTGAAATGCAAAATTGTAGTTTTCTACAATATTTATATAAGCAATATTGCTGTGATTTTTTTCAATCAAATAATTCATTATTAAATTTACACTTTCTTCATTATCCAAATCTACCCATGAATAGTTTTTCAAATTTTGAGATCTGCCCCATGTGACAAATTTTACTTTGTTCTTCTTAAGTAATGGGATTCTAGGATCCTTTGTTTTAAGATTATGTAAAATAATTTTATCAACTTTTTGCACATATATAAGTTTTTCATAAGCTTTTTTTTCTTCTTCGACTGTATTAGCAAACATCATAAAAAATTGTAAATTTTCAGAATGTATTTTATTTGTCATGCCAGCAATAAATTCAAAAAAAGATGTTTGATTCAAATTATTTGAGTTCAAACCATATAGTGGCAATACAAAACCTAATGTATTCGATTTTCCAGAGGCCAATCTACTTGCATGGGGGTTGGGGGAATAGTTATATTTTTTAGCAAACTGTTTAACTCTTTTTCTTGTTTTTTCACTAACATCTGAATAACCACCCAAAGCTCTAGATACGGTTGTTATTGATAGTTTAAGTTTCTTAGAGAGAGTTCTTATATCCATAATTTAAATTATTTTGCTAACATATATAGCATGAATCGATATATTAGCAATTGACAACCAAAACGTTTTGGTAAATTATATTATATAAATATTATTGGAGGAATAATGATTAAATCAATTAAATTATGCCTGTTATTTTTTACCAGTTTTTTATTTTTAAATTTTGGTGTTAATGCAGGTGGGCACTATACAGGTCCAGATTTAAGTGGCCAAAAAGTTACTATGTTTGGACCATGGCTTGCTCCTGAAGATGCTACTATGAGAGAAGTAATGGATATCTTCGCAAAAGCTACTGGTGCAGAAGTAGAGTATGGTGGTTCAGATAGTTTTGAACAGCAAGTTATGATTGACCTAAAAGCAGGGAGTGCAGCTGATCTTGTTGTATTTCCGCAGCCTGGCCTAGCTGCAAATGCTGCTGCTATGGGAGGTCTTGCTCCAATGGGCGACGATATCAAACAATTAGTTTTAGATAATTATGCTGCTGGTCAATCGTGGGTAGATCTATCTACATATGCTGATGAAAACGGTAATGATCAGTTTTATGCAATTTTCTTCAGAACAAATGTTAAAAGTTTAGTTTGGTATTCACCAGATAACTTTGAAGATAACGGTTATGAAATTCCTGGTACAATGGAAGAATTGATTGCATTGACAGAACAAATGGCAAATGATGGTAATACTCCGTGGTGTATTGGTCTAGGTTCGGGTGCTGCAACTGGATGGCCTGCAACAGATTGGATGGAAGATATCATGTTAAGAACTCATTCTCCAAGTGTTTACGATGATTGGGTTTCAAATGATATGCCTTTTAATGATCCTAAAGTATTAGAAGCAATGGATTTTTTTGGTTCATTTGCTCTTAATGACAAATATGTAAATGGAGGTTCAAAAGCTGTTGCAACAACTGACTTTAGAGATGCGCCAAACGGTTTATTTACTTCTCCGGCAGAATGTATGATGCACCGTCAAGCAAGTTTTATTCCAGCTTTCTTTCCTGAAGGAGTAGAAGCAGGTGTTGATTATGACTTCTTCTATTTTCCTGCTTTTGCAACAAAAGATCTAGGAACTCCAGTTCTTGGAGCTGGAACAGTAGTAGCTGGAACTAATGACAATCAAGCAACAGTAGAATTTATGAAATTCTTAATGCATCCTGAGCCACACGAGTATTGGATGGCAAAGGGTGGATTTTTAACTCCTCACAAAGGTGTCGATGGAAGTAAATACGCTAGTGATACCTTTAGAAAACTTGGCGAGATACTTACAGGTGCTACAACTTTCAGATTTGATGCTTCAGACTTAATGCCTGGAGCTATCGGAGCTGGTAGCTTCTGGACAGGTATGGTTGACTATACCAACGGTAAGTCAGCAAAAGATGTTGCAGACTCAATTCAAGCGAGTTGGGACGCAATCAAATAATACCTCCTATAACAGGCGAACAATTTACTTGTTCGCCTGTTTTTTTTATATAATAATTTTCTTGTGAGTATTTATTCATTATTTTTAATTGTCTTAGTAGGCATTTTATTTTTTATTTTTTATTTTCACATATCCAATAAACTATTGGATCTATTTTTAAAAAAAAATTCTAATGAATCTGCTTTAAGAGCAATTATTTTTATTTTGCCAGCATTAATTGTTTTAACAACTTTTATTTTGTATCCTGTTTTTGAAACTGTGAGGCTAAGTTTTTATGATAAATTTGGAAGAGAATTTGTGGGTTTGTACAATTACAAATGGGCAATTAAAGATCCAGAGTTTAGGAGAGGTATTCTAAATAATTTTGGTTGGCTATTGGTAGTTCCAACATTAAGTACTTTTTTTGGACTTGTAATTGCAAACCTAGCAGATAGAATTTGGTGGGGTACATTAGCTAAATCAATAATTTTTATGCCAATGGCAATTTCATTCGTGGGAGCTGGTGTTATATGGAAGTTTATCTATGAATACAGAGGTCCGGGAAATGAACAAATCGGACTATTGAACGCAATAATTGTTTATTTTGGATTTGAACCACAAGCTTGGATTACTATACCAATTTGGAACAATCTTTTTTTAATGGCTATTATGGTTTGGATACAAACTGGACTAGCATTAGTTATTTTTAGTGCGGCTTTAAGAGGTATACCTAAAGAAATGTTAGAAGCTGCAAGAATGGATGGAGCAAGTGAATTTAGAATATTTGTTTCAATTATAATACCCTATTTAGAACAAACTATATTAGTCATATGGACTATAATTACTATATTAGTTTTAAAAATATTTGATATCATTTTTGCGATGACAAATGGTGAATGGCAAACTGAAGTTTTGGCTAATTTAATGTATGATTGGATGTTTAGAGGTGGTGGTGACTCAGGTAGAGGCAGTGTATTAGCCATCGTTATTATGATCGGAGTTATACCAATTATGGTGTGGAATATTCGTAAACACAGAGAAGAACAAAAAATATAATGAAAAAATTAAATATTTCATCAATTTTATCACAACTACTTTTATTGTTATTTGTAATTATTTGGATCATCCCCACTTTCGGATTATTTGTTAGTTCTTTCAGAGACAAAGATTTACTTGCAATAAGTGGCTGGTGGACATCTTTAACTACAGTTGAAGTAAATGAAATTTATAGAATGTCTGGTAATGAATATCAAATCAAAGAAAATGACCATTTTGTTATAAAAGGCAATTTATTTAATTTTGAAGAAGGTAAAAAAATTCTAAGTTTTGGCATAACCTCAAAAAATATAAATGAATTTAAAATAGATCAAACTGCAATTTTAAAAGATAAAAGTAAAGTTACTGTATTTGAAAATGGAGACTATGTTTGGATATCTCAGAATGAATTTAAGAAAAAAAAGGGAAAAAGAATATTTACTACTTCCTTAAGCCCACCAAAATTTACCTTGGATAACTATAAAGAAGTTTTGTTTAAGGAAGGGATTGGGCAAGCATTTGTAAACACTTTAGCTGTAGCAATTCCTTCAACATTAATTCCTTTAATAATTTGCTCTTATTTTGCTTACGCTTTATCTTGGATGAAATTTTATGGTAGAGATACTTTACTTGCAATAATTATAGCTTCACTTGTTGTGCCATTACAAATGTCACTTATACCTATATTAACAATATATAATGATATAGGTGCTTTATTTGGGGTGGCAGCTAAATCATATCCAGGTGTCTGGATGGCTCATACTGGCTTTGGTCTTGCTTCCACAACATTTCTTTTAAGAAATTTTATAAAATCCTTGCCAAATGAGATGATGGAGGCCGCAAGAGTAGATGGAGCAAATCACTATGATATATTTATTCGCATAATAATTCCATTATCAATACCAGCTTTCGCATCAATTTTTATTTTACAGTTTTTATGGGTATGGAATGATTTATTGGTTGGTTTAGTTTTTTTAGATCAAGTGCCTAGTGAGATAATTTTAACTGCAAAACTAAAAGAATTATTAGGTTCAAGAGGAGAAAACTGGGAAATATTAACAACCGGAGCTTTTGTTTCTATGACAGTGCCTTTAACTATTTTCTTTTTATTACAAAGATATTTTATTAGAGGTTTAGTAGCAGGATCAGTTAAAGGCTAATATCATATTTATTTATTTTTTTAAAATTAGGATGTAAATAATTACAATAATTTATGAAAAAAACTAACTCTCTAAAAATTGATATAAATAATACCTCTGATGAATGGTATAAACCAGAAGTTGATAAAAAAATTATAAAAAATTTATCAAAAAGAAGCGATTATGAAGGTTGGAAACATATAATTATATTTTTTATTTCACTATCTATTCTCGGGATTTTTTCTTCATATTTTTGGGGAACATGGTGGTTCATTTTATTTTATATTTCTTATTGCACTTTATGGGGAGGTGCTGATGCTATATGGCATGAATGTAATCATCGAACAGCTTTTAAAACAAGAAAGCTAAACAATTTTTTTTATTATATTGCTAGTTTTATGAATAACTTTGAAGCTGTAAGGTGGCGATGGAGTCATTCACTGCATCACAGTTATACCGCCTCAGTTGATCCTCATGATTTTGAAGTAGACGTAAGTATATTTTGGAGACC
>MDSW01217069.1_pt1 | contig 18360 bp, 20 predicted proteins | sample 811171 | NCBI WGS metagenome assembly MDSW01 (sample SAMN05326641, study PRJNA326480) | marine metagenome | isolation source: seawater | place: Atlantic Ocean: North West | collected 2012 | reverse complement strand
TTGGTATGCCATTGTGGGTGCTAACAAATTAACTTGCTTATAAAGGAGTTTTTATGACTAGAAACCTATCCGTATGGAATTCGCTAAGACCGTTTTCAGTAGGGTTTGACTCAATTTTTGAGGAGTTTGATCGAGTACTGGAGTCAACTGAGCGATATAACTCAAATTATCCACCTTATAACATTAGAAAGATAACCGATAATGAATTTAAAATTGAGGTTGCTCTTGCTGGTTATAGCAAAGATGACATTGAGTTAGAATTGAAAGACAATACACTTACTGTTCGAAATAAACAAAAAGAGAAAGTTGTTAACGAAGATACTAATGGGGTAATCCACAAAGGTATTTCAACTAGACAGTTTGAGCGAGCTTTTACAATATCTGAAGATATTAAAGTAAGAAATGCTGAATTGAAGAATGGTCTTTTAAATATTGATTTAGAGCGCATTATTCCTGAAGAAAAAAAAGCTAGACTAATTAGCATTAGTTAGTAAGGATAGGGGGCCTATATGGCCCCTATTTTATACTTTAAATGTTTTATATAATTAAAATTTTAATAACCGCACTGGTTATAGTTATTGTATCTGAAGTTGCAAAAAAATCCTCTCTTTTAGCTGGATTAATTGTTTCAGTTCCTTTAACAACATTTTTAGCTTTAATATGGCTTTATTGGGAAACTAAAGATAAACAAAAAATTATTGATCTCTCAAACTCAACATTTTTAATGGTAATACCATCCTTATCGTTTTTTATTTTTTTACCATTTTTAATGAGAATGAATTTACCATTTTTTATATCAATAACTTTTTCAGCTTTATTAACAACAATTTGCTATTGGTTATTTATTATGTGTTTAAATAAGTTTGGAATTTCAGGATTTTAAATAAAACTTATAATTTTAAAAAATTAAACTAACACCATAAATTGCCGAAACCATCCCCGATAACCTTAATATATTATTTGTAAATTTTGATTTATTTAATAACGCTCCTATTCCTACACCAAACAAATGTAAAGTTGCAGTTCCAGAAGCAAAACCTAAAGCAAAAAGCGCTGGGTTTGCTGCCCACGGCATTTCTATGCCATGAGCTGCTCCATGACATAAACCAAACGCACTTATAAAAACCATTACTATATTTTTTGGTAATTTATTTTCTATTGCAATAGCAAGGCCTAGAAGAATAACAGATAAAATTATTCCTAATTCAATCAAAAATATTATACTTTCGGTTATACCTAAGAAATAAGTTTCTCCTAACCAGCCGAAAATACCACCAAAAATCATCATTATTACAAATGTAAAAGGAATGAAGAAAATTGCCCTGCCTCCAATTTGAACACTTATTACTCCAACACTTACCATAGCTATAAAATGATCCATTCCTAAAACAGGATGAGATAATCCATCATAAAAACCAATCATACCTGTAAAGTCATGAGCGTTTAATGCAGTACTATAAAAAATAAAGAGTATGAAAGAATACTTAAGCAAAATATCTTTTCTTTTTTTTAAAAAATAATTTTTTAATTAAATAATAAAATATAAATAAAATAACTAGCAACGCTATATGTGGAATAAAAGCTCTTATATCAAACTTATTCCAGTGTACAATATCCATGTAAGGACCGATGTATATAATTATTGGGGCCCAAGTTAATATTTGTTCCCATAGATTTGAACCAAAAAATTCAGCTTCTCCAACTGCAAGAGAGTAGCTTCCATAATTATCTTCATTAAAAACTTTAATATAGTATGTCCCTGAATTTACAGTAAAACTAGATTGAAATTCTTTACCTTTACTAACTCCAATCTCAGGACCTTTCCAATACCAATCACGTGCGTATGGTTCATACCATGGTGTCCAATTAAATTTTGATCCATCAGCTTTGTAAATTATATTTTGATTATTGTCTAAAACTTCTAGAGAGAATGGTTTGTAATTTTCACTAATTTTAGGACTTAATATACTAGTATAAAATAAAAAATCTTGCTCACTAATTATTACATAATAATGCGGCTCACCTTTTAAATTACTATAATATGCTTTTGAGATTTCAGGGTATATAACTTCATGTGGATTATCAATTGAAGGTGAATAATTTATTAATTTAGGCTGATGCGCATTCAAGGATGTAGATAAAAAGATAAATAAAAATATAATCAATTTCATAACTTTATATTTTACATATTAATATGGTGTAAAAGTTAGCAGTAATACTTATACAAAACAATACTTAATCCATTGAATTTATTGATTAAATATATATTTAAAATCATAATAAAGCTGAAATTAAGAAAATTTATTTTAATAAATGGAAAATTTGACATTAAAAAACAAAACAAATGCAATAAATTTTAACTGGAAATGTTTTAAAACGTGGCAAAAAAGTATTAAAAATACTTTATGGTGTTTATTGGGTTGCTCAATTGGTGATTTCGGTACAATTTTATTTTTTCAGTTGAATAATTTTGGATGGCCAACATTACATGTAATGATTTTAGCAATTATTAATGGCCTTATAACAAGTATAATCTTAGAAACTTTTATTTTATCAAATCAAATGCAATTTAAAAAAGCATTTTATACCTCAATCAATATGAGTTTTTTATCAATGATTGCAATGGAGGTTTCAATGAACTTAGTTGATTGGTTAATAATTGGTAGTGCAAAATTAGTTTGGTGGATAATTCCAATAATGTTATTTGTAGGCTTCATAGTTCCGTTGCCCTATAATTATTGGAGATTAAAAAAACACAATTTATCTTGTCATTAATTTTAAATTTAGAATAATTCTAAATTCCACCAATATTTATTAAAATATAGTTAAAAAAATATAATAATACTAATCAAGCAAAAATTAAGTAAACACATATATATCCCGTATTTATTAGGATTTGGTGATTAATATTTATAAAATGCTAATCGCCAAATACCAACATTAGGTTGGCCATAATAAATAGGATAATTTTATTTTTAAAAAAATTTATGAGGAAAAGTATGATTAAAAAATTTATTATAACTGCAATTACTTGCTTCTTTGCTCTAGGTTTGTCAACTTATAGTATTGCAGATGATAACATTTATGGACCTTATCCAATAACATTAAAAGGATATTCAGGTGATAAAACTAATTCAGTCAAATATACAGGTCAAATGGCAAGACATGTTTTACATGATAGTTTGAAAGCGTTGGTTAAAAAAGGCGATGTAAATAAAATGATGGCTTACTATAATGGAGAAGATGGGTTAGAAATTATCGCTCCAAAATCGAAAGATGATTTTAAGATAAAACAAACTATGGTTTCAGAAATTGGCAGTGGGAATCTTTCAGGAAAAACTTATAAAGGTGCTATTGCTGGTTGGGGAAACCTTACAGGACCAGAAGTTTTAGAACATATGATGACTAAAGCTGGTGAAGCAGAAGGTGGATTTGATCCTAATACTGGGTTTGATTATACACAATTGATTTCTAAGTTTGCAATGGGAGCAGTTTTTTATAACCAAGCTGTAAACAATTATCTTGGGAAAAAAATGGAAATTGGACAGAAACCAAATAGTGAACCATACAAAGAGGGATCGTATTATACTGGCAAAGAACATAGTTGGGATGAAGCTTTTGGATACTGGGGTTCTGCAGCCCATGCTTTAACTCTAAGTGCTGAACAAAATTATAATGTAGCTAAAAAGAAAGATATGGCATCAGCAGATTATAATGGAGATGGTGTTGTTGATCTTTATTCTGAATATACTTTTGCCCATGCATATTATGCATCTAGCTATGATAAAGGTGGTAAAACTAATTATCTTGAAACTACAAATAAAGCTTTCATCGATGGAAGAAAAGTTATTGTAGATGCTAAAGGACAAAATCTTAATTTTGATCTAAGAACTAAACTTTTAGCCCAAAGGGATATAATTTTAGAAAATTGGGAAAAAGTAATTGCCGAGTCAGTTTTTAAATATGCTGGATCTACTTATAAAGATATTGTTGCGCTTGAAACAATTCTTGATGCAAATGGTGACACAACTGATGCATTTAGAAAATATGCTAAACATTGGGGAGAGCTTAAAGGGTTTGCTTTAGCACTTCAATGTGGACCAAAAAATCTTGGTGAAACTGCAGTAAAAATGAATAGAATGATGGGCTTTGGTCCTGTTTTATTAAATGCTTCTCAAGTGGTTGGGGTTGATTCAAATGGTAACTTTATTAAAGACCAAGCACAAGAATGGTCGGAATTCAAACTTCATATGTTAAAAATTCAAAAACTTATGGTTGATGAATTTGGAGTTACTGCTAAGGCAAATGATCAGCTTGCTGAAATGTCAGCCCTTGCTAGTTCTATGGGCAATTCAGACTCTGCAGAGAACGATTAATGTATTATAATAATAGTGTGGCTTTGAAAAAAGCCACACTACTAGATTAATTATTCAAAATAATGGACATTTTTTTTGACTATACAACGTTAATAAGCAATCAATTTATAGATCCAAAAAAAAGGATTTATATTTTATATATATTTATCTCAATTTTTATTGCAATTTTTTGGTTTATGATAAACAAAAAACTTTCATTTACAAATACGATCAAACGAATATTTGATTATAAAATTTTTTTTTCAAAATCTGCTAAATCTGATTATAAGATTTTCTTATTAAACCAATTGTTAATGATGATAGTATCACCATTTTTAATTACTCAATTAACTATAGCAACTGCACTCTATTTTTATTTTCATACTATTGATTGGCTAAGTGTTGGTATGTTGAAAGACACTCTCCCTATAATTGTCATAATTTCTTTTACTACTTTTCAATTTACAATTGATGATTTTAGTAAATATATTATTCATCGCTTTATGCATAAATGGCCAGTTTTATGGTCTCTTCATAAAGTGCATCACTCTGCTACAGTTCTAACACCCATGACAGTTTTTAGAACACACCCTTTAGAGGGGATTATTTTTTCACTTAGAAGTTCATTAACTCAGGCAATAAGTATTTCAACTTTTATTTTCTTATTTGGCAACTCTGTAAGTCTATATACAATTTTAGGAGTCAATATTTTTGTATTTTTGTTTAATATTTTAGGATCAAATTTACGTCATTCTCATATAGGCATAAGATACTGGCGTTGGTTAGAATTTATATTTATTTCTCCTGCACAACATCAACTGCACCATTCAATTGCTAAAGAGCATCATGATAAAAATTTTGGTGCAGCACTAGCATTTTGGGATTGGTTATTTGGTTCTTTACATCATTCAGTAGATTTTGATACTCTTGAGTTAGGTATCGAGAAAAATCAAAAAGACGAAAGTCATAATTTAAAAGATCTGTACATTAATCCTTTTATTGAGATTAAAAATTATTTTCTAAAAAAGTTTATAAAAATTAAAAATAAAGTTTACACAATTAATTTAAAACGGAGATCGCTAAATGAAAACTAAATTTATAAGTTTTATATTTATGATATTTATTTTTGCTCCCAACTTAAATGCAAAAGAAATTAATATTTATTCACATAGACAACCTTTTTTAATTAATCCTTTTCTTGAATTATTTACAGAGGAAACTGGCATTAAAACTAATGTTGTTTATTCAAAAAAAGGTCTTGCACAAAGATTAAAAGCCGAGGGTGAAAATAGTCCAGCTGATGTCATACTCACCGTCGATATAGGTAGATTGTATGTATATGATGATCTTAACTTACTAGCTCCTTTAAATTCAAAAAAACTAATTAATAACATTCCAGATTATCTTAGAAGCCCTGAAAACACTTGGTTTGGCCTATCTAAAAGAGCCAGAGTTATCGTTGTGCATAAAACTAAAATCATGGAAGATGAAATAACAAAAATTGAAGATTTAGCAGATTCCAAGTGGAAAGGAAAAATATGTTCAAGGCCAGGAAGCCATGTTTATAATCGTGGAATAATGGCATCAGTGTTAGCTGCACTAGGTAAAGAAGAGGCAGAAATTTGGGCAAAGGGAATGGTTGAAAATTTTGCAAGGAGACCTCAAGGCAATGATAGGGCTCAAGTCAAAGCAATTTATGAGGGTGAATGTCAAATAGCATTAATAAACAATTATTATTTTGGTAAACTAAAATTCTCTGAAGATCCTGAACAAAGAAAATGGGCAGAATCTGTACGTTTAGTTTTTCCAAATCAAGCTGAGGGAGATAGAGGAGCTCATGTAAATATTTCTGGCGGTGGTGTTGCTAAATTTTCAAAAAATAAAGAAGAAGCTCAAAAATTACTTGAGTTTTTAACAAGTGAAAAAGCTCAAAAGCTCTATGGTGAAATAAATTTTGAGTATCCAGCAAATCTTAAAATTGAGCCGAGTGAGGAGTTAAAGAATTGGGGTAACTTTCGTGAAGATACGCTTCCAATAATTAAAATCGCAGAACTTGCTCCTGAGTCACAGAAGATAATTGATCGTGTTGGCTGGTAGTTTATAAGTAAGTGAATTTGTACAATTGGAATAGCGCTTCTTCACTGGCTACTTTGTTGGCTTTATTTATCATTAGCCCAATAGTAGCAATTTTTTACTCCGCATTTTTAGGAGATACAAGTCTTTGGCAACACCTTTTTTCAACTGTTTTACCAAGATATATTTATAATACTATTGTCCTAATGATTGGAGTTGGAACACTAAGTGTTGTTTTCGGTGTTTCTTCAGCATGGGTTGTAACACGATATAATTTTTTTGGTAAATTTTTTTTTGAATGGGCTCTATTATTACCTGCAGCAGTTCCTGCATATATTATTGCTTATACTTATACTGACTTTTTAGAATACTCAGGACCATTTCAAAAGTTTTTAAGAGGGATATTTAATTGGAATAGTGCTAACGATTATTGGTTTCCTGAGATACGATCGATGGGTGGGGCTATATTAGTGATGTCATGCGTTTTATATCCTTACGTATACATGATGACAAGGGCATCTTTCCTAACAGTTCCTTTATCATTTTATCAAACAAGCTTAATATATGGGCGAAGCAGTTTCTTTTCAGTTGCTCTTCCACTTGCAAGGCCAGGAATATTTGCAGGCTTAGCACTTGTTTTAATGGAAACAATTTCTGATTTTGGTACAGTTGATTACTTTGCTCTTGAAACTTTGACACTTGGTGTGTTTAATGTTTGGCTGGGTATGAATAGTCTTTCAGGTGCTGCTCAGATTTCTTCTGTGTTATTTATTTTTGTTGTTGTGCTTTTAACAATTGAATATTTAGCAAGGCGTAAACAGCGATATTTTGAAAAAAGCAGTGGCCAAAATATGTTAGAATCAGAAGCTATTTCTTTTTCAGGAAAGTTTTTTTGTTTTATTATTTGTTTACTGCCAATAACACTAGGCTTTATAATACCAGTGCTTATTCTTCTAAACTTTGTATTAAGTGGTTTTTCAATAATTAACTTTAGTGAAGTTTCTTTTGCTGCAATAACAAGTATATCCCTTGCTTTTGGTGGCGCTGTAACTGTAATGTTGATTTCTATTATTTTAGTAATTGTATCAAATTATAGATCAAACTCATTTCAAAAAGGACTAATATTTGTGGCCTCTTGTGGTTATGCCTTACCAGGTACCATTCTTGCTGTTGGTATTGTGATATTCTTCGGATGGCTAAATAGAATAATTAACTTTGAAATTAGTTATGTTGCTGGTGGTTTCTTAGTATTAATATTTGCTTATACCACTAGATTTTTAGCAGTAGGTAATGCTGCATTGCGTTCTGGGATATTAAAAGTTCATCCAAATGCAGTTGATGCATCTCAAACAATGGGAAAAGGATTCTTGAAAACAATTAGAGTAATAGTTTTGCCATTAATTTACACTAATATACTTATTGGCGGTATTCTAGTTTTTGTTGATATACTTAAAGAACTACCTATAACACTTTTACTCAGACCATTTAATTTTGAAACATTAGCAACATATGTTTACCAGTATGCTTCTGATGAACTTTTACAAGAGTCTTCTTTTGCCGCTCTAATCATTATTGTTGTAGGGCTTGGGCCTGTAATATTTTTAAATTCTACCCTTCAAAGGGTTTCACAAAAAAAAGAAAGTAACTAATTTTTAAAAATAAATGTTTGAGATTGATCAATTTCAATTTCTACTGCCGATGATTGTTGAGGATTAAATTCTGGTGGCATATGACTATGAACATGAACAATTTCATTATTATCGTTAAGAACAGAAAGATGGATAAAGCTAAATGAACCCATTAATTTTGAAGCCATAACAGTTCCTTTAATTCCATTAACAGGAGTTGGTTGTTGTTTTAATTTTATACCTTGTGGCCTAACATGTACCTCAACATTTTTATTTTCCAGCTCATTTGGGGCTTTAATTTTTCCAACAGGTGTTTCAACACAAGAGTTATTAACTACACCATGAAACCTATTTGTTTCTCCAAAAAATTCTGTAACATAAGAATTTTTAGGATTTTTATAAAGATCTGCAGGGCTTCCTGATTGAATAATATAACCTGTAGTATCCATTATATTTATTTGATTAGAAATAAACATAGCTTCAAAAGGATCATGAGTAACTATAATAACCGAGATGTTTGATTTTTGTAAAAGGTGCAAAGTGTCATCTCTAACTTCTTCTCTTAAATTTAAATCTAGACTAGAAAAAGGTTCATCTAGTAGCAGTAAATCAGGCTGAGATATAATTGATCTAGCTAAAGCTACTCTTTGTTGTTCCCCACCACTTAATTCATGGGGAAATTTATTAAGAGAATTTGGTAATTTTATCAAATCTATAATATCTTCAATTTTGTAAACCGAATTTTTATAATTAATTGGGTATTCTAAATTTTGTTTAACTGTCAAATGAGGAAATAAAGCATAATCTTGGAATAAGAAGCCAATTTTTCTTTTTTCAGTAGGCAGGTGTTTAGAAGCACTGCTTACTTCTTCGCCATTTATAATAATTTTTCCAGACTGTACTTTTTCTAGTCCAGCAATTAGTTTTAATAAAGTTGTTTTACCACTTCCTGATGGTCCAAGTATGCAGGAAATACTATCTTTCTTTAAGTTAAAATTAATATTATTTAATATATTTTTATTATTAATTTTATGACTAATATTTTGAACTTCAACAGCTAACATATTTTCCTTAATACACTAAAAATTATACTCGAGGAAATTTATCTAAAATTTCATTTTCCCACACTTGAAACTTTTTAGATCTATTTTCAGGACTAGGATGTGAACCCATAAATTCAGGAACTTTTCCTTCTTGACCCATCATCATTCTTTGCCAAAGTTTTGCAGGTTCTTTGATATTAAAACCAGCAAGATTCATGAAACCCATTCCTAGATAGTCTGCCTCACTTTCCATTGTTCTACTAAAAGGGAGAAATATTCCATATTTAACAACAGAATTATAAACATTCCCACCAACGTTACCCACCTTAAAAGATTTATTTAGTAATTCTGCATACTGACTATTTGATATTCCAAAAGTTGCCATTTGTATCATAGATGACTGAGTAAGTTTTTCAACAGTATGTCTTGCAAAGGCATGAGCAATTTCATGACCCATAACTGCAGCTATACCATCATCATTTTTACAAACAGGAAGTATACCTGAATAAAAAGCAATCTTACCGCCAGGCATACACCAGGCATTTTTAGTTTCAGATTCAATGAGAGCAAACTGCCAATTAAATCCTTCAATAGGATTTTTTTCTGCTTTATTAAAATAATACTTATTAATAGATGTATAAATTTCTTTTCCAATTTCTTTTATTTTTTTTGATTCTGCTGAGTTGTCTATAAGAATTTTATCTTCTTTAGCTTTTGATAAAAACTTACCATATACTTTATCAATTTCTTGATTAAGTGATTTTTCATTAGCGTATACTTTAGGTATTGGGATGCCACCTATACTTCCTTGGAAAATAACTATTGGTAAATTACTGTCATATAAATTTAATTGACTTCTATTTGTCAGTGGAACTTGAGCACATGAAGGTAAAATTAAAGAGCCACATATAGAACAAGTTGCCGATACAATAAACTTCCTTCTATTTGTTCTTGTTTCCATAATATTATTATATAGTTAATTATAATTATATGAATATTTATAATAAAGTAAATAAAGCTGAAATCCATGTTCATTTAGAGGCAACTATTACACCTGACTTATGTAAAAAATTTGCTAAAAGAAATAATCATGAAATTCCTGATGAATTTTTTGGTTCAAAATATGCTTATCAGTGGGAAGATTTTTATGATTTTATTAAAAAATATGACATCGTAACATCAGTAATTCATACTCCAGAGGATTATTATGAATTAACTTATGAATACTTAAAAGAGTGTTCAATTAATAATGTTATTTATGTTGAAGCAATGATTTCTTCAACTCACGCAAAAGCCAAAGGCATGACTTACCATTCATTTATTGAAGGTGTGAATGAAGCATCAAGAAAAGCAGAAGAAGATTTTGGTATCGTATCTAGATATATAATGAATGGCATTAGACATTTAGGCCCTGATTCAGTACAAAATACGGCAAAAGAAGTTTTAGATAATCCACACCCATGTTTAGTAGGATTTGGTTTAGCAGGTGATGAACTTCACTTTCCTCCAAAATTATTTACTCAAACTTTTGACATGTTAAGAAATGAAAAATTTCCAATCACCGTTCATGCTGGTGAATGGGATGGTCCAGAAAATATTAGAAATGCAATTAATTTACTTCATCCAAGTAGATTAGGTCATGGAGTTAGATCAATTGAGGATCCTGATTTAGTAAGAGAAATTATTGAAAAAGATATTATTTTAGAAACATGTCCAACAAGCAATATTGCAACTAAGATTTATCAAGATTATAAAAGTCACCCTGTTAAAACTTTATTTGATTATGGTGTTAAAGTTACTGTGAATTCTGATGATCCACCATTTTTTAATGCAACAATTCAAGGAGAATATAAAGTGATGGAAGATCTTGGTTTAAATGAAAAAGAACTTACTTCACTTACTCATAATGCAATTAAGTATTCTTTTTGTGATGATGAAAATAAGAAAAAATTATTATCTAAATTAAACTAGATAATTTTACTAGAGGTCTTGCACCGTAATGTGATATAATTTCTGCAGAAGCAATTGAAGCATAATTACCACATTCTGCCATACCTTTATTTCTTGAATAACCATATAAGAAACCTGCAGCAAACAAATCTCCTGCGCCGGTAGTATCAACTACCTTATCAACTTTTTGTGCATCTATTTCAGTCACAGAACCATTTGATAAAATAATAGATCCATTACTGCCCTTAGTAATAGCAGCGGTAATATTTAATGATTTTGCATATTCTAAACTTTCTTCAAAACTTGATGTTTGAGCCATTGATTTAATTTCATCTTCATTTGCAAAAAGAATATCAACATCATTTGATACTAATTCTTGAAAGGAGTCACGATGTCGATCAACACAAAATAAATCTGAGAGGGTGAAAGCAATTTTCTGGTTATCAGCTTTACAAATATCTACCATTTTTTTCATAGCTTTTTTCGCATTTTCATTATCCCACAAGTATCCTTCTAAATATGCAATTTTATGATTTTTAATATCATCCTCTTTGATATCTTCCGGACCAATCAATGTTCCAGCTCCTAAAAATGTACACATCGTTCTTGTTCCATCTTCTTCTACAAAGATTGTACAACAACCTGTAGAAATATCAGGAGATGTGAAACCAAGAGGAAACCTTAATCCTTCCCTCATCATATCTTTTTGAAGATAAACACCTATTTCATCATTTTTTATTTTACCAATAAAGCTTCCATTTCCACCAAAAGAAGTAATACCAAACATGGAATTACCTAAGGAACCACCTCCGGCCATTTCTTTTATGGAATAATTTTTATGAAGATTGTTTTTTAAATTTTCATCAATAAGATTCATAGAATCCCTATTAATTTCATGTTTTTCAATTTCACTTTGATTAGATGGAATTATGGCATCAACCATGGCATTGCCAATTCCTACTACGTCCAGTCTTTCAGTCATTTTGATTTAATCATAATTGGAATAAGCTGAACTATAACTACTCCAGCAAAAATTGCAACACATCCATAAATTTTATTTAAATCTAAAATTTCATTAAGCATATACCATCCTGCAATTGCAGCGAATACTGATTCCATTGATAATATTATTGCAGCAGGAGCAGGATTAGCTTTTTGTTGAGCGATTATTTGAAGAGTATAACCAAAACCTGCTGATAAAATACCAGTAAATAGTATTTCAAACCACTCTAATTTAATATTGCTTATCTCTGGATTTTCAAAAGACAAAGCCAATACTAATGAAAGTAAAAATACGATAAAATATTGAATAGAACCAAATATAAAAGGACTATTTATTTCTTTCATAAAAATATCAATTAAAATTATATGCAAAGCAAAACTTAGTGCCGCAGCAAATAATAATGAATCAGACTTTTGAATTTCTATCGATTGGTTGGAGGAAAGTAAGTATGAACCATATAGACATAATAAAATTGCAATCCAAATTACCCAATGAAGTTTTTTTTTAAATATAAATTTAGTAATAATAGCTACAATTGGAACATATAACGTGCTTAAAAATGCAACATTCGATACTAATGAAATTTGTAGAGCATATTGCTGTAAACCCATACCACAGAATAAAAAAAAACCAGTTAGTAAGCATAGATACGTATATCTTTTGGATGAAAAAATTACTTTAAAATTATTTTTTTCAAATAATATTGCTAAAGGTAAAACTGTTAACAATGCAAAAAAAAATCTCGCGTAACTAAATGTAAATGGCCCAATGTTTTCCATTCCTGTTTTTTGGTACACGAAGGCAACTCCCCATATTAAAGGAGGTATCAACATTAACAAATTTGCTCGTGTAATACTCATTAATTTTAATTTAATATTTATTTATTTATTTTTTTTTGTTTATCTTGATTTATCCACCAAGAATCAATGACTATTCCATAAAGTGGAATTTCATTTGGATATTCTAAAAAATTCCAGTAGGCTATTCTATCAGTATTGCTATGATAAAGAGGTATTACATAATGTCCCCATAGTAATACTCTATCTAATGCATGAACAGCTGTAGTGAGTTCCTCTCGTGATTTTGCACTAATTAAGTGTTGTATTATTGCATCTACAGCTGGATCATCTACCCCAGCATAATTTCTACTCCCATCCTTTTTTCCTACCTCAGACCCCCAATAAAACTGCTGTTCATTACCTGGGCTTAAACTTACTCCCCAATATCTTTTAATCATATCAAAATCATAGTTTAAAAGTCTTGCTTGATATTGAGAAGAGTCAACAGTTCTTACATCCATAGTAATTCCTAAAACTTCTAAATTCTTTTGAAAAGCAAGAGCAATTTTTTCATCAGAAGGACTAATAATTAAAAATTCAAATTTAAATTCTTGTCCATCTTTTACTAATTTATTATTCTCAATATACCATCCTTCTTCTTCCAATATTTTTTTTGCAATACGTAAATTTTTTCTAGGGTTTCCACTCCCATTAGTAACAGGAGGTTTAAAAGACTTTGAAAACACTTCTAATGGTAGCTGATCTTTCCAAGGGTTTAAAAGTTTTAATTCTTCTTTAGTAGGCAATCCAGTAGAAGACAATGGAGAATTATCAAAATAACTATCCGTTCTTACATAGGCATTTTCATGTAAAACCTTGTTAATCCACTCATGATCATACGCATAACTAAGGGCAAGTCGAACACGTCTATTATTAAATATTTCTTTTCGGGAATTCATTACTAATCCATTCATGCCAACCGCTCTGTCATTTTTCATTTCATTTAAAACAACCTCACCTTTTTTCACTGCTTCAAAATTGTATTCTGTAAACCATCTTTTAACATTATATTCACGACGATAATCATATTCTCCAACTTTAAACGCTTCTATTAAAACATTTGCATCTTTGTAATAATCGTAAACAATATTATCAAAATTATAATGACCTTTGTTTACAGGTAAATCTTTTGCCCAATAATTTTCAACACGTTTATATTTAATTTGTCGTCCAGGATCTAAACTATCTATTTTGTAGGGACCACTTCCAAGAGGAATTTCTAAAAATGTTTTTGTCACATCAATATTTTCATAAAATTTTTTAGGAATAATTGGAAGAAATCCAGCTATAATTAATGGCAATTCTTTATCTTCATTATTAATAAAATTCATTTTTATACCTAAGTCACCGATCAATTCAGTAGAAGTAACCTTACCATAAGTTTTCTTTTGATTAGGTGTTCCTTTGGTTTGAAATATTTCAAGACTAAAGAGAATATCTTCTGGTGTGATTGGAGAACCATCATGAAATTTTGCATTTGGATTTAAATAAAAAGTTATGGAAGATCTATCTTCTGGCATATCAGCAAATTCCGCAATTAACCCGTAAAGTGAAAAAGCCTCATCCCAGACCCTTCTCATAAGTGTATCATTTATATAGCCCAATCCCGCAGCCTTAGATCCTTTAAATGCTACTCTGTTTAAATTATCAAATGAACCGTAAGAACCAAATTTTATTGTTCCACCCTTGGGCGCATCTGGGTTTACATATTCTAAATGTGTAAAACTTTGATCATATTTGGGCTGACCATGCATTGCAATACCATGCATTTTTTTTGCAAACGCATTTGAAATAGTAAGTATTATTGAAAAAATAACAATTGAAACTATTCGCTTTAAATGCATTTTTTATTTCTATCAATTTTATTCAATTTTATAAAGTGCTTCTTTCTTAATCTTTAAATTTATATTCATTAATATATATAATTGTTATGAAAATCTCTAATTCAGAAATAACTCCTTATAATGTCTATTTAAATCGAAGAAAATTTATTAAGTCCTCAGTTACTGCAAGTATTGCCTTATCTTTACCTCAAAGTTTAAAAGCAAATCATTCAGATAATTCTGAGGTATATAATAAGTATCTAGATGCTAATGATCAGCTCAATAAATATAGTGAAATAACTAGTTATAATAATTTCTATGAGTTTTATTCAGGTAAGGGTGATCCAGCGAAATATTCAAAAGATTTTAAACCTAGCCCTTGGACTATTAGTTTTGATGGTTTAGTTCACAAACCAAGAATCTATGATTTAGATGAGATACTTAAAAAAGTTACAATAGAAGATAGAGTATACAGACTAAGATGTGTTGAAGCTTGGTCAATGGTGATTCCATGGCAAGGTTTTTTACTTTCAAATCTAATTAAAATTGCGGAACCATTGAATTCAGCAAATTTTGTTCAATTTGAAACTATTTTTCGCCCATCTGAAATGCCTGCTCAAAATACAGGACTTTTACCATGGCCTTATACTGAAGCTTTAAGAATGGATGAAGCTATGCACCCATTAACTATATTATCTACAGGTTTATATGGTCATAAATTACCAAATCAAAATGGAGCCCCCCTTAGATTAGTGGTTCCATGGAAGTATGGTTTTAAATCAATCAAATCTATCACGAAAATTAATTTTCTTGAAAGGCGACCAGTCTCAACTTGGCAATCTTTAGCCCCACATGAGTATGGTTTTTATTCAAATGTAAATCCTAATGTAGATCATCCAAGATGGAGTCAGAGTACTGAGAGAAGAATTGGGGAATTCAAAAGAAGAAAAACATTAATGTTTAATGGTTATGAAAAAGAAGTTTCCTATATGTACAAAGATCTAGATTTAAAAAAATTTTTTTAGTTAATGTTGTTAACTAAGAATTTTCTCCAATTTAAACCAATACTATTTTTAATACTATTAATTCCAAGTTTAATATGGGGGTTTCAATTTTTTAATGGAAACTTGGGAGTCAATCCTATTGAAAATTTAATGGATAAAATGGGTTTAATGGCGTTAAGAGTTATTGTTTTAACTTTAATAATTTCATCATTAGCAGATATTAAATATTTTAAATCAATAGTTGTTTTACGAAGAATGATAGGTTTATTTGCTTTTTATTATGTTTGTCTTCATTTTTTAACTTATATAGTTCTAGATCATTTTTTTGATATTAAATTTATTTTCAAAGATATTGCCAAAAGACCATTTATTACTTTTGGCTTTATTAGTTTCTTATGTCTTATACCTCTTGCTATAACATCAAATAAATTTAGTCTTAGAAAATTAGGTTATAAAATATGGAAAAGAATTCATTATTTAATTTATATTGCTGCATTTTTATCTAGCCTTCATTTTTATATGTTAGTACGTGCAAACAAAACAGAGCCTTTAATTTATATAATAATAATTTTAATTCTTTTGTCCTATAGATTGTTTACAAGAATTATTATTCCTCGTTTATTTCAGTAACGGGATTTAATTCCATACCAGCTGGTGTAATATTTCTAGGAAGAGGTGTGTATTGTGATTCAATATCCGATGGTTTTGATCTTTTAGCCATTCTATATAAACCAAATAACCCTAGGAGTCCGTGAATTACAAATAAATAAATAAAAAAACCATTGGGACCCATAATAGTCATGGTGCTTGCAACAAATAAAGGCCCTAATATTGATCCAATTCCGATTAATATATTAAAGGTAGAACTCGCAGAAACAATCTGATTGGGTCTTAAAAAATCATTTACATGAGCTACTGCTAAGGAAAACATTGGAAGACACATGCTTGCATAACAGGCTGTTATAATAAAGAATAATATAAGTGAAAAATAAGAGGAAATTACTATAATTATACTTAGTCCTGAGGCAATAAATGTAACAGCGATTAATATTACTCTTCGATCAATTTTATCTGATAAATAACCTATAGGCCATTGTGATAATGCTCCAAAAGACGAGATGATTACCATAAAGATTGATACTTCTAATACACTCAGACCTTTTGAAGATGCATAGATAGCACCATATCCAAATACTACACTATGAGTTAAACCAGTAAGTAAAGCAGCAACAAATCCCAATGGTGATAAAAAATAAAATTCTTTTATAGAGAAGTATTTTGGATCAGTTATATCAGGTTGATCAGTTTTAGATAATAATATTGGTAATAATGCAAATGATAATAATATTGATACTAAAATAAACAAATCAACTTTTGATGGATCGCTAAGATTTAATAATAATTGACCTAAACCAACAAATACAAATGTAACAATCATATATATTCCTAAAAGTTGCCCTCTAGTTTGATTTGTAGATTTTTCATTTAACCAACTTTCCATAATTACATAAATGCCTGACAAACTTATACCTGTAATAATTCTGATTAAAAACCATGAGAATGGATCAAGAAAAATTGAATGAAGTAAAATTGCAATAGATGCTAAAGAAGCAAGTGCAGCAAAAACTCTAATATGTCCTACTCTACGAAGAAAAATTGGTATTAAGATTGCTCCTGTTAGGTAGCCTACATAATAACCCGCTATAATTACACCAGCTGATACAAATGAGAATCCTTCAATAACTGAACGAACACCAATTAATGTACCTTGCAATCCATGGCCTAAGCAAATAATTGCAAAACCAAAAAAAATAGCCCAGGTGTTGCGTAGGACATTTAACATAATTTAATTTTTTTAAATTCTCTTAATATTCGTCTTCGTTATCTTCAGTAGGCTTAATTCCGACATCAACAGCAGGATCAATATCTGCTTCATCTTCAATAAGCACAGTATCATCTTCTAAATTTTCATCAGAATTTTCTAAATCTAAATTTTCAATATCTAGTTCATCTTCTTTTTCTTTAGGTTTTGGAGGAATAGGGTTTGTAAGTGGGGCAGCATTTGTACTTCCAGGCTTCCTTCCTCTTCTTGGTCGTGACATTGTAGTAACTTCTATTTCTTTTTCACATTCAGGGCACTCTAACTCTGATCTTCCTAAATCATAATACTGTTTGCTACACAAAGGACATATTCTTTTTAATCCCCAAGATTCTTTATACATTCTTTACTCTTCGTCCTTAATATATGTTTTCCCACAATAACCACATACTATTTTGTTATGATCATTAAAGGTATAGTAAACTGCCGGGTGTCCTAAACTATCTTCTCCACCGTCGCAACAAATAGTTTCTTCATTTGGGTCTACTTTTACTATTTCTTCACTCATTAAAGTTTCTATAAAAAATATAAACCTAGAAGTCTATAATTTTTGACTTAATTCCCTTGCTATTTTGATGCTTTCTTCAAAATAAGCATGATGTTTAGGCAATAATTCAAAATTTAAGTTTGAGTTTTTTGGAAGAGTTATTTCATCAAAAACTTTATTAAAAGGTATTGATCCCCAACCAAGAGGAAGGTGAATATCCCCCAAACCATAACTAACAGCCTCTTGTTGAATATAAGTTCTCATTTCCTGAAGAAC
>MDSW01096951.1_pt1 | contig 18360 bp, 21 predicted proteins | sample 811171 | NCBI WGS metagenome assembly MDSW01 (sample SAMN05326641, study PRJNA326480) | marine metagenome | isolation source: seawater | place: Atlantic Ocean: North West | collected 2012 | reverse complement strand
CTGTAATAATAATAAATATAATAATTATGAAACTGCCAACAATCTTAGCAATATTCCAGTACATATGATTGATTGGCCTATATAATTAGTAATAATTTAAATATGCAAATTGCAATTAACACTCAAATTCTCATGTTCTTTCCATTAATATTAGCAAAAATCTGAGTATAAGGCATTATGAAAAAACTACAGCCCGATCTTAGTCATATAAAAGAACAATATAGCCTTTCAAAAGATGAACTTACTAAAACTATTGAGGCAGTTATGTTGACGCATGCTAAGGACCGTGACTTATGGGTGTTTGCCTATGGTTCTTTAATGTGGAGACCTGCTTTTGACTTTATTGAAACTCATACTGGCTTAGTTCATGGTCTTCATAGGTCTTTCTGTGTTTATTCACATTTTCATCGCGGAAATAGAAAACGGCCCGGTTTAGTTCTTGGTTTAGACAAAGGTGGCAGCTGCAAAGGAGTTCTATATAAGGTTTCTGCTAAAAGTGCTAAATCTGTAGTTAAGTATCTTATAAAGCGCGAAATGGTGACTAATGTGTATCTCCCTAGATGGGTCTCGGTTCATTTTAATAATAAGGTGGTTCGGGCACATACCTACGCACTATCTCGTAAGCATATTCAATATGCGGGAAAGTTAAATGCTAACAAGGCGGCCAAATACATAAGAAAGAGCAAAGGTGTTAGTGGGTCAAATATCGAATATTTAATAAACACCATAAAATATTTGGAAAAATTAAATATTAACACTTCTGAATTTAATGATTTACTTATTTTAGCAAAAACTCAAAGTAACTTGGGTTAGATGCATGACCTATAAGGTAAGGGTGTAAAATATAAGCTACATAGAAAGATGTTCTAAGGCTTCATTTTGTAGCTCGATGGTTGCTGACTCGATAGAATTTTCAAGTTCACTCATAAATTCCTCACGATTTAATCCTGGGGGAATAGGTTTCAGATATTCTACTACTATCTTTCCAGGGCTCATCTTTAATGAACGTCGCGGCCAGAAAAGACCTGAGTTTAATGCTACAGGTATAACGGTTTGGTTTAGGCTAAGATATAGAGCAGCTACTCCATGATGGTAGGGTTTTTTTACACCTGGTAATGTTCTTGTGCCTTGAGGATATATTACTATGGGCCGCCCAGCAGTTTTATGAGCGTGTGCCTGCTTTAACATTTCTTTAAGAGCAAAAGCGCCGCCATTTCTATCAACGGCGATATGATTGGCACGTTTTAGATACCAACCAAATATTGGAATTAATAGAAGCTCTTTTTTTAAAACTATTGCTGCATTTTTCGTCATTAAGTTAATTGCTAAGGTATCCCATGCTGATTGGTGTTTCATTGCAATGATTACAGGTCCATCTTCAATAAATTTTTTCCCCCGTTCGCGGTACTCAATTCCTATAATTAATTTTAATATTAAGAATGTTCCTTTTACCCAGAATCGTCCTACAACCATTATGGTTTTAGTCTGACATGGTAATAAAGGGATTGCTGCTAAACCAATAATCGCAGTCCAGCTATAAAATAGTAAAGTAAAGATAAGCGGACGAATAATATTTATTTTATGAGAAATCATATTCAGTTCTTAGTGAGTCAGTAGAATTCGAATATAAGTCGCAATGTACTTAGTATATTCAGCTATTAAGAGCCTTATGGTTCCTTGCTGGCGCCACCATTTGTTCATATTAACATTAGTAGGATGTACTGTGTACGGTATAATTATTGCTTTTGGTAAAGTTGTTTGAAATTCCAACAAACTTCTTGGCATATGGTAATTAGCGGTCACTATGTATAAAGACGAAAATTGCTTTGATCTTATCCAATGTGCTGTTTCTGTTGCATTTCCAAATGTATTTTCAGCATTATATCCCAGGGTAATGCAACAATCTAACATTTTACCATCAATATTCCGGTTTTTAAGGAGAATTGTTTTATCAACTCCGCTATCTACACCTGATATGAAAAGTTCAGTTGATTTGCCTTTTTGAAGAAGATTTAACCCTTGCTCAAGTCTTCCCCTTCCTCCAGTTAAGACAACAATCGCGTCAACTTTATTTATACTGATGTTTGAAACAGAATAGGTACTTGATATTTTATTTAAATATGTGAAAAACCCCAAAAACCAAAGTCCTATTAGGGATATCAATAATATTAATAGATATCTAGAGAATCTACTTAATTTACGGCGTTTTATTTTATTAGCCATTTTAACTGTATCAATGCATTCTAAATCCGATTTTTAAAATCTGGATCTTTGTTATAAATATTTATGTATTAATTGTTATGATTAAAACTATAATCATATTAGACCATTGACCAACTGTTAGGTAATATATTTAACGATAAAAAACTGATGCAATAATTAGTATATGTTTGAACAATATTTTTGGCGTAACCGTTATGATCCTTGGTTGTCCAGAGTGTAATACGAGATTTGTGGTCGATGCAAAAGCTTTGCGTCTGAAAGGCCGTTATGTGAAGTGTGGTAAGTGCGAACATTTGTGGTTTGCTATTCCTTCTGCCCCTAGTTTAATAGATCCAGTCAGCGTTACACCTTTGGATTACCTCGAGCGCTCTTCGATAAAAACCCCTAATTTACCAGTTATTTCGGAAACAAAAGTCAAAGAAAACCTAGCCATATCATGGCTTGTGGTTTTTTCTCTTGTTTTATTTATTATTGTTTTGATTTGGTTTGGACGTGATTCAATACTTTATATTTGGCCAGAAACTGAAGTAGTATATAACTGGATAAATAACAATTTCTTAAAAGAATAACATTAAATAAAAGCGGGCATTTTTAATTAGTGCTTATTTGATATTATTTTGCCATGGAGCTAATAACTCTCTACTAATCTGTTCTTCCAGGGTCTCACGTCTCCTAATCAATGCGTAATCTTTGCCGCTTACTAGAACTTCTGGAACCAATAGACGACTGTTATAAGTAGAAGCCATAACTGCTCCGTAAGCTCCAGTGTCCTTAATAACAAGTAGGTCTCCAGATACTGGGCTAGATAGTGGATATTCTGTAGCAAAAGTATCCCCTGTCTCGCATACTGGACCTACTATATCGACTTTTATAAGGTCTGCAGTGCCTAAAGGTTCTCGTGCCTCTTGAATACTATGCTGAGCGTCATATAGAGCTGGACGCAGTAAGTCATTCATAGCTGCATCAACAACTACAAATCGCCTGTATCCAGTATCCTTATAGTAGATAACCCTAGTTAATAAAATTCCTGCATTACCTGTAAGATAACGCCCCGGCTCGAAAATGAGATCACAATCTAAATTTCCAATTGTTCTTTCAACAATTTTGGCATAATCATTAGGATTAGGAGCCGTATTATTACCATATGAAATTCCTAGACCACCACCCAGATCTAACCTTTTGATTTCAAGACCATTAGAACGTAGGTCTCGAGTAAGTTTAGCGACATTTTTGAATGCAGTTTCAAATGGTGTTAGATCAGTTAGCTGACTTCCTATATGAACAGCTATAGAAACTGGGTTCAGACCAGGTAGGGAAAATGCTTGTTTAAATATATCTTTTGCCTGTGATATATCAATTCCAAATTTATCTTCTCTGCGTCCAGTAGAAATCTTATGATGTGTCTCCGCATCTACGTCTGGATTAACTCTGATAGCAATATCTACGGAAGTATTTTTGCTTGCCGCAATATCCGACAATGATAATAGTTCTGGAAGAGATTCAACGTTGAATTGTAAAATACCTGCCTCTATCCCAGCTGATAATTCCTCATAGGTCTTGCCAACTCCTGAATAGACAATTTTCTTGGGTTTCACACCTGCAGATATTGCCTTCATTAACTCACCATTAGAGACGACATCAGCTCCAGCACCTAAATCAGCAAATGTTTTAATTACCGCTAGGTTAGAGTTTGATTTCATCGCAAAACAAACCTGTGTTCGTTGACTAGAAAAAGCGTTTGTAAAAGCTTTATAAGCCTCCTGCATTGCTTGTGTAGAGTATATATATAATGGTGTTCCCACGTCAGCGGCTATAGCTGAAATAGCAACATTTTCGGCATATAAATCTCTATTTTTATAGGAAAACGCATTCATATTTATGTCTCAGCGTGCTGGATAGTTCCTGGGGTACGTAATTTCTTTACCTGATGGTGGAGTAGGCGTCCCCTTTTTTCCACAGGATGAAAAAGTTAATAGTATAACAGATGCGATAATAAAAGTCTTTGTAATACAACTTACTTTAGACATCATAGATATCTTTTGCGTGCGATTGCTGCAGATGCAAGAACATTTTCAGGGGCTGTACCTCCTTCACTAGTGCGTCGGGATATTGAGGATTCTATAGACAATACTGATATTACGTCATCTGTAATGCGGCGATCGATTGATTGCATTTCGATCAAAGGAAAATCCTCTAGAGATAAATTTTTATCATAGGCTGCTTTAACAATTTTACCTGTAACCTTATGAGCCTCACGAAACGGTAATCCGACAGATGTTACCAACCAATCTGCAAGATCTGTCGCTGTAGGATATCCTTTTTGCGCTGCCATATACATTGCTTCCGGAATAGGTTTAAGATCGTCCACCATACCTATTATTGCATTAAGTGATAATAGTAGTGAGTCCATTGAATCAAATACTGGTTCTTTGTCTTCTTGCATATCTTTACTATAGGCGAGAGGAAGAGCTTTCATGACAGACAGCAGTGTCATTAAATTTCCAAAAACCCTTCCAGATTTTGCCCTAGAAAGTTCTGCTGCGTCTGGATTTCTTTTTTGTGGCATCATTGAACTGCCAGTTGTAAAAGAATCTGAAAGTTCTATGAAGCCAAAGCTGTCACTACACCAGAGAATAATTTCTTCTGAAAAACGCGAAATATGAGTCATAGTAATGGCAGCAGAAGAAAGAAATTCCAGCGCGAAATCGCGATCGGAGACCGCATCTAAAGAGTTAACCATTGGACGATCAAAACCCAAAGTTTTAGCAGTATGTTGCCTATCTATTGGATATGTTGTTCCAGCCAACGCCCCAGCCCCTAGGGGTGATTCATTCAATCGCTTGCGACAGTCTGAAAATCTACCGCGGTCACGGCCAAACATTTCAACATAGGATAGTAAATGGTGACCAAAGGTTATTGGTTGTGCTGTTTGCAAATGCGTATAGCCTGGCATTATTAAATCTGCATATTTCTCGGAATTATCTATTAAAACCGATTGTAGTTTGCACAATAATTTATCTATATCATCCAGTGAGTCTCTTACCCATAGTCGAAAATCAGTAGCAACTTGATCATTACGTGATCGTGCTGTGTGTAAACGTCCTGCTGGTTCACCGATAAGTTCTTTTAAGCGTGATTCAATGTTCATATGAATATCTTCAAGCTTCTCAGAAAAAGAGAAGTTACCGGCTAATATTTCTTGCGAAATCAGTTCTAAACCTTCATTAATTGCTTTACCATCTTCAGGGGTTAGAATGTCCTGAGCAACTAACATATCTGCGTGCGCTCGAGAACCTGCGATGTCTTGTAAAAACAGGCGACGGTCAAACGCTATAGAGGCATTAATTTTTTCCATTATTTCAGCCGGTCCGCCGGTGAAGCGTCCACCCCAATGTGCGTTAGAGGATTTGCTATTATCGTTTGGGCTCATTTTAATTCAGCAACCTATTTTGTAGAGATACTATTATGCTAAAATTGTTTCTTACTTTAATTGTAATTGCCAGCATTTTCGTATCAGTTTCGGCATATTCTGACCATGGTAAACCACCAATTCAAGGAATCGTAAATAACTTTACAGAACTGAGCAGACCTGCACCAGCGTCGATTACTCCTTTATTATCAAGAGACCAAGGGCAAATAACCCTTGAAACCTATCATGGCAAGTTTGTTTTGTTAAATTTTTGGGCTACGTGGTGCGTTCCATGCATGCACGAATTACCCTCTTTAAGTAGGCTAAATGCTCAACTTTCTGATGAAAACTTTCAAGTTATATTGGTTAGTCAAGATCGTGGAGGCTTTAAGCAGACTGATAAATTTTTAAAAAAATATAAAATTGATATTTCCGGGGCATTTATTGATAATAAATTAAAATACTCTCGCGCTATGAAGATAAATGCCATACCAACGACTATATTGATTGGCCCTACCGGCACAGAGATAGGGAGGTTGGTTGGATCAATTGAATGGGATCACCCAGAAGCAATTGCCTTAATAAATTATTATCTTAAACATGAGATCAAGGATAAAGGTAAAATAAGTTTAATCAAGAAAATAAGACGATACTTTAGTAAGTCGTTTTAATATTAGAATTTTCTCTTGTACTAAAACAGTGTTTATCGAGTAGCAGATTTTTTGTCGTTATTATAATCATAGAAGCCTCGCCCAGTTTTACGGCCTAACCAACCAGCATCAACATATTTTACCAGAAGTGGACATGGTCTATATTTGGAATCTGCCAGACCTTTATGGAGTACTTGCATTACTGAAAGACATGTATCTAGACCTATGAAGTCTGCCAGTTCCAATGGGCCCATAGGGTGATTTGCACCCAGCTTCATAGCAGAGTCGATACTGTCTATACTGCTAACCCCTTCATGCAAAGTGTATACGGCTTCATTAATCATAGGTAGCAGAATCCGGTTTACTATAAATGCTGGAAAATCTTCTGATATAATGCCTAACTTACCCAGTTGTGTAGTAAGGTCTTTGATTAAATCAGTGGTGTTTTTATCCGTCGCCAAACCCGGTATTATTTCAACTAATTTCATAACTGGTACTGGGTTAAAGAAATGCATACCAATAAATTTATCCGCCCGATCTGTGGCTGAGGCTAGGCTTGTTATTGATATAGAGGAAGTATTTGTGGCTATAATTGCATTAGGCTTTAAATGAGACGATAATTCTTTTAATATTTTAATTTTTACCTGTTCTTGTTCTGTCGCTGCTTCAATAACTAAATCGCAGTCGCTTACGAGATTCATTTCCGTACCAACTTTTATACGGTCCAGAGCAGCTAATCTATCTTCCTCTTCTATTAAGTTTCTTTTAACCTGTCTTTCCATATTTGTGTTAATTTTATTAATTGAGTTTTGTAGTAGTATGTCAGAAACATCAATTAAATTCACTTCAAACGATGCTAATGAACTCACCTGAGCAATACCACTACCCATCTGACCAGCGCCTATTATTCCAATTTTTTTAAACATATTTAAATTTGCCAAGCTTTAGAAAAAAACTATTTTAGGAAAGTATTTTAGTTAATTCGTCATTAAGTTCGGGTAACGCCTGAAATAGGTCGGCGACGAGACCATAGTCGGCCACCTGAAAAATCGGTGCCTCTTCATCTTTATTAATTGCCACTATAACTTTAGAGTCTTTCATTCCAGCTAAATGTTGGATGGCCCCAGAAATTCCTATGGCTATGTATAGTTCCGGCGCGACAACCTTACCGGTTTGACCAACTTGCCAGTCGTTTGGAACAAAACCTGCATCAACGGCTGCTCGAGATGCGCCCATTGCGGCCCCGAGCTTATCTGCGATGGGTTCAATTAAATCGAAATTATCACCTGATCCCATGCCGCGTCCACCAGATATTATAACCTGAGCAGTTGTTAGTTCTGGGCGATCGCCACTTGGCTCTGACGTGCTAAGAAACATTGATTTTTCTTCATCATTATTACACGCTACTGTCTCTACCTCAGCGCTACCACCATCTTCTGACGCTTGATCAAAATTAGTAGTTCTTACTGTTATAACCTTGATTTTGTCTGTAGATTTAACTGTTGCTAACGCATTTCCAGCATAAATTGGTCTTATGAAAGTTTCTTCATCAATAACTGTGGATATTTCAGATATCTGTTGGGTATTTAGTAGAGCAGCAACTCGGGGTAGAAAATTTTTACCAAAGGTAGTTGCTGGTGCAAGTATATGGCTGAAGTCTTCTGCTAAACCAATAACAAGTGCAGACAAATTTTCAGCTAAGGCGTGTTCTTGAGAAACATTATCTGCAAGAAAAACTTTACTTACATTATTTATCTTACTTGCTGCAGTTGCCACGTCCTTACAATTATTTCCCGCAACTAAAACAACGATTTCACCAGCCCCATGAGAAGAAAGCTCATATGCCGCTGTTATAGTGTTGAGTGTAGAGGGCTGTAATGACGTATTATTATGTTCGGCTATAACAAGGATACTCATTATATAACTCTCGCTTCATTTTTGAGTTTTTCTACCAGAGCGGTAACAGATTCAACCATAACGCCTGCCTGGCGGACTGGTGGTTCTTCTACTGAGAGGGTTTCCAGACGCGGTTTAGTATCAACGTTAAGTTCGTCTGGTGTGAATTCGTCAATAGGTTTTTTCTTAGCCTTCATTATATTAGGAAGCGATGCGTATCTAGGTTCGTTAAGACGTAAGTCAACTGTCAAAATAGTTGGTAAACTAACTTCTATATTTTCAAGGCCGCTATCTATCTCACGAGTTATGTTAGCCTTATCTCCATTAAATTCAATTTTTGATGCAAATGTTCCTTGAGACCACCCTAGAAGGGCTGCGAGCATCTGACCGGTTTGATTAGAATCATCATCAATGGCTTGTTTTCCAAGTATTACAACTTTTGGCGATTCCTTTTCTACTAAGTGTTTAAGTATTTTTGCTATTGCTAATGGTTCTAAATCTTCATCTGATTTAACATGTATACCTCTATCTGCTCCCATAGCCAGCCCTGTGCGTATAGTTTCTTGGCATTGCTGTACGCCTATAGAGACAATAATAATTTCTTCTACTACTCCGGATTCCTTCATTCTAATTGCTTCTTCGACAGAAATTTCATCGAAGGGGTTCATAGACATCTTAACATTACTTGTTTCGACGCCTGTTTTATCAGCTTTAACACGAACTTTTACGTTATAATCAATTACACGCTTAACGGGGACGAGGACTTTCATGATTGATTTTGCCTAAATGTTTTGTTTGAGGGTTCTAAGTTATATTTTACATGTGAAAATGTAATTACAGTGAGCAAACATTTTTCTATCTATTTATCTTAAACTTTTTTAAAAAACCATATACTCGCATGATTATATTTTTATTAGCCAATTATAGAATTTTAATCAATCCAGCATGCCGAAGGGAATTAAGCAAGTCAATCTTACCTATTATCTCCAGGTATCCAAAGTACATCAGTTGTTCCCTTATCATTAAGGTGACGTGCTAAAACAAATAAATGATCAGATAAACGATTAATATATTTTAGCGCTATGGGGTTTACTGATTCTCTTGTTGCTAACTCCACCATTTCTCTTTCGGCACGACGGGCAATAGTTCTGGCAAGATGTAGATAAGCTGATGCAGCTCTACCACCAGGTAGTATGAAAGACTTCAACGGACTGAGGTTCTCATTTAATTCATCTATTTCTTTTTCCAACCTAGCCACTTGGACATCAACAATTCTCAGAGCCTCATTATTATCCTTTGATGAGAATGATTTTTTTTCAGGTGTGCATAAGTCTGCTCCAAGATCGAAAAGATCATTTTGTAATCGAGCAAGCATTTTATCAATATCAGATTCGGGTTCAACGTTTAGACGCACAATACCAATAACTGAGTTGGCTTCATCAACAGTTCCATAGGCGGATACTCTAGTATCGTATTTAGGTACGCGTTTGCCAGAACCTAATGAGGTTTCTCCAGAGTCACCGCCTCGCGTGTAAATACGTGTAAGTTGGACCATAACTTTATTCCTGGTTTATATTTAAAAAAGTATTGACGATTTTGTTTACTATTAAAATTAACTTAGTTTACTAAATTATAAATTTTCAATATTTTTCTTGGTAATCAGGCATCAATCTATAAGGAATTTTAAAGTGTCTCTTTATCGTCATATATCTGCCTGCAATGCACATGATTTACAAAATTATCAACCTTTTATTATTGATGAAAAACAAATTGGCTGGGTACCTCACAAATTTATATTACACCTTAAACAATGGCCTGAAATCTTTAATTTGATAGATAATAAGGTTTTTTTTACTAAAAACATTACTGGTTTGGATGAAAGAACTAGGATAATGCAGGAAATTTGTGAAGAACTTGAATTACAAAAGCTGATACCGGAGAAAAGAAAAGAAAATTTTACTGTTATGAGGCAGTATGGCGAGAAACCACTTTTTTACCTTGATCGGGCATGGATGCCAGTATTTGGCTTTATAGCTCATGGCATTCATATAAATGCATATGTAGAAACTGCTGGTGATATTGATATGTGGATTGGTGTACGCAGTTTAAATAGCCGTGTGGATCCAGGGAAGCTCGATAATATGGTGGCTGGTGGTTTACCTAGTGGGTATACATTAGAAGAGAATGTAATTAAAGAATCTTGGGAAGAGGCTTCAGTGCCTATGGCTCTGGCACAAAAATCGAGACCGGTTGGAACGCTAAATTATAATTTGAGTGTGGAAGATGGCCTTCGTAGAGATGTTCTTTATATATATGACTTAATTGTTCCTTCTGATTTTTTTCCTGTTGATCAACTAGGAGAACATAGTAGCTTTTTCAAGTTACCAGTGACCGAAGTTTTGCAGGTTGTTGAAAAAACTAATAACTTTAAGTTCAACATAAATTTGGTCATAATTGATTTTGCTATTCGGTATGGAATAATAAAAGCAGACCATCCGGAATATTTATTATTAAACAAAAAACTAAGGTCACCGAAATAATTAATTACTTTTTGTGGTGGGATGATGAATACTGAGAAAATTTGTGTGGTTGGTTGTAGTGGTTTTGTAGGCAGTCATGTAACCGCTGAACTGTTGTCGCGTGGCTATGACGTACATGGCACACTACGTGACACTCAGGGAGAGAGTGCAGGTTGGTTATCGTCTGAGGTGGCTGCTTATGCAAGTGATTCGAATAACTTAACACTTTTTGCAGTGGATGTTTTTGATAAAAGATCCATAAGACAATCAATGGAGAATTGCAGCGGGGTTATTGTTTGTGCTGGTTCTCCTTTAGTTGTGCCGGAGACAATAGATCTTATGGTTGCGGTTGCAGAGAATGTCTCTGATATGGCGATCGATGCGAAAATAACTCGAGCAGTTTTTACTTCAAGTACTGGATCTACAAACCCAATGGAGGGTGAACCACCACTTAAAAATGAAAATTTACATTGGTCTAACTCTAATTATCAACTTGCAGAAAAAAAATATGCAGCTGTAGGTAAAACACTTTTAGATCAAAAAGTTCTCAATAAAATGGCGAATGCTAGAGAAAAATTCCGAGTTTGTGTTATAAATCCTTCAATGATTGTTGGTCCTGCTTTCCAAAAGGATCCTGTTGTTAGTCTTTGTCGATTTGCAGATATTATCAATGGAAAAAGATTTTCTGAGAAAATCCCTAATAGCTCCAATTCAATAATCGATGTCCGCGATCTGGCAAAACTTCACGTAAATGCTTTAGAAAAAGAAGAAGCAAAAGGACGCTATTTTGGTGTTAAAAAAAGTTGGCACTGGAGAGATATTCTTAAGGCTCTTGAGGTTGCCTGTGATAAATATACTATGCCTCAAATTGATCCTTATGAGACGCCGGTACGGGCGACACAGTTTGATTTCACCCGTCAAAATACACTAGGAGTTAAGTTACGTGATATTGACGAAATGTTTGTAGGTTTAGTTGCGGAGTTAGATAGACGCGGGATGATTTAGCTAAATTTTAAGAAGGTGGAATTTAAAACTTTATTCCTATATCGCTTTTTTCTGTTGAAGCTATGTTTTTTATGGCTTCTAACCAAATATCTGTTCCCTTAATGCCTCTTGCGCGCAAAGATCTAAGCGTAAGAGAGTTTTCCCTTTTAGCTAATCTTTTACCATTAGTGTCTGTCAGTAATGGTGTGTGCTGCCATTCAGGAGTTTCTAAGTCTAGCAGTGCTTGGAGTATTCGGTGGACATGAGTTGATTCAAAGAGATCATTACCCCTATTAATCAGGGTTATACCTTGTGCTGCATCATCTATCGTAACCGCTAAATGGTAGCTGGAGGCAATATCTTTTCTGGCAAGAACTACGTCACCAATATTATTGATCTGGACTATTTGTTTGCCTCTTATTCTGTCATACCATGTTAAATTTCCAGCTATATGTTTAGCTTTGGTGATATCTAGTCTTAGGGCATAAGGTTTACCGCTTCCAATAAGTGCATTTCGCTTCTCATTTTCTAAGTTCCTACAGATTCCAGGATAAATTGGACCAAAACTATTATTTTTATGAGGGGCATTGTTAGAAACATTTATCTCTTCTAAAATATCTTTACGTGTGCAAAAACATGGATAAAGTAGTTTCATCTCAGACAAACTATTTATTGCCCTCTTATATGCCTCGCTCCTATCCGATTGACGCATTACTGGTTTATTCCAGGATATACCAAGCCATTCGAGATCTTCGTATATACACTCTTCAAATTCTTTACTTCTGCGTTCTTTGTCCAAATCCTCGATTCTTAGAATAAACTGACCATTACTATGCTGGGCTAATCTCCATGCGAATAGAGCTGCATAAGCATGACCTAAATGCAAATACCCTGAAGGTGAAGGAGCAAACCGTGTTACGGTTCTAGAAATATTTTTGTGTATATTGGTCATTTAATAGTTCTAAGATAAAATTCATTGGTATCATAAAAATTTAACTTTTAGTCCAAACTATAATGCGATGAAAACTAGAAAAAGTATAGAATCAGGTTTATCTGATTTATCGAAAATAGATCCTCGAATAAAGTTGTTATGGGATAATGTTGGGACACCGTTACCTCGGGCGCGTAAGCAGGGTTACAAAGAATTACTTCGAATTATAATAGGCCAGCAACTATCTACTCAAGCAGCAGCTTCTATTTGGCAACGCCTGGAACAGGCTAATTTGTTTCTTAATAAATCAAACTTTCTTGTTCGTAGTGATGAAGACTTACGCGGCCTTGGCTTAAGTAGACAGAAAATAAAATACATTAGAGGTTTAATCGAATCCATCAATGAGGGCACTTTGAGGTTAGATTGTTTAGATCGTTCATCTGATGAGGAAGCTATAAATATTCTAGTTCAACAAAAAGGTATTGGGCGTTGGAGTGCAGAGGTTTACCTGCTATTTGCTATCGGACGGGCTGATATAATGCCCGCAGATGACTTAGCATTATTGAAATCTGCTGGTTATCACTTTGGTGACGGTAAACGATGGACTTCTGAGAAGTTACGAAATGAAGCCGAAATATGGAGACCTTGGCGTAGCGCAGTAGCAAGGCTTCTATGGCACGCTTATAATGTTAAGGTAATTTAATAAATAATAGTTATGAGGGTGATATGTCAGACAAACCTGTCCTAACGGGACCGTCCTATGCTCCAGATTCTGAAGGACCTGCAAAACAGATAGTTATATTTTTACATGGTGTAGGGGCTAATGGCGATGACCTGATTGGCCTAGCACCGGTATTATCAAGATCGTTGCCTAATACACAATTTTTAGCACCGAATGCTCCCGAACCATGTGATATGGGGCCGTTTGGCTACCAGTGGTTTAGCCTACAAGATCGAAGTCCAAGCGCTATTGAAAGTGGTGTGCGAGCGTCTGCAGATTTGGTTAATAAATTTATTGATGATAGCTGTGAATTATATAATGTTGAGCCTAACAAGGTAGCTCTGTTTGGATTTAGCCAAGGTTGTATGATGTCGTTATTTGTTGGTTTGCGACGTGAGAGGGCGCTTGCAGCTATTTTAGGTTATTCTGGAACTTTGGTTGCCCCAGAAAAACTATCTAATGAGATAGTTAGCCGTCCACCAGTGTTATTGGTTCATGGAGAAGAGGATCAGGTTGTTCCCTTTCATATGTTTGAAAGAGCTAAGGCCGGGCTTCTATCAGCTGGCGTTGACGTGAATGCACTAAGTCGACCAGGATTAGGTCATGGAATTGATGAAGAAGGGCTTGGAAAAGGATTAGAACTATTAGTAAATCAATTGCTTTAGTATAAATTAGTAAATAGTAGCTTGAATCATGTATTTTATTTGTAGATTTTAATGTGTTGGCAATATTCGTTATTTTATAAAAAAACGTTATAGACCAATGAGGAGCTGTTATTATGGAAGCAGCGTTAAAAAATTACACGACACTAGTATTAAATGCTGACTTCCGTCCGCTTAGTTATTATCCTTTATCCGTATGGCCTTGGCAATTGTCAGTTAAAGCTGCTTTATCAGGAAGAGTTAATACAATTGTAGAGTATGACCGAGTTGTGCGTTCTCCCAATATGGAAATGGCTCTGCCAAGCGTGGTTTCATTAAAAGAATACGTCAAACTGGTTAACCGGCCGGCATTTACCCGTTTTAATGTTTTTTTGCGTGATAAATTTACCTGCCAATATAGCGGTCAACGCATGCCATCTCATGAATTAACATTTGATCACGTTATACCAAAATCACGTGGAGGTATTACTTCCTGGGAGAATGTTGTGACTGCGTCAAGTGAATTTAACCTGCGAAAAGGTAATTTAACTCTTGAACAGGCTGGTTTAAGTTTACTTAATTTACCCTGTTGTCCCAGCGCCTGGCAGTTAATGGAAAATGGTAGAAGTTTTCCACCAAATTACCTTCATACTAGCTGGCAAGATTACCTTTATTGGGACACTGAACTCGAGCAATAATATATATTATTGCTTATCTGAATCCTCGAAGTTCTTAGATGCGTGTGGAAAGCCAAATAGCGAGACGAGAACTAGCTTTTACTGCTCTTGATAGTATTGGATAAGTTTCACTTGATCCTTCAATTTGACTAACGTCATTTTCAGAAGTAGCGGCTATATGGTTAAGGCCAATTTTCTTGTGCTCAATTTCTTCTGCACGAAAATCATCTATTATATCGCTAAGCTCTTTCTCATCATCCCCTAATTTTTCGTATTGTTCATTGTAATGTTCTTCAATTACCTCTTCAACGGCGACAGTACAGGCCATTGCTGCCCGCTCACTTATAGCGGCGCTTAAAACTCCAAGTGAGTAACCTGCAATATGCCAAAGTGGCGATAAAACTGTAGGTCGGACCCTGCGTTTAATGATCATTTGGTCGAAAGTTTCGAGATGTCTTTTTTCTTGGTCAGCCATATGCTGAATAACTTTACCTATCGGACGGTTTTCAAGTACTGCAAGCTGGCCTTCATAGATACGTGCAGCGCCATATTCTCCGGCATGATCTACACGTATCATTTGCTCAATTTGTGTTTTTTTATCAGGATCTCCGTGAAGGAGTTGATTATTTTTAAGTATTTTTTTGTTTTTTACGGTCATTATCACAAATGTTTAAATATCTATAAATAAAATTTTAATCCTATATAGCCTAGGCATAGAATTATACAAATAACTAAAATGAGCCAACCAAGATAACGTTCAATGAATTTTCGAATAATTGGGCCAAAATACCAAAGTAAACCGGCTATTAAAAAGAAACGCAATCCTCTAGAAATAGATGAAGCAATACCAAAGGTAAATAGATCTAAGTGGGTTACTCCACTAGCAATAGTAATTACCTTGTATGGAAATGGTGTAATGCCAAAGAAAGCAACAATCCAACCACCCATTTCAATGTAACGTTGGCTAAAGCGGTAAAATGCACTTTCCAACCCATATAGATAAATAACTTTTTGGCCTATAGTATCAAAAAGAAACGCACCAATTGTATAACCAAGAAAACCTCCCAGAACGGACATTATAGTACAAATTGTAGCTAATATCCATGCCCGCTCGCGTGCAGCTAATATCATAGGGATTAGAATTATATCTGGAGGTATCGGAAAAACTGAGCTTTCAGTAAAGGCGACTGCTGCTAGAATCCAGACCGCATAACGTGCAGAGCTTACATGTATAACGTAATTATATATCTTACGCATAACTGACAAGACCTCGTATCGATCTTAAAATTATTTCATGCCCTTTAGCAGTAGCGCGTATCATATGTCCACATTTTGTGATGATTGGTAAATCAATTAGATTGCTAACATTGACGCATAAAGGATAGACTATTAGTTCTTTTAATTAAATGCGGGCGTGGCGGAATTGGTAGACGCGCGGGATTCAAAATCCCGTTCTGGCAACAGAGTGAGAGTTCGATTCTCTCCGCCCGCACCATTGATAATTACTAATTGGCCCTGAGTTTCTTTATTTATAAATGCTAATCTCAGTGCTGAAACGAGAGCGAGGAAGCTATGGCTGATTATAAAACTGCTTTTTCAAATCGCAATTCTGATGAAATAACTCCCGTTATGCGTGCTAATATTAATAAAACTCTAGCCAGGGCATTAACTACTTTGGAGGCCAAGACTGAGCCGGAGCACACCGCTCTAGTTGTAGTTGATGTTCAGAACGACTTTTGCGCTGAAGGCGGAATGCTAGATACAGAAGGATTCGATTTGACGCGTATTCAAACTATGGTGCCCAGGCTGGTTAATCTAATTTCAAAAGCTCGTGAGGCCGGTTGTTTGATTGTTTATATTCAGACTATCTACAATGCAGAGATGAACCTGATGTCTGATGTCTGGCTGGAACAGTCTTTGCGACAGTGGAAGGGAAGATTCATCGAGTATCCGGTCTGCATGCAAGGTGGTTGGGGTGGAGATTTTTACGATGGCATAAAGCCACTTCCCGGCGAACCTATTATACATAAGCACCGATATGGTGGTTTTATTGGTACAAATCTCGATATGGTATTGCGTTCCAATGGCATTCGATCGCTTATCATGACTGGTGCTATAACTAACGGTTGTGTTGAATCGACCGCTCGAGATGGCTTCTTTCATGATTACTACATAGTTTTTGCTGATGACTGTACTGGCACTGTTAATGAAGATATGCACAATGCGACTCTCGTAAATATCGACCGTTGGTTTGGGCAGGTAGTGAAAGCCGAAGAGGTAATCAGTTGCTGGCATGATGCTGGGAAACTAGACGATGAAGTAGCAAGTTAGCAATAATTTTACCCTCTTAGATTGGGTTTAATTGCAGTTCCCTTATAATTTAATTTACGGGCCTTTTGAAAATATGAATGATAGCTTTATTGATATAAGATCTTCAGTTGCATCTCTTTGTGAGGAATTCAATCTAGAATATTGGCGCGAACTTGACGAGCAAAGGGCCTATCCATCCGAGTTTGTTGCTGCAATGACTAAGTCAGGTTTTTTAGGGGCTTTAATCCCTGAAGAGTATGGGGGTAGTGGCTTGGGGATATCTGCAGCTGCTGCAATACTAGAGGAGGTCCATATAAGCGGAGGCAATGCGGCTGCATGTCATGCACAAATGTATATAATGGGGACTGTGTTAAAACATGGCTCCAATGAACAAAAGAAAAAATACTTACCGGAAATTGCTTCTGGAAATATTAGGCTGCAGGCCTTTGGTGTAACTGAACCTTCTAGTGGCACTGACACTGCTAGTCTTACTACTACCGCAAAGCTTGAAGGAAATAACTATATTGTTAATGGACAAAAAGTATGGACATCTCGTGCAGAGCACTCAGATTTAATGCTGCTTTTAGCACGAACAACTCCAAGAGAAGAAGTAGAGCGTCGCCACCAGGGCCTATCAGTATTTTTAGTAGATATGAAGACCTCTGTCGGCCAAGGTCTTTCTATCCGGCCGATAAAAACAATGATTAACCATGCTACGACAGAAGTGTTTTTTGATAACTTGGTTGTACCTGCTGAGAATTTGATTGGAGAAGAAGGTAAGGGGTTTAGATATATACTGGATGGTATGAATGCTGAACGAATACTCATATCTGCGGAATGTATTGGAGATGCCAGGTGGTTTGTTAAAAAAGCAACTGAATATGCAAACGATAGAAGTGTATTTGGAAGACCAATTGGTCAAAACCAAGGAATTCAATTTCCAATAGCCCGTGCCTATGCCCAAACGGAATCTGCTTCGCTAATGACGGTGCAGGCAGCAAAATTATTTGATAATGATGAAGCATGTGGAGCTGAAGCAAATATGGCAAAGCTTCTCGCAGCCGAGGCTTCATGGGAAGCAGCAAATATGTGTATGCAAACTTTTGGTGGTTATGGCTTTGCTCAGGAGTATGATGTCGAAAGAAAGTTTCGAGAAACGCGGCTTTATCAAATCGCGCCAGTATCAACAAACTTAATTCTGTCATATATTGCTGAACATGTATTAGGTTTGCCAAGATCATTTTGAACATATAAACCCTATTAAATATTAGTTAAAATAGTCTATTTAGGTTTTTAGAAAATTAATGGAAATAAAAAATAGTTTTACAGTTTCGTCCGATATAAAGACATCATGGAATATTCTTTTAGACATAGAGAGGATTGCACCATGTATGCCAGG
>MDSW01091588.1_pt1 | contig 18364 bp, 10 predicted proteins | sample 811171 | NCBI WGS metagenome assembly MDSW01 (sample SAMN05326641, study PRJNA326480) | marine metagenome | isolation source: seawater | place: Atlantic Ocean: North West | collected 2012 | reverse complement strand
TTTTGTCAATCCTGGGCGACGAGTCGCGTGCCCCGCGGCGCGAAGACCGCGCGCGCGGGGCGCTCAGTCTCGTCATCTAATGTAGTTTTGGTCGTCACGTCCGTCGAAGCCGGCGGGAAGGCGGGGCGGGGGGCGCGCCGGGTACGCATTCGCCAAAGTCCAAATCGCATCCGAGGGGTCGATCCATCGTCCCGTGGGATCGACCGGCGCTCGGGGGGGGGTGCGCCCGAGCGCGGCGCACGGCGGACGGGAGGTTCTGTTCACGTTCGGAATACTTCCAGGGTAACGTCACCGACGCCTCGCGGCGATCAGAAGCAGAACTGGCGTGTTCGGAGTTTGATATCGTCACCACGCGAACGAACCTCGCCGGGGCGGCGGTGCGGTGCCGCTCTCTCTCGGAGCGGCGCGACGACGGGCGGATGCCGGGCCGGGCGCGGGTCGGGCGCGCGATCGCGCGCGCGGGCGTTCGCGGCCGAGAAGCGTACCTCACGGTCGACTCGCGGAGCCGCGGAATCGCGCGCCGCGGGGGTCTCGACGGCCGCGCGGACGGTGGAGGGCGGCGAGGCGCGCCCCGGAAAGTGCAGCAGAGAGGCGCCGCCGCCCTCAGCACGAGAAGATCGGCGAGGAGTTCAGGTCCCCCGCTACCCGCCCGCTTCCAGCAGCAAAACCTCGCGTCTCGGCGGAGTCACCACGAAAAGGCCTCGTCTCCTCGTCGACGCTCCCCCTTCCTCTCCTCGCCAGTTCGCGTCGCGCGCCTCGGTACGTCCGCACGCCTGACCATGCGCTCGGCCGCTCCCGCCGCCGCGTTCGCCGCGGCGCCGGCTTCGAGCGCGGCGCCGCGTCGCGCGGCCTCGGGCGCCCCGGGATCCCGCGCCTCGTCGTCCCCGTCGTCGGATAAGAGCCTCGCCGCGTTCGCGCCAGGCTCGTCCTCGCGCCTCCCTCGACGCCGCGCCGCCTCCGTGATCCCCTTCGCCTCGGACCCGGACGCGTCCTCTCGCTCGGACGCGCCCGGTGCTTCCGACGCGAGCGCGACCGTCTCCCTGAGCGATCGCGAGCTCGAGGAGATGGCGGCGCTCGAGGCGTCCGGCGACGCGTTCGACCGCCTCGTCGAGCTCGCGCGCGCGGGCGGCGTGGACGTCCCCCCCCCTCCCTCCGCCGCCGCGAGCATGTGCGGCGTCGCCCCCGGCCTCGACGACGACGACGCCCCCGTCGCCTCGGCGGACGGGTCCGCCGCCGCGATTCCCGGCCTCCCCGCCGGCCTCACCAAGCCCCCCTGGCTGCGCCAGCGCGCGCCCGGCGGCGAGCGGTACGAGAAGATCGCGGGCGACGTGCGAGGCTTGAACCTCGCGACGGTGTGCGAGGAGGCCATGTGCCCCAACCTCGGCGAGTGCTGGAACGGCGACACGGGCACGGCCACGATCATGATCCTCGGCGACACGTGCACGCGCGGGTGCCGCTTCTGCGCGGTCAACACCGCCCGGACGCCCCCCCCGCCCGACGAGATGGAGCCCGAGAACACGGCGAGGGCGGTGGCGGAGTGGGGCGTCGGGTACATCGTGCTGACGTCGGTTGACCGCGACGACATGCCCGACGGCGGCGCCGAGCACTTCGCGCGGACGGTTCGGACGCTGAAGGCGCTCAAACCCGAGATCCTCGCGGAGTGCCTCACGCCGGACTTCAACGGCGACCAGGCCGCGGTCGCGCACCTCGCGAACTGCGGCCTGGACGTCTTCGCGCACAACGTGGAGACGGTGCGACGATTACAAGCCCGGGTGAGGGACCCGCGCGCGGGGTACGAGCAGAGCCTCGAGGTGCTGAGAGGGGCGAAGCGCCACGGGCCCGAGGGGCTCGTCACGAAGACGTCCGTCATGCTGGGCCTGGGCGAGACGGACGAGGAGATCGAGGAGCTGATGCGCGACTGTAAGGACGCGGGCGTGGACATCTTCACGCTGGGGCAGTACCTGCGGCCGACCGTGAATCACCTGGAGGTGAAGCGATACGTCACGCCCGAAAAGTTCGAGCACTGGAAGCGGTTCGGAGAGGAGGAGATTGGGTTCAGGTACGTCGCGAGCGGACCGCTCGTGCGGAGCTCGTACAAGGCGGGGGAGTTCTTCATCGAGACCATGCTCAGGGAGGATAAGACCAAGAGAGAGAGTGGGGAGGCGCGATGAGGGTGAGATATGCAGTAATGCACGAGCGAGCGATCGCACGACGACGAGAGTCTCTTCAACATCACTTTCATGAAAGTCCTTCGGTTCCGGAACGCCGCGGAAAACAAACGACACACGCGCGACGCCTCGCCGAGCCTCGCGTCCACGATCAGTCCTCCACCTTCGGGGGTCCGCCCGGGGCGCCCGGGGGGAGGAACCTGTCGTATCCCTCCCTGGCTATCCTCTCCGCGGCCTCCTTCGCGCGCCTCTCGCGGACGAGCTTGAGCTTCTCCATCTCCGCCTCCATCTCTTTTTTGGACTTTTCGAGCGGGGGGCTCGCCGGTCGCCGCGTCCGCGGGGCGGCGTTGGGGTTCAGGAGCGGGTCGTCGTCGTCGTCGTCCGACTCGGACTCCGAGCCGGACTCGTCCTCGTCCGAGCTGTTCGGGGGGAGCGCGCCGGGGGCGGGGCGGCGAGGGGGTTTCGGCGCCGCCGCCGCCGCCTCCTCCTCCTCCTCCGACGACCCTCCCGACGCGCGCTCGTCCCCGCTCGCCTCCTCCTCCGAGGAGGAATCGTCCTCGTCCTGGCCCTTGCGCCACTTCTGCTTGAGCTGGCCGGGGGGCGCGGCGGCGTCGCCGCGGCCGCCGCCCTTGCCCCCCTTGCCGCCCTTGGGGTTGACGCCCTTGTAGCCCTTGCCCATGTCCGGAGAGGGGGAGGCGAGACCGCACGCGAGACGCGCGAACGAAGCGCGCGCGAGGGTTTTTGCGCGCGATCGAGAACGCGGCGCTGAACGAGCACGCGTTAGTTTTGTGGCGGGTTGATTGCCGCGCGGGGCTCGAGACTCAGTCTCGCCGACGTCCGCGGCCTCACCACTGAACCACTGAGTCGGTCTCCCGAGTGTTGAGGAATCCCTCGGAGGACTCGTGGTCACCTCTCGCCGCGCGCCCCCCTCGCCATGGCGGTGGGGCGGCTCGAGCGTCGGCCGAGCCGCTTCGGCCAGTTCCTGTGCGTGGCGATCATGTTCATGCTCCTGAAGGAGACGCAGGAGTCGGCCGGTCGCGCGGTTCGCGACCGCGCCTCGCGCGGGATGGACCGCGGCGCCGCGGGCGTCGGGGCCTCTCGGCCGACGCGCTCGTCGTCCCTCGTCGCGGGCCGCGCCGCCGCCTCGGCGCACCTCGGTCGCCCCCTCGATCGCGACGCGGGTTCAGTGTTCGCCGCCCCCGCGCTGCTCGACCCCGGCGCGGACCCCGGCGCGGACCCCGCGGGCGCGGGCTCGGCGACGACGCTCGGTCCCGACGGCCCGGGCCCCGGGGGCGCGAACGACACGCGCCTCCTCGCCCCCCCGCGAAACGACGACGGGACGTTGCTCTTCCCCTCGGACGTCGCCGGGACGTACAAGGGCCACTGGACGCTCGTCCGCGCCCTGGGCGCCGACGGCGCCGTGAACGCCTCCGCGGGCGCGCCCCTCCCCGGGATGGAGGCGTTCGCGGGCGAGGGCGGCGTCGGGGCGATCGTGCTCCAGATCAAATCCACGTTCGACCCCGAGACGTTCGCGCAGTCCGTCAAGGCCGAGGTGGCGGTGCGGGACGGCTCGTACATCACCGAGCACGACGTCCACCTCCGCGCGTACGGCGTGTACGCGGAACCCACGGGGATGCTCGCGCTCACGAGCGAGAGCCGCCTGGACCACACCTTCTCCAGGAGAGGCGGCGGATCGGAATCGGAATCGGAATCGGAATCGGAATCGGATTCGGAATCGTCGTCCTACAGGCAGGCGCTTCGGCTCGCGGCGCGCGACGTCGTCGACGCGCCGTTCGACGAGGGCTCGACCGCGCACATGCTCGGCCTCCGCCCGGAGACGGTCCCCGGCGCGCCCGGCCTGAGCCGGTTCCAGCGAACCGAGCGCCTCAGGGCGCTGGACGACGCCGAGCCCGGAGAGTACCCCGCCGAGTGCGCGTTCAGTCTCCGCGCGTGGGTCGCGCCGGGCGCGTTCGACCCGATCGACCGCGACGCCGTCGCGTTCGAAGACCGGGACGACGCCCTGTGGTGGGACGAGGACGACCTCGAGGGCTCTGAGGGCTCCGGCTCCGGGGGGCGTAAGAGAACGAAATCGGACGGATCCTCCGCGGCGGCGCGCAGGAAGGCTCGGGCGGGGTGGTCGGCTTCGGAGATTGCGGCGCGGCGGCGGGCGGCGTGGCGCGCGAGGGCTCTGGGTTTGCCCGAGTCCGGCGCGGCGTCGGGCCTCTCTTCGCCGGGCCCCACGTGGAACGGCGCGGCGCTGAGGACGTCGTCGCCCGGTGAGGGCGGGAACGGTCGGCCGACGTTGACCGGGACGTTGCGTTCGGAGGATTGCGGGATCGAGCTTCGGGTGACGGCGCGGTGGTACGAGTTGGGTTCGTACTACGGCAAGGCGACGCGGTACGCGGCGATGGTGGCGCTCGTCGCCCCGGCGCAGATTTGGTTGCTGGTGCGGCAGGCGGAGCACGCGGGCACGCAGGCGGGGATGGCGAAGGTCAGCCTGCTCTGCGTCGGGATGCAGGCGGTCTTGGACTCGTACCAGTGCCTGTTGCACCTCACGGCGGGCATCGTCGTCGAGCCTCTGTTTCACTCCTTCGGCGTCGCGGCGTTTTTCCAGTTCGCCCTCTTCTCCGTGTTCGAGATGCGCGTGCTGTTGCAAATCTGGAAGGCCCGCCGCCCGAACGGCGAGCAAAACTGGCTGGAGATTCGCCGGGACCTCTCCGCGCTCTACAGCCGCTTCTACGGCGGGTTCCTGCTCGGGTTCTTCCTCATCTACTGGCTCCAGAAGACGCCCTGGGTCGTCGCCCTCCTGGCCAACTCGTACTGGATCCCGCAGATCGCGTGGAGCGCGTGGTGCGCGGGGAAGAAACCCCTACTGCCCTCGTACGTCGCCGGGATAAGTTTCACCCGGTTACTCGTGCCCCTCTACCTGTTCGGGTGCCCGCGTAACTTCGTGCGGAGTAAGCCGCAGTATTGGGTGTGCTGGGCGCTCGTCGCGTGGGTCGCCGCGCAGTGCGTGGCGCTGGCGGCGCAACACCGATGTGGGCCCCGGTGCTTCGTCCCCGCCTGGTTGCTCCCGGAGGTGTACGACTACCACCGCGTCGCGGACGAGGCGACGCTCAGGGCGGCGGGGGCCGGGGACGAGGAGATGGGCGAGGCGGGGGGGGTGGACTGCGTCATATGCATGGCGCCCGTGAACGCGAAGGCGCGGGGGGAGAGGATGCTCACGCCGTGCAATCACTTTTTCCACGTCGAGTGCCTGGAGAGGTGGATGGAGGTGAAGATGGAGTGTCCCACGTGCAGGGGGGGGCTGCCGGCGCTGTGAGGTTTTCGTGAGGCGCGGGGTGTGTGTGTTGTGTGTGTGTGTGGGGGACGGGCGCGTGGGTGTCGAATCGATCGGACCACGAGGTCTCGGTAGGGGGCGTTTTAGCGAGCGTCGCGGCGTCGCCGTCGCGGGAGGCGCGGTGCGAAACATACGTATGAAAATTGTCTAGACTACTCAAAGGACTCGTCCGCCTCGGACGAGCCGACGTGCTCTGGGAACGACGAGGGGTGGGCGTCGTTCGCGGGTGGGGCGCGGGCGGAGGGCTCTTCCTGGGGCGCGTCCACCGAGCTCCGGATGCACGCGACGACCGTCGCGCAGGGCGTCGCGCTCTTCCTCCTCGGCGGGTTCGTGGCGGCCGTGCTCCCGCGCCCGCTCGAGGCGGACAAGCGCGCGACGCGCGGTTTTTTCAGGCGACACCGGACGGTGGATTCCAAGAAGACGAAGAAGCCCCCCGCGGGCTCGACGAAGCGCGGGGGGAGGTAGGCCGCCGCGAGGGGAGGGAGGAGGGCGAGCGCCAGCCGCGGGGAGGACCGCGGCGTGGGCGAGGAAGGGAGCGCGACGCGCGTGGCCTCGTCGGGCGACGGCGAGACGTCGCGCGCCGAAGTCGTAGCGACGGCGAGCGCCACTCTCTCATCAGCTACGCGCGCGTCCGCTCGCGTCGCGCTCGGGCGGCGTTCGCGCCCTTCGCTCGTCGTTCACCCTCCCGCTCTTCCCCCACCAGCCGCCGCGACCGCCGCCGCGACCGCCGCGCGCGCGCCCTCCGCGGCGGTCGGCGGCGCGGCGGAAACCGCGGGGTCCGTCGCCGCCACGGGCTCGTACGCGCGCCTCGCCTCGAGGTTCGGCCGCGACTCCGCGTCCGCGCCGTTCTCGGAGACGGGGACCCACTTGAACGCCTCCACCGTGCTCCTCTCCCCCGCGGGGACCCATCGCTTCTCCCACCGCCGCACGCGCCCGGTGAGAACCTGCGCCTGCGTGCGCTTCGCCTCGCGCTGGCCGCGAGTCGACATCGCGCCGCGCGGAGTGCGCGACCGACCGACCCGAACGAGACGAGAAAACCCCGCGGAAACTCCAGGGACCGCGGTGCCCCGGCTCGCGGGCGGCAAGCACGTCGAGGCGCGGTGTGGGCGAAAAAGGTGGTCGTTGCCGGCTGGCGTCCATCTCCCCCCTCCACCTCCCCCCCCCTCGCGCCCCCTCCACAGCCACGACGCGCGCGCGTTCTCGGCGACCCTCTCGGGTTTTCCTCCCTCTCTTTCTCTCGCCTCCCGCGATGGTGCGGCGACCGCGGTGACCCCCCGCGCGGTCGCGATGCGCTCCGCCCTCGCGCGCGAGGCTCGGCGCGCGCCGTCGCCGTTTCCCCCCCCGGGACGGGGACGGGCGCGTCGCGCGCGCGCGCCCCGCCGCCTCCCTCGCGCCTCCCTCTCCGGGGACGGGTCCCCTCCGACCCCCCCCGACGACGCGCCCGACGTCCGCGCCCGCGATCCGTCCGCGCCCCTCGTCCCGCGCGTCTTCTCCGACGCCGAGCGCTCGCCCGAGGCTGAGGCGGTCGAGGCGAAGCGCCTCGCGCTGCTCGAAACGTCCGAGCCCTTCCCGTGGCGACGCGGCGACGAGCCCGACGACTCGTCCTCCGAGTCCTTCGGGCTCTCCTCCGGCGTCGCCTCGCTCGCGGACGCGGCGCGGTTCGTCGGATGGCGCGTCGCGAACCTCGCCGACGGCGAGTCGGTGGGCGAGGTCGCCGCCGTCCTCGGCATGGCCGGCGGCGAGGTCGTCGCGCAGATGGGCGAGGACCCAGGAGACCTCGACGAGTACTCCGAGGAATACTCGTTCGGGAGCCCGTGGGGCGGCGAGGACGACCGCGACGACGACGAGGACGAGTACTTCGACGAGGAAGACTACTCCGAGGACGAGTACCCCGGGTGGGAGGTGATTTACGAGGAGGAGCCGGAGGAGGAGGACGAGGTCGCCGCGGGGGCGGACGGCTCCGAGACCATCTCGTCGTCGTTTGACGGCGTCGCCGCGGAGACGGCGTCGCCCTCCTCGTCGCCCTCCTCGTCCGGGTCGCCGCCCTTGTCCCTGGTGCTTCGCGTGCGCGGCTTCCGGACGGTCTCCGGCGCGGGCGGCGTTCGGAACGTCGCGCCCGTGGCGCACCTGGTTCCCCTCGTCCCCGCCATCGTGCGTCGGTGGGCGCCGGATTCGGAACGCCTCGCCATCGACCCGCCCCCGGGCCTGCTCGACCTCGGCACGCGGCGCTCGGAGCTGGCGGCGCTGCGCAAGGACCTGCTGCCGTACTGCTCCTCGGGCCACGGCAGGCAGAAGATCCAAATCCCCGCCGCGGCCGCGGGCGGGTCCTCCTCCTCCGGGACCTCCACCGGGGACTCGGAGGCCGGGACGCCTCGGCTCGGGATGCCTCGGCGGCGGACGCTGGCGCGGGAGGGCCGCGAGGATTTGGTGGAGCGCGTGACGCGGTTGGGGGACTGGTCCTCCGTCGCGCTGGCGCTCGGGTTCGAGTCCAGCCGGAAGCCGGACGGGTACTGGGAGAACATCGACCTCGTCCGGGACGCGCTCCTCGAGCTCGTGGACGCGTTTTGGTTCGAGGAGACGGACGAGGAGACGGGTCAGACGTTTTTCTACAACGACGTCTCCGGCGCGCTGACGTTCGACCCCCCCGCGCCGGAGAGCGGCGGGGGCCTGGACGCGCCGGTGATGCCGGCGATGTCGGACGTGCTGGAGGCGCGGCGGTGGGACGTGCACCAGGCCATCCTGCTCCACGGCGGGTACAAGGAGGTGGCCCTGACCCTGGGGTGGATGCAGAAGCGCACGAGCGAGAACAGGCACCTGCTCAAGTTCGCGTCGCTCGAGCGCGAGATGGAGGCGTTCCTGGACGAGTACGCCGAGGCGCTCGAGGTGCCGCACCCGGGGAGGCTCCCGACGCTCGAGATGCTCGCGAGCAAAGACAGGGACGACCTCGCGCAGGGCGTGCGGTGGCACGGCGGCGTCCGAGAGGTGGCGCGGAAGATGAACCGGCTCGAGTTCGCCGCGTCGAGGATAGCGAACGAACCGAGGGACGCCGCCGAGGCGCTCCGCCGCTTCGCCGAGGAGGAGGCGGCGAAAAAAAAAAGGGTTTACGGCGCGAGCGCGAGCGAAAAAAAATCGGTTTCGCTCGCTTCGAGCGAGACCGACACCCCCGAAACGACCCCACCGCCGCGGCGCTCGACCCCGGAAACCCCGGAAACCCCGCTTCAGCGCTCGGCGCGCCTTTTGGCGACGCCGGTGATGCCCACGGACGCCGCGCTCAGGGTCGCGGGGAGGCACGACCTGCGCTGGGCGCTTCGCGCGCACGACCGCGAGCGCCTCGCCGAGCTGGCGGGGCTCGCGGACCCCAACCGCCCCGACCCGAGCACGAACCGCGCGGCGAAGCGAAGGCTCGGGTACGCCGAGGCGAGGCGGTTCATGCGGAGCTTAGCGCCGAGGCTCGCGAGCGCGGCGCGGTTCCGCGAGTGGTCGCGAGCGGGCGCGAGGCCGTGGTTCATCCCCGCGGACCCAAGGCGGTACTACGCCGAGAGGAACCAGTGGCGAGGGTGGGACGACTTCTTGGGAGGAGGAACAAAAACGACCGCGACCGCGCGGTGGAGGAGAGAGGGTGGGAAGAGGACCTCGACGCGCGCGGTGCGTTCGGACGACGACGAACGGGAGGACGCGATGGAGGAAAAGGGCCCACTTTCGGGAGGGCCCGACGCGGAGGAAAACCGCTCGTCGCCGCTTCGTCGCGTGCGCGACTTTCGGCGGTGCGCGGAGGCTTCGGCGTACATGCGGAGCCTCGGGGGGGCGGCGCCGCGGACCGCGCGCGAGTACCGCGCGTGGGCGAGCTCCGGGGCGAGGCCGAGGGACGTCCCGAGCGATCCGAGCGTGACGTACGGCCGGCGCGGGGAGTGGGTCTCGTGGAAGGATTTCTTGGGGGGAAAAAAAAGAAAGAAAGACGACGCCCGACGGAGCGAGGCGAAGACGCGACGGGGGAAAAACGAGACAAAGGCGAGCGCGCCGACGCGGGGGGAGGGAGAGGAGGGGAGGCGTCGCGACCCCGCCGAGGCGCCGTCGTCGTGACCGAGCGCGACGGACGACCCCCCAGCTAGATACGCCGCGCGACGCGCTACGCGCGGAGTCGGACGGCGGTTTCTTCGGTCGGAGGAGGAGGTGGTATTGAAAACAAATCGTCTCTTCAACCTCCGCGCGAACCTCTTCGTGTCGTTTCTCGCCTCCGCTCGGCGCGACCGCCCTCCGGGGCCCCCTCTCCGCGGCGGAATCGAACGGACGTGGCGTCGTCTATCAGACGCGCGCAAGGACTCGGTGGCGACACCAGTCTTTTATGCGCGGCCTTCACGGGGACGCGTCCGTTCGCTCCGGATCCGCGGAGAGGTTCGCCCCGGCGGGCAGTCGCCGAGTCGGCGGCGACGGGAGGAAGGCGACGCGCGGGAGGACGAAAGGGGCGGAGAGGGTTTTCGGCGCTCGCGCGGCGCGCCGGGGAATGTCCCCGAGAGCGCCGCGGCTTCACGTCCGAATCTCCGACCCCGTCGCGACTCGCGCGCGGTCCTTCCCACCGGGGGGTTTATTTTTTTCGCAAAAATCAGACGCTTAGAGCTCCGACTTGCCGCCAGCCTTGGCGCGCTTGACGGATCGGAGGAGGGCGAGGCCGGGGGACTTGGCCGCGATGGTGTCGTCCTTGGCCTTCTTGCCCGCCTCGTACTGCGACTGGAGGGACTTGAGGAGCTCCTCGAGGTCGGTGTCCGCCTTCTTGATCTCCGCCTCCATCGCCTCGATCTCCTTGTCGAGATCCGCGTCCGAGAGCTTCTGCTTGGACTCGATCAGCGCCTTCTGCTCCGCGTCGCAGAGGTCGATGTTCTCCGCGCCGCAGGAGGGGCCGAGGTTGTCCTTCGCCCAGGCGGACATGGTGTCGTAGTCGCGGCCGCCGGAGTACGAATCGCCCGTCGCCGCGGTGGCGCCGGTGAAGTACTTGATCGTCGGGTACCCCTGCACGCCGTACTTCTGGCACAGGTCCTGCTCCTTCGTGCAGTCCACGTCGCCGATGAGCACGGTCTTGGAACTCTTGTACTCGTCACCGAGTTTGTCCCAAGCCGGCTTCATCGACTTGCAGTGGCCTCACCTGCGATCGATGACGAGCGTGTGGGGAGATTCGATCGAGAGGGCTCGTCAGCTCCCGCGACGGGTGAAGGGAAAAAAAAGGTTTGGAAAAAAACGAACGAGGCTGGCCGGGAAAGCAGCCCCCGTCGAGTCGCGAGGTGGGAACCTCGTGCAGACTCCGTCCGCGCCGAGAGAGAGGCCGCGGGCCGCGGGTCGATCGGCGGTGCCGGAAATCCGGCGCCGCGCCGAGGTCGGAGACCCGGCGGCTGCGGGTCGATCGACGCGTCGAGGGACGTGCCGGATGGAGGCCGGACGAGGCGGCGCGATCGCGACCGACCGCGCGCGAGCGGAGGCGGCGCGGGTTCGCGCGTCGCGCGCGGTCGGGGGAAGGGAAACGCGCGGCGGACGTACCAAGGCGCGAGGAACTTCACGAACGCGGACTTGCCGGATTCGAGAACCTCCGCGTCGAAGTTCTTAGCGGTGAGGTCGACGGCGCCGGCGTTGGCGCCGAGGACCAGGCCCATGAGGACCATGGCGACGAAGGTAACCTTCATGATGTGCGAGACCTGCGTCGGGTGATCGCGTCGGGCGAGGGCGTCAGCGGCGGAAACCGGCGACGATTGGATCGGATCGCGAGACGGAGAAACGCCACGAGACGCCCGGACGATCGCGCCGCGCGAGGGCGGCGATCGCGCGGGCGAGGCGCGCCGCCGACCCGGCTCTCGCGCGCGGGCGCGCGGAATGAAAACGAGCGCGCGAGGGGGAGGTCGCGCGTACCGGACGAGGTGGCTCGTGCGGCGGTCTGTTACGAATGAGCACGCCGGCAGCGAGCGGGGGAGTTTTCGCAGTTTTCCGCGTGCCTCCGAGGGCGTGACGAAATCCAGCCAATCAGCGGGCAGAACGGCGGCCGGTTTCGGGCGGGAGCCGATGACGAAAAGCGTGCGCCTGCCGAGCGACGGGGCGACGGGGGCGACGGGGGGAATGGCGAGGGAGGCGCGCATCGGGGGCCTCACGGATTCGAACCCCGGGAGCGCGGATTTGGACGCGGCTCGCTGAGGTGACGACGGGCGTGGAAGACTCGCCAGACGGGACGAGCACGGCGCGAGGGAGCAAACATCGTCTGATGAGACAGACTTTCACGCGTGATTCTCTCTCCCCCGTCGCCGCCTCTATTCGCCGCCGTCTATTTGCCCTTGGCGCGATCCTTCTTGGTTTTCTTCTTGGCCACCTCCTTGAGCCCGTCCATGTACGCCTTCTGAATCGTCGTCATGGACTTGTTGAAGCGCTCCCCCTTTGCGTTCTCCACGGAGGTGGAAATCTTCCTCTTCCCGTCCGTCGCCCTGACGAGGAAGACCCACTCGCTCCCAGGGGCGCTGTCGAGGACCACCTCCGGGGGCGGCCGCTCGCCGCGCTTCGGAAGGCGGCGCAGGGCACTGCGCTTCACCGTGACCCAAACCGTGCCGCTGGCCTTATTCCGCTCGTACATCTTCGTCAGCTCCGTCAGGAACCCGTCGTTCTCGAGCCTCATGACGGCGACGCACGCGGGGACCCGAATCCAACCCTAGGCTGTGGACGAACGAACGCGAACGCGCGACCCCTCGCGAGCAGCGCCGCGGGTGGATGTCGGCGGAGCCTCGCCGCTCGTCGCCTCCGAGCGCGCGTCCTCGCGCTCGCTTGAGCGAGGCCGAGCGAATGCGTCGGCGCGGGGGGAAGTGCGCGGCGGGGCTCTAGGAAATGGACAACCTGGACGTCTGCCAGGCAAACCTCGAACGGGGCGACGAGCGACAAAACGATATTGGCATTGTTTGCGGCACCTCGGGGAGGGAGCACTCTTCCTCCGCGACCCGAGATGGCGACGGCCGCGGCCCCGGGCTCGATGGAGGCCAAGGTGGTGTCTCTCGAGACGCAGCTGGCGAACGTCCGGGCGCAGGCGGACGCCGACGCCATCAACGCCGAGCACATGGCCCAGGCCATGGAGCAGCGATACGCCGCGCTCGCGGCCGAGCACGCGCAGGTGAGACCGGGCGCCTCCCCGCCCCTCCCCCCGGGGCGGGCTCTCGACCCCGCCCCCCGCCTTCCCCGAGGGTCTGTCCACACTCGCGCGATCCGTCCGCGCCGTCCCCTCCCCTCTCCGGCTTCGCCTCCCTCCGCGCGGTCGATCTCGCCTTCCGCCTCCGCGTGCCCATTCAAATTCTGACGTAATCCCGACCACGTTCTCTCGCAGGCCGTGGAGGAGCGCGACGGACTGAAGACGGAGTTGGGCACCGCCCGCGACGAGCTCGCCGCCGCGAAAACGCACGCCAACGCTCTGGACGTGACCATCGTCCAGCACGCCGCGACCGTGGAGCGTCTCAAGGTGCGCGCCGTCCCCCGCCTCCGCGAAATTGGAGGATTCCGCCGGCGACGAACCCTACGCCAGCGGCGGGTTTTCGCGCCCTCTCGGCGCGCGCGATCTCGGCCGCCGCGCGCGTATCGGCGTCGGATCGGACGCGTTCATCCCCTCTCGCGACGCGCGCGCGCTCGCTCGCTCACCCCTCCCCTCCCCTCCCTCCCCTTCCCTCCCCCCCCTCACTCGCGTCTCCCAGGCTGAGCTCTCGGAGGCGAACGCGTCGCGTCGCGATCTCGTGGAGCGCGTGGAGCAGAAGAACGCCGAGATCGCAGACAAGAACGCGACGCTGGAGTCCCACCTCGCCAAGGTCGTCGCCGCGAGCGAGGAGCGGAGCAAGGCGGAGTCCAAGCTCCGCGACGCGACGAGCTCGAGCGCGGCGTTCGAGTCCGCGAAGGCGCGCATGGAGCAGGAGGCGCGCCTCATGCAGGAGCACAACGACTGGCTGCGCGCGGAGGTGGCGAAGAAATCGGACGACCTCCTCGCGGCGCGCAAGGCGGCGTCCGCGGACGTCCTCCAAGCCGCCGAGGCGCTCGAGGAGGCCAAGCGCGAGGCGGCGAGCGCGAAGCGCGAGCTCGCGTCCGCCTCCGAGCGCCTCGCGGCGTCGCAGGCGGCGGCGCGGAAGGCGCAGGAGGAGACGCGCGGCGAGCGCGAGGCGTCGGCCAAGCTCGAGGCGCACTTCGACAAGGAGCTCGCGACGGCGCGGCGGCTCGGGGAGCTGCACAAGAAACAGGCCGACGCCCGGGCCGAGAAGATCACCGAGCTCGAGGGGGTGATGACGGCCCTGAGGGACCACCTGAGCGAGGTGAAGGAGGAGTCGAGGCGGACGCTCGCGGAGGAGCGCAAGGCGCGGGAGGAGGCGACGAAGGCGCTGACGGAGGCGAAGCTCAACTTCGACGGCCGCGTCCAAGCCGCGCTCGAGGGCGCGCGGAGGGAGAACGCGGAGAACATCGCCCTCCCCGCGCCCACGCTCGCGATGGACGCCTCGGACCGCGGCCCCGCCGCCGCCTCGGGGCGCACCGCCGGGGCGCTGCTCTCCATGCAGCTTCCCGACGCGTCGGCGGCGGCGCTGCGTCGCGAGAATTTGACGATGACGGAGCTGTACACGAAGTACGCCGAGGCCGCGGACGCGTGGCGCAAGGAGTGCTTCGAGCGCAAGCGGCTGCAGCAGACGATCGACGGGATGATCGAGGAGCTCGAGCGCAAGGCCCCGATGCTCGCGGAGCAGAGGGAGGAGTACGACCGCGCCGTCGCGGCGCACGGCGAGATGCGGCGCAAGCTCGAAAACGCCGCCGTCGAGCTCCGAAGGCTCGAGGCGGAGGCCAAGTCGCACGCCGCGAACGAACGCCACGCGGCGAGGAAGTGCGCGGGGCTCGAGGCGCAGAGCGCGGATCTGTCCAGGCAGGTCCAGCTGTTGCTGCGCGAGGTGACGGAGCTGAAACGCGGGGGTCCCGGGGCGGCCGGGGCGGGGGCGTCGCCGCTCGACGCGCGGCCGGAGACGGGCGACGCCGCCTCCGTCGTCACTCACGCGCTGGTCGATTTCAGGGACATCCCCGAGCTCCAGGAGCAGAACAGGAGGCAGCTCGAGGTGATCCGGGCTCTGAGCGCGGACCAGGAGGAGCAGGGCGCGCGGCTCAAGGAGGAGTACCAGGCGGAGGTTGATAAGATCCAGGCGGAGGCGCGGCGCGCGCTGGAGGAGCTCGAGTCGCGCAAGGCGAAGACGCAGACGATGGTGGAGGCGATCGTGCGCCAGCGCGACATGTACAAAGCCCTGTACGCCTCCGCGGGCGCGGGCTCGGGAGGCGTCGCCGACGCGGACGCCGCCGCGACGAGCCTCGCGATGGCGGCGGCGGCGTCCCTCGCCAAGACGCCTCCGAGGGGACCGCCCGGGACGGCGCTCGTCTCCTCGGAAGACGCCTCCTCGGACGCCGCCGCCGCCCGCCTCGCCGCGGCGAACGCGGACCTCCAGACCGAGCTCGCGAAGCACAAGGAGGAGAGCGCGGCGAACGCAGACCTGCTCAGGAAGCAGGCGGATGAGCACCGCGCGAGCGCGGCGGAGGCGAAGGCTCAGGCGGCGGCGGCGGAGGCGCGCGCGGATTTTGAGCGGTCGCGACACGAGGCGCTCTCCGAGTCGGCGGAGACGCTTCGCGCGGATTTCGCGGCGGCGCTGGAGAAGATCTCGAGCGCGGGGAGGCAGGTGGCGGCGCACGAGGCGACCCTGCGGGAGCAAGCCGCGCGCCTCGACGCCGCGGAGGACCGCGCGGCGGCGGCGGAGAACGCCGCGCGTCGCGCGGAGAGCGAGCGCGCGCTGCTCGCCCTCGCCGAGCGGAGGGCGGCGGAGGCGCTCGCGGCGGCGACGGCGGAGAAGGCCAAGACGGAATCCTCGCGCGACGCCGCGGTCGCGATGAAGGCGGCGCGGGAGGAGGAGTTCGGGCGCGAGCGCGAGCGCCTCGCCGCCGAGCTCGCGAGGGCGCGGAAGGAGTGGGCGGACGCGCAGAGGCAGCTCGAGACGGAGCGCGACCGCTCGCGCGTCGCGACGGAGCGGCTGGCGGCGGCGGCGGAGGCGGCGCGCGTCGCGGCGGAGGAGGCGGACGAGGCGTCGCGGAAGCTCCGGGACGAGCGCGCCGAGGCGCTGAGCCGCGCGCAGGTGGCGGAGGCCAAGGCGGTGATGCTCGAGGGCCAGCTCGTTCGCGCGGAGGAGCGCGTCCGCGTCGCGACGTACGTCCGCGCGTCGGCGCCCGGCGCGTCGGCGTCGGCGGAGGCTGCGGGGATCGTCGCCGCCGCCGTCGACTCGGGCGGCGTCGCCGAGACGCCGCGCGAGGAGGAGCTCCTCGCCGCGGCGCTCCGCGCGGGCGAGGACGCGCAAGCGCAGCGGGAGGCGTGCGAGGCGGCGAACGCGCACGCCGCGCACTACCGCGCCATCGCGGAGGCGAACGACGCGACGATCAAGGAGATGCAGACGGCCTTCGACGCGCTCAAGCGAGACTCGGACGCGTTCAGGGCGGAGGCGGAGGCGCGCCGCGCCGCGGCGGAGGCGGAGGAGAAGAAAACCGCGAGCGCGCTCGAGGCGAAGTGGCGCGCGCGGTGCGAGACGGCGGAGGCGAAGGCCGAGGCGCTGACGGAGGCGGAGGCGAAGGCGGAGGCTCAGGGCGCCGCGCGGGAGAAGGCGGAGGCGAAGGCGGAGGAGGCGGAGGCGCGGCGCGCGGCGCTCGAGGCGGACGTCGACGCGCACCGCGCGCAGATGCGCGCGGCGCAGCGGATGTACGAACAGGAGGTGGTACACCACGCGGAGGACATCAAGAAACTCGGCGAGGAGGAGGAGAGGAGGAAGGAGGAGGCGAAAAAACTCGCGGAGGTGCGCGTGAAAACCGCCGAGGTCACCGAGGCGTTCGCGAGCGCCGAGCGCGAGTGGGCCGAGGAGCGCGCGACGCGGGACGCCCGGGCGCGCGACGCGGAGAAGAAGGCGGACGCGCTGGCGAAGCAAAACGCCCTCCTGCACGCGCAGATCGAAGACGCCGCGAAGGCGGCGAGCGCCGGCGCGGAAAATCTCGAGTCCGCGGGAGGATCCGCCTCCGGCTCCGGGGGGAAGCTCCACGAGGTTGTGGCGTACCTGCGCCAGGAGAAGGAGTCGGCGCTGGGCCAGGTGGAGGTGCTGTCGCTCGAGCAGTCGAGGTGGCGGCGCGCGGCGGAGCAGGCGCGCGCGGAGGCGGACGAGGCGAGGGCGCGGCTTCGAGACGCCGAGGGCGCGGCGGGGAAGTCCGAGGCGGAGGGCGAGAGGAAGCTCAAGGCGCTCATGGCCAAGGTGGAGCACCTCAACGTCGTCCAGGAGTCCAACGGCGTCCTGCGCGCCGAACTCGACGCGAAGAAGAAGGAGGCGCAGGAGGCGAAAAAAGCCGTCGTCAAGGCGCAAAAGGCGGAGGAGAAGGCGAGGAAGGAGGCGGCGAACGCCAAGGCGGAGGCGGAGGGGGCAGAGGGGGAGAAGGAGCTCCTTCGCGCGGACGCGCGGCGGTGGGAGGCGCGGACGCAGCAGCTCCTGGATAAGTACGGCTCCGTGGATCTCTCCGAGTACACCCGGGTGAAGGAGGCGCTGGAGAAGGCGAAGCGGGAGGCGGAGTCCAAGGCGAAGGAGGCGTCCGCGGAGGCGAGCGCGGGCGTGAAGGCGGCGAAGGAGGCAGCGGAGAAGGCGGCGAAGGAGCTCAAGGAGGTCCAGGCCAAGGGGGAGAAGGCGGCGTCGCAGCTCGAGATCGCGAAGAAGCACATCAAGGTCTTCAACCCGGACGGACTGTCGGTGCCCAAGTGGAAGCAGGCGCAGGCGGAGGCGGAGAAGGAGAAGGCGAAGACGGCGGCGGAAAAAACCGCGCTCGAGGAAAAGGTGGCCGCCCTGACCGCGACGGCGGGCGCCGCCGAAGCCAAGGCGGCGGAGACGGCCGCCGCGTTGACCGCCGCCGAAGAAAAAGCCGCCCAGGCCGCTCAGGCCGCTCAGGCGACCGCCATGGACGTGGACGAGGCCGCGCGGGCGCCGCCGCCGGAGTGGGAGAAGGAGAAGGCGGAGCTCGAGGCGAAACTCGCGGCGGCGAAAGAGGCGGCGAAAGAGGCGGCGGCGGCGAAAGACGGGGGCGGGGGCGCGGCGGCTCCCGAAGGCGGCGGCGACCCGGCGGACGCCGCCATGGTCGTGAAGCTCCGAGCGGTGGCGCAGAAGAAACAGCAGATGGTCACGAAGCTCCAGGAGCAGATGCAGCTGCAGAAGAAGCTGCTCGACGAGGCGAACGCGGAGAAGAACGCCGCCCTCGCCGCGAAGGAGGACCTCCAGAAGAAGGCTGACGCGAGCTCGACGGCGGCGGCGGCGGCGGCGGCGGCCAAGGGCAAACCCCCCGCGCCGTCGCCGAAGCCGGCGGAGGAGGCGGCGAAGGAGACGGCGGCGCCGCCCGGGTCCTTGGAGAAGGCGGAGGCGAAGAAGACGCTCGGGGAGACGAGGAAGCGGAAGGCGCAGGAGGCGAAGGCGGCGGCGGCGGCGAAGAAACGGGCGGACGACGAAGCCGCCGCCGCGCGGAAGGCGGCGCAGGAGGAGGCGGCGGCGGCCAAGAAGGAGGCGGCGGCGAAGAAGGCGGCGGAGGCGGCGGAGGCCGCCAAGGCGGCGGAGGAAGCCAAGGCGGCGGAGGCGAAGGCGGCGAAGGACGCCGAGATCGCGAAGCAGGCTGAAGTCGCGAAGGCGGCGGAGGAGGCGAAGAAAGCCGAAGCCGAGAAGGCGGCCAAGGAAGCCGAAGCCGCGAAAAAAGCCGAGGCCGCGAAGAAGGCGGAAGCCGCGAAGAAGGCGGAAGCCGCGAAGAAGGCGGAAGCCGCGAAGAAGGCGGAAGC
>MDSW01133405.1_pt1 | contig 18367 bp, 16 predicted proteins | sample 811171 | NCBI WGS metagenome assembly MDSW01 (sample SAMN05326641, study PRJNA326480) | marine metagenome | isolation source: seawater | place: Atlantic Ocean: North West | collected 2012 | reverse complement strand
ATCTGTATAATGATCAATTTTTGATTTTTTTGTCATTGGATTTTGAGTATGTAATATATAAATGAATTTATCACTAATAATTTTGTCTTAAATATGAATTTATTATCCTCAACCACCGTATTTAGTTTTTACACAATGCTAAGCCGTGTTCTTGGTTATTTTCGAGATATATTAATAGCTATTTTTTTGGGAACCTCCATATACGCAGATGCTTTTTTTGTTGCCTTTAGGCTCCCTAACACATTTAGAAGATTATTTGCGGAAGGAACATTTAATGCAGCATTTATACCTAGTTATACAAGCGAGAAAATTAAAGGAAAATTTCAAGGAAAAAAATTTGCTGACGATGTCTTGACATTATTAATACTTGGACTTTCAGCAATTGTTTTATTAGTTGAGATTTTTACACCATATGTTGTTTATTTAATTGCTCCAGGCTTTGTGAATGATGTTACAAAGTTTGAATTAGCTGTAAATTTTACAAGAATCACTTTCCCTTTTCTAGCATTTGTAAGTTTATCATCATTTTTTGCAGGGATTTTAAATTCTGAAAATAAGTTTGCCGCCGCCGCCGCAGCTCCAATTTTTTTAAACTTAATTTTAATTTTATCTTTAAGTATTTCATATTATTTTGAATTAGATATTGCTCTAAATTTGTCCTATGGAGTATCATTAGCAGGTTTAATACAATTAATTTTTTTAATCTTATTTGCATCCAAATATTATTCTCCCTCTTTAGTTTTTAAGAAAAAGATAGGAAAGAAAGTAAAATTTTTTATTTATAAACTTTTACCAAGTATTTTTTCATCAGGTGTAATTCAGATAAGTATTCTAATAGGAACAATTATTGCATCCTTTCAAGCTGGCGCAATATCATATTTGTATTATGCTGATAGAGTTTATCAAATTAATCTTGCTATTGCTGGTATTGCAGTAAGTACAGTGTCCCTACCTATCTTAAGCAAACTCATTAAGAATAAAAAAATTAAAAGAGCAAACGAAATTCAAAATAAATCTATTGAACTATCCTTATTGTTGTCTTTACCAGCAGCTGCGGCTTTGATAATTGGTTCTGAAGTTATAGTAAATGCTTTATTTGGCTATGGTTCATTTACTGAAAAGGATGTTCAGCAAACATCACTAGCTCTTAAATTCTTTGGCTACGGTATACCTGCTTTTGCAATTTTAAAAATATTTGCGAATTTTTTCTTTGCAAGAGACAATACAGTCGTCCCTTTTAAAGTCTCCTCAATAATAGTTTTCATAAATGTTGTAATAAGTATTTTATTTTTTAAAATAATTGGTTTTATCATAATTCCTATTGCTACAACTATATCAACTTGGATCGGTGTATTTTATTATTTATTTCTTCTTTTAAAAAGAGATTATTTAAAAGTAAATATTATCTTTTATACTAATTCTACAAAAATACTATTTTCTACATTAATTATGTCTTATATTTTCAGTGAAAGCTTAAATTATTTTGCTATAAACTTGAATTATTCAAGTGATTACAAAATTTTATATTTATTATTTATAGTAATCTTTGTAGCTTTAATGTATTTTTTAATTTGTTATTTTTTAAAAGTACTAAATTTTAAAAGTTTTAAAGTAAACTAATATGAAAAAAGAATTAGTATTTTCCGGAGTTCAGCCAACTGGTAATTTACATCTTGGAAATTATTTAGGTGCTTTAAAAAATTTTGTTTCTCTTCAAAAATCAAAGAATTGTTTATATTGTGTTGTAGATCTGCATGCTATAACTTCTTTTCAAAATCCGAAAGAATTATATTTAAATATTTTAGAAACTACTGCAGGCTTTTTAGCTTCAGGACTGGACTCAAATAAAAGTATAATTTTTAATCAATCCGCAGTAAGCGGTCATGCAGAACTAGCATGGATTTTAAACTGCGTTTGTAGAGTAGGTTGGTTAAATAGAATGACTCAGTTTAAAGATAAAGCTGGCAAAGATAAGGAGAAAGCTAGCGTAGGTTTATATATATACCCAAATTTAATGGCAGCAGACATTCTATTATATAAGGCCACACATGTGCCCGTAGGCGCAGATCAAAAACAACATTTAGAATTGTCAAGAGATATTGCTCAAAAATTTAATAATGATTTCAATATAAAGGACTTTTTCCCATTGCCAGAACCATTAATACAAAAAAATATTTCTCGAGTTATGAGTCTTCGAGATGGTACAAAAAAAATGAGTAAGTCAGAAGATTCTGATTATTCCAGAATAAATCTTAAAGATAGTCCCGATGAAATAGTTAAAAAAATAAAAAAAGCGAAAACAGATGCTGATTCAATAACTGAAAATGTTGAAGATTATAACAATAGACCAGAGGCATATAATTTATTAAGCATATATTCAGATTTGTCAGATCAAAAAGTAGAAACTACGCTTAATGAATTTGCAGGAAAAGATTTTTCAATTTTAAAAGAAAAGCTATCTGAGAAATTAGTTGAGACAATAAGCCCAATAGGAAAAAATATTACCAATTTAATGAAGGATAAAAAACACCTAGAGGATGTATTAAAAAAGGGCAAACAAAAAGCCAATATTATTGCTGAGGAAAACTTAAAAAAGATACGTGAAATAATAGGATTTGTGTAATATATATATTCTACAATGATACAAGTAGAACAAACACCAAATCCAGACTCTTTAAAATTTTTATCGCAGAAAATTTTATCTAAAGTCGGAACAGAAGAATTTAAAAAGTCGAATTTTGAAAATATAAAGATTCCATTTGTCAAAGAAATATTAAATTTTTCTGGGGTGGAATTGGTACTTATTTCAGATAAATTTTTAACTGTTAAAAAAGAAAAAAATGCTTCATGGGAAAGTTTAAAACCAATGATTATTTCACATCTTAATGATTATTTTGAAAAAAATAGCGATCCTATTTTAGTTGATAGCAAATTAGAAAAAAAATTAGATGAAGACGATACGATATCAAAAATAAAAGATGTTTTAGATACAAAAATCAGACCAGCAGTCGCAAGGGATGGAGGAGATATTAAGTTTAAATCTTTTGACAACGGTGTTGTTAAAGTAGAATTGCAGGGCGCATGCTCAGGTTGTCCAAGTTCTATTATGACATTAAAGCAAGGAGTTCAAAATTTATTAAAACATTATGTAAAAGAGGTTAATTCAGTGGAGGCGGTTTAAATGAAAAAAAATATAACCTATAGAGAAAAATTACTGGAACTTAGCAGAATTTACAAAATTTCTGAGATACAAAATTATATTAAAAGAAAAAAAAATCTAACTACTCATCAAATAGAGCATATTTTAAAAAAAAACAATGTCCCTATACCAAAAGATTTTAATGTAAGTTTTTTTAAGAAAAGTTTTTCAAATCCTATTTCAAAAGCAGGAAAAGAAGTTTCAGGTTTTTATCTAGAAACAACTGAAGGGGTAGAAAGATTTTTTAAAAGAACAAAAAGAGGTGCTACTGGTTTATACGATGATACTACTGGAGGAGTTGGTAATTTTTTTATAAGTTTATGGAAGAATGCAGGAAAATTAGGAATTGGAATTTTAAATACCTTTCCTAAATTGTTTAGTACCGTTTCTGGCTTTATTTCAAATGCTTTTGTAAATACGTTTAATAGCTTTTACGAGTCAAAGGTCGAAGAAGCTAAAACTAATAAATTAGTTAAAAGCTTTGGTATTGTAGTTATTATATGCTCAATAGGTATAATATTTTTTACCCTTAAAGAAAACTTTGTTACGGACAATAAAGTTCAAACAGTTAAGATAGAGAAAGAAAAGTCAACGAAGATTGAAAAAGAAAAAGAAATTAAAAAGAAAGTAGAAAAAAAACCACAAAAAAAAGTTGAAGAAAAACAAGTAAAAAAAACTGAACCAAAAAAAGAAAAATCTCCAAGTCAGGTTACAGAGCTAGTTTTGCCTAATTTAAATATTAAAACTGAAACAGTCTTAAGTTTATTTAAAGATGTTGAATACGATTTAAAGACTGTAAGATATCAAAAGAGAGTTAAACCCATTTATTTCACCCAGTTTCCAAAAGATTTAGATGAAATTAAAGACACGCAACTTAAAAAAGAAACTTTTATAAAAATTGTTTTACCTTTGGTGGTTGCTGAAAATGACAAAATTTTAGATGACAAAATTAAATTAAAAAGAATTATCTCAAAAAAGATGACCACTGATAAAGAAAAATCTTGGTTAAGATTGAAGTTAAGAGAGTACAAAGTAAAAAATTCGGACATGATAGAGCTAGACAAAAGAATGGATATTATTCCTGTTTCGATTGCTTTAGCTCAAGCTGCAAAAGAAAGTGGCTGGGGTACATCGAGATTTGCATTAGAAGGTAACGCAATATTTGGTCAATGGACTTGGACAGGCCAAGGTATTGAACCATTAAATAAAGGTAAACATGAAGGTCACAAGATTTTAAGATTTCCAATTTTAAGAGCTTCAGTAAAAGCTTATAAAAATAATTTAAATACTCATAAAGGTTATTCAAAGTTTAGAGAAAAAAGATATAGTTACAGAAAAAGAAATAAAAGTATAAAAGGTTTAAATTTAACAGAAACCTTAGACAGATACGCTCAAACGGGTAAAGAATATACTGAAAATCTCGAACAGATAATTAAACAAAATGATTTGTCAGACTTTGAAACTGTTCAACTAACTAATTCTGTCGTTAAAAAAGACATACAACTTTAACTTACTTTTCTTTAACTACAAATTGAATACCCAGCCATCTATAGAAACCATTTTTTTCTCTTAAAGAACAATTTATTCTTCCGCGTTCAGTAATGAATTTACCATCCAAATTTATATTTAAATTATATTTATTTATAAAGCTTATTTTAGAATTTCTCCATTTATCCTGCTCATTTGAAAAACAATTAATATTATTTAAATTTTTTAAATTCTCATAAAATTGAATGTTTACTTTTGGAGGATTATTCTCGTCACTTATGTATCTATTTTCTGGTTTTATTGATTTAAAAGGAAAAGGTAAAGTTTTCAAAATAGTTTTAAATCTTTCTGTTTCACCATATTTTTCATTAATTGGAAATCTGGGCATTTCGTAAAAATTTTTTGTTTGATCGACCACACCTGAATGTTGACCAAAAGCATATTTAAAACCTAATTTAATTACTATGTTTTTTAACGCTACACTGTATTCCCCAAAAGGATAAGAAAAAAAAATTGAATTTTTTCCTAGCTCTTTATTAAAAATTTCTATGGAACGCTTCAAATCTTGTTCAATATCAGTATCTTTAAAATCAATGAGATATTCATGAGTATGACTATGATTTCCTATTTCAACAAAGTCATATTTTTCTATTTCTCTTATTTTTTCCCAACTCATATATCCATTCTTTCCCACCTCTCTTGTGCTTACAAACAAAATAAAAGGAATTTTAGACTCTTTTAAAATCGGCCAAGCTTTTTCGTAAAAGGATTGATAACCATCATCTATAGTAAGTAAAAGTTTTCTTTGATTTTTGTTATTAATAAGTTCATCTTCAAAATTTGCGGCATTTATAAATTTAATATCACTTTCTTTAATCATTTGAAGATGATTTTTGAAGTCATTAATTCTTATATTTGTTGAGGGGTATTTATTTTCTTCAAATCGATGATACATTATAGTAATAATACCAAAATCATCTGTCACCATTTCAGATGAGTTTAAATTAAATATCGATGATATAAATAAAATACTAATGATTAATGATTTTTTAGTAATAAGTTGCACAGGCAAAAATAATTTAATTGGTTTAAAAACGAATAATAAATTTTTTAAAGAAAAATTACAAAACAATATTAAATCAAATAACATGCTTGTTAGCAATATTTTAAGCTTTACGAACAAGCATGAAGTTAAATTAAACAATAAATACTCAATTATAGTAAATATGGGGCCTGGAAGCTTTTCGACTTTAAGAATATCTTTGTCTGTAGCCAAAGGAATTCAAATCGTTCATGGTTCTAAATTATATGGCTTTAAAAGCGACCAATTATCCGATTTAAGCCTTGAAAATATAGAAAATTTGATAAAAAATGAAAAATTAGAAAATAAAATGATAAATCCAATCTACAAATAGGGGATTAAAAATAAAATGAGCGTTATTGAAGAAAAATGTAAACAAAAAGGTGTAAGGCTCACTGAACAAAGAAGAATAATAGCCAAAGTAATGTCAGAGTCGAAACTTACTTTTGGCTCAAAAGACCACCCTGATGTAGATGAACTACATAAAAGAGTTAGTCTGTTAGATAAAAAAATAAGTATCGCAACAGTGTACAGAACTTTAAAACTATTTGAGGAGTCTGGTATTATTGAAAGACATGATTTTAAAGAAGGAAAATCTAGATATGAACCTTCAACAGACGAACACCATGATCATCTAATTGATATAAATACTGGTGAAATTGTAGAATTTGTCGATAAAGATATTGAGGAATTACAGGTTAAAATAGCAAAAAAACTTGGATATAATCTTGTAGATCATAAGCTCGAGTTATACGGATCAAAAAAGAAAAAGTAATTTGAAAAAAAAAATATTTATAAAAACCTTCGGCTGTCAAATGAATGAGTATGATAGTAATCGAATATTAGACTTTACAAAAAAAATAAATTATTTACCGACATTAAACAAGTCCGAAGCAGATTGTTATATTATTAATACTTGCCATATAAGGGAAAAAGCAACTGAAAAAGTATTCCATGATATCGGAAGAATTAAAAAAGAGTTTAAAAATAAAAAAAAACCTATTTTAATAATTACAGGCTGTGTAGCCCAGGCCGAAGGAGATTTAATTTTAAAAAAAGATCATTATGTTGATGCCGTTATCGGACCACAATCTTACCAAAATATTAATAAGATAATTAAAGAAGTAGAAAATAAAAAAAAACAACATGAAATTACAAATTTTGAAACAATAGCAAAATTTGACCAACTTAATTTAATAAAAAATAGTAATACAAAAATATCATCTTTTTTAACAATTCAAGAAGGTTGCGATAAATTTTGTAAATTTTGTGTTGTTCCATACACAAGGGGCCCAGAACATTCTAGAAATTTTGATGAAATTCTCAGTGAAGCAGATAAACTTATAAGTAATGGCGCAAGGGAGATAACTTTATTAGGTCAAAATGTAAATGCTTATAATGATAATGGGAAACGTTTATCAGAAATCATACATGAACTTGAAAAAAAAAGTGATTTATCGAGAATTCGATATACCACTTCTCACCCTAAAGATATGACAAAAGATTTGCTTGAGGCTCATACAAAGAGTAAAAAACTTATGCCGTTATTACATCTTCCCATTCAATCGGGATCTGATACCGTGCTCAAAAAAATGAATAGGAAACATAACATAAAAGAATATTTAGAAATTATAAATTATTTAAGAGAAAAAAATCCAAAAATAGAATTTGCTAGTGACTTCATAATTGCCTATCCTGGAGAAAGCGGTGACGATTTTAAACAAACCTGCAAACTTATGAAAAAAATAAAATTTATTAATTCATATTCTTATATCTTTAGCCCTAGGCCAGGGACGCCTGCATGTGAAATGAAGGCTGTTAATATTAACGTAGCAAAAAATAGACTGAATTTTTTTCAAAAAATTGCAAAAAAAATAAAATATAATTATAAGAAACAGCTTATTAATAAAGTATCTAAAGTATTATTTGAAAATAGATTGGAAAATGATGATGCTAGTTATTTTGGAAGAGATGAATATCAAAATGCAGTAATTGTTAAATCCAAAAAGAATATTATTGGAAGTGAAAAAAATGTGCTCATTAAAAAAATTTCTCAACAAACAATCTATGGTGAATTAATTGATACAGACAAATTCTTAGCTGCTTAATTAAAATATGTCAAAAATACAAAATCTTGATCAGAATTATAGCTTAAAGAAAATTGATAAAGAAACGATAAATATTAAGGTTCACAATAATGATATTTTAATGTCACTTGTTGGTGAATTTAACAATAATTTAAATGAACTTGAGAAATTGACCAAAACAAAAATATTTTTTAGAGGTAACTCAATTACCATTAAAGGAGGTGTTGGAGAGATTAATAGAGCATCTGGTGCCATAAAATTTTTAATAAACAAATATCTCAAAACAAATTTTATTGAGAAACAAGACTTACCATTGTCAGTAAAAGAGAAAAATTTTAATATTGAATCTAACGTTCATACTCTAGATCAGCTAATAAAAACTCCAAAAAAAACAGTAATAGCTAGATCTAAAAAACAATCAGAATATATTAAAGCTTTGACTAACAATGCTATAACAATGGCTCTAGGACCTGCAGGTACTGGAAAAAGTTTTTTAGCTGTTTCAGTTGCTATGACAATGTTATTTGAAAAAAAAGTAGAAAAAGTAATTTTATCAAGACCCGCAGTAGAGGCAGGAGAAAAATTAGGTTTCCTTCCTGGAGATATGAAAGAAAAAGTCGATCCATATCTCAGACCGTTATACGACGCCCTTTATGATCTTTTTGGATTTGAAAAAATTAATAAAAAAATTGAGACTGGAGAAATTGAAATTGCTCCTCTAGCATTCATGAGGGGTAGGACTTTAAAAAATTCTTTTGCAATATTGGATGAGGCTCAAAATGCTACACTTACGCAAATTAAAATGTTTCTAACAAGAATAGGTGAAAATTCTAAAATTGTAGTCAACGGCGATCCTTCACAAATTGACTTGTTCAACAAATCTCAATCAGGATTAGTAAAAACAAAAAAAATTTTAAATAAAATTAACGAAATTAAATTAATTGAATTTGACCATAAAGATGTTGTAAGGCACCCACTAGTTATAAAAATTATAAAAGCATTCAATAAAAATATTGATGATAAAAATTGATGTTATTGTCAAAGATAAAAACTGGCTTAAATTTATAAAAAATCCAGATAATTATTTAAAAAGAAAAATAAAAAAAATACAGAAAAATAAATTTTTTAACAAAAATCATTATTACCTCAGCGTTCAACTTTCCGGTAACAAAGAAATTAAATTATTAAATAAAAAATTTAGAAAAAAAAATAAGCCAACAGATATATTATCTTTTCCACATCATACTAAGAAAGAACTTAAGAAACTAATAATAAGTAATAAAAAAATATACTTAGGAGATATTATAATTAATTATAAAAAAATAAAAAAAAACTCAAAAACTGTATTTAAAAACCGTTTTGATATTCTGTGGATTCATGGGTTAGTACACTTATTTGGCTATGAACACCAAAAAGACCGTCATTATAAAAAAATGTTATATATAGAAAAAAAACTTCTTAACAATTTAAATGATTAATTTTTTTTTTCAATAATAGATTATTATTTGTCTTTTTGGCACCTTTTCTTTTAGGATGTTTATCTGTTTTTTCTTTTCAACCTTTTAATTTTACGTGGATAAATTTTTTTATATTTCCATCTCTTTTTTTAATTTTATTTAATATAAATAAAAGGTCGAAAAACAAGTATAGAAAAAAACCGTATCTCATAAATTTATTTTATGCAGGATATTTTTTTGGCATTGGTTTTTTTTTAACAGGTACTTACTGGATATCAAATTCTTTACAATTTGATGCGTCTTTAAAACATTTTATTCCTCTTACAATAATAACTTTGCCATTAGTTTTAGGTTTGTTTTATGGTTTTGCTTCCATAATTTGCGGCAAATATATAACATATGATCTGAAATCAATTTTTTTATTTTCTGCAATAATCTCAATAACAGATTATTTTAGAGCAAAGATATTCACTGGATTTCCCTGGAACCTCTGGGCTTACAGCTGGTCATGGTTTACTGAAATTATTCAAATATTAAATCCAATTGGATTGTTCGCATTTAACTTAACAACAATTACTTTTTTTTGTTTACCCGTAATTCTTTTTACTCAAAAATTACAAATTAAAATCTTAACAATTATTATTTTTACATTATTGTTTTTCGGAAATTATTTGTACGGTAATTATGAATTAAATAGAAATAAAATTGAAAACTTAACAAAACTTCAAGAAAATAAATATCTTTACGTAAAGATAGTTTCACCTAATTTTGAACTAAAATATAATTTATCTGATACAGAAACAAATGAAAGAATAAATAAGCTCATAAAATATAGCAATATTGACCGGGACAAAAAAACTTTATTTATTTGGCCCGAGGGTGCCTTATCGGGAAAATATTTCTTTGAAATGGAAAATTACAAAAATATAATACAAGAAAACTTTTCATCAAATCATCTTATTGCTTTAGGGATTAATACTTTAGATAATAAAAATGAAAAATTTTATAATAGTTTTATTATTGTGGATCGAAACTTGAACAAAAAATTTCAATACAATAAAATTAAACTAGTTCCTTTTGGTGAATTTTTGCCCTTTGAATATATGTTAAAAAAAATTGGTTTTAAAAAAATTACTGAGGGATATGGATCTTTTAGCAAAGGAAATGTAAGTAACACTTTTTTTTATGAAAACATAAATGTTGTTCCTTTGATATGTTATGAAATAATTTTTCCTGAACTTATACAAAAAATAAATTCAAAAAAAAATTTGTTAATTAATATTTCAGAAGACGGATGGTTTGGAGACTCAATTGGTCCGTATCAACATTTTGCAAAATCAATATACAGAGCTATAGAAAGTGACTCATTTGTATTAAGATCTGCAAATAAAGGATTAACCGCAATAATTAACAATAATGGTCAAATCATCAAGAGCTTAAAAATTAACGAAAGTGGGAATATAGAGTATCTTTTACCAATTAAAGAAAAAAAAGGTGGGAATAAAAATGATTTGATATTTTTTGTCCTTTTATTTACATATTGTTTTATCTTTTTAAAATATAAAAAAAATGACTGAAGAAAACTTTTTATTTACTAGTGAGTCAGTATCAGAAGGTCATCCAGACAAGGTATGTGACAGAATTTCAGATATGGTCGTTGACAGTTATTTATCAAAAGACCCATTTTCAAGAGTTGCATGCGAAACATTAACAACAACTAATAAAGTTGTTTTGGCTGGAGAAGTTCGAGGGCCTAACATAAAAAAAGATGATATAGTTGAAAAAGTAAGAAATTGTATCAAAGATATAGGTTATGACCAAGAGGGATTTTCTTGGAGAGAGCAAACAAAAATAGAGTCACACCTTCATGAACAATCAAAAGATATAGCAATGGGAGTCGACTCTAAAGACAACAAAGACGAAGGAGCTGGAGATCAAGGTATAATGTTTGGTTATGCATGTAATGAAACCGATGATTTAATGCCAGCACCTATATTCTATTCACACAAAATTTTAAGATTAATGGCAAAGGATAGAAAATCTGGAGATCTACAAGGTATAGAACCAGACTCTAAAAGTCAGGTTACTATGCAATATGAAAATGGAAAACCTAAAAGGGTAACTTCTGTAGTTATCTCAACACAGCATTCAAAAGCATTAAATCAAGACAAAGTAAAAGAGTTAATTTTGCCTTATATTAATAATTCTATACCAAATGAATTATTGGGTGATCTCAAAAATTCAGAAATTTATATAAATCCAACAGGACAGTTCATAATTGGTGGGCCCGATGGCGATACAGGTCTGACTGGTAGAAAAATCATTGTTGACACTTATGGTGGAGCAGCTCCTCATGGTGGAGGAGCATTTTCAGGTAAAGATCCAACGAAAGTCGATCGATCGGCAGCTTACGTTTCAAGATATTTGGCTAAAAACATTGTTGCATCTGGTGTAACAAATAGATGTCTTATACAGTTATCGTATGCAATTGGTATTTCAAAACCACTTTCCATTTTTTTAAAACTTGGTGATAAAGATCAAAAAAAAACTGAAAAAGTTGAGAAAATTATTAAAGACAATTTTGACTTATCACCAAGAGGAATAAGAGAGCTTTTAAATCTCAACAAACCTATATACGAGGTAACATCGTCCTATGGTCACTTTGGAAGAAAACCTACCGATAAAGGCGAATTTTCTTGGGAAAAAACTGATAAAACATCACTTTTTAAAACTGTGTAATCTTGAAAAAACCTTAATTTTTCTTTATTAATATAAAAAATTTTAAAAGTTTCTAAATGGGCACTAGCCCATTTTTTTTTAGGAGATTAAAAATGTTAAATAGAGGATTAGATAAATTAGAGTTACTAAGAATAGTTGATGCAGTAGCAAATGAGAAGTCTATTGATAAGGATATTGTAATTGGTTCGATGGAGAGCGCAATACAAAAGGCGGCACTTACCAAGTTTGGTCAAAATAATAATATTTTAGTAAAAATTGATAGAGAAACTGGAAATATTAGTATTCAAAAAGTTTTAAATATTGTTGAAACGGTTGAGGATCTAAGCCGAGAAATTACCCTAAAAGATGCTAACTCTATTAACAAAGATAAATCTGAAACACTAAAAGTAGGGGATAAAATTTATGAAGATCTGCCCCAAATTGATTTTGGAAGGATTGCTGCTCAAAGTGCAAAACAAGTAATTAATTCTAAGGTGAGAGAAGCTGAAAAAAATAGGCAGTACGAAGATTTTATTGATAAACAAGGTTTAATATTAAGTGGAATCATTAAAAGACTTGAATATGGAAATGTAATAGTTGACCTTGGAAGGGCGGAGGGAGTAATTAAAAAAGATGAACTTATTCCAAGAGAGGTATTAAAAACCGGTGAAAGAGTCAAAGCTTATTGTTATGAAGTAAAAAAAGAAATAAAAGGTCATCAAATTTTTTTATCTAGAGCACATCCTCAATTTTTAGCTAAACTTTTTTTTCAAGAGGTTCCAGAAATATATGAAGGAGTAATTGAGATTAAATCTGTTGCAAGAGACCCTGGAAGTCGAGCTAAAATATGTGTTTATTCAAAGGACACATCAATCGATCCTGTTGGAGCTTGCGTTGGGATGAGGGGAAGCAGAGTTCAAACCATAGTAAATGAACTACATGGTGAAAAAATAGATATTATTAAGTGGACCGAAGATTTACCTACACTTATTTCAGAGTCTTTATCTCCCGCCGAAATTCAAAAAGTTTTAATTGATCAAACTAATAAGAAAATTGATGTAATTTTGAGTGAGGAAAATTTAAGTAAAGCAATAGGAAGAAGAGGTCAAAACGTTAGATTAGCTTCTAAACTAACAAATTTTGAAATTGATATTCTAACTGACAAAGAGGACTCAGAAAGAAGACAAACAGAATTTAAAGAAAAAACTGAAGCATTGATTAAAAACCTAGAGGTAGATGAAACTTTAGGACAATTATTAGTTTCCGAAGGATTTCAAAGTATAGAGGAAATATCGCAAGCCAATCCCGAGGATATTTCAAAGATAGAAGCAATTGATGAAGAAACAGCTAAAGAACTAATTTCTAGATCAAAAGAAAGCCTAATTAAAATGAAAGAGGAAGTTGGTAAAAGATTAAAAGAATTAGGTGTAGAAGATGAACTAATAAATCTGAAAGGTATGACACAGGGCATGCTTGTGATTTTAGGTCAAAAAAATATTAAAAAACTCTCTGATTTTGCAGATCTATCAACAGATGAGCTAGTTGGTGGTTTTGATGAAGTCAAAGGTAAGAAAGTGAGACTACAAGGTTATTTAGAGGAGTTTTCTTTAACAAGAGAAGAAGCAGATCAACTTATAATGTCTGCAAGGGATATTGTATTTAAATAGGTTATGGAAAAAGAAAAGAAAAAAACGTTAACAATTTCATCAAATTTTAAAAAGAAGATTGATCCAAATTTTCTTCCAAAGAAAGAGGGAAAAAAATCATTTTCTATTGACGGAGATAAAAAAAATGTTTTCAAACCATCTAAAAATTTTCGAAAAACACCTGCTCCTGATCAAAAATTTAAAAATCAGGACTTTAAAGGAAAAAAATTTACTAGAAAATTTATAGAACAACAGGCAACAAAAGCGTTTATTAAAAAAGATGAAAAACCAACTGGAAAAAGTAAATTAAAACTTAAAACACCAATAGATAAAAGGGATTTTAAGCTAACAGTTTCAAGAGCACTTAACGTTGAGGAAATTGAAATTAAACAAAGGAGCCTAGCTGCTGTTAAAAGAGCAAGATTAAAAGATAAAAAAAATAATCCAGAGATAGAAGAGAAGAAAGAGTACAAAAAAGTTATTAAAGAAGTAAAAATACCCGAACAAATCACAATTCAAGAACTATCAAATAGGATGGCAGAAAAATCTAGTGATATAATTAAATTCCTCCTCAATATGAAAGTAATTGCAACTATTAACCACACAATTGATAAAGATACGGCTGAATATATAGTTAAAGAATTCGGTCATAAGGCAATAATCGAAAATTCTCAGCCTAAAGAAATTAATAAAAATAAATCTATGGGTGGGAAGATTGAAAAAAGACCACCAGTTGTAACTATAATGGGTCACGTAGATCATGGTAAAACTTCACTCCTTGATGCATTAAGGCAAACAAACGTTGTTTCAAATGAGTTTGGGGGTATTACTCAACACATTGGAGCTTATCAAGTCAAAGCTAATAACAATCAATTAATAACATTCATTGATACTCCCGGACACGCAGCATTCACAGAAATGAGAGCTAGAGGATCTAAGATAACAGATATAGTCGTTTTAGTTGTTGCAGCAGATGATGGAATAAAACCTCAAACAGTTGAAGCTATCAACCATGCAAAAGCAGCTAAAGTTCCAATTATTGTAGCCATCAATAAATCTGACTTGCCAAATAAAAATATTACAAAAATAAAAAATGATTTAATGAGGTTCGAATTGGTAGCTGAAGATCTTAGCGGTGACACATTATTTGTCGAGGTTTCGGCTACAAAAAAGATAAATTTAGATAAACTTAAAGAGAGCATCTTACTACAATCGGAAATTTTAGATTTAAAGGCTTCTACCTCAGATAAGGCCACTGGAGTTGTAATTGAGTCAAAAATTGATAAAGGCAAAGGCCCGGTGTCAACAATATTGGTGTCTAATGGAAAATTGAGAAAAGGAGATTATTTTGCTTGTGGCAAAACATGGGGAAAAATAAGAGCGATGATTGATTATGACGGCAAATCAGTTGACGAAGCTAATCCATCAATGCCTGTTGAGATTTTAGGTATGAACGATACAGCATCTGCAGGCTCAGAATTTCTAGTAACAGAGAGCGAAGATAAGGCCAAAGAAATTTCTGAATTTAAAAATGAAAACTCAACAAAAAATAAAATCTTAATTAACGATAAATCTAAAATATTTGATAAAGGAGAGGATAAAGAGGAATTAAATGTAATAATAAAATCTGATGTTCATGGGTCGAGTGAGGCTTTAAAGATGGCAATAGAGAAGATAGAGCACTCTGAAGTAAAAACTAAAATCATTTTATCAGACATAGGCATGATAAACGAAACTGATATTTCTTTAGCTAAAGCCTCTAATGCAGTTTTAATAGGATTTAACGTTAAAGCAAACAGAGAGGCAAAAAAAATAGCTGATGAACAAAAAATAGAAATTAAATATTTTAATATAATATATGAAGCAATAGAATATATTGAAAAAAGATTATCAGGATTGTTAGAACCAGATATTAAAGAAATTCCTCTTGGCTCAGCCGAAGTACAAAAAATATTTAAGGTTTCAAAATTTGGAAAAATTGCTGGATCAAAGGTGATCGAAGGTGAAATACAAAATAAATCTAAAGCTAGAATAGTAAGAGATGGTACGGTTGTATATGATGGTGAAATTATAAGTATTTTTAGAGAAAAAAATGCAGTTAAAGATGTAAAAAATGGTTTAGAGTGCGGGATAAGTTTAAAAGACTTTATAGATTTTAAAGAGAAAGATATTATTGAGTCATATCAAATAGAAAAAATCGAGAGAAGTATATGATAAATAGTGATTTTTCAAATAAGGGATATTCTCAAAGACAGCTAAGAGTCGGAGAGCTCGTGAAGCAAGGGATTGGTGAAATTTTCATAAAAAATGAGACTAAAATATCGTCATTTAATTCAAGAATTGTCACTGTAACTGAAGTAAGAATGACACCAGACTTGAAAACCGCAAGAGTTTATGTGATACCACTAGGTGGAATAAACATGAAAGAAATAGTTGAGGTATTGACTGACAACGCGCATCTTGTTAGAAAAGCCCTGTCAAAAAAGCTAAGTTTGAAATTTCTTCCAAAACTCAACTTTATTGAAGATAAATCTTTTGAATATGCAGAAAAAATTGAAAGATTAATTAATGAAAACAAGAAGAATGACACAGAAAAAAAAAGATATAATTAAATCATTAGCAATTAATAAGTCAGACGTCGGTTCAGCAGAAATTCAAATTGGTTTACTAAGCAACAAAATTGAAAAATTAGCTATTCATTTTAAAAAATATAAAAAAGACAAACATTCAACAATTGGTTTATCTAAGTCAGTAAATAAAAGAAAGAAATTATTAAGCTATCTTAAACGAAAAAAGCCTGACTCATATGAAAAAATCATAAAACAATTAAGTTTAAGAAAATAATGTTTAAAATTCATAAAGAAGAAATAGATTTTGGTGGGAAAAAGTTAGTTCTTGAGACTGGTAAAATTGCAAGGCAAGCAGATGGAGCAATAATAGCAAAGTTAGGGGAAACAGTTGTCATAGCTACCGCTGTTGGAGCAAAAAAACTCAATGAGGGTCAGGATTATTTTCCTTTATCCGTAAATTATCAAGAAAAATATTATGCTGCAGGAAAAATACCTGGAGGATATTTTAAAAGAGAGGCTAGACCGACTGAATCTGAAACATTAATTTCTAGATTAATTGATAGGCCTATAAGACCATTATTTCCGTCTAGTTTTATGAATGAGGTGCAACTATTACCAACTGTCTTATCATATGATGGTGAAAATCAACCAGACATACTTTCTATAATTGCCTCTTCTGCAGCTTTATCAATATCAGGACTCCCGTTCCAAGGACCAATTGCTGCTAGCAGGGTGGGCTTTAAAGATGGGAAGTATTTATTAAATCCATCGCAAGAAGAATTGAAAACTTCAGAATTAGACTTGGTTGTGGCGGGAACAAAAGATGCGGTATTAATGGTAGAGTCTGAAACCACAGGTTTATCTGAAAAAATAATGCTAGACGCTGTAAAATTTGGGCATGAGAACTTTATACCAGTGATAGATTTGATAGAAAAATTATCAAAAAAGGCTGGCAAAACTAAATGGGAAATTGAAGAGGTAGATAACACTGAACTAAAGAAAAAAATTACTAAAGAATTTGAGAATGACTTAAGAAAAGCTTTTAAAGAAGTCGATAAGAAAAAAAGGTCAACAGCTATTTCAGAAATTGATACAAAATGTAAAGAAATGTTTAAAGAAGATGAGAGTGTCACAGAAAACCAAGCTATGGCTCAATTAAAATCTCTTGAAAAAGATATTGTAAGAACAGCTATTTTAAAGGATAAAAAAAGAATTGACGGCAGAGGACTTGCTGATGTTCGAAAAATTGAATGCGAAGTAGGTGTTTTACCAAGAACGCATGGTTCAGCTTTATTTACAAGAGGAGAAACTCAAGCATTAGTAGTAACGACTTTAGGCATGTCTGATGATGAACAAAGACTTGAAAGTTTAGATGGCATGCAAAGATCGAGCTTTATGTTACACTATAATTTTCCACCTTTTTCTGTGGGAGAATGTGGAAGAATAGGTACTGGTAGAAGAGAAATAGGTCATGGTAAACTCGCTTGGAGAGCTATCAACTCATCTTTGCCTTTAAAAGAAAATTTTCCTTACACCTTAAGAGTTGTATCTGAAATAACAGAGTCAAATGGATCTTCTTCAATGGCAACAGTGTGTGGAACATCATTATCACTTATGGATGCTGGAGTGCCAATAAAAGAACCAGTAGCAGGAATAGCTATGGGCTTAATCAAAGAAGGAGAAAACTTTTCAGTTTTATCAGATATTTTAGGGGATGAAGATCATTTAGGCGATATGGATTTTAAAGTAGCGGGAACTAAAGATGGAATTACGTCCTTGCAAATGGATATAAAGATTACTGGAATTACGTTTGAGATAATGGAGCAAGCTTTAAATCAAGCAAAAACTGGTCGAGAGCACATTTTAGGTGAAATGAACAAAGCAATTAAAACTTCAAGAAAAGAATTCTCAAAACACACACCCAAAATGGAAACAATAAAAGTTGATAAAAAAGACATAGCGACAGTAATTGGTAAAGGTGGCGCAACTATTAGAGAAATAGTTGAAAGATCTGGAGCAAAAGTTGATGTTAAGGACACAGGAGAAGTGACTGTTGCTGCTCCTGACGAAAAATCAAGAAACTCTGCTATTGAGATTATTAAAAGTTTGATAGCCAAACCT
>MDSW01046527.1_pt1 | contig 18367 bp, 15 predicted proteins | sample 811171 | NCBI WGS metagenome assembly MDSW01 (sample SAMN05326641, study PRJNA326480) | marine metagenome | isolation source: seawater | place: Atlantic Ocean: North West | collected 2012 | reverse complement strand
GGACGTGCTGCCGCCGCTGACCGCCTATCACGTGATGCGCGTGGGTAAGCTGCCGCTGGTCCCCTACTACGCGCCGGGCGATCCCGAGCTGGCCGAGGCCGTGCGCTCGCTGGCCAGCGCGCATCACTCGGTGCTGCTGGCCAATCACGGCCCCGTCGTCGCGGGCACCAGCCTGTCGAACGCGCAATATGCCGCCGAAGAGCTGGAGGAGACCTCCAAGCTGTTCCTCGCACTACAGGGCCACGCGATCCGCCCGCTCACCCAGTCGCAGGTCGCGGACCTGCGCAAGCGCTTCAATCTCTGACCCGAATTTCACGACCTACCGACCCAAGCGGAGTACCCAATGACTAAGACCCAGGAAACCATCGGCTTCATCGGCACCGGCCTGATGGGCCACGGCATGGCCAAGAACATCGTCGAGAAAGGCTATCCGCTGACCGTGATCGCCCACCGCAACCGCAAGCCGATCGAGGACCTGGTCTCGCGCGGGGCGACCGAGGCATCGTCTTATGAAGACCTCGCGTCGCGCTCCTCGATCATCTTCCTGTGCCTCACCGGCGCGCCGGAAGCCGCCGAGGCGGTCGCGAAGCTGACGCCGGGCCTGAAAGAAGGCAGCGTGATCATTGATTGCTCGACCGGCGAACCGACCATGACGATGAAGCTCGCACAGGACATGGAGGCAATCGGCGTCGCCTATGCCGATGCACCGCTCAGCCGCACCCCGAAAGAGGCCTGGGAAGGTACGCTCGATTGCATGGTCGGCGCGGATGAAGAGCTGTTCGCACGCATCGAACCGGTCATCGACACCTGGGCGGGCAAGATCGTGCGCGTGGGCAGTCTGGGCGACGGCCACCGAATGAAGCTGCTCAACAACTTCATCTCTCTCGGCTATGCCGCGCTTTATTCCGAAGCCCTCGCGCTGTCGCGCAAGGTGGGCATTCCGATCGAGCAGTTCGACAAGGTGATCCGGGGCGGCCGGATGGATTGCGGCTTCTACCAGACCTTCATGGGCTACGCGCTCGAGGGCAACCGCGAGGCGCACAAGTTCACCCTCGCCAATGCCTACAAGGATCTCCGCTACGTCGAGACGATGGCCAATGCCGCCACCGTCGCGACCCCGCTCGCCAGCACCGCCAAGAACGCCTTCGCGATGGCGATGGCGACCGGTGGCGACGGCTCTGAAGATTACGTGCCGCATCTCGCGGATTTCGTAGCACGCGCGAACGGGCTCGACTGAGCCCACGCACCTCCCGAAAGCGACGTTTCAGCCCGGCCAGCAATGGTCGGGCTGAGCATTTTTCAGCTCCACCTGAGGGGGCCGTTCTGCGTGTTCGTGCATGGCCGACCTCAGGTTCGTCGGGAGGATGGGCTCAGGGGCCGATGGGTGCCACCCCTCACTCGTCGGGGTGGAACAGATGCGTCCGGGCGGGGTCGAACGCCAGATCGATCCGTTCGCCGCGTTCGAATTGCTTGTCCTCGCTGAAGGCGGCGATCAGGCTCGTGCCATCCTCCATCGCCAGATCGACGACCGTTTCACTGCCCAGCCGTTCGACCAGAGACACCTGACCGTGCAGGACGCCCTCATCGGGCGTGCTGGGGGTGACGTATTGCGGGCGCAGGCCCAGCAGGGCGGTGTCGCCGGGGACGAATTTGCGACCGCGCACGGGCACGACGATCGGGTCCATGGAGTGGCGCGCGACCTTGGCGTTTTCGCTATCGGCCTCCAGGACTTCGACCTCGAGGAAATTCATCGAGGGTGCGCCGAGGAAGCCTGCGACGAAGCGGTTGGCCGGGTTGTGATAGAGCTCCATCGGCGAGCCCGACTGCATCACCAGCCCGTCGCGCAGCACCACGATCTTGTCGGCGAGCGTCATCGCCTCGACCTGATCGTGGGTGACGTAGATCATCGTCGCGCCCAGTTGCTTGTGGAGCTTGCCGATCTCCATGCGCATGTCCATCCGAAGCGCCGCGTCGAGGTTCGAGAGCGGCTCGTCGAAGAGGAAGACCGAAGGGTTGCGGGTGATCGCGCGCCCGATCGCGACGCGCTGGCGCTGGCCGCCCGAGAGCTGGCTGGGGCGACGGTCGAGCAGATGCTCCATCTGCAGGATCTCGGCGGCGCGCTGCACTTTCTCCGCCTTCTCGGCTTTCGACGCGCCCGAGATGGTGAGGCCGAAGGCCATGTTTTCGCGCACGCTCATATGCGGGAAGATCGCGTAGCTCTGGAACACCATCGCCACGCCGCGTTCGCGGGGCTGCACGTCATTGACGCGCTCGCCGTCGATCTCCAGCGTGCCGCCCGAGATGTCCTCGAGCCCGGCAATCATCCGCAGCAGCGTGGATTTCCCGCAGCCCGAGGGGCCGACGAAGACGCAGAACTCGCCATCGGCCACGTCGATATCGACGCCGCGGATGACCTCATGCGCACCATAGCTCTTGCGCAGGCCGCGCAGCTTGATGTCTGCCATGTCATTTCCCTCCCTGCTCGGCATCCGCGTCGATGTGCAGATAACCCTCCGCATCCACGAGAACGGGCTCCGGATCACGGATCTGGCCGACGAAATGGTCGTGGCCATTGTCGTCGAACCCCATGATCACCAGTCCCTCGGCGGTCTTGAGGATGCGTGCGGCATAGCGCCGACACGGGTTTGCGCCATCGAGAAAGCCGGGGGCGATCCGCCACGGCCCGCGCGGGTCGTCTGCGATCAGGTAGTGGTTGCCGGTCACCGGGGTCATGCCGGTGTCCGCGATGCGCGCGCGACTCCAGTGCTCGGCGGCGGTGCAGAACAGGCAATACCAGCGCCCGTTCTCCTCGAAGACCTGCGGCACTTCGAGCTGACCGAACCCGCCGACGAAGACCGGCGGCTGCAATTCCCAGTGGATCAGGTCGGGCGAGGTGGCGAAGCCGATGGCCCCGGCCTCATTCGCCTCTTCGATGCCGGGGGCGCGGGCGGTGAAATACATCAACCAGCCGTCGCCTGCGGGATCGCGCATCACCCAGGGGTCGCGCATTGCCCGGTCGTGCCAGTGACCGACCATGTGTTCGGCCTCGTACTGCGCGGCATTGGGGCCGGTCAGATCGAGGCAGAGCCCGTCGCCCACGCGGTCCCAGCTGTGCAAGTCGCGCGAGGTCGCGTGACCGATGCGCTGATAGAGCCCGTCTTCGGACTGCCGACCGCCCGTGTAGAACAGGTGCCACAGCCCGTCATCGTCGCGCAGCACCGACCCGGTCCAGGTGACCAGATCGTCCCAGGCCGGGGCCGGCGTCGGGGCCAGCGACGTCCCCAGATGGTGCCAGCTTATCAGGTCGTCCGAGACCGCGTGGCCCTGGCTGACGTTGAAGTGGCGCAGGTCCGGATCGCCGAGCGACTTGTCGGCCTTCAGGAACCAGGCATGCCAGCGTTCGCCGTCATGGGCATACCAGCTGTCCCAGACCCATTGCTTGTCGAGTGCGAGAACCATGTCGGATTATCCTTTCACGCCGGTGGAGGCGATGGAGGCGATGAACGCCTTTTGAAGCACGAGATAGAAGGCGAGAACCGGCACCGTGATCAGCGTCAGGTAAGCCATGATCTCCCCCCATGCGGGGTTGAGTTGGAAGAAATACTGCAGGCCGACCATCACCGGGCGATACTGCTCTTGCTGGACCACGATCAGCGGCCAGAGATACTGGTTGTACATGATCAGGAATTTCAGGATCGCGGCGGTCGCGATGACAGGCCCCGAGAGCGGGATCACCACGCGGCGATAGATCTGGAACCAGCTTGCGCCCTCGACGCGGGCCGCCTCGATCAGCTCGCCGGGAAGGCCTTTGAAATACTGCACGAAGAGGAAGATCGTCAGCCCGTCCGCGATCCACGGGATGATCTGCACGCGGTAGCTGTCGAGCCAGCCCCAACTGAGCCCGTCCAGCCCCAGCCAGGGCAGTTTCGACACTTCCAGGAGAAGCGGGATCGCGATGGTCTCGAACGGGACGATGAAGGTCGCGAGAATGATCGAGAGCATCACGTCGCGCCCGCGCCATTGCAGGAAGACGAAGGAGAACCCGGCGAGGGAACAGATCACCAGCGACAGCAGCACCGTCGTCCCGGTCACGAAGATCGAGTTGAAGACGAAAAGCCCGACCGGGGCGCGCTCGAAGGCGCCGGTGTAATTGTCGAGGCTGAGCTGGCCCACCGGCAGGAAGGCGCGCAGGCTCGAGGTGTCGCGCAGCAGCTCGTCGCTGGGCTTGAAGCTGGACATCACCATGAACAGCAGCGGCAGGACGAAGATCAGCGCGATCAGGATCAGCACGAGATAGCGCACACCCAGCCGCAGATTGCGGTTATCGGAACCAATGACACTCATTTCAGCGCTCCCTCGTCAGCCAGCGTTGGATCATCGAAATCACCAGAACGATCAGGAACAGGATCACCGAGATCGCCGAGCCACCCGCGATGTTCTGCATTCCGTAGCCGCGTTGCACGGCCTGGAAGACCAGCGTCTGGGTGGAGTCGAGCGGGCCGCCCTTCGTCATGACGTCGATCTGGGCGAAGATCGCGAAGGCCTGCATAGTGATCACGATCAGCACCAGCACGGCGGTGTGGCGCAGCCCCGGCCAGGTGACATAGCGGAAGGTCTGCCATTTCGACGAGCCTTCGATCGCGGCGGCCTCGTAGAGCGTGGGCGGGATCGTCTGAAGCCCGGAGAGCCAGATCACCATGTGGAAGCCCACCGCCTGCCAGATCGACATCGTGATGATCGCGCCAAGCGCGGTATGTGGATTGCCCAGCCAGTCGACGGGCTGGAAATGCCCGAAACTCAGGAAGGACAGCATGTTGTTCAAGAGCCCGTTCTGTCCCGAATAGATGAAACGCCAGAGCAGCGAGACGACGACGATCGAGACGACGACGGGCATGAAATAGATGGTGCGGAAGATCGTGATCCCGCGCAGTTTCTGATTGATCAGCAGCGCGAGACCCAGCGCGATCGCGGCTTGGATCGGTGCGACCATCAGCACGAAGATGCAGGTGTTGAGCAGCGCTTTCCAGAACACGACGTCGCTTGCGATCACCACATGCGCCGTGTCGCCCGAGACCCAGCGGAACCATTCCTGCATGCCGTGATATTGCGGCGTGTCGGGGTTGCGCGTGATGGAGCGCAGGCGGGGAAATTCGGCCTGTCCATCGGCATCGGTGACGGTCTTGCCCGCGCTATCGGTTTTGGCCTGAAGGTCGACCACCGCGATGTTGAGCATTTCCCGGTAGTTCTCGAGGCCGACGAAACGCGTGGCATTGGGCGAGATCAGCCGCTGGTTGGTCAACGAGAAGCCGACGCCCAGAAAGAAAGGCGTGATGATGAAGGCGAGGATCAGCACGATGCCCGGCAGGGCAAAGGCCCATCCCGCCCGATTGGCGGAAGTCAGTGACGAGCGCATGGCGCGGTCTCCCGGTCTGAAGTTGGAGGTGGGGGCGCGGCAATCGCGCGCCCCCGCGGCACAGCGGCTCAGTTCTTCTTGTAGCCGTCGTTGCGCTTGATATCGGCGTTGATCTGGTCGGTGGCGGAATCGAGCGTGTCGATCACGTCAGCCCCGTCCGCGATATCCGCGGCGGCCTTCTGGAACACCTTGGAGTCGACGACGTAGCCGGGGGTCACCGGACGTTTCTCGGCTTGCGCCTCGGACAGGCCGTAGAACACCGCGAGCGGACCGCCCGTCTTGTAGTTCTTGGTCATTTGCGCGGCAGACTTGGTCGCCGGGATCAGGCCGAGCGCATCCGAGAACTCCGCCAGATACTTGTCCTGCGTCGCGAACTTGATGAACTCCGCCGCACCTTCGGGAGCCTTGGAGCTGGCCGAGATGCCGAACTGCCAGGACGCGCCGCCGATCTTGGAGCCGTTGCCGAAGTCCGGCGCGGGCAGGAACTCGACATCGTCGACCTTGTCCATCGTCTTGACCGCGTTCCAGTTGCCGTTCCACGAGAAGGCGTATTTGCCGTCAATGAAGCCGGTTTCATGGGCTGCCGGGTCCTGGCTGGTGCCGGGCGCCAGCTTTTCGGTAAACAGCGACTGCCACCAGTTGCCCCATGCGATCGCCGCATCGCCGTTGAGCACACCCTCTGCGGTGTCATAGGTCTTGCGGTTGACCAGCCCGCCGCCGAAGCTCTGCAGGAAGGGCAGGAACGCATAGGGATACCACTCGCCCTTGTCCGACATGCCCAGATCGATCGCGTAGTCGAACTTGCCGCTCTTCTTCGCGGCCTCGAGCGCGCTCATGAACTCGTCTTTGGTCCAGGGTTTGTCGAGCGTGGGCGTGCGCAGCCCCAGCTCTTTCATCGTGGACTTGCGCGCATAAAGCGCGACCGCCGCGTCCCACAGCCCGATCGAGTAGAGCTTGCCGTCATAGACGCCCTTGGTGCCGGGAAGGAAATCCTTGAAGTGATCTTCCGGGATCGGCAGCGGCTGCAGGTAGCCCGACCAGGCCCAGTTCGGCATGATCGGCCCGTCCATGTCGAGAATGTCGGGCAGGTTGCCCGCGAGGGCTGCTGCCGTCACCGAGTCATTATAGCTGTTTTGCGGGAAGCTCTGCAGAGCGACCTTGTAGTCCGACTGGCTCTTGTTGAAGTCGTCGATGATCTGGTGGACGATCTTGCTCTCCACCTTGTTGCCCGCGCCGTGATACCACATCGTCAGATCGGTGGTCGCGAAGGCAGCACTGCAGAACCCGGTGGCGGCAATGACCGCCCCGGCCGTCACATTCAATAGTTTCATGTCATCCTCCCTTGGATGTCTGGCTTTCGAGTTCGAGGTCGGTCACGGAGGAGCGCCAGAATACGCGTCCCGCCACCCGCACAGGGTCGTGCGGACGGGATGCCTCCTCCGAGATCATGGAAAGCAAAAGCTCGGCCGCCTGCCTGCCCATCTCGGCATAGGGCAGTTCGACCGTACTCAGCGGCGGGTAGAGGGTCTCTGCGATCGCGCGGTAATTGTCGAAACCGGCGATGGAGATATCCTCCGGGACACGGATGCCGCGGGTGCGCAGCAATCCGTAAAGCTGCATCGCCATCTCGTCATTGCCGCAGCAGATCACGGTTGGCGGTTCCGGCAGGGCGAGGATCCGATCGAGCGCCTCGTCGAGCCACCGGTGCAGAAATTCGGTGTTGATCGGGTAGCCTGTCGATACGAGCGCGGGGTCGTAGGCGATCCCCGCGGCCTCAAGCGCTTCGCGATACCCCTCGATGCGAAGCGGCACCGCGTCCATCGCGGGATCGAATGTCAGATAGGCAATGCGCCTGTGGCCATGCGCGGTCAGACGCTCGACGAGCCGTTTCTCACACGCCTTGTCGTCGGGCACGATCGCCGGGGTTCCGTGCACGTCGTAGCAGTTTGCGAGCACCAGCGGGCAAGCCGGTGTCGCGGTCTCGAAGGCCACCCGCTTGTGATAGTCGGCGACATAGATCAGCCCTTCGACCCGATGCTCCTGAAACGTGCGCAGGAGCGCGGGAACCTTGTCGATCTGTCCGGCCGTATCCGCGATCATCAAGGTCAGATCGCGCTCGGCGACGACCTGCTGAATGCCCTGAAGGATGAACAGATCGGGCAGCCCCTTGGGGTCGGACAGCTCGGCCGTGCGCGAAATCGCCCCCGTCACGACGCCGATCAGACCCGACCGGTTCGAGCGCATCATGCGTGCCGCGCTCGAGGGGACATATTTCAGCTCGCGAATGGCGGTTTCCACCTTCTCGCGGGTCTTTTTGCCGACCGGCGCATCCCCGTTCACGACGCGCGACACCGTTTTCGGCGAAACGCCAGCCAGCTTTGCTACATCGTAAATCGTCGACACGACGGCCCCTCCAACGCGGAAAAAACTCCGCGACCCCTAAAAGACATCGGTGTCATAATTAAAAATGTCATCGATGTCAAATTGAGTTGGGATGCGACCCTTAGGCCCTGCCCCGTCCGTCTTGGAAGTGCGATCTCCCGAACTGGAGCTCTCTGAGAGCCCTCAGCACCACCACGAAGTCCGGGTGATCGATAAGCGGTTCAATATCTTCGGAATGCATATTCCGCGCAGGTGAAGCGCAGGGCCCGCACGCGCGCGATCGTTCTCGGGCCGATTGTAGCCGGGCAGCACGACAAGGCCGACGCCGAGCGACGACAGGCCGCTCCCCGATGCCTTGAGGATCGCATGCGCCGCAGCCCGGCAGTCAGCGGGCGGCCCGCAAGATCTGCTCGACCCCTTCCGCGTCCAAGCGGATCGGATTGCCTCCGGCGCACGGATCACGCAACGCATCGGCGACCAGAGCGGGAATATCACTGTCATTCACCTTCACGCCCATTTCGCTCAGCGTCGAGGGCATGTCGATGCGCGCCTGCAACGCCTCCAACCACGCAAGAACCGCCGCGCCGGGATCGTCGCCCTCAAGGCGCAATTCATGCGCGAGGGTCGCCATCTGCTCTCTCACGGCAGGCAGGTTGAAGCGGAGCACATGGGGCATCAGCACCGCATTGAGCATCCCGTGATGCGCATCGTAGCGCGCGCCCAACGGATGCGCCAAGGCATGAACCGCGCCGAGCCCTTTTTGCAGGGCCGTGCAGGCCATCGCGGAGGCAACGATCATGTTCGAGCGCGCCTCCAGATTTTCGGGCTCCCAATAGGCCGTCGCGAGAGCCCCGTCGATCATCTTCAATGCCGTCAGGGCCAAGCCATCGGCCATCGGGTGCCAACCCGGCGCACAGAGCGCTTCCAGCGCATGCGAAAGCGCATCCATACCGGTCGCGGCCGTCAGAGTGGGCGGCAGGCCAACGGTCAGCTCAGGGTCGAGGATCACCAGTTCCGGCAGCATCTCGGGGTGGAAGATGATGACCTTGCGATGGGTCTGGGTATCGGTGATCACCGACGATCTGCCAAATTCGGAACCCGTCCCTGCCGTTGTCGGGATCGCGATGACAGGCACCATTCCCTCGGTCTGAACGCGCCGGAAGTTGTCGCCGACATCCTCGAAATCCATCAGCGGGCGCGACTGCCCCGCCATCATCGCGACCGCCTTGGCAGCATCCATCGCGGAGCCCCCGCCAAGCGCAATGACGCAATCATGGCCGCCTTTGCGCAAGACCTCCCGTCCCGCCATGACATTTTCCACGGTGGGGTTCGGCTGCACATCGCGGAAGAATCCGGGCTCCATGCCGGCAGCTTTCACGATCTCCAGCGCCTGCGTTGCGATCGAAGACGTGGCGAGACCTCTGTCGGTGATCAGCAGCGGTGCCTTTGCGCCGATCTCTGTCAAGCCTGCGGGAAGATCGGACAGGCGCCAGGCTCCGAACCAGACTTGCGTCGGGAAACTCCAGCGCGCGTGGAGGCTCGCAAAATCGAATTCACTCATGGGAAGGTCCTGTCGAAGTGATCAGCTCTCGGCAATCGCACTCAGGCGGCGACGGGCGGCGCGTTTGCGCAACCTGTCGACGGCGAAGATCAATACCAAGGCGGGGATGAAGGTCAGCGTGGCGAGGGCCGGGTAGATCGGGGACGACCCCACCGCGATCCCCGAGAAGACGAAGGTCGGCAGCGTGCGCGTCGAGCCCGAGAGGCTATAGGTGATGTAGAAATTCCCCCACGACAGCAGGAATGCGAAGATCGCGGCCGAGAAGATTCCCGGCCAGATCAGGGGAAGCGTGATCTCCCGCAGGATCTGCCAGCGGGTCGCCCCCGCATCCTCGGCAGCATAGTCGAGCGTGTTGTCGTAGCCCTGCATCTGCACCGAGATGATCACGATGCAAAACGGCGTGATGTAGATGACATGCCCGATCACCGCAGACCAAAGCCCGGGCGACATGTTCAGCCAGCCGGCCAGAACCGAGAACCACAAGAGCATCACGACGCCCAGCAGAAGCTGCGGGAACAGAAGCGGCGCGAAGGTCAGAATGCGAAAGCCCCACTGGAAGCGGAACTTGTAGCGGCTCCAGGCGAAGGCGCCCCCGATGCCAAGAAGCGTCGCGAAGACCGTCGCGAGCACCGCGAGAAGCGCCGAGTTGCCAAGCGCGGACCAGAAATCGCGATCCGCCAGCAACTCGCCATACCAGCGGGTCGAGAATTCGGGGATCGGCCAGGACAGGAAGCGGCTCTTGGTGAAGGAGAACAGAACCAGCGTGGCGATTGGAATGTAGAAGAAAATCAGCGCGGCGAACACGGAGCCATAGAGCAGGACATCCGCAATTCGCTTTTCCATGCGATCAGTCATTCGTCCCCCTCCGCGCCTGCCAGAGCGCGACCGCTCCAGCCACCGTCAAAGCCGCCGCCCCGATCACGATCAGCACGAGCGTCAGCGCCGCTCCCAGGGGCCAGTTCACGCGGGTCTCGAAACTCTGGCGGATCAGTTCCGCCGCGAGCGGAGAGGTCCCGCCCCCCATCACCTTCGGCTCGAGAAACACGCCGAGGCTGAGAACGAACACCAGAACCGCCCCCGCCCAGATGCCGGGCTTGGCAAGCGGCAAGGTCACCTCGATGAAGGCGCGCAGCCGCGAGGCGCCCGCGTCGCGTGCCGCGAGCACCAGATCTCCGTCGATCCGCGCCATGGAGAGCGCGATGGTGAAGATCGTGTAGGGCAGCAGATTGTAGACCATGCCGATCATCGTCGCGTTCGGCGTGAAGAGCACGTTCACCGCGGCTGGCGGAAATCCAATCGCCTCGAGCGTGCCGTTCAACACGCCGGAGCGGTCGAGAAACAGCACCCAACCGAAGGTCTTCAGAACAGCATCGGTGAGGAAGGCGAAGACCATCAGCAGGGTGATATGGTCGGACCAGCGCGACAGGCGATGCAGCATGCCATAGGCGATCGGGATCGCGAGGATGGTGCAGAGCACCGTGCAAACCAGCGCCATCATCAAGGTGCGCCACATGATCGTCCAGTAGTGGACCTGGCTGAACACGTCGGTCCAGACCTTCAGATCCCAGGTCCAGACAAGCCGATAGTATTGCGTGCCCTGAAAGCTAAGGAGCGCCGTCATGATCAGCGGGATCACGAAGAACAGCCCCATCAGCAGCAAGAGCGGCAAGGTCGACAGGCGCAATGCCCCGTCCCGCCAGGATTTCTGTATCTCGGCCATCGCTTACGCCTCCACGGCGAACAGGTCGCCAAGCGCGAGGCCGAGCTTCACCGGATCGCCCTGCTTCGCCGGCAAGGTGGAGGTGCCGGGGATATCCATCACGATCTCGGTTCCGGCCGCCGCGATCCGATATTGGATCGATGCGCCCCGGATGAAATACTCGTTCACCGTCCCGGTGATCGTGCAGTCGGCGCTTTCGCCCGGCGCAAGCAGGCGCAGCATTTCCGGGCGGATCATCAGCGCCGCCTCGGCCCCTCCCGCGACACCGGGCGCGACCTGATCGGCGGCCATGATCGGGTTCGCGCAGTCGAGGACGTCGCAGGCGAACCGGAACGCATCGCCCTCTCGCGTGACCTTGGCGGGCAGCAGGTTGGTATCCCCGATGAACCCGGCCACGAAGGCATTCGCGGGGCGGTAATAAATCTCGGACGGCTCGCCCAGTTGGACAATCTTCCCCGCGCGCATGACGCAGATCCGGTCGGCGAGCATCATCGCCTCTTCGAGGTCATGCGTGACATGGACGAAGCTCGTGCCGACATGGCGATGCAGGTGCTTGAGTTCAGCCTGCAGGGATTTCTTGAGCTTCGCGTCGAGCGCGCTCATCGGTTCGTCCAGCAGCAGCACCGGCGGCTGTGACACCATCGAACGCGCGAGCGCCACGCGCTGTTGCTCCCCGCCCGACAGTTCATGCGGGTATCGGTTAAGGTAGCTCTCCTTGAGATGCATCAGCTCCAGCATCCGGCGCACCGCCGCGTCGATTTCGGGCTTCGGGCGTTTGGCCAGATGCAGCGGGAAGCCGATATTCTGCGCCACGGTCTTGTGCGGGAAGAGCGCGAGCTTCTGGAACACCATCCGCGTCGGTCGGGCCGAGGCGGGGATCTCGGTCATATCCTCCCCGTCGATCACGAGACTGCCTGCCGACAGGTCCTCGAAACCGGCCAGGATTTTGAGCAACGTGGTCTTGCCGCAACCCGAAGGCCCGACGAGGGCCAGAAATTCTCCATTGGCGACTTCCAATGAGATATCGGTCAGCGCGCGATAGGTGCCGTAGTATTTATCGATTCCGGTGGCTTTGATGATGGGAGAAACCAAGGGGGACTTCCTGTCTCAGAAAGGGAGCAAGGGCGGCGAAACCGCCCTTGCAAATCGGGAGATCAACGCGCGGCGGCCAGTTCCTGAGACCAGATTTCGAGCATCTGGTCGATATTCGGCGCCACGTTGTGGAAGTGGGACTTGTCCCAGGCCTCCCACATGTAATCCATCTGCAGCACGTCCTTCTGCTCGTCGGTGAACAGAGCTTCGGCTTCCTGCGAGGGCACGAGGTTGCAGGTCGCTTCCGTCCAGGCGAGCTTCACGGCCACTTCCGGCGAGGTCAGGTCGCGCAGCAGCGCCTTGGCCTTGGCGTCGTCCACCGGGTCTTTCACGACGCCGCCCGCTTCCATCCAGATGATGCCCTGGTTCAAGCCGTCTTTCGGCTCCGGCACGATCGACATGATCTCTTTCTGACCGTCCTTGCGCAGCGCCGAGGTGCAGTAGGTGCCGCCCCCGATCAGGGTTCTGAACGAGCCGTCCATCAAACCCTTCTGCGCGACCGACAGGTCACCGACGATCGCCCGCGTGTTCTTGAAGAGCGCGCGCAGCACGAGGCGGATTTCGTTGAGCTCGGCGTCGTCGAGCTCCTTGTAGGGATCGATCCCGGCATAGAGCGCCATCGGCATGATCGGCCAGTCGCCCCAGTCGAGCACACAGATCTTGTCTTTATAGGCCGGATCGAAACAAGGCGCGTAGCTGCTCCAGTTCTCCAGCTTGTCATACTTGGTATTGACGGTCGGCCCGACCCAGCCCCAGCGCGTCGGCAGGCCCGTCGTCTTCCCGTCGAAATCCAGCGGCGCGAAGGGGGCGCGGAATTGCGGATAGAAGCTCTCGTAGACATCGGCGAACTCGGCATCGTCGAGGAATTCCCCGATATCGGCCGGTCCCATACGCTGCACCCACGGGCTGTCGGTTGCGACCACGTCAAAGTCACGCCACGCACCCGCTGCGAGCTTGGCGAAACCGCCGGGGCTGTCGGTGATGAGGTCGATCGAGATCGAAACGTCGTTCGCCTCCTCGAAGGGCTTGATGATGTCGGGGCTGTCATAGCCCTCCCAACACATGAATTTCATGGACGTGGCGGCATGTGCCTTGCGCGGCATCAACCCTGCCCCCGCGAGCCCTGCCGCGCCCATGCCTTGCAGGAACGTGCGGCGGTTGGGTGAAAACATCGGTATTCCCTTGGACTTTGTCATCTCTCTTTACTCCCGGTTGGTTGGATCAAGGCCAGCTTTCTTTTCTTGTTTCAGACGACCTCTAGGTATCTTTCGCGTTCCCAAGTGCTCACATGGCGAAGGAAAGAAGCGTATTCGTGGCGCCGCGCGCGCACGAAACTGTCGATGAACACGTCGCCGAAAATCGCCCGAGCGACTTTGCTTTCGTTCAGCCGCTCGGCGGCCATGCCAAGATCGCTCGGGAAACGGGTGTCGGGCGACGGGTCCAGAAGATACTGATCACCGGAGGCAGGCGGGCCCGGGTCGAGCTCGTTCTCGATCCCCCACAACCCGGCCCCGAGGCACATCGCCAGGGCCAGATGCGGGTTCGTATCTGCTGACGGCACACGGAACTCCACGCGGGTCGCATCGGGGCTGTCATTCATCACCCGCGCCGCGACCGTGCGGTTCTGGATCGCCCAGGAGGCCGCAGTGGGCGCCCACATCCCCGGAACCATCCGGCGATAGGCATTCACCGTCTGGCTGCACAGCGCGAGCATCTCCGGCATCAGGGCGACCAGCCCGGCGATGAAGTGCCGGGCGGTCTTGCTCAGCCCGTCCGCATCGCCGGGATCGACGAAGGCGGGGCTGTTGTCGGCCAGGTTGCGCAGCGAGACATGCAGGTGCCCGGATTGCCCCGAGAGGTTTTCATTCAGCTTCGACATGAAGCAGGCGGTGAGCCCGTGGCGCCGGAAATAGGTCTTCGCGAAGTTCTTGAACAAGGCGGCATCGTCGGCAGCCTTGACGCCGGGCGCATGGGTCAGCGGCACTTCGAGACAGCCGGGGCCAAGTTCCGTATGCAGCGCGTCGAGACCGATCCCGAGGCTCTCCATCATCGCCACGAGCCCATCGAGCAGATCGTGCTCATTCGCCAGCGTCTCGAGCGAGTAGGTCTTGTTGCCCAGCGCGTAATGCTTGGGCTCGGCAAACCCGCCTTCGCGCAGGCTCGCCGCATCTTCGTCGAGCAGGTTGAACTCGAACTCGAAAGCCGAATGGACCGAGAAGCCCATGTCTCGCGCTTTCTCGAGTTGGCGGATCAACTGATTTCGTCCCGACCGCTCTCCGAAGGGCATCGCGTAATCGGCGATGCAGATCGCCTGATCGCCCTCGAAGGGCCAGGCGCGCACCGTCTCGGGGAAAAGCTGCGCCGGAACATCGGTATAGTCGCCGCTCCCGTAGGTCTCCTCGGCGCTATCCCAATTGTAGAGCACATCGCAGAACGGGTAGCCGCCCTTGGCCAGTTTCTCCGCCTTGGCGCGCGCGACCCGTTTGACGCGGAACATCCCGTCCTGATCGAAAATCCCGATATGCACATATTGCGCGCCGATCCGATCGAGCATTTCGTGCATATCGACATGATGGGGGGTATCAGCTTGCATTCCGCAGCATTCCATTTTTTCCTGATCCGGTTCAGCTTAGAGCCTTGGCTGAGCCTACCAATACCCCCCGAGGGGTATGCCGCGTCTCCCGCAAGGGGCGCCGCGGATCGAAGCGAGACCGGGAACGATGTCAGGATGGAATGAGCGCATCGCGGATGCGATCACTGCGATGGGAACCGAAGAGTTCGCCCGAACGCTCGACCGGGCGACGGAGACGCTGTTTCCCTACAAGATTTGCATGGTCTTTGCCTATGAGGGCAACGCGACGCCGCAATCTCTCTACCACAATCTGCCGCCGGATGCGGCGCGGATCGTGATCTGGGATTACTGCACCGGTCCGTATCTGCTCGACCCGTTCTACGCCGAAACCGAACGGCGGCGCTCGGGGATGGCCGGTCTTCGACAGATGGCACCGGACAAGTTTTTCCAGTCGGAATATTACGCCAAGCATTACAGCCGCACCGGCATTCGCGACGAGATCGGCATCTTCGCCGCGATCGGGCCGGAGCGGGTCGCGGTGATCAGCTTCGCCCGGGAACGCGGCCAGCCGGTTTTCAGTGCGCGCGAGCGGGCGCGTCTCGCCGAGGTGGGACCCGTCATCGAAGCCCTGATGCGCGGCCATTGGGGCGTCACGGCAGCGCGCGAGGCGCGCGACGATGCGGCGGAGACCGCCCTGCCCCCTCTGCAGGTCCTGCTCGACCGAATTGCCGGAGGGGTGCTGACCCCGCGCGAGACCGAGGTGATTGCGATGGTGCTGCGTGGCTACTCAACGACCGCGATCGGCGCAAATCTCGAGATCAGCGACGAGACGGTGAAGGTCCATCGCAAGAACGCCTACCGGAAGCTGTCGATCTCGTCCCAGGCGCAGCTCTTCTCGCTGTTCCTGAAGGCGCTGGACGAAAGCTCTGTGGCGGGTCAGTTGCAGCAGCGTCGATCCGGGTAGTCCTCCGCCCAGCGCCGACGACTCCGAGAGCGCTAGAAAACCATACTCCCGACATCTTCGCGCTTCGCTTCGCGAACCGCCTCTGGCGCGGCGCGCGTCATCGACTGGTAGGCCATCAGTTCGACCGTGTCGCGGATGGCCACGAAATGCCCCTCCCCGACTTCGCGCAGCGCGATGCGCTCGGGGCCTGTGGCGCGCGGCAGCAGAAGCTTCGGCGTTTTCAGGTCGGCTGCGCGCTCGCGCTGGAGCGGTCTGCGCTGCGGGTCCGGATGCGGCACCGCCGACAGCAGTCGCCGGGTATAGGGATGCAGCGGGTTCTTCAGAACGGTGTCGGTCGGCCCGGTTTCGACAACCTGCCCCGCCCACATCACGGCGATGCGGTGGCTGACGCGTTCGACGACCGCGATATCGTGGGAGATGAAGAGGAAGGAGACGCCCTCCTCCCGCTGCAGCTTGGCGATCAGATCGGTGATCTGGCGCGCGACCGATACGTCGAGGGCCGAGACCGCCTCATCTGCGACGATGATCGCCGGTTTGACCGAGAGCGCGCGGCAGATGCAGAGCCGCTGACGCTGCCCGCCGGAGAACTGGTGCGGGTAACGGTCCATCGCGGCGGCTTCCAGCCCGACCCGTTCCAGAAGTTCGCCCGCCATCGTCCGCCGCTCGGTGCGCGTCATCGGGTTGCGGATATGGGCAGGCTCGGTGATCAGATCATAGACCGGAAGCCGCGGATTGAGGCTGGCATAGGGGTCTTGAAAGACCATCTGCATCTTTCCGCGCAGCGGGCGCAGCTCTTGCGCCGTCAGGCCGGTCAGGGTCTGCCCGCTCAGCCGGACCCGCCCGCCGGAGGCTGCCTCGAGCCCGAGCAAGGTCCGCGCCAGAGTGGATTTGCCGCAACCGGATTCCCCCACCAGCCCGAGCGTTTCTCCGCGCCCGAGGGTCAGCGAGACCTCGTTGACCGCATGATAGTCCAGCGCAGGCCGCCCCGGAGCAGCGCGGCGCACCGGGAAACGCACAGAGAGCCGATCGACTTCGAGGAGCGGCGCATCGGCGCTGAGCGGTCGTTTCGGAGCCCCCGCACCCAGCATTGGCGTCGCCGCCATCAGGTTGCGGGTATATTCGGCCTGCGGTGCCGCGAAGATCTGCCCGACCGGACCGGTTTCGACCTGTTCGCCGCGACACAGCACGACGACGCGGTCGGCGATCTCGGCCACCACCCCCATGTCGTGCGTGATGAACAGAACGGCCATTCCGCTTTCGTCCTGCAGCTCTTTGATCAGCGACAGGATCTCCGCTTGCGTCGTCACATCGAGCGCGGTCGTCGGTTCATCGGCGATCAGCAGATCGGGCTGGCAGGCCAGCGCCATCGCGATCATGACGCGCTGCCGCAACCCGCCCGACAGCTCGTGCGGATATTGCACCAGCCGCCGTTCGGGTTCGGGGATCTTGACCCGCGCGAACGCGGCACGGGCCGCCGCCAGCGCCGCCTTGCGGTCCAGCCCCTGATGCAGGCGCAAGACTTCTGCCACCTGTTCGCCAAGCGGCATCACCGGGTTGAGCGCGGTCATCGGCTCCTGAAAGATCATAGAGATCCGGTTGCCGCGCACCTGCTGCATCTCGCGTTCCTCGAGCGCCGTGATCTCGACCGGCGTGTCGCCGTCCAGATCGATGCGCCCACCAGTCAGGCGCCCGCCCTCGCGTTCGATCAGGCGCATCAGCGCCAGCGCGGTGGCGGATTTGCCCGAGCCGGACTCCCCCACCAGCGCGACGGTCTCTCCGCGTGCGATGTCGAAGCTGAGCCCCGACAGCGCGGTGTGGGAGCCGAAAGCGAGGCTCAGGTTCTGAACTGACAGAAGCGGTGCGCGGCTCATGGATCAACTCGCGGCTGCGGCAGCGCGGCGGACGCGTGCCTCGGGGTGGTCGGCGAAGGACGGCAGCGGGGGCGTCCAGCGGCGATGGCGGGGAGTGGTCTCGAAGGAGAAGGGATCGTCGCCCACGACCTCCCAGCGGAAGCTGTCGCCCAGTTCGATCATCCCCATCGCGCCGGCGGGCTCGCCCTCGGTGGTGAAGCTCTCGGTCAGAGATTGCTGGGTCAGATGGGTGATGCCGTCGACCGTGGTGACAGTGTTCCAATGCACGTGACCGGCAAGACAGACGACCGGCACCTTCGCGCGAGACAGAGCGGCACGGGCGCGCTCGGCCATCGGATAGGTCGAGCTGGCCGGGTTGTTCTCGAAATAGTAGTTGCCCAGCTGCGAATGACCCGAGATCGGCACATGGCTGACCACGAGCGTCGGACGATCGCTCGCCTGCATGGTGCGCGAGAGCCAGACCACATCGGGCTCGGTGAGCACGAAGCCGGAATAGTCAGGCATCCGGCGGATACGCGTATCGGCGCGCCACAGGACGATGCGCCAGCCGCCGACATCAATGACCCCGTGATCGAGCGTCTGGCCGAGAATCCCCTCGTTATCCGAGACCTCCAGATGATCGCGATCATGGTTGCCGTTGAGATGCAGGATCGGGGCCTCGACGGCGCGGAACGCCTCGGCCACTTCGGCTTCCAGACGCAGGTCGGTGTCGCGGTTCTCATCCGAGATCCGGTCCCCGAGATCGAGCACCAGATCGGCGCCGCCGTCGCGAACGTAACGGGCGAAGTCTTC
>MDSW01119391.1_pt1 | contig 18373 bp, 30 predicted proteins | sample 811171 | NCBI WGS metagenome assembly MDSW01 (sample SAMN05326641, study PRJNA326480) | marine metagenome | isolation source: seawater | place: Atlantic Ocean: North West | collected 2012 | reverse complement strand
TCTAAACTAAAATATATGTTAGTACTTGAACAAGCTATAACTCCATCAGCATAAACATGAAGTCCTAATATATTATTATCACTACTTGGATTTGCTGCGCTTCCTCCACCAAAAGCAGAGAAACCGTTTACTCGTCTATATCCACCTGCTACATCAACTTCAAAGTTTTCTAATAATGTAGCTGCTCCCGGTCTACGAAGCATCTCAAAAGAACTTGAAGCTTTGTCAAGTCCTCCTTCACAAGCTAGTGCAAAAGGCTGAGAAGCCATTATATCATATCCGTAGACATATATCTAGGAGTAGGATCTGCTAAGTTTGACCTCATTAATCTTAATCCTTTTTTATAATCATCTAAAGCAAAAGCAGCAAGCTGCGCATTTTCTTTAAACTGTGCCATATAATACCTAGCTCTTGCCATTAATACAGGGACATACATATCAGGAAATACTATTGCATCTCCATGTGCGCTTAACGCTGTTGGTAAATCCCAAGCAAAAAACCACACTCTATAAACTTTGTCTGGTATTGGACTTAATCCAAACTTCCTAGAATCTGGACTTCTAATTACAAAACGAGGCTCTCCATAGTTTTGTGTATCTGCATCGTCTTGGTTTTCTGATTCTCTATAATGGTCTTTCCATTCTTCAAGAGTCATAAATGATAAATTTCTACTTGTATATGGAGCAGATTCACCACTTACACTAATAGTTGTAAGATAAAAATCTTTCCAATCTACTGCACCATAATCTGTTGTTATACTAGAACTAGCAGTTTTTAATTCATACCACCTAGTTCCTGCTGTTGTTTCAACATAAACATTTCCATACATAGGATCTGTTTCTCCACTTTCACCTGTAGCTAAAAAAGACCAGCGAGGTTCTGAACTTACAATATCATTATAAGCTCTATTTACGCAGTCTTTTGCAAACTGTTGAATTCCTATTGCGCTACTAAAATTTGAAGATGTTAAAACAACTTCATTAGATTCTCTAAGAATTTCATTAGTTAATTGTAAATATGTTGTTGCCATTTAATTTCCTTTAACAAGGTTTTGCTTTTTTCATAGCTCCACCAGCATATGCTTTTTTTCTTTTTGGAAAACCTGCTTTCATGTTTGCATAGTTTTCAGGTGATATAGTAGATTTACTTTTAGGTCTGCTTAGTCCTGCCTTCCTTCTTTTATTTATATTTTTATACAAACTCATTATTTTTCTTTTTTACCAAAAATGATTTCCCAGTTATCTTTATATCTTTGTCTTTCTTCAGCAGTTGCTTTACTTCCTGCTCTAATTAATTTTCTGTTTCCCTTCTTTTTATTTTTAAAAACTACAGGACTTTGTTCGCTTCCTAGTTGTGCCATGTTCTTTACCTCTTAAGTATGGGGAAGATGAACATAAAATTCTCTTCCCACACACCGTTTTTGCTTTTAATTAACGATTAGTCAATTACGAAAAAAGCAGATACTAAAGCTTCAGATCTAAGTACGTTAGCACCATAAACATGAAGACCTCTTACTATGTCACCAAAAGAATCGGGGTCACGAATAACCTCAGTTGATGTTATAGCTTGAGCAGTAGCCGTAGAACTCATATGTCCTGCTAATACTTTACCAGTTGCATTTGATGTTGCAGCGATATTATTAGACTTGTACATATCAAAACCACGTAGCTTTCCGCTTGACACTAATCCATTTCTTAAAGAACCTTGACCTGCGTTGTAGTCAACTGACATCAACTTAGAACTAGACTTAGCAAGTTCTTCGTAAAACGAAGGACCAGCAACGAACCATCTTCCTTCTTCAGGAATATCTTGATCGTCTAGTAGTCTTGCCATTCTAGCCATAAGGTCAACAGCATCAACACCAGTTCCATCAGAACCGAGCAAGTCAACAGAGTTGGTTGCATGAGTTAAGGTGGTATCAGCGGTTGAGCTGTCTGAACCGATTACATGATCAGGTGAAGAAGTAGACGCGCCTGCAAACATTTCTGCAATTACACCTGCATCAAATGCATCTTTTAATGCATAAGCAGCAGACGAACTAGCAACTTCTTTAAAGTTCACATGAGACATTGATTTCTCAATATCATCAACGATGAATTTAAAAGCGTTGGCAATATCAACAGTAAGAGTAAGCTCTTGGTCTGTTAATTTAGTTTGCGTTACGTCAGCACCTCTTTCATACTGATAAACAGTAATCTCAGGTTCTTTAATAATTCGGACTGTATCTCCGAAAGCAGATATATCACCAGAATAATCGGTGTTTGTAATTGCTTCAACTACTGAGGCTTTTCTAAAAAAGTTAAGTACCTTCTTGGAATAAACCTTCGGCATGAAGAAGCTATTATTTTGCCCACTTACGGAGTTACCAAAGTTGCCATTAGTATCAGTTGATTGCTCGAATAAAGCATCGGATTGATTATAAGCCATTTTAGTTTCCTCTTATATTAAAGGGTTAATATTATCCTCTTACTCTACCTTCAATGATTGCTTGATCAATTTCTTTTTCATAACGATCAAATTCATCCATAGATAGATCAGAGATTTCTTCTTGAGTCCATATTTTAGGCTCTTTCGCTTCAACGGCTGTCGTTTTAGTAGACACCATTTCAGACGCTTTTGCCTGATTACGTGAACTCGGCTTTTGTTGTTGTTGAGAACCTACTTCCATTTTGTAAAGATCAATAGCCTTGCTCGCTAGAGATGCATTATTAGGATTATTATAAATCCAATCTTGTATCTCTTCAGGTTGAGTTTCTGCCCAAACATGAAAGTTATCATTGTTACGTAAGTCTGAATAGTCAGGATGTTTTTCCATCAAGTCTTTTTCAGCTTCGCGTCTCATAACTTCTTGTTCACGAGCTTCAATGATTGCAACCTTATCGGTTATGCTTTTCATTTTATCTTCACTCTGTAAGTGAGCAACACTTTCGACAACTTCATAAACATCAGGATATTCATTTTTAAACTGTTCTAATTCTTCTAATGATTTAGGAGCTTCATACACAGGCTGTGCTTGTTGCACTTTACCTGCTAACTCTTGTTCTCTAGTTCTGAACTCGTTTAGTTTTGTATCATAATGTCTTTTGAGATCATCGTATCTTTTTTTATAGTCAGGCTTGGAGTAAGCTTTATCTTTAGATACAGGTTGTTCTTCAATTTGCTGGTCGCCTTCTACCTTTTTAGGTTGAGGTGCAACAAATAAACTTCCTGCAGTTTCGCTTTCTTCAGGCATGACATCTTCCGTATGCCAAGGTTTCCTTTGATTATACGGATTGGGGTTGGTTTCTTCCACAGTTTCCTGTGTATTTTCAACTTCTGCCATTGTTTTCTCCTTATAGGGTTTGCGCTATCTTCAAAGTGGCTTATTACAAGAACGTCTTCTTGATAAGGGTTTGACTTGCAAAGTAGCTAAAGGTTATAGTTTGATAGAGGGTTACTATAAGTAAGTGGCTCTATCGGTTTAACCGTAGACAGTTCTATACTGAGTCCGAGGATTAGCAGCTAATTGTAATTTCCTCATTTCACGTTCTGTAGGGTTTACAGTTCGCTGCATAGGATTAACCATTGCCGTATCTTCTTCTTCATTTATATAACCGCCTTCGGCTTCTGCTCGTCTAACATCCGCATCCATTTCGGCTTGTTCCATCATACCTTGTAGGTTATCAGGACCAATTTCCTCTGTAGCTTTGGACGTTATAACGAATTCCCCATCCGATAACCTTGCGGGTATCGAATCGGAAACTTCGGATCCCGGACCTTCAACAGGTCCAGAACCAGAAAATTCTGAAGCAGTCTCTATTACTTGATCAAAGATCTCACTTAATCTTGGATCAGCTTCGAGTGCTTCTTGTAAATACATTGTGTCTTCGGGTTCTAATGTAGACTCTACAACATAGTCTACAAAATCTTCTTCCATTTGTGCATCAGGAACCATTCCTTCTTGTGTCATGTCTTCGGCTTGTCCTTCTGCTAATCCCTGCTCATACTCACCGTGAGTTGCTCCCGGCATTACTGTACCATCAGGCATTGTGTGTGTTGGACCTTCCATCATATCTACCATTTGTGAGTCCATATTACCGCCTTCTTGATACATTTTTCTTTTTTCAATAGGTGTTTTTGCCCATGTGTTTTTATTAGTCATGGCTGCACCGCCTTCTTGGTATGGTTCTCTGGTTCCACGTTCTGCAAACTTGTCATACATCATGGCATCATACTCATCATCGCCATACATGTTTAAAAATTTTTTATTTTCTTTCTGTTCTCTACGGCTTCCTGTAGGAATATTTTCACGTCTTCTTCTTTCAAAAGATGAATAATAAAAAGGTTCTTCTCCTAGAGTTCTCATTTTGTAATTTAAGTCTGATTCTGCATTTTCTATTTGTATAAATTGATCTTTTAACTTAGAATATTTTCTTTTTTCTGCTTTAGTAAAATAAGAATCCATGTCTGCTTTATTAAGCATTAAAGGGTAATCATCCATATACGATTGGTAATACTCATCTTGATTTATGTTGTCTGTAAAATAACCAGAATTCATTTCCATTTCGTGTAGATCAGATTGGATTTTTAATTTTTCCTGATAGTTCTTATACATAACCTTTCTAAGCTCAACAGGCTTGCCAACCTTTACAGCTCTTTTTACTGCAGACATAAGACCACCAAAGGCTTTTTCAACTCTTCCACCTTCTGCATAATCTTGATCATCTCTTACCTTTGGTGCATCCGATGAAAGTTGAATTTGATCTTTACCTTTTGCTTTTCTATTTGCTATTCGTTTTGATAATCTTTTTCTTTTCATAGCCTGTCTTGATTCTTGTCCTAACGAACCACCTGCACCTTTACCACGACCTGCACCACCCGGATGCGCACCTACACCACTAGCCATTCGTTGCACAGCCATTGCACCTGTAGTTCCTGCTGACATCCTATCTACTGCTCTAGGAGCAGCAACTTGATAGTCTGGAAGTTGTGCAGGAGCTTCTTTTGCAGGAGGCTTATTAATATTGGTTGCAATTCCTTGTGAGCCTGCCAAGACTGCAGGATTCCCTAATTCATTTACTACTGCACTAATACCGCTTCCTACTGCAGATCCTATAGCCTCTACTGAAGGCATGTAGACTCCTCCTGCAGGTGTCATTTGAAAACCGCTTCCTTGGTTATATTGCATTCTTCTTTTAAACATTGTCTCCCTCTTTAATAACTATTTCTATATCATCCTTTAGCTGCTCTAAGCGTGCCAGAGAACTGATCTTCCCCTGACTGCGGTACATTTCCTGTTCCGATGTTGCCACCACCAGTGCCTGTAGCTCCGAGTTCTTGAGGTTGGCTAGGTGCTGGAGGAGTGCCTCCCATAGCAGTTTGTTGTTGGTTAGCGGTCGGATCTTCTGCGCTAGTTTCTTGTTGAGCATTTTGCATTCCTATTATTTGTGCAGCGATAGCAGCCTCTTCAGGATCGTTGAGTATTTCATCAGGATCTAAGTCTAGAGTATGTGCTAGTTCGCTAATTAGTTTTGATACTTTAATAAATGGTGCAATTGTAGGATTCTGTGCAGTCTGTAAGAACATAGTCAATCGTTGACTTCGCACTTCTTTCTGCATTAAACTACTTGTACCCATTGCATTAATTTCTAAATCTCCAACAGTGTCTAAGTCTTCTTCTATAAACTGCATGTTCCAATGGAAATATGATTCACCTAAAGGTTTTAAAAGAAAATCATCAATGTTCTTAACAACCGTTTTAATATTTAAACTTGAAGCACCTAGTAACATTGACATGCCTGATGCTGTTCTTGTCATACTTTGCACACCTGTTTGTCCGTGTGAGTATGAAGGTATTCCTGTTTGTTCGTCTGCAAGTTGTCTAAACTTGTCGAACATCATCATATTTTCTGGTGCTGTGTTTGGAAACTTTAATCCGTGTATGGCTTGTCCCGGCATACCAGCTTGTCTGCGAAATATTTTACCCGGATATATTTCCATAGACTGTCCACCGACTAATGCAGAATCGTCTACATCAAAGACTAATGAACCTGCAAGTGCTAAGTTATCAACAGCCATGCGTGCATGTCCATTCATAATTTGTTGAGAGTCTGCCATGTTCTCAGGTACTCCAATACCAAAGAAACTATATGGATTTCTTTCGTAAGGGAATGCGTGATATGGAATTTGTGGTGGAGTGAATGGATTAATAACTGCTCTTAATAACATACTACCACAAGTCCATGCATTGATTTGCACTTCATCTAAATCGTCTATTGAGTCTGGAAGATCAATGCCTACTTCTCGTGCGTAGTCTGCATCCATAATTCCCCAATATTCTAATATTTCGTAGCGGTCTGTACTGTAATCTTCTGAGTTATTGTCTTCATTAAGTTGGTTTTCAAAATACTTTTCTTCGTAATTAGGTCCTTCACTTAATGTATTTCTAATTGCATCTTTGTCAAAGTATGGAAGATTTCTTAATCCTCTTAATTGACTTCTGTTAAACTTATGTCTGTGTATAATAAAATCACATTCTTCAATTGATGTAGCATTTGGATCAGGATAAAAATCCCAACAGCTTACAAACTCTACACGCGGAACCCTTACTTGTATAGGATTATATTCTCTTTCTTCGCCTTTTTTATCCCAACGATGTAATGTTTTATTAAAACTAAATGGTCCTTTAATAATACCTGTACCTAACATGGCTGCTTCAAACAAAGCATTTCTTAATTCTGATACACCATTGGATTCTTCGAGTTGGTCATGGATTAATTTTTCCATGTTGCGTGCAGCTTTTTGTGCTGGACTAATCTCAGCAACTTGTGGAATTGCTGACAGTCCTGCTTCAAGAACTACTCTACCTTGCTGGTCTGTGTAATTATCTGCTAAAGAACCTAAGAAATTTTCACCTTCTTTAAAGGTAGCTCCGGGCAGTAGAACATTTCCATCGCCTTCGTAACCGACATCGAAAGGGTTACTCTGTGGTTCAGCGTCTTGTTCTACCTCCACATCTCCTAGACCTTGTGGGGCTTCGATGCTCATAGGAGAAGTATTCATGGTTACACGAGCTTTTCCTGCAATGCCTTCTGGCATTTTGGTTTCTTTAACCGATAGCGGAAATTGCCCAGAGCCGAATAAGACATCTACTAATTGACCATAAGCAGCTATTGTCTTAGTCTTTGTAACTTTTATAAAAACTCTAGATTTTTCACTTTCTCTAAATCTAACACGCTTGCCATATAAACCTCTAAAGTTTTGATAGGAGGTTAGCCAACGTGCTTCGTCTGCTTTTCTTGCAGTTTCACACGAATTAAAACGAGACTTAATTAAACCTACAAGATTTTTAGATTGTTCATATTCAAGCTTTAATGTTTTACCGTGTTCATTCTCAACATCTTCATAGATGCTATCTGCACCTAAAAAAGTATTTGTGTTGTTTTCTTTTTCTGCCATTTATTTAATATCCAAATTCTGTATCAGAAGGGTTATATGCTTGTCTTTTAATTCGTAACATTGTATCAAAAGGATCGTCAAGTCTTGGTCTACTCATAATTAAATATCTTAATGCATCATACGCATGGTCTGGTGCATTGGTATCTACATCCTCAGGATTCTTTTTAGAAAGAGGAATCCCTTGAAGTTCTTTTATAACATTAACACACGTATTAAAAATTTGTAGTTTAGGTCTGCCTATTTGGTTTCTACGTTTTAAATGTTCGTGTATTTGTACTTTACCTGCTACTCTATTCTTATCTGCTCTACGTAATTTGTGACCTGCCTTTAAAAGCATTTCACCTATTGTTGGACCAGTGTATCCTGTTCTTGCCCAAGCAGCAGTATCTAATACTCCCATAATGGACTTGACTTCAGATGTTTCCATCTCAGTTATGGTCTGACCGAGAGCTTCCCCTGTAAGACCCTTTTTGTATAATTCTTTATATATAATGATGGTCTTATCTTCGGGATCAATAGCTGCCCAAAGACAGCAACTCTCAGCCGCATAGCCGTAGTCAATTCCCTTTACTCTTTCCCAATGGATCGGAATCTCAAAAGGAGGAATAACATGGTGATCTGTATTAAACTCTACAAACGCAGCGCCTTCGTTTACTTCCCAATTTCCTTCAAGCAGTTGCCTTCTTTGAATGGGAGGCAGTGACATAAGCATTCGTTCGTACTCACCGTCTTGTGCTAAGTATGGATTATCCATTAGCCTAGCAGGTATAAACTTTCTTGTTAAGCCATCTGAACCTTCAAAGCTTGTGTTTGAATCAGAAGGCTCAACATATCTTTTCTTTACCCAATGTGCGCCTACACCACCGGGGTTAGCCGTACATCTTAAATATGTTTTAATAGCAGGATTCGTAGTTCTTAATCTTGATGCTAAATAATTCCAACCAAACTCTGTCGGTAAATGTGTAATCTCATCAAATCCTATCCAACTGTATGCTTGTCCTTGATAACGATATACATCTGCATCTTTTTCTAAGAATCCAAACTCTATCTTTGCGCCACTTGGAAAGTACCATACTTTCTCTACTTCTTTAAACCTAGCGCCTTTAAATGCTTTAGGATAAATCTCTCGTGACTTATCTATTAACTCACGTAACTCTGGCATTGTTCGTCTTAGTATTAAAGCTCTGTGTTCTTTAACATGACAATACCGTAAAGGATCTATCAACATTGCAAAACTTTTACCTCCACCTGCAGCACCACCATATAAAACATCTTTTTCACCTGATGCTAGAAAGTCTGTTTGTGGACCTTCGTTTGGCATAAAAGAAACAGCATCGCCTGTTTCATTAATATGTTTCTGCACTGCGGAAGGAAGTGTCTTAACTTCTTCTGTAGTAACAACCTTACTGTTGTCTAGTCCACTTACTTTCTTTAAAGTCTTTTCTTGTTTCTTTAAATAGTCTTTTTTACTTTTAAGTGTAGACTCTAATTTTTTTATTGTCTTCTTCTTAGAACTTAAAGATTTTCTAGCAGCAAACTTAGCTTTTGTTTTAGAATGAAAGTTGTAATTACTTTTACTTCCTTTTGGTCTTCCTGTTTTTTTCTTAGGAGTACCATCTTTCTTTAGTATAAAGCTTCCTTTAGAATCTGTCAAGTAAAGATTTGGATTTATTTCCCAGTCTTTCTTCATATTTTTTATCTACTAACTTTTTTAATCCCATACGAGATAAGCTTCTATTTGTTTTATCTTTGAGTATTTCTACTCCTTCAGACAGGCTAATTGACTTAGTATGCACTAAATCTGTAACATGGTTTAGGGTTTCTATTTCAACGTCTATTGGTTTTAAGTAGCCTTTAAAATCTTCATCGACTGCATAGCCAAAAGGAATTGTAGAACTTTTCTTTCTTATATAACCATCAGGAGCGTTTAACATCTTTTTTCTCTTTTTGTTTTTTACTTTTATTTAAAACCAAACCTTTAGGAATTGAAATACAATCTTCAGGATTATTTTTCAACTGCTGTTCCCATTCTTTTTTTCGCCAAATCTTTGTCATGGGTGCATTAAATTAGATTTTTTATTTTTAGTTTTTGGTTTCTTAACAGTTTTATATGCTTCATTCTTTTTTGTTTTAGGATCGTCTGCTACAAAATGTCCTTTTTTATTTCTAGCACGGACAGTAACTGTCTCAGGCTTTTCAATAAACTTATCCCAGAACCACTGACTTAAACCAAGTGTCCAGAAATTCATTGTTCTTTTAAAATTATCTTTCATATTTATTTACCTTTACCATTTAACTTTGTTTGCCCAGTACGCTGCAGACATCTTTCCTTTTGCGATGTTCTTAGCGTGTCGAGCCTTAAAAGATCTAGAACGTGCTGTGTTTGTTCTGTCGCCAGTCTTTCCTTGCTGTCCAAATCTTATTAATTTTATTTTGTCGCCTTCTTTGGCAACAACCACATGAGACTTAGTAGGATGCTTTGGAGTACGTTTGGGTTTGTTATAACCGCTTACTCCTGCTCTTGTTAGTCTTGAATCTTTTTTCTTAGTCATTTTTTAGTTCCTTTTGTTTCCAACAGTTTAAATTTGCAGCGACAGTTCGCCTTTCTCCTTCACCAAAGAACGGATAAACCATGTGCTGCATCCACGAAGGAAACATTAACTGTCTGCCGACTTTAGGCTGTAATGTAATTGATTGTGGTGGTCGCAGTCTCTTGGTGTTCATAATCTCGTTACGACCATAAGTAAAAGCCAAGAAGCCATCACAAGCACCTGAGTCATTGTATAAACTGTAGTTCTCTGCATTGCCTGTTCCTGTTTCTCCGAGTTTACCTATTTGTTCTGGAACCATTGTCCAACACGTTGTACTGATTCCCATAAGTGTTTTAGTGCCGTGGTCGTGTATTGGATTGTAATCTCCTTCAAAACTGTGTACGGACCACAGTTCATCAATGTCTACTGTGATGGGTTCAAACCTTGCGCCTGTAATATTCATAAACGATTCAAGATACATGACACCCATTGTGGTTATAAAGCGATAATAGTCTGCAAGCAGTGGATGCTGGTGGTCCATTAAGAGTTGTTCGCCTTGATGTATCTGACCTACCAGTGTTCCAGCCAATGATTTCTTCTCTGCTGTTTCTTTGTATTCGTCTAAGTATTCGTTTAAGTTTGATACTATATCGTCTGGTAATTGACATTCTAACATAACCACTGCAGGAAGATTATGCACCTGCATGTTTAACTTCTCTTGGTCTATTTCCATACGAGCTTAATGCCTCTGCGTTCTAGTTCTTTTATTACTTTGTGTTTCTTTTTATTTGGCGAAGACTCTTTGTTTAAGTAGTCTATCAATTCTTGTTTCGGTACTGCTTTCATATAGTGACGTATTATAGCTGTCTTGCCTGTACGTCTGTCGTAACTCTTTTCGGTCGGTCTGAACTTAGTAGGCATCTTAGTTTAAGTATCTGCTTCTTAGGCAAGCTCTGTCGTGTCTGTCTTGATTGAGTTTTCTAATTGTAGGATCCACTTCGTTGTGCCATATAAAAGGAAACAAAGCGTGAGCTGCTACACGTAGAGCTAAACAGCCTAAACGAACAGCATACCACACAGCTACTCCTAAATGCTCAAAGTAACCTTCATTGGCTTCTTTTAAATGTTTAAAGTTAAGGTCTGGTTTTTTCATCGTTGTATTTATCTTCTAGCCATTTTAGATGTAAATGATAATAGTCTTCAAAGTGTTTGTAAGGTTCTTGTCCGTGTTCTCTTCTTTCTTTGCAGTTGGAATCGTATAAGTTTCTACACCAAGCCACAAACATTTCATAATCATCACTCTTCATTATATTCTGCTTCTTCTGCCTCTACATCTATTATTACTGTTTCTTTTTCTGGCATAATAAATATTCCACCTGTTCCTTTGTGATTAATGTCTATGCGTTCAGTCTTTGCAATACCTACACGATCTAGTATAGTCTGTGCAGCTTGTAGCTTATTACTTGCTTGCGGAATTGTTTCATCAGAGTTCATAATGTCTAACAATTTAAAGGCTGCTTGTGGCGCAGATTGCGCAAGAACTTCTGTTGTCAGTTCTAATACTTCATTCTTTAAAGACTTTAAGACTTGATAGTGATTGCCTGAATAGCCTGCTAGTTCAGCAGCCTGCTTAGCATTACCGCCTGTATCAATGAGATGATCCAGAAAAGACTGTTGTTTAACAGTTAATTCTTTTTTGCGGTTGAGGGAGTTTAGTAAACCAGTCATAGAACTAGTTTACAGTCGTATGAGGTTTTGTCAAGTAGAAAATTAACTATTGACAAAAGTTGTTTTTACCTGTACAATAAACCTTGTCCCCCCCAAGGTTGATAGTACCCACAGGCAATGTGGTCTATTAGTCTATTGAGTTCGGGCAAATCTAGTTTACACCTTATTTCTTTAAAAATGTGTAACCACTACATATATATAGGTAGAGGGTGGTATGGTCTCCTGCCGGGGGTGTCCAACTCTACAGACTCTTTCACCTAGAAGATTGCAGAATCTCTATAAATTTAACCACCCTCTTCCAGTGATCTAGTTGAGGTTTACCTTTGAGCTGTATAGTCTAAAAGACGTACCATATCCCAACACTTCACAGGCTCTTGCTTCTAATCAACTATCTCACTACCCTGATCGTAATGAAAGGGACTCCCATATTTTACACTCGTTCCAGACCCATCCTTGTATCTGCAGCTCCATTGCAGTTATGCTCACCACCTTTCGATCCTACCAAGTCTAAAAGAATCCTAAACCACATCTTTGTCCCTCATGTTGCAAGGTAATGTCCCTTTCCTACTCTCAGCGATAACTGGGGCTTCTACCAAATGTTTTTATAATTCAGATATTACCATAGTCCTATTGGTTAATCATATGTTATTGCCTTCCAAGAATGTTCGCCTTTTGCTTCGCTGTGTAGGCGAAAATTCTTTCCCTTACAATAACTTAACCAATAAAGGACGTAATATCATGAATAAAACATTCGATATAAGCCAAGTTCCTGCTGAGACTAGAAAAGGTCCAGCAACATGGGGACAAATCCGCGCCTTAGGATACAGACTTGCTGGATCCAAAGGTGGCAAACCTAACTACAAAGTCGCTAAGCAGATCCAAGGTTGTCTCTACAACGAGGCAAAAGAAGGTCGGTTTTCATTCGATCAGGCTAGCAAGCTATTCGATAAGAAGAAGTTGCCTGTGAAGTATTGTAATATGATCCGAGACTATTTAGCTCAAAGCTAAAATTAGTTAAGATCACTGGAAGAGGGTGGATGAAATTGAGATTCTACCCTCTTCTCTTGTTCCAGAGTCTTTCTTTTATGGACACCTATTAATTATCTGCTACGCAGGTCTTTTATATTGCAGGATTCCATACCACCAAATCTTAGATTCGAATGAGAAGGACTCTAAACTTCAGTTGGCGCGTATTATTGAGGGCATAAAATAGGCAATTAACAACATATTAACAGTCAATTAACAGCTTATAAACAACTTATCCACAAGTAAAACGTATTAAAACAAGGTTGAGTGCAGTTTAAATTACTAACTAAACAGGCTCAGAAGTCTTAATAATCCTTGCGCAAGCCCTATCTATTACTAATTAAATAGCTTATACACGCGTAAATCCCTTGACATTTTCCCAGCATTTGTGCGATACTTTAGGGGCTTTGGCGACAGGGCAAAACTTATATATAACCAAATCTTATAACGGAGAATACTATGCGCAATTTAATTGTTTTTATAACAGCAGTCGGATACTTTTTAAAACTGATGATGGTTCGTATTATATACGGCAAGAAGGCTTTTCAGTTGTTATATATACAAATGATGCAAGGTGCTATAAATGCCAAGCAGTCTCAATAGGCTTTGCGCAAATCTATCAACAGGGGTATTTACGACTTCCTAACTGAGTCGCGTAAATCCCTTGACATTTTCTGCCGAATCTGCCATACTTTTAAGCGTTCGGTGGGACGAGCAAAACTTTTTAATAACACAGGAAAAACTATGTCAAATTTTAATGTTAATACTTTTGTAGAAAATCAACCCAATAACTCTGTAGACTTTGAAGCAGATACTTGCTTAGAATGTCATGCTTGTGGTAATGAATACCACGAAGATGTTATTGAAGAAAATCCAACTTGTTCAGATTGTGGACAAGAACTTAATATTTAACGAGGACTATTATGAGATTTATTGAAGAACAACAAGCAGAACAATTATTTGATAGTTATTATCAAGCCGTAAAATCCCTTACAGATCAAGGGTTTAAGTACAGGGAACAACACTCTCATAGAGAAGATCGAATGTTCCTTTACAAAAAAGGCAAGCGTAATAAAGTTCTGACTTCTAGGTACAATCGTTATGTAGGAGTCGAGTGGATTATTAGAACATGGTGATATATATAGTCTTATCCCCGCGCGTAAAGCCATTGACATTTTGGCGAGACTGTGAGATACTATATGGGCTTCGGTGGCAGAAGCAAAAGTTTTAAATTCTAATGTTAAGTTATTGGAAATAAAAGGTTGAGATATATGCGTTATATCGGGTAAGGGTGGGCAAAACTAGGTACTTCAGTTGAAATACTATAACAGACAAGGCAGATACAGCGGAGTTCAAGGTACTGCACCTAGTTAAAGTGTGGTTAAGTGATGCAGTTAACAAAAGTTAGAATAACATAAAGGCATCTTCTAACCTTAACCACACGACAATTTCAAAGGCTTAGAACAGTTGCCTTTATGATACTGTTCACATTTATAAGAGGGCATTTATTATGAGTAGAATTACTTATACTAAAAAAGGCAACCCTGCCGATAATAGGGACACAACTAAATCAATTGCTTCCGCACCACTATCTGTTAGATTATTGTGGGTATTAGGAAATGTTTTTGGTTTTACACAAATCAAACGTAATGCTAAGAAAAGCAGAGGTTATAGTATCAGTGTTGGTAAAACATTCACTGCATTTAACTTCGGAAAGTTTGTTGCTTACAAACGAAATCCTAATCCTAGTAGAGATGTTTGGTTTAAAAGAACTATGGTTCGTGGTGAGTATCAATTCACTCCACCTAGTTTTACCAATACTACTATGCAGATGATTCGTATTCCTGCAAGTAATAGATAATGATTAGGACACGAGCTACTGTAAAATCCTTGACCTCTTTTAAATAAGAGTAGACAAGAGATAGGTTGTAGTTAAAGGTGGGGATAAGAACTAAACCGAGTACCCATACTAATCATAGTCATCAGTCCTGAGAGTATGACTTAAAATCCTAGGGTCAGGAGTTTAGTTTACTTACAAACTAGTGTTGACAGGCACTTAAAACCCCAAATGATTATGTTGCTGTTGGAGGAGTTGGTAGTTATCTTCGGAATCACAAAACTACCAAAACTTTAACCTAATAAGAGGGCAATTCTATGAATAATAGAGCAGAAATCCTAGAAAACCTAGGTGATTATGGCAATGCTGACTTCACAGTCCGTAAAGACGATATGTTTGTTAGCTGTGCCACTTATGATACACATGTAAATAGTCACAAAGCAATCGTTAGAAACGATAATGACTTTGCTATTGGTGTGGTCGGTAAAAACTACAATCCAGTCAATCACCCCGATGCATTTAAAACAGCAGAGAATGTAATCATGCTGTCTGACTTAAACATTGACGGCATTACTAGAGATGTGGGTTGTTCACACAACGGGGCAAGAGCCTATGCAACATACACACTTCCTAATCACCGGGTTAATCTAGGTAGAGAAGGCGATGATGTTGCACTAACTATATCAGCACGAAACAGTTTTGATGGTTCGTGGTCGTTTGTAGTTGAGGTGGGTGGCTATAGATTTATCTGTACCAATCTTCAAGTGTTCGCAAATAACTTTGCAATTCACAAATCTAAGCACACTAGAGGTCTTAACCTACAGCACGTTGCTAATAAATTATCAGAAGCTGTTATATTCTACGACCAAGAAACTGAGTTGTGGAAAGAGATGGTCGATACTAAGATAACAAATGGTGATGCTCTTTCTATAATGGCTCACTTAGCTAATGCTAAAACAGTTGATAGTCATTTAAACCATGCTAGTTGGGCTTATGTTAGCGATATATTAGATGAGCCTGATGTCATTCGTAATAAGACATTAGAATCTTTATATGCTCGTTGGTTGTGGAATAAAAAGTCACTTGATTCTACAGCGTGGGCATTATACAATGCAATGACTGAGTGGGCAACACATGAGTTTCCTACTAGAAAACTATCGCAAAAGAACTTTGCATCTATTAAGATGGATCGTCTTGACAAAGTTAGAAAGACTTTGAATGAGAAGATGCTTCCTCATTTAGATTTGGCGGCATGATAGAGTCTACATACTACGGCATTAAGTTAAATCTTAACAGTGTCGGAGAGGCTAGAGAATATCTACGCCAATTTAAGGATAGGTCTTTGGTCATTAGATTAGATAACGAAAGTGATTATAATCTTTTGACTAAGGGCATATTCAAAATGCGTGGCATGAAGCGAATTAAAATAATAAATGGATTGGAAAATCCTAGAACATATCATTTCGAGAGGTAAAACAAATGGAAAGATACTTTGTAGATGTAAAACAAATCGGTCATTGGTATGAACGATATGAAGTTGAGGCAGAATCAGAGGAGGCTGCTAAAAAAAATTGGCACAATGGTGATATGACTGATGCGTATGAGCATTGTGTATTTGAATCTAAAGTTAAAGAGGTAGAAGAAGCATGAGTAAAATAAAAGACGAACTAATTGGTGCAGAAAATGCTGTTAGAGATGTTGCGTATAAAGCAATGATGCGTGTAGATAATGTTGAGGCTATTCGTATCTCTTTCCCTGCAGTAGACAAGCAATTAGGAAACCGTAAGCATAGGTTTGTACAAACTGTTAAACATTTACTAGAAGAAACCAAGCACCCCGAAGTTAATAATTCTTTTATCGAACAGGTTGCTTATACTTGGTTAGTAGATGAAGGCAGACGAGCAGAAGATATCGAAGAAAATTTAGAACTTGAAGAAGAAATAAGGAGAGATGGACTTTATGAGTAAAGAATATAAACAAGGTTGGAGATATGTTGTTTGGGTTGATGGCTGTGATGATTACTATACTACATACGAAAGAGCCAAAGAACATTATGAAGAATGGATTGAGCAAGGCTATGATTGTGTGCATTTAAAGGAGGTGTCTGATGAAGTATAATCTACTATCAGTAAATAGCAATCCAAAGATTCAAAAAAGTAATACTTTATCAGATGAGTTTTGGTCGTGCATATTACACTTACACCCTACTAATACTCGCATCTGTCCGTATCAAATCAAAGCAGGTTGTAAAGAAGCCTGTTTAAATACAGCAGGATTAGGTGGTGTATTCCCTAGTATTCAAACAGCTAGACAACGCAAGACTGATCTCTTTCTTAATAACCGGGAAGAGTTTATGTCGTTGTTGGTGTTGGATATTATAAAGTTTATCGGTGCTTGTGAGCGTAAAGGTAAGAAGCCTGCAATCAGACTCAATGGTACATCAGATATTCCATACGAAAATATTATTGTTGAAGGCGGACAAACTATCTTCGAGATGTTTCCGCAAGTACAGTTCTATGATTACACCAAGATACCTACAAGAAAAACAAACTACATATATAACTACCATCTAACATGGTCTTACAGTGAAGCTGATTCTAAATATGCAGCACTGTTTGATAAGGTTAAACACAATATAGCAGTAGTCTTTAATGGTAAACTGCCGAAAACTTTTCGTGGTCGTAGAGTTATTGATGGTGATACACATGACATGCGCTTTAAAGATCCACGCAATGTAGTTGTCGGACTTAAAGCAAAAGCCGAAGCCAAGACAGAAGACAATGGCTTTGTAATCTATACATAATAAGAGGAAAGATTATGATTAAACATTTAATACAATACTCATTTCATTACTCATCAGTTATATTATTATTGATGGTTTTATTTATGGGAGTAAACCAATGAACATATTTTATTTTTATGACTGTCCGATAGCTTCAGCTAAAGCACAGCCTGACAAGATGTTAGTTAAGATGCCGTTAGAAACAGCACAGATGTTATGCACAGCACACCGAGAGTTAGACGGTGATGAGTATGCAGATAAGGTAGGTCTATACAAAAAAGCTTACTGGAATCATCCTTGTACTGTATGGGCAAGAGCAGGTGTTATCAACTATGTATGGTTGTATAAACATTTCTTAGCATTAGGAGAAGAATATAAATATAGATATGGTAGAGAACATGGTAGTATTACTAAACTAAAAAATGCTTTAGAGCCACACCCTGATAACATAGATCCTAATCCAAAAATGACACCAGTAGCGCAAGCTATGCCTGACAAATACAAAAGATTATATGATCCTATTCAAGCCTATCGTGATTACTGCATCAACGAGAAACACTATGCTAAGTGGGAACGAGGTAGAGATAAGCCTGCATGGTGGGTAAAATAAATTTGCAATCAGGGTAAAAGTATGCTATACTCTGGAGACTTTAACGACTTGGACTTGTACTTATGAATGAATATATTTTAAAGGTAAAAGATTATGAAGGGGAAGTCTTAGAACTTAAGACTTTTGCTAATAATATTATGGAAGTAATAGATAACATGGTAGCTTTAAATACTATTGAGGCTATTGAAACTGTAACTCGTGTAAGTGATAAGTATCTATGGAATATAGATAGATCATTAACACCATTAAAAGAAATAAAAAAAGAAATGGATAATGCAGGATTAACTATTACTTTTTTTGAGGGAGATGAAAATGAAACTAATAACAATCATTGAAAATTTATTTGAAGTTTGTTGTCAGTTTATATATTGGATAGGTCAAACAACAGGGATGGGATATGAACTTACAAACTTATTAATCTT
>MDSW01022094.1_pt1 | contig 18375 bp, 18 predicted proteins | sample 811171 | NCBI WGS metagenome assembly MDSW01 (sample SAMN05326641, study PRJNA326480) | marine metagenome | isolation source: seawater | place: Atlantic Ocean: North West | collected 2012 | reverse complement strand
TAATAAACAAAATATAATTTATGTTATGTTTTTGTCCATACTTCACTCGTTAAATTATTTATATAATAAATTTATTAAAATATGAAAATAGCTTTTATACCATCAACATTTTTACCATATGTAGGAGGTGCCGAAACTCAAACTCATAATGTTGCAAATTGTTTAATAGAAAAAAAAGTTGATGTCGACATATATGTTTTGAAAAAAGAAAAAATTCAGAATGCTAAATATAACATTATAAAACTAAATCATTATTTAATAAGCTTTATTTTTATATTAAAATATTATTTTAATATTAATTTGGATTTTTTAATAAAATTATATTTCAAAAATATACAAAATAAAAAACAATATGATTTATGGCATTTTCATTCAGTAAACTACAAAACATTAATTTACATAAATGTACTAAACTCATTAAATCAAAAAGTGATTGTAACTTTTCAAGGTGGAGACATACAGATTGATAGAAAAATTAATTATGGATATAGATTAGATAAGAAATACGACACATTTTTAAAAACTACCTTAGGTAAAGTAAATTTATTTCATGCCATATCTAAAAGTATTAAATTTGAATTAATAAAATTGGGAGTTAGTGAAAATAAAATACTCATAATTCCAAATTGTTCTTCGTCAAAAAAAATTGAGAGCATTGATAAAAAAAATAACTCTAAAAATATAACACTTTTAACTATTGGTAGATATGCAATTAAAAAAAAAGGATTTGATTTAATTGAAAAAATCTCAAAAAGTTTAAATAAAATTGTTGATTATAAGTGGATTGTAGTTGGGAGGGGAACAAGCAGTTTGTTAAAAGAAAAGTATATACAAGATAATCTAAACAAATTTGAAATAATTGAAGAAATTAAAAATCATAATGAAAATTATTTTCCACATACCGATCTTATTAATTATTATAAAGAAAGTAATGTATATGTAAATTTATCCAGAGTCGAAGGATGTCCCATAGTTCTTTTAGATGCTTTATCGAGTAAGCTTCCTATTGTAAGTTTTAATACTTTAGGAGGAGATGAAATAGTTATTGATAATGTTAATGGTTTCCTCGTTAATGAAAATGATTTCGAAGTTTTTGTTGAAAAAATTATAAGATCTAAAAATTTAGATTTTAAAAGAAATTTAACTCAGATTGAAAATAAGATAAATTATTATGATTTAGAATTAAATACTCAAAAAATAATTTCAAGTTATCAAGGATTGCTATAAATAAAATTTTTATAATGAAAGTCTTTTATTGGTCACCATATTTATCTCACGTAGCTACTATTACGGCAGTAGTAAATTCAGCTATTGCTTTGAGAAAATATTCTAAAAATATGATTGATATTTCAATTATAAATTCTTCAGGAGAATGGTCTTCCTATAAAAACCAATTATCAAACAATAAAATAAAGGTAGTAGATATTTTTAAAAAAGAATTTTTTAAAAATTTACCGAGATATGGATATTTAAAAAGTAGATTTTCATATTTAAAAATTTTTATATTCTCTTTTTTTTCTCTTAAACAACTTATCATGCAAGAAAAACCAAATTATTTAATAATTCATTTGATAACTTCGTTGCCTCTTATATTAAATTTTTTATATAAATTTGATACTAAATTTATTTTGAGAATTTCAGGTTATCCTAAATTAAATATAGTTCGAAAATTTTCATGGAAAATATTAGGAAAAAAACTAACGAAGATAGTATGTCCAACTGAAGCTACAAAACAATATTTGATAAAAGAAAAAATATTTGATGAAAAAAAAATTTTTGTACTCAAAGATCCTATAATTGATATTTCAAAAGTTAATAATTTAAAAAAAGACAAGGTAGATTATTTGATTAATAAAAAAAAATATTTATTATCAATTGGTCGTTTATCTAAACAGAAAAATTTTTTATTTTTAATAAAGTGTTTTAATTTAATAGTTCAAAAGTATCCCGAATATAAACTTGTAATTATTGGAGATGGTGAATTAGAAAATGAAATTAAGGAATATATTAATAAATTAGAATTGAATGAAAAAATTACAATTTTACCTTTTCAAAAAAATATTTTTAAATATTTATATAAAAGTGAATGTTTTATTTTGTCTTCTTTATGGGAAGATCCTGGTTTTGTTATAATAGAAGCTGCATCAGTAGGTATACCAATTATTTCAAGTGATTGTCCTAATGGACCAGTTGAATTTCTAGATAATGGCGAAGGAGGTTTTTTATATGAGAGCAATAATGTTATTGATATGTTAGAAGTTTTTGAAAAGTATCAGAATTCAAGCGAAATTGACAAAAAAAATAAGATTTTAAGAGCAAAAAAAAAATCTAAATCTTATTCAATATTTAGACATTATTTAGAATTAAAAAAAATCTTAAATTAGTATGAGTGATTTAGTATCTGTTATTGTTCCATATTTTCGAAAAAAAAAATATTTTAAGAAATGTATTAATTCAATTTTTAATCAGACATACTCTAACATAGAAATAATTATAGTTTATGATGATGAGAATAAATACGATTTGAATTATATAAAGTCATTTAAAATAAAAAAAAAAAAATTTCATTTAATAATAAATAAAAAGAATTTTGGTGTAGGAAAATCTAGGAATTTAGGAGTAAAAAAAGCCAAGGGCAAATATGTAGCCTTTCTGGATAGTGATGATTATTGGAAAAAAAATAAGATTAAAGATCAACTAATTTTTATGAAAGAAAATAAAATATCTTTTTCTCATACTAATTATTTCATAATAAATGATTATAATAAAATATTAGGCTTAATGAAGGTTAAAAAAAAATTAAACTATAACGATCTTATAAAATCTTGTGACATTGGAACTTCCACAGTGATGGTAGAAAGAAAGCTTTTTAAAAAATATTTTTTTTCAAGCTTTAAAACAAAGGAGGATTATTTTCTTTGGTTAAAGATTGCGAAACAAAATATAGATATTCTAGGTATGAATAAAAATTTAGCTTTTTGGCGAAAAACTAAAAATTCGTTATCTTCATCTTTTTTTCAGAAGATATGTGATGCATTTAGAGTTTATTATAGTGAAAATCAAAATATTATATATTCAGGCTTTAACGTAATTAGATTATCAGTTTATTATATTTTAAAAACAATTAAGCAAAAGAATCAATTATTTAAATGAGAAATTTCTATTTAAAAATTTTTAATTTTTTTTCTGTAATATATTTATATGTCTTTGGTAGAAAATTTTTTTATTGTTTTAATTTTATACTACTCAAATTAATACTTAAATCTATTGGATATCAAAATTTTGGTAATTATAAATTTACTGGAGAAAAAAATTTTATAAAAAGTATAAAAAAATTTAAACCTAAAGTTTGTATTGATATTGGAGCACATACAGGAAGTTATTCAAATTTATTAATTGAGGAGTTAGATTGCAATGTATTATCTTTTGAGCCAAATCGATTTTCATTTAATAAATTAAAAAAATTAAAGAGTATTTTTAAGGATAAATTTCATCCTTTTAATTACGCTATAACTAATAAAAATAAAAATATTTTTTTATATTATGGTAATAAACTATCACAACTTGCAAGTTTAAATAAAGATTTATCAAAAATTAATTTTATTAAAGACTCTCATAGAAATAAAAAATTGGTTAAAGGGATAACTTTAGATACTTTTTTTAAAAAAAATAAAAAAAAATTTAAAGTTGTTGATTTTATTAAAATCGATTCTGAAGGTCACGAATATGAAGTTTTACTTGGTGCAAAAAAAACAATCAAAAAATTTAAACCAAATTTTATTCAAATAGAGTTTAATTGGCATCAACTCTTTAAAAATAATACTCTTTTAAGTTTTCATAAACTTCTTGATAATTATGATGCATATAGAATTTTGCCATTAGATGGATCAATAATTAAAATTGATACAAACAGACCAGAAAATAACATTTTTCATTTATCTAACATAGTTTTTATTAAAAAAAATATTAATTATGGAAGATAAAAAAGTTAAAAAAATAATTATTTTTTATCCATCATACGAAAATGGAGGAGCAACAAAAATTTTACAGAATATAGTCACTTTTTTTACAAATAAAAAAATTAAAATCAGCCTAATTTCTTGTAATGCTAATTATTCTAATTTTGAATATAATAAAAAATTTTTTAAAATTATTAAACCAAAGATACTTTTATCTTCTTTTTTTTTTCAAAGAGTAGTCTTTAGCTTATCTGTTCTTAAAATTTATTTAAAAGAAATAATTTCAATTAATAAGAATGATACAATAATTTTATCAATGCAAAGTCATCTTTTATCAGTGCTAATTGGTAAAATTTTTAATAAAAAAATAGTAATTAGAAATTCTGAAGATCCTTTCGGAGCAACAAAATATGCAGACGATAAGATTTCAGCTTCAATTGTTTTTTTAACTAAATTTATAACTTTTAATTTAGCTAATGGAATAATTACTAACTCAAGTAAATCTTTAAAAAGTATTAATTTTTTTTTAATAAATAAAAAAAAAGTAAAATTAATTTTTAATCCTTACTTGAAAAAATGTAGTAAAAAGTACTCCAAAAAAGGGAAAAAAGACCATATATTAGCTATTGGCCGATTTACTAAACAAAAAAACTTTTCATTTTTACTTGATGCATTCAGTGAGTTTTCTAAAAAATATTATAAATATAAGCTGGTTTTTATTGGTTCTGGCAAAGACAAAAAAAAGTTATTAAATCAAACTTCAATTTTAGACTTAAAAACAAAGATTATTTTTATTGAATGGAAAAAGGATCTTAACAAATATTTTAGAAAATCTAAATTTTTTGTTTTGCCTTCTTTATATGAGGGATCACCAAATATTTTGATAGAGGCTCTAGACAAAGGTATTCCTTGTATTTCATCTGATTGTAGTGGCTCAAGTGATATTTTACTTAATGGAAAGATAGGAATTATTTATAAAAAAAATGATAAAAATCATTTAATTCAAAGTATGATTAAAATGCATAAAAGATATAATAATTTTCGAATAAATTCTCTTAAATATATGAGCACTTCAAATAGATTTCTTATTACACCTCAAGCTCAGAAATATTTAAATTTTTTATCAAAATTTATTTTATAATTTTTAAAATTTCATTTCCTATTGCTGTACCATATATCTTATTTCCGATATCATTCAAATGGCCTCCATCAAAATTAAATATATCTTCTTTTCTATCATCAGCTTTTTTTAATTCGATTATTGGAGTTTTTAAATAATATAGATTATTATTTTTTGAAATATTATTTAATGAATCATTAACGATATTTTGTTTATTATAACAATTTACAATAAAATATAAATTATTATCTCCTATTAATTTTTTTATTTTTTTTATCAAATAATCAGTAATTTTAATTGCCTCTTCATATTCTTTTTTAGAATAACTTTTTTTAAAATAACTTTTATTTTTTTGATATTGTTTATTAGTTATTAAATTATCAACAGTTTTGAATACAAAACTATTTGAATATAAAAATCTATAAATCTTATAAAAAAGATTATTTTTGTATTCAATTTTTTTATCAACTAAAAATGGTCTAAATATATATTGGCTTCTTAAATATGTATTTTCTTCTATTTTCATTGAGTTATTTAAAAAATCATTATCACAAAATTGATGTATCAATATGTCAGGTTTTATATCATTAATTTTTTTTTCTAAATACATGTACTGTTGTAGGGTTCCCCATCCTGCTGAACCCATTACAAACCAATTATAATTAAGATTATTTTTTTTAAAGATTTTTTTAATTTCTGAAGAATACATTTGATCATCAGATGCATAAGGACCAACTGTAAATGAATCTCCCAAAATTAGAATTGTTTTATCAAATTTTTTTTTGGTTTCATAACTTCTAAATCCCAATTCATCTGAACTAGTATAGTCGATAGTATATTTTCTATTTTTTTTTGATTTTGTTTCGAATTTTTTTTTTATTGATTTATTTAATATCCACCCAAGTTCTTTATCTTGAATTTGATAAGAATCTCTTTTTTTGTAATTTTGAAAAGAAAAATCAAAAAATATAATTAATACAATTATACTTGTTAAAATTGTTAAAAGTTTTTTAAAGTTAATTTTATTTAAAAAGATTATAAAAAAAATATTTAATATATTAAACAAAGTTACTATTAATGTTGATGTAAAACTCAAATTGTGATCTACATCTAGAATAGTAAGTGTTAAATAATTAACTAAAATTGAAGGTAATAGTAAGATAAAAGTATAATATTTTTTTTTCACTGTTTAATGAATCTATAAAAAAATTAAATTAAATCAAAAAATTAAAAAAGTAATATTTTAAAGAATAATTAATTAGTTTAATATTTATACAAATCTTGTATAAGAATACAAAAAAAATCAATAATAATGTTAGAAAATTTCATTGATAATCTAGAGACATTTAACGAAATTGATTACCTGAGAACTTTGATAAGTTTTTTTTGTTGTGTTATTTTATCTTTTGCACTCAAATATCTTTATATAGAGAAAGCAACATCTTTATCTAATACTTTTCAAATAGCTAATTCACTGCCGATTTTATCTTTAATAGTTTTTTTTGTAATTTTAATAGTTAAATCTTCTTTAGCTTTATCTTTAGGTTTGGTTGGAGCATTATCAATTGTTCGTTTTAGAACACCCATTAAAGAGCCCGAAGAATTAATCTATTTATTTTTAGCAATTGCTATTGGATTAGGTTTTGGAGCTGGTCAAATAATACCTTCAGGTATTATAAGTATATCAATTTTTATTATAATTTGGTTTTTCGTTGGAAATAGAAAGACCGACAGTTCTTCTGAATATAATTTAGTTATTAATTGTGATCAATACGACAAAAATAATAAAGCGATAACAAATCAATATATTTTTGAGAATTTAAAAACTTATTTTAATAATTTTAATTTAGTTAAGTATGAAAGTAATGAAAAAACTTCAACTTTCATAATTAAGTTAACTGTAGAAGAAATCAAACAAATTGATGAATTTAAAAATAAACTTGATAAAGAATTAAACAATTTAGAAATAAATTACTATTATTCAAATACTGTCTACTAAAAGTGAAAATAAGAAAAAATATATTAAATAAGATATTTATTTTTTTTTCAATATTTGCAACACTTTTAATTTTAATTATTATATCAAACATTACTCCTGGTTTAAAAGGAAGTATTGATCAAGAATTAAGAATTCTTTTTAAGCAAAGTGACAAAATTTTAAATAGATCGATAAAAGTTTCATCTATAAATTTATATAATTCTATAAAATTTTGGAATTCTAATGAAAAAATTTACGATACATTACAGATTGATATTTCTTATAAAAATTTGAAAATTTTAAGAGATGAAAGAAAAAAAGCGCTTAAATTGAAATATAATTTATCAAGAAAAAAAATACCAATACAAATTAATTTTAAAAATAAAAGATATAAAGCCACTGCCAGATTAAAAGGTGGTTTGTCAGATCATTATGGTAACAACAAACAATTCAGCTTAATGATTAAGTTAAAAAAAAATAAATCAATAAATGGCATGAGTGAATTTGCATTAACTCAGCATTTACCTCGGCAATTTCCAAATAATTTATTATATTCAGAATTACTAACTTCATTAGGCTTATCAATGCCCAAGTTTGTAACTTATAAAATTCGATTAAATGGAGATGATTGGGGTTTGATGTTGGCCGAAGAGCAATATTCAAATAAATACTATGAGTTAAGAAATAAAAATTACTCACCAACAGTGAAATTTACTAATGAAGATAATTCAGATCTTAGAAGAATTTTAAATGCAAAATTTAATTCAGGTATAGATGAAAAAATTTTAAAATTTCTCGAGTATAGACATGGTAAAATTGAAAATAAGATTTTTAATAAAAATGATTTTAACGATCAAAAATTTTCATCTATTTTAAGCTATCTCAAAGATATCAAGTATGACTTAATAAAAAATAAGATAAGTAATTCAGAATTAGACTTAATTTTTGATATGGATAAATTATCAAAAGTAATAATTTTAGCCTTTTTAACAGGTGATTATCATGCCTTAGGATATCGAAATATAAGATTTTATTATAATGAATATACAAAAAAATTAGAACCTATTCCAACTGATTGGGGATTTACTTTAAGAAGTTTAAAAAATGAAGAACAGCTAGATAAAGAAATGCATGATGTCATAAATTGCGTTAAAGGCTGCACATATCATGACCATGTAATTTATGATAAAATTATGAAGAATAAAATTTTTCAGGAAAATTTTGTAAATAATTTAAATATTTTTTTAGACGAAATAAAAAGAAATAAGAAAACATTAAAAAGTTTATGTAAATTTCAAAATAATTGTTTAAGTAGACTTAATTTTAATATACTTGAAAATAATCTTATATTTCTAAAAAAAAATATTAATTATATTAAAATTTTTAATAAAAATTACTCAAATAATTCAAAAGCTTTTTTAAAACAAAATATCAAGATAAATGAGTCAGTTAGAAATGAATATTTTGAAATTTTAAATAATGCAGTTTATTCAAGAGTATTTTCTGATGGAAAATTAAAGTTAATTAATTTAACACCTTATCCTATAGAGATATATTTAATTAAATTGCAAAAAAAAAATTGTCTTTCAAACAAAAAGAATAAAAAGAAGTATCAAAAAGAATGTATAACAACTATTGACCAAAATATTCTTTTAACAGTTACAGATTTTGAATTTTTTGAATATGATTTAAAAACAAGTCTTCAAAATTATGATAGTGTTATAATTTATTCTAAATACCAAGATTTTAAATTTAAGTCATCAGAATTTGATATTGAGGATCAAAGTTATCTTAGATCAGTAAAATTAAAAGAGGCTTATGATTATAAAAAAATAGATAGTTAGGATTTAGTTAATAGATACTTTTAGTATGAGAATAGAAATTAAAATGCCATACAATTCTGGTCAAATTATTAATGTTGAAAAGAATCTTTCATCAATTAAAGACCTTAAAGAACATCATCCAAAGAGAATTGTAAATAGTGTTTATTATGACAATCTAGATTTTAGAATTGCTAAAGACAATATAGATGGATTAAGCAAAAGATGTAAAATTAGGATCAGACATTATGGAAATACTAATGATGAGAACTGTAGTCTAGAGATAAAGAAAAAAATTAATAGATTTGGATTTAAAGATGTATTTTCATTAAATAAGAAAATAAATGAGATTGATTTAAAAAAACTATTTAGTTTAAAAAACCAGGAATATAAAAATCTGATAAAAGATTCTTTTACCGAAAAGTTTATTACTCAAGATTATCTTCAGCCTCAAATTAGAGTAAGTTATTTAAGAGAATACTTTATTTTTGGAAAGATAAGATTAACTCATGATAAAAAAATTAGCTACATACCTTATGGAACCAATAAATTTATAACACAAAAAATCATGAATGATGATTTTAATGTTTTAGAATTTAAATTTGATTATAAAAATTTAGAAGACTTAAAATTTATTTTAGAAAAAATAAAGTTGAAACCAAAGAGATTTAGTAAGTATTTGCGGGGATTATCTTTTTTTAACTCTTCAATCTATCTATAAAGTATTGATTATCATTCTACAGGAAAAATCAATATAATGTTTAACAATTTTTTTATCTTTAAAATATTCATCTACAGCTTTTTTAGCTCCTTTCCATTGGCCATAGTCGTCAATTAATAGGATGCCATTTTTAGATAATTTTGGAAAAAGAATTTCAAGTTCTGCTTTAGTACTCTCATACCAGTCTGTATCAAGTCTAAGAATTGAAATTTTATCAGGTAAATTTTCTCTCAATTTAAGAGTGTCCTCAACTTTTCCTTCTATGAAACTTAAGTTTTTTAATGTTTCTTTATTTGATGAATTATCAATAATATTTCTTTTCACTTCATCTAGGCTAGAATAGCAGTTGAATGAAAGGTTGATATTTCCAGTTTTTTTATTGTTTTCCCATTCTTTTTGAGCATTAATATTATTCACATTTTTATCATGAATAGTTGGCTCACTCATTCCAGCGAAAGTATCATATGCATAAATTTTTTTATTTAAATTATACTTTTCAATTAACTCATTATAAATTATTAAATTTCCACCCTTCCAAACACCACATTCAACGAAATCACCATTAATGTTTTCATTTTTTACATATTTTATAGCATTAATTAAAGCCCATCTTCTTAATAAACTCGTCATTGAATATTTTGAGGAAATTTCTAGTAAATTTATTTCATCATTATTAGCCTCTACTATAGGAAAACTTTTAAACCCATAATTTATTTTAGATATCTTTAAATTGAATAAAGCTAAAAATTTATGTATTAATTTTTTAAAAAATCTCATAGTTTACCATATCATATAAATTTATTAACATTTTAAAATAATAATTTGCTTTTAAAAGAAAATATAATGAGTTATTTAATCATTATTTTAGCACCCTTATTAATACATCTAGTAAGTAAATTTTTAGAAAATAATTCTATCTTGTTAAATTATTCAGGCGATGCTCATCAAAAGTTTGTTACAAAAAATAAGATACCTTTAAGTGGAGGGTTTTTTATTTTTTTATATTTTACAATTTTATTTGATAATCAAATTCATTTTATAATTTTTTTATTTTTAATTTTTATATTAGGTTCTTTTTCAGATTTAAAAATTTTTGATTCACCTAAAATACGATTACTTTTCCAAGTATCAATTTTATTTTTTTTTATTTCTTTAACAGGATTAACTTTAGAAAATACAAAAATAATTATAATAGATAAAGTCATCAATTTAGAAATCTACAATTACTGTTTTGTATTGTTTTGTATGCTTATTCTAATAAATGGAACAAATTTTATTGATGGTTTGAATACTAACGTTCTAGGTTATTACATCATCATTTCTCTTTTTATGTTTGGAATTAATAAAGATTTTTTTTTAAATGATTTTAGTAATTGGTATCTGTGGATTTGCTTTCTTTTAATTGTATATTTTTTTAATTTATTTAATAGATTATTTATAGGTGATAGCGGGGCTTATGTTCTTGGTTTAATTTATGGATATCTATTAATTAGTTTTTTTAATAACACAGAAAATTTATCAAGCCTGTATATTATTTTACTCGTTTGGTACCCTTGCTTTGAATTGCTTTTTTCAATAATTAGAAAATTTAAATTTAATAAATCTCCAATTTTAGCTGACACAAAACATTTCCATCAATTATTATATTTAATGATTAAAAAAATTTTTAAATTATCAAATTTTTTATCGAATATTTTAAGTGCATCTTTAATAAATTTATATAATTTTTTTATTATTTTATTAGCGTCATTTCATCCAAACGATTCTCAATTTCAAATGATGATTATAATTGTTAATATTATTGTATATGTGTGTTTTTACTTAAATTTTTTCAAGAAAATTTATCTTAGAATTCGTAACTAATATTTAAATAAAAGTTTAATCATTTTGATTAATATTAAGAAGCCATCCCTAAATTCATTAACTTTTTTTTTACCTGCAATTCTTTTTCTTTCATGTGAAGGATAAGTAATTAACTTCATATTATTTTTAATAGCCATAATTGGTAATTCTACACAAAAACCAAAATCTAAACTGTTGATATTTAATTTTTTAAATTGATTTACATTGCCAATTACAAAAGTATATAAGATGTCAGTTATATTTAGGCCAAACATTATTTTTCCTAATAATGTAAAAATTTTATTTCCAATCCATGTAAGATAAGTATCATCTTCACTACCTGAATGTTTTTCATATCTAGATGCGAATACAAAGTCAGAATTATTAAGTTTCATTTTTTCATACATTTTTGAAATTTCATCTGGGTGAAATGAACCATCAGCATTAAAAATACAGAAAAATCCATCATTTAAAGACTCAATTCCAGTAATCAGCGCATCACCATATCCTTTTTGTTTTTGATAAATAATTTCAACATCTAAATCTTTTATGGAATTTATAGTTTTTACATCATCTTCAGATAGAACAATTCTAATTTTAAAATTATATTTTTCTAATTCTTTTAAAACTGAAGGAAGAGATTCGGATTCATTTTTTGCAGGAATTATTAGTGTTAAATCTTTCATACTAATTGTTTTATAAAATTTAAAATTAAGAAAATTGTAGAGAACACATAAAAGTAAGTAATTTTTATATTTTTTAGTTTAGAGGGGTTTAACTTAATGTCTATAATGCTGAATAACAATATAAATAAAAGAGGATCATAGTATTTGTGATATATTGAAAATTGGACATTACTTAAAATAAGCAATGTAATAATTAAAAAATTATCAAAATTTTCTTTGCATAAATTTATGACTACTAAAACAGAAAATATGCTTATTAAATAAAAGAAAATATTATTTCCAAAAATATAATTTGATATTTTAAAAAAAATTCCCCCACCTGAATAATTACCACTGTAATTAAAAAAGATTAAACAAATAAAAAAAATAAATAAACTTAATAAAAAATTATCTAATTTTATTTTTTTTATTTCAAATAAATTTGATAAATAAAAAGGAATTAAATAGAATAGTATAATTGAGGAAATAATCAAAATTTTATTTGAAAAATTTAAATTTTCTAATAAATTAAATTCTTTACCAGCAACACCAGATTTAAAGAAAAAAATTGAGTCTAATGAAAAAATATAAATTAAAGCAGGAAAAGATAAAATTAAATTGAAAAAAATAAGATAAATAAAGTTTAATCTAAATCTATAAATAATAAAAAATTTAAACATAAAAAACAAAGAAAATAGAGCGAAGTTAAGACTGAAATAAGAGGAAATTGCATACCACAAAACACATTTAACAGCATAATTAAATTTGTTATTTTTTTTAAAATTTATGTAACTAATTAATGATAAACAAAAAAAAATTAATCCATATATTCTGCTATCCGGCCATATTGATAATGATATAAATGTAGGTGATACAAATATTAAGCAAGATAATAATAATGCATCTTTCTTTTTAATATAATTGAAATTCAAACATATTAATTTGTAAACTAGAATTGGAAGTAGAAGAGATACATGGAGATTTATTAATCTTATTAAAAAGTCTGATAATTTTATTTTTTCAAAAAATGATAATATAATTAATAGGAGCGGAGAATGTCTTGTTGTTTCTTTATCAAAATTAAAAAATTGATAATTAAAATCTTGTGCAAATTGTTCGCTAATTCTTTTTTGATTTAAATAATCTAAATAAGCACCACCATTTGGATCTAAATTAAATAAAAAAGCTATAATTAGTAGTATGTAAAATAAAACGTAAATTTGAAAAAAGTTCTGGTTATTATCTTTAAAAAATTTTAATATCATTAACTTAATAAATTTGATATTTTATTTAACATTTACAATTACAAAGTCTATAAAATTAAATCTTAACTTTTTATGAGTAATGGGTTTTTAATATTATCGATATGGTATCTGATTATTCCTTCTAGTATTTTGGGATATGGAATTTGTTTTAAAAAAATTATTTTTAAAAATAAAGAACATTTTAACATCGGCTATTTAGGTATTATTGGTATTTTTTTTTTTAATTATTTATTCATATTTAAGTAATTTTTTTATTCCTCACACCAAAATACACAATTTCATTATTCTGATAATTGGATTTGTTTTTTTTATAGCAAACTTTATTATTAATAAAAAAGAAGAAAAAAAAAAAATTATAATATTTTATTTTACTTTAATAATATTATTTATTTCGATTTTAATTTTCAAAAATCATGATGATTTTGAATATTATCATTTTCCCTACACATATTTATTAACTCAAAATGATTTGATAATTGGACTTGGTAATTTTGGACATGGATTCAGAACTCAATCATCAATTTTCTATTTAAATTCAATTTTTTATCTTCCATACATTGATTATTATCTTTTTAATTTAGGCGCAGTTTTAATTTTATTTTTTACGAATTTAATTCTATTGGATTATGTTTTTGGAAATTTTGGTCGAAAAAAATTAAATTTAAATAATAAATTTTTCCAATACTTTAGTTTATTAGCAATTATTTTTATTAATATATTTTTTTATAGAATTTCAGAACATGGAACAGATAGATCATCCCAAATTTTAATTTTTTTATTATTTATTGAAATAATTTATTTTTTAAATATAAAACCGTTATCTCAATACAAATTAACTAAAGTATATTTATTACTTGGAATAATAGTTTCATTTAAAGCCTTTTTTATTCTTTATTTAATTACTTTTATTTTATTGTTTGTTCATATTTTCAAAAATGTCAAAAAAATTACTAAAACAATTAATTTTTTTTTAGTTAACAAGTTTTTCTTATTTTTTTTATCATTAATTTTTTTAATTTTAATAACTAATATTTTAAATACTGGATGTTTTATTTATCCAGTCTATTTTACATGCTTCGAAAATTTTAATTGGTCGATACCTATAGAACAAGTAAAAGAAATGAATAATTGGTATGAGCTGTGGTCTAAAGCAGGTGCTGGTCCAGATTTTAGAGTTTTAAATAAAGATATTTATATTCAAGATTTTAATTGGATAAATAATTGGTTTAATATTTATTTTTTTAATAAAGTCACAGACTTACTTTTTGGTCTTTTCTTTTTATGTATTTTATTTTTTTTCATTTTTAATAGACATAATAAAAAAGCAACTAAAAAAATTAAGTATATAAAAAGTGTTTATGTTTTGATTTCTTTTTTATTTATAGAATGGTTTATTGTACATCCAGCTTTAAGATATGGAGGTTACGTTTTAGTATCATTACTTTTTTTTATTCCATTATCATTTAAATTAAATAATAGTTCAATTAAATCTAAAGATTTCTTTAAAAAAGCTATAGCGATAATTATCATTGTATCTTTTATTTTTCTTTTGAGGAATATTGTTAGAATTAACAATGAATTCGAAAAATATAGATATAAACCATTTCAAAATGTTTTCTACAAAGTAGACGAAAAACATTTTAGAATTCAAAAAAAATTAGAAATAATTTTGGAAAGAAATGATTTTTGTAATGATAATCAAAATATGAATGAGTGTTTAGGAGAGATAAACAAAACATCAAAAATATTTGGTAAAACGGTAATTGAGAATAGATAATGACAAAATTAGTTTTATTTTTTATCAATATTTTTGATTTTTTTTATAAAAAAAAAGTTTTAAAATTTTTGAAAAAAGATCTTAAATTGAATAGTTTTAAATTGTTCATTGATATTGGTGGTCATCATGGGGAGACGATGAATTTATTTTGTAAAAATTTTCAAATAAATAAAATTATATCTATAGAAGCAAGTCCAAAAAATTTTGAAGTTTTAAAATCGAAAACGAAATTATTTAAAAAAAAGTTTTTAAATACAATAATTTTAATTGAGAATTTAACTCTTGGAAATCAAAATAAATTGGTAAATATAAAACAATTTGATGAAAGTTCATCTAGCACTATCAAAGAAATTGATCAAAACTCAATTTATTTTAAAAAGAAATTCGGACTTTTAAATTTATTTAAAAAAAAAGATATATTCCAAGAAATAGAAGTTGAGCTTACCAAGCTTTATGATTATTTTGCTAAAAATGATATAGATAATGTAGATTTTTTAAAGATTGATACAGAGGGCTCTGAGTTCGATATACTCAATGGTTTAGATCATAGTATTAAAAAAGTAAAAGTGATTTATTTTGAACATCATTACGATTTAATGTTAAAAAAAAAATATAAATTTAAAGATATTAATAATTTACTACTTAATAATAATTTTAAAAAAGTTTTTAAAATTAAGATGCCTTTTAGAAAGGTATTTGAGTATATTTACATCAATGAAAATAAAAATATTTATTGATTAATAATTTTATTTAATTAGTTATTTAAACTTATGAAGAAACAAAAAAAAATAGCTTTAATATTTGGTATTACAGGTCAAGATGGTTCTTATTTGGCAGAATTTTTATTAAAAAAGGGATACTATGTTCACGGAGTTAAGAGAAGATCATCATCTTTTAATACTGGAAGAATAGATCACATTTATGAAGATCCACATGTTAATAACAGAAAGTTTATCCTTCACTATGGTGATGTAACTGATTCTTTGTCAGTTTCAACAATCATAAAAAAAATTAGACCTAATGAAATTTATAATTTGGCAGCTCAATCTCATGTGGCTGTTTCTTTTGAAGTTCCTGAATATACGGCTAATGCTGATGCGATTGGAGCTTTGAGAATTCTTGAAGCAATTAAATTTCACAAATTAGAAAAAGTGACAAAATTTTATCAAGCGGGGACTTCAGAAATGTTTGGAAAAGTTCAAGATGTTCCTCAATCTGAAAAAACAAATTTCTATCCCCGAAGTCCTTATGGAGTAGCAAAAGTTTATGCTCACTGGATTACAGTAAATTATAGGGAAGCTTACAATATTTTTGCTTGTAATGGGATTTTATTTAATCATGAGAGCCCGGTAAGAGGAGAAACATTTGTAACAAGAAAAATTATTGTTGGTCTTTGTAGAATTAAAAATAGATTACAAAAAACTTTGTATCTTGGAAATTTAGATGCTAAACGTGATTGGGGACATGCTAGAGATTATGTCGAAGCTATGTGGAAAATGCTTCAAAAAAAAATACCTTCAGATTATGTAATAGCAACTGGAAAACAACATTCAGTAAGACAATTTATAAACCTAACACTTAAGGAATTAAAAATAAAATATTTTTGGAAAGGCAAAGGTGTAAATTCAAAATGTTTTGATGATAAAGGAAATTGTCTTGTAGCATGTGACAAAGCTTATTTTAGACCTTTAGAGGTAGATACTCTTTTAGGCAACGCAAGAAAAGCTAGAAGAGAATTAAAATGGAGGCCAAAAACTGACATTAAAAGTTTAGTTAAAGAAATGGTAAATTCCGAACTTTTAAAAATCAAAAATGCTGAATAAAAAATCAAAAATATATCTTGCTGGTCATACCGGATTAGTGGGGAGTGCAATTCTACGAAAATTAAAGGACAAAGGATTTAATAGAATAATTGTTAGGTCAAGAAAGCAACTTGATTTAACAAACCAAAAAAAAGTATTAGCTTTTATAAAAAAACAAAAACCAGATTTCATTTTTATAGCAGCAGCAAGAGTTGGAGGCATTTATTCAAATAATAAATATAAAGCAGATTTTATTTATGAAAATTTATCAATACAAACTAATATAATTCATTCTGCCTACTTATGTGGAGTAAAAGATTTGATTTTTCTTGGCTCAAGTTGTGTATATCCAAGAAACTGCAATCAACCAATAAAAGAAAAATATCTTCTAACAGGAGAGCTTGAAAAGAGTAATGATGCTTACGCAATTGCAAAGATAGCAGGCATAAAAATGTGTGAAAGTTATAATAAGCAATACAAAACTAATTATAAATGCTTAATGCCAACCAACACATTTGGCCCAAATGATAATTATAATTTAATGGATTCACATTTTTTACCAGCAATAATTAAGAAATGTCATGAAATAAAAATTAAAAATAAAAAGAAATTAGTATTGTGGGGCAATGGAAAAGCTAAAAGAGAACTAATTTATGTTGATGATATTGCTGATGCTTGCTTACATTTTATGAAAAAAAATATTAAAGAATCCTTAATAAATATAGGTACTGGTAAAGATTACACTATTAAAGAATATGCACAAAAAGTTTTAAAAAAAATTATACCAAATAAAAATATTTTAATAACTTATGACTATTCAAAACTTAATGGTACACCTAGGAAAGTTTTAGATATTTCATTAGCTAAAAAATATGGATGGAAGCCAAAAATAAATTTAGATGCTGCAATACTTAAAACTTATAAAGACTATTTAACTAAAAAGTGAAAAATAAAAAAGATATTATAGTAGTAACAGGAGGGGCTGGTTTTGTTGGATCTAACTTAATTGAATTTTTAATAAAAAAAGAAAAAAAAATTAAAATTATTAGTTTAGATAACTATTCTTCAGGGGCTTCAAAAAATCATGTTAAAAATAAAAAAATTAAATATTTAAAATCTGATACAAAAAATATTTCAAAAATTCTTAAAAATTATAAATCTAGAATAAATACAATATTTCATTTTGGGGAGTTTTCTCGAATTTATCAAAGTTTTTTAAAAATGAATGAGTGTATAAATTCAAATACTATTGGATCAAATGAAGTATTTAATTTTTGTTTAAAAAATAAGATTAAACTTATTTATTCAGCTACTTCCGCAAGTATTGGTAATAAAGGAAGTGATAAAAATTTATCACCATATGCATTTACAAAGGCTAAAAACTTAGAATTGTTAGAAAATTTAAAAAAATGGTTTAAATTTAAGT
>MDSW01128741.1_pt1 | contig 18378 bp, 11 predicted proteins | sample 811171 | NCBI WGS metagenome assembly MDSW01 (sample SAMN05326641, study PRJNA326480) | marine metagenome | isolation source: seawater | place: Atlantic Ocean: North West | collected 2012 | reverse complement strand
GGCGAGGGGGGCGCGGGGGAGCGCGGGACCGAACGCGGGCGCGCCGACGCAAAGGAGGAGGAGGAGGAGGAGGACGCCGTCGCCGCCGCCGCCGCCGCGCTGGCGAGGCGCCGCGACGGCGCGGGGGAGGTCCGCGCGCGGGTCGCGGCGACCGTCGCGCGCGGAAGTCGGCGACAGGCGCTCGCGTCCGCGCTCGCGACGAGCCCGTGGAACTCCGTGCGGTACGCGGCGAGTAAGCTCGCCAAGGCGGCGGCGAGTCGGCGATTCTTCTAGATTTCATTTCGGTGATGATCCATCCATCCGAGAGCGGCGCGCGGGGGCTGGCGGAGGGGGTTCGTACCTATAGGGAGGGAGGTCCCCGGTCCCGCGTCGCGTCGAGCGTGCGTCGCGATGGTATGATATTTCGTGTAGCAGTCTTTTATATCACGCGCGCGCGCGCGCGCACGCGTGCGACCAAAGAGATAGTAGTACTCACTATTCGCCGGCACGCCGAGCCGGCTGCGCGGACCTTTTCTTCGTCACTCACTCACAACGTCGTCGGCCGCGGATGCCACCGCGCCCGACTAAAACCCCCCGTCTGGTCGCCGCCGCTTTTTCCTGTGGACGCGCCCGCCCGGGCGCGACGCACTCGGCGTCGGCGACGCGATCCAAGTTAGCCAACTTAGACGACGACGACCTCGTTCTTGAGCTGGGCGACCTGGCCGGCGACGGACATGTCGATGAAGCCGGACCCGTCCTTGCCGTAGGTCACGACAAACCCGCCGAGGAGGGCGGGGTCAACCTCGGGCTTCAGCTTGATGTTCTTCGCGCCGGTCATCTCCTGGATCTTCTTGGCGATCATGAACTGCTGCTCGTTCTCGAGCTTCACGGCGGAAGTCACGGTGGCGATCTGGAGAGGAGCGCGACGACACGCGGGGAGAGCGGGCGAGGGAGCGTCAGTTTTTCGTCGCGCTTCGAACGAAGAGAGGAGGAGCGTCGCCGACGCGGGGGGGGGGGACGGGCGCGGGGAAGGGGCGGGCGCGCACCTGGGTGTCGGTGGACTCGCAGTAGAGGTTCTCGAACTCCTCGACGATGTCCGCGATGTTACCGATGCGCTTCTTGTCGACGAGAAGGTTGAGGAAGTTGGAGGTGAAGGGGTGGAAGTCCGCCTCCTTGCCGAGCTTGGAGAGCACGTCCTTCTTCTGCTTCTCCTCCATCACGGGGTTCGCGAGGAAAGACTCCATGGAGGGGTTGGCAGCCATGTAGGCGGCGATGGTCTCCATGTCGCCGTGGACGGACTCGAGCGCCTTCTTGTCGGAGCACGCCTCGACGAGGGCGGTGGCGTAGCCGTTCGCGACGGCGGAGGCCTGCGTGGGGGTTCGGGGGAGGTCGCGTCAGCGCGTCGCCGGGGTCGGGGTCCGATTGGATAATAAACGTCGGGTTCTCAGACCCTACGCGGGGCGACGGCATCGAGTTGTCACGCGCTCCACGCGGCGCGGGCGATCGCGCGAGGCTCGCGCGAGGTGGACGCGCGCGGGCGCGGCGTCGCCGCTCGCGTCGCCGCGCGCGTCGCCCGCGCGAAATACCCCGCGCGCGGTTCGCCGCGCGCGTCGCGCGACCCGCGCGTTCGCCGGGCGCCGGAACGTACCGCGGAGACGACCAGAGCACCGCGGCGGGCGGCCTTGGGACCCATCGACACCGCCTTGAGGCTGGCAGCGCCGCGGGCGCGGGACGCCGACGCGGCGGACCCGGCCACGACGCGCGCGGTCACGGAGGAGGAGATAACAGCGGCCATTTTGTTTGAAACCGGAGGGGGGTGGGTGGACGTGTGGTGCGTGCGGGTATGCCGCTCGGACGGGCGAACCGCGCGTGCACGCCTTTTCCCCACATCCAGCGTGAAGCGGGCGCGGCGCACACGCTGGCGCAGATTCGATATCACTGGATAAGAACGGACACGAAAGGCGGAGGATCGCGCGCGAAATTTTCGCCGCGCATTCAGTCTCGCAAAAACGTCTCCCACGCCGGAACCCAAAAACTCACCGTCAAAACACTCCGGGCAAAAAAGGCGCGGCGACCAATCACGAGCGACATACGGGGGCGTGGATCGTTCGGCCGAAGCCGTGCGCGACGAGTCCGTGAACCGTCGTTTTCCCGGGTCGAGGCGAATCGCATCAGGGTCGTTCGCATCTCACCATCGTGTGAAAAAGAGTGAGACTTTGGCCGGCCGGCCGTTTTCGTAATCCATCCGACTTCCTCCCCGTCGCGTCAGAAGGAGAAGTTGACGCTGACGCTCGTCGTGAGCGCTCGCACGTAGTGCCAGCATCGCGCGGGGACGTACACGAACTCCCCCGGCCCGAGCACGACGTCCATGTGCGTCGCTCTCCGGAAGAGCGGGAACGCGTCGAGATCCGGCGCCTCGGCGTCGACGCGACTGAAGTTCCCCTGCGCGTCCCGCCTTTTCCGCCGCCGCCCGTCCCCGCCGCCGTCCTTCCCGTCGCCGCCTCGCGCCTCCTCCCCCCCCTCCCCCCCTCCCCCCCGCGCGCGACCCTCCTCGTACGCGCCGTCGCTCCCAGGGTCGCCGCGGTAGAGGTACGGCGTGTCGCTCTCCGCGTACAGGCGCACGAACTTGTACCCGGCGATCTGCCCGAGGAGGTTATCGTCCGAGTCGAAGTGCAGCGGCGTCACCGTCCCGGCGGTGCCGATCCAAGCGTTCGTACGAAGCGCGCCGCCGGACCCGACGCCGCGCAGCAGATCCGGGGCGTCGAAATCCGCGAGCAGATCCGGAATCTGGTCGAACAGCTGGTGCTGCGCGAGGTACGCCACCTCGGACGGCGCGAAGCGGAGAGGAGACCCTCTCTCACCTCTCTCGAGGAGACCCTCCCTCGCCCCGGGCGAATGCGGCGCTCCCGGCTCTCCCCGCCGCTCTTCCCCCGCCGCCGCTCGTTCCTCGGCGAGGCCCGGCGCGAGGTACGCGTCGATGAAGCGCCTCAGGGTGACCACCTCCTCCCTCCAGTTTTTTTCGTCGCCGAACGCGCCCACCTCCAGCGGGACGTTCCTGTGGCCGTGGGTCTCGCGGAGCCACGCGAGGTCGCGCCACTTTCGCGTCGCCGGCCACGCCGCGCCCAACGCGCCGAGCGCCGCGGGCTTGTCCCGGTTGAAGTACAGCCGCTTAAACGCCTTCGGGGCGAGGCCCTCCTCCGCGCGCTCGAGCGCGTGCGCGGGGTCGATCGCGGGGGCGCGGCCCGGGGGGAGGACGTCGGGGATGAACAGCGGAGGGGCGGGGGCGTCGCGAGCGGCGTCGTCGTCGTCGTCGTCGCGGGACGTCGTCGTCATCGTCGGGCGGCGTCCGTCGTCGTCGAGGTCCCGCGCGAGCGCCTCCACCGCGCGCGCGAAGGGGTGGACGAGCTCCGCGGGGGCGCCCATGATGTGCGTCATGTCGACCGCGAGCATGGCGCGACGCGCGAGGACCGCGCGGGTGGTGGCGTCGCGCGGGGGCGACCCGGGCGACGCGTCGTCGGCGGCGGCGGTCGAGGGATCCGCGGCAGCCTGCCCAGCCTCGGCGGCGTCGCGGAGCTGGCCGATGACGTAGCACTCGCGCCAAGCGAAGGAGGGCCACCCGGCGTCCGACCGCAGACGCGCCCACGCCGCCTCGGCGGCCTTTCCGCCGGCCCCGCGCGGGTGCCCGGCGATGGCACCGCGGAGCAGATCCGCGACGTCGCGCGCACCTTCCGCCTCCAAGTCCCGCGCGACGTCGTGCCCGAAGGACCGCCCGATGCTCGCGAGCGCCGCGTCGAGGGCATCCCACGGAGGTGACATCGCGAAGAACACCGCGCGCGCGAGCGAGGCGCGCGCGAAGGACGCGCGCCGCGAGTGCGAGGAGGGCGAGTGACGCCGCGCGGAGGGGCGAAACGCGAGAGTCGACGCAGTGTTCGGACTTTGTCTTCTTCTCGTCACTCCGGTCTTGTTCGCTTTTCTCTCTCTCGCGAGCGCATCTCTCTCCCCACTTCGCGCGCCGGCGTCCCTCGGGGGCTACGAGAACGGCGCTCGGAACGTCGGCGGTCTGAGCGCTCCCCGCAGCCTTAGCGGCGACGCGTGCGGGTGGGAACGGTGGCGGCCCCGGGGAGGACTCAGAGAGAACTCGCGGTCGAGTTGAAACTGCAACCCGTCCTCGAGCCAGCCGTCCTCCTCCTCGCGGTCGCTCCACGCGCCGCCACCGCCCGAATCCCTCCACGTATCGAAGCGCACGTCGTCGCGCGCCAAGAACGGGCGCGACGATCGCACCTCTCTCGCCGCGAGTTCGCCCACCTCGCGAACGTCCGGGTCTCGCGCCCGCCGCGCCGTCGCGGGCGCGGGGGGAGGCGATACGGTCGGCGACGCCCCGAGGGAGACGGAGAGGCTGGGCGTCGCGCGGCCGCGTCGCAACGCCGCGTGCGCGTCGACGTCGAGGCCCGCGGGGTGGAACGACGTCCGCAGAGAGGGAGACGGCGGAGGTTGGCGTTCGGGTTCGAGGCTCTCGCGGCGAAGGGGCGCGGTGGCGTCCGACGCCGCGGCCGAGGCGCGACCGCCGAATAGGTGGAGGTCGCCGGCGGCGTTCGCGACGCGACCTCTGACGTCTCGCGCGGCGCGCTCGGAGACGATGCCTTGCCCCGCGGCGGGGTCGAGCGTCGCGCTCAGGGGATCGGCGATCCGCCGCGGAGCGAGCCTCGGGGGCGCTCCGCGTGGCGGGCGAGGTCGCGGCGGCGGCTCGGCGCCGAGGAGTTCGTCGAGGAAACTCCGCGAGCTCGTTTTGCCAGCTGTGCTGGTGGGACTCGCGAGTTGAGCCGCGACGCTCGCGAGCGCGTCGAGCCCCGCGGCACGCGGCGCGCCGGAACTCTCCCCCGGAGGCGTCCCGGCGTCCACCGCGGTCGCGACGCTCATCGCGCACCGGCGTGGATAGGCGCGCGCGCGAGTCGCTGTGAAGGCGGCGCCTCACACAGCTGGTCGGCCCGTCTCCTCACTTGAGTGATTTTTTTCTTTTTTTCTTGGGAACCTGGTTCGTCTCTCACCAGTCTCGGAGAGAACAAGGGGCGATAAAACAGCGGACGGGTCGAGACGTCGTCCCCTCCGCACAGACACGCGCGCGCGCGACGCCGTGGTTCGAGCGGACGTCATGAAACCGCTGAAGCGCGAGCGCGGGCGAGGGGGGCCGACGGCGTCCCCAAGCGCGCAGAAGCTCGCGGCGAAGGCGACCACCCCGCCCAAAGCCGCCAAGACGAAGAAGGAGGGAACGAAGAAGAAGAGCAGCGTGACCTCGCCCGCGACTCCTCGCTCCGCGCGCGCGCCCTCCGGGGATTGGACGTGCGATAACTGCGGACACGCGCACCGGACGACGCGCAGGAGCGCGGAGACGCTCGCGGCGTGCGTCAGGTGCACGTGCTTGCGCGGGGACGTCTTGCACGAGTTCCGCCCGCAACGACCCTCCTTTGCGCTTTCCCCTGACCCTCTCCGCAGACTCCTCGTGGACCGACCGATTCAGACCACGTACCCTCTCGTCGTCGCGGGCGATCGCGTCGACCCCGTGCGAAGGTGGCTCACCATCAACCCGCACAGCTTCCCGGGCTCCAAGCTCTACGCCCGCTTCCACAGGGCCTTCCTCAAGTCCAAAGACAAGAGCGTCAAGCTGATGTTGCACGGCACGAGCGGGAGGGCGGCGCTTCGCATCGCGCGGGAAGGCCTCGACCCGAGCCTCCGCGTCAGCGGCGGCGACTGGTTCACGGAGGACCCCAACTACGCCATCTCCCGAGCCATCGCGCGCGAGGAGTACGACTGCTACGGCGCGATCGAATCCGCGTCGAACGGGGGCCCGATCGAAACCATCACCGAGCTCGCCGGGGAAGAGTACGCGATCAAGGGAAGAAATGTGACCGAGACGCGCGTGTTCCGACGATTCGACAGGACGACGATTGGCGAGGCGTCTCGTAAGTCCGTGCGCTTGGTCGTCGCGGCGGTGCTTCTGGACGACTCGACGAGGATCGGGGACCACGTCGTGAGTAAAAATCACCACCACTCCCTGCCGCTGTACGTCATCGACTTCGAGCGACTCGAGAGCGCGGCGTGAGCCTCTCGCGCAGTCGTCCCACGTCGGCTCGAACCGGCCTCGCGCTCGACGTTGCACGAAAGATGATGCGAACGCTGCCTTTCATCACCACCCGCCCTCTAGTCGCCTTCTCCCCTCGCCCCTCGGTGATTCATCATTCCTTCGCCGCCTCCGCCGCGTCCGCCGCCGCCTTCGCCGCCGCCTCCTCCGCCGCCTTCGCCGCCGCCGCCGCCGCGCTCTTCTCGACGCCGAACATGCACGTGAGGCTTTTGGTCCTCCGCTCCTCCTTGAGCGTCTCCAGCAGCGCGTCGAGTTTGTGTTCGCCGTGCACGACGTTATCCCGCGTCCGGACGTTGACCGTGCCGTTGGTCTTCTCCCCCTCGCCGACGACGAGGATGTAGTTCCACTGCTCGAGCTGCGCCTCGCGCACCTTCTTCTGCATCTTGCGGTCCGTCTCGTCCACCTGCGCGTGGAAGCCCTCGGCGTGGAGCGACCGTCGCACCTCGAGGGCGTAGTCGCGGCTCGTCTCCGAGATGGGCACGAGCATCACCTGCCTCGGCGAGAGCCAAAACGGCCACTTCCCCGCGTAGTGTTCGGTCAGGATGGCGAACATGCGCTCGACGGAGCCGAGGACGGCGCGGTGGATGATCACCGGGCGCGCGGGCTCGTTGTTCTCCGTGACGTAGCTCAGGTTGAACCGGATCGGGAGCTGGAAGTCGAGCTGCACGGTCGCGCACTGATACCGGCGCTTCAGGGCGTCGAAGACGGTGATGTCAATCTTCGGGCCGTAAAACGCCCCGTCCCCGGGGTTGAGCTTCCACTCCTTCCCGGTGTTGTTCAGGGCCTTCGTCAGCGCCTCCTCGGCCTGGTCCCAGATCTCGATCTCCCCGAGGTACCCCTCCGGCCGCGTCGAGAGCTTGCACTCGTACGTCAGCCCAAACACCTCGTACGCCTCGTCCATGAACTTGAGATAGTTCATCAGCTCCGCCTCCATCTGGTCGGGGCGGCAGAAGATGTGCGCGTCGTCCTGCTGGAACCGGCGCACGCGCGTCAGGCCGTGCAGAGCGCCGCTGAACTCGTTGCGGTGCAGCACGCCGAAGTCCGCGAGGCGCATGGGGAGCTCGCGGAAGGAGCGCTTGCGGTGGCCGAACATGACGCAGTGCCCCGGGCAGTTCATCGGCTTCAGGCCGAACTCCTCCTTCTCCACGTGGAAGCTGAACATGTTCTCCTTGTAGTGCGCGGCGTGCCCCGAGGTTTTCCACAGGTCGAAGTTGTAGATGTTCGGCGTCACCACCTCGTCGTACTCGTACTGCCAGTACTTCTCCTTCATGAAGTTGATCAGGTTGTTGTACACCTTGGCGCCGTCGGGGAGGAAGAAGCACGAGCCGGGGGAGAGGATGTCGAAGAAGAAGAGCTCCTGCGAGGTGCCGATCACCCTGTGGTCCCTCTTCTTCGCCTCCTCGATCCTCAGCTTGTACTCCTTCATGAGCTTCTCCGTCGGGAACGTCACCGCGTACACGCGCACGAGCGGGTCCTTGGTGACGTCGGCGCGCCAGTGCGAGCGGCTGCACTGATTCACGGAGACGGACTTGATCCACGCCGTGTCGGGGAGGTGCGGGCCCCTGCAGAGGTCCACCATCGGCCCGCAGCGGTAGCACGAGATGGTCGCGTCCGCGGGGAGGTTCGTGATGAGCTCCACCTTGAACTTGTTCTCCAGGAACATCTCCAGGGCCTCGTCGCGGCTCACCACGACGCGCTGGAACGGCTGCTTCTCCTTGATGATGGCCTGCATCTTCTTCTCGATGCCGGCGCGCTCGTGGTCCGAGATCGTGCGCTCGCCGAGGAAGCAGTCGTAGTAGAAGCCCTCCTCGATGCTCGGACCGATGGTGAGATCCGCGCCGTACTCGAGCTCGAGCGCCTCGCCCAGGACGTGCGCGCTGGAGTGCCAGTACAGCTCCTTGCCCTCGGGGTCGTCGAAGGAGAAGAGCTTCAGAGCGCAGTCGCCCTCGAGGGGGCGGCGCATGTCCCAGTCCGCGCCGTCGACGTGCGCGAGGAGGGACGACTGCGCGAGCTTCTTGTGGATGCCCATGGCGATGTCCCAGGGCGTCGTGACGTTCTTGATCCCCTCCTTGATCGCGCCGTCGGGCATCACGACCTTGATCGGGTCGTTCGCGGTCCTCGCCGCCTCCTGACGCTCGAGCTCGCGCGCGAAGTACTTCTCGAAGAGCTCGATGCGCTTGGCGTAGTACGGAGACTTCGTCTCGTACGGGGAGGGGCCCGCGGGCTCCTGGGGCGCCCCCGCGGCCGCGGCTTCGGTGTCTGCCATCGTGCGTGCGTTCGCGCAGGGACGGTGTGCGCGAGCACGGGCGGAGGCGGAAGCGTCGTCCCACCGCCGATCGCGCGCGAACCAAAACCCCAGGATAAAAAGACCCACGCGCGCGATCGGCGCCGTGAATCGATGTCGCGTTGAGGCGATGCGCCGGAGGACGTGCTGGCGCGTCCTCGGAGCGCTCGTCGTGGTGGCCACTCTCTCAGAGCTCCCGGCGCGCGTCGCGGGCGTCCTCCCCGTCCCGTTCGGCCCTCAGGTTTCCTCCCGATCGCCCACCATGCCCCCCGCGGCGCGATTCGCGGCCGCGCGCGCGCGCGCGTCCCCCCCTCGCGCTCCCGGGCGTCCCGTCCGGCGCGGCGCGAAGGCGCGCGGCGGTGGTGACGTCAACCGTCGGCGGGATCATCTTCACCCGGCGACGTCATCATCCCCCCGTCCGCCGCGACGCCACCTCACCGTCGCCTCCTCCTCCTCCTCCCCCGAGGTGACCCCCGACGGGATCCTCGACTCCGCCCCCGAGGGCCTCCCCCTGGACCCCCCCGAACCCCCCACGCCGGCGCTCCCCTCCGTCGCGCCTCCCCTCGCGGATCCCGTCTCCCTCACCCCGCTCGACGCGCGCACCGGGTACGCCCGCGCCAACGGCCTGCGGTACGCGGAGACGGACGGCGTGTGGGACCTCACCCTGGGCGCGGCGGTCAACGCCCCCGGCGGCTCCGGTGACGCCACCTCCCTCGCCGACCTCGCGCGTTCGCTCCTTCCCTTGGAGCTCCGGGGCCTGATCCCGACGAGCGGGTACCTCGGCACGGCGACGTTCGAGACCCCGCAGGTGGCGTTCGCGTACGAACGCGGGTGGAGGGACTCCTTCGCGCGGGCGGGGTTCCCCGGCCCGGACGAGGAGTTCGAGCTCGCGCGCGCGAAGCTCCTCCCGCACGCCGCGAACGGCGTCCTGCTCGACGCGTCGTGCGGCAGCGGTCTTTTCAGCAGACGCTTCGCGAAGAGCGGCGAGTACGGCGCGGTGATCGCGCTGGATTTCTCCGACGCCATGCTGAGGCAGGCCAGGCGGTTCGCCCGCGACGAGGGCCTGCTCGGCGGCGACGACGACGGGGCCGAGGACTCCGGCCCCACCACCACCTCCCCCCTCACGTTCGTCCGCGCGGACATCGCCCGTCTTCCGTTCCCGTCCGGGACGATCGCGGGGGTCCACGCGGGCGCGGCGATTCACTGCTGGCCGGATCCTCGGTCGGCGCTGGCGGAGGTGGCGCGGGTGATGACGCCGGGGGCGTCGTTTTGCGGGACGACGTTCCTGACCCCTCGCGTGCCGTTCGCGGACGACCAGGCGCAGCGCGCGATCGACGCGGCGATGCGCGAGGTGCAGGACGCGGTGGCCGGGCGCGCGGGGGGCGCGCGCGGGTTCAGGATGTGGAACAAGCTCGACCTCAAGGAGCTCTGCGTGGACAGCGGATTGGTGGATTTCGAGTGCGACGAGAGGGGCGGGTTCATCTTCTTCGCCGCGAAGAAACCCCCGGCGTACGAAGAACCGGAGGACGAGGCGTACAGGCCGACGGAAATTTAGAAGACCGCGGTCGAACGTGCGGTGGGTTTCCGGTCAAACGCATGTTTTGGGACTCCTCATACTGTACGTGAAGAGACGCCTCACACGTCCTCGCCGAGTTCTCGCTCGACGACTCGCACGCACGTCCCCACCGACGCCCCCGCGGCCATCTCGCTCGCGAGCGCCCTCACGACGCCCTCGTGCCTCCGCAGAATCGCCACGGTGTTGAGCACCGCCCACCGCACCTCGCTGTCCGATTTCTTCTGCGAGAACGCCAGGGCCCTGAGCATGCCGTCGAGCTGCCGGACGTCCGCGACCCCGCCCTCGGCGAACCCGTACGCGACGTACTCCATCGCGATGCCCGCGAGCGCGACGCACGCGAATCGCCCCAAGCTCGCGCTCCCGATTTTCCCGCGCGCCACCTCGCGCTGGAACGCGCCGTCGCAGAACGCGCACCCCGCCTGGACGTTCAGCGCGCCGTACCGCTCGTACGCGTCCAGGCTACTCAGGGTGTACCCCTTGGGGACGATGCCGACGAGGTACGCGACGAGGAAGTGCGCCGCCTCGTGCAGCTGCAGGCGCGAGACGTACGACGGCGACGTCTTCTGCGCGAGGGTGTCGAGCGCCAACGCCTCGACGCCGCCCGCGAAGGCGATCTGGTCGGCGGCGAGGAAGGAGCCGCCGAGGACGAAGAGGCCCGCGACCTCGTTCCCGGAGGGGTGCGCGGCGAAGATCCAGGCGGCGACGAGCGCGAGGAGGCCGCGGGAGATGAGGTCGCGGAGGCCGGAGACGGTGCTCTCCGTCGGGCTCAGCAACTTCTCGGGCTCCACGTCGTTGAGCTTGAGCTCGGCGAGGGAATAGTCGCGACGCGGGACCGCGCGCGCGTTGCCGAACCCGCGGAGCGCGCCCGTCTCGGCGAGCCGGGAGATGATCCGAACCGCCTCGTCCTCCGCCTCGGAGGCCGCGAGCGCCGCGCGGTCGACGGCGTCGGCGTCGGATCCGGGATCCCCCCGCGACGACGCCGCCTCGCCGCGCATCGCCACCTCGAGGCGATCGTCGACGCGCGCTAACGCGGCGTCGAGGCCGCCCTCGGAGAGGAGGGCGTCGACCTCGGCGTCCTCGGGGGAGGGAGGGGACGCGTCGGGGGAGGGGGGAGGGGGGGACGCGTCGGAGGACGCGCGGCACGTCACGAGCGACCTCGAGCCCGGAGGTCGCGCGCCGGCGGACGAGATCCGCGGCGCGTCCCGCGCATCCACGTCGGCACCGCGGCGAGGCGCGGACGCGACGACGCGCGTGGGACGCGTCGAGGTCGCGCGCGGCGCGCGCGACGCGGGCGCGACGCGCGGGCTCGGCGCGGACGCGACGCGCGGGCTCGGCGCGGACGCGATCGCCGACGCGAGCATCGCGGCCGACCGCGGCCCACGGCGCGAGCGGGAGTCGGCGTCCGGAGGTGCCGCGCGCGGCAGGCGGGCGAAAACGCCGCGCGGGGTCGCCGCGGGCACCGTCCTCCGGGCCGGGGATCTCCGGCGGGAGATCCATTCGCCACTTGGACCAATGAACGCGCGGCGTCTCGTTTTTTTCCCTCCCCCGAAACGCGCCGTGCCCCGCGACGATCGCCGCTTCCGCCTCGCCCCCCGGCCCCGCGCCGCCCCCCGCCCCGCGCCAGAAGCGCCGACGCATCCGTCCCACCCGACCGCCCTCCTCCCACCTCCTCTCACCGTCGCGATGGCCTCCATGACCGCCGCTTCCCCCGTCTGCGTCCGCGCCTCCGCGCTCAACGCGCGCACGTCTCGCGCCTCGCGCGTGAGCGGGCACGTCGTCGCGCCCAAGGCGCTCCGCCGCTCCGCCGTCACCGGCGGCCGCCGCGTCGCCGGCCTCGAGGTGCGACGCGAACGCCGAACCCGCGCGAACCTCGCCACCGCGCACCCTCACCGCCTCCCCGCGAACCCGCCGTCGGAGGCGAACGGGGCGGCGAACGCCCCGAACGACCCGCGCGCCGAGGCGCGTGTTGTTACGGAAGCCGCTCGGTTTTATCCGAACGCTCCCGGCGTCGATCGATCGATTCTCACCCCTCCCCCTCCCTCTCTCCGCCTCTCCCCCCCTCTCCCGCGTAGGTTCGCGCGGACGCGATGAAGGACGCGATGGACAAGTACAACGAGATCACGTACAAGATCCCCCCCGTCGTGACCGCGGCGACGGTCCCCGTCGTCGCGCTGTCCCTCCTGTGCAAGACCTTGACCGGCCACGGCCTCCCGGGCACCCTCCTCGGTTCCATCGAGGGCGTCTCCTGGCTCGTCCTCCCCCTCGGCTTCGGCTCCCTGGCGCCCCGCCTCGGCGACCTCGGCAAGGCGGGCGACATCGGCGAGGCGATCAAGATCCTCTCCCAGGAGGGCCGCGCGTACGAGGGCTTCGGCGAGGACTCGCGCGGGAAGAACGCGACGGAGCGCCTCGCGAGCATCACCGAGAAGGTGGACCCCAACTCCCCGCTCGGGCAGCAGATGGCGGACATCGCCAAGCGCAAGGCGGAGCTCGACGCGGAGACGCCCGAGCAGAAGGCGGCGCGCGAGAAGCTCCGCGCGGAGCTCGCCGCGGAGGCGCTCGGTCTGGGCAAGACCATCTCCTCGGATTCCGAGGCGGAGGCGGACGAGAAGGGCCGCGACAGCTTGCTCGCCAAGCCCGTGACGCAGACGCTCAAGGAGTCCATGACGGTGGAGAACTACGACGTCGACGTCACCAAGTACGACGACAAGGCGCTCGGGAGCAAGCTGAACCTCAGCTCCCCGGACGTCGAGAAGGCGGGCGTGCCGAAAAACAACAAGGGAGACAAGTGGCGCGAGCAGTACCGCACCGAGGAGAACGAGGCGGGCAAGTCGGAGTAATAACAGAAGCGCCAGAGGGCGCGCGCGGGCTCGTCGTCGTCGCCGAATACGTATCACCTTTTAAATATGATACGTCCGCGCTACGCGCGTACTACCACGTTCCATCACCCCTTCACGCCCCCCTCGCTCTGAGCGCCTCCTCCAGCCTGCTCTTGTGCGTCGCGCTCTTCATCGCCGCGTGGCTCATGAGCGCCTCCCTCCCCACGCACGTCGCGAGCTGCTCGAGCAGTTCCGCGTTGGCCGCCCTGGCCTCGGCGCCCCGCTCCTCCGCCAGCGTCGCCATCGCGACGGGCAGCGCGTGCTTCGACGCCAGCTGGGGCCTCGTCCGGAACGTCGCCTCGGTGAGCACGCGCAGGTACCGCAGGAGCGCCGGCTTCGCGCGCTGGTTCGCGCCCGCGCAGCTCTGCGCGACGTGCGCGACGAGCCGCGTCGCGGTGACGGACTCCACCGTCGCGTCGCCCGCGTCGGCGGCGCGCTCGCGAATCGTCGCGCTCGACGCGCCGAGCGCCACCGCGAGCGCGGGGATCAGCGTCGCCAGCGCGGGGTGCGCGTCGTCCTCGACGCGGCGAACGATCAGCGCCGTCGCCTCGAGCGCCTTCGCGGCGACCTTCTGGTTGCCGTCCGCGATCCGCGCCGTCAGCGCGTCGAAGACGGCGACCGAGGCGGACTCCGACCACGCCCCGCGCGGGCTCGCCGTCGCCACCGACTCGAGCCGATCCAACGCGGAGAGACGCTCGCTCCAATCCGATCGGTCCGCCTTCCGCAGCTTCGCGAGGATCGGGCTCAGCACCTCCATCATCTGCGCCGCCTGGCGCTCGTCCGAGGGCGCGCGCGGGTTCGCGGGTCCCTCCCCGGGTTCGTGGCCGGCGGCGTCGTATTTGTGGTCGCCGTGGTCTCCGCTCGTGCGGTCTCTCTCCCCCCCCCGGGACGAGCCCGTCGCGGGCGAGGGTTGACGGCTGGCGGAGGCGCCCAGGCTCCTCGCCGGGAGCGGCGGCGGCCCCGCGCTCGCCACCGCGCGGACCGCCTTCCGCCGGTTCTCGCTCGGGAGCTTCTTCAACAGCTTCTCCCAGTCCCCCGACGTCAGGACGGCGCGGAGGTGGCACACGGCGCGCTTGGTCATGCCGCGCGTCGTCTGATCGCCCTCCTCCAGGAGCGGCGAGAGCGCGGCGAAGGTCTTCTCGAGCAAATCTTTGTTCGCGGCGACGCTCAGGGGCTCGAACGCCGCCTTGCCCCCCGCGCACAGCGCCGCCTCGAGGTGCGCGGCGACGTTCCGTCGCGTCGCCGGGGATTTGTGCCGCGTCAGCGGGAGCAGCGCCCCCACGACGCGGCCCGGGTGGGTCGCCCCCGCCAGCGCCGCCATCGCGGCGTCCGCCTCGGCGCCGAGCCACGTCGGCTCGCCAGATTTTTTCGCCAGCGCGGGGAGGAGGTACTCGAGCTCGGCGTCCAGCGCCTCCGCGGGTAAGAACAGCGCCATCTCCCGCGCCAGCGCCGTCGCCTGCTTCGCGACGGAGCTCCGCAGGGCGTCCACCGCGGGCACGAGCGCGAGGACCAGCTGGTGCAAACCCGGCGCGACGAGCGTCCCGTGGTGTTTCGTCAGCCGCCGCGCCGCGAGCAGCCCGTCGTACTGCGCCTCCCAGTCCAGCTCCTTAGGCTTCGCCGTCGACGCCGTCGTCAGGGCGTCCAGCGCCTCGCGGAGCGCCGAGGCGGGCTGGTCGGGTCCTCCCGCGTACGGCGCGAGGTCCTCCGTGGACACCTCCGGCAGCGGCGCGGCGTTTTTGTCCGACAAGCTGCTCCGCAGCGACCCGGGGGCCGAACCCGACCCCGAACCGGACCCGCTCCTCCGAATCGAACCCGAACCCGAACCCCCCGCGGGTCTTGCGAGGACCCCCTCGGCGGAGGCGCGAATCGCTCCGACCCCCTCGGCGGAGGCGCGAATCGCTCGGGAGGCCTCGGGCGCTCGTTCCTCGTTCCCTCGTTCCCTTCGCCCGCCGCCGAACCCGGCGGGGGTTCGAATCCCTCCCGCCGCGAAGGACCGCGCGCGCGACGAAAACGCCGACGCCGACGCCGCGTCCGTCGGCACAGTCTTCTCCGAGAAGCCGGGACCCGCGGCGTCCGACGCGGAAGACCCTCGCGATGAACCGTTCAGGTACGATTTCTGGCTCGACTGCCGCGAGAGCTCCTGGCGGCGCTTCAGCGCCGAGAGCTTCGCGCCCGCGTCGGAGGACCCGGACCGCGAGGGCGGCGCGGACGGACCCGAGGGGGTCGAGCCTCGCGACGGGTCTTTCTCGTCGGCGACGGCTTTTTCTTTTTGGAGTGACGGACCCGCGCGTCGTACGCCGCCGCCCGCGGGGCGCTTCCCCGCGACCCGCGGGGAGACCGATCCCCGCGGTCGCGCCCCCGTTCCGTCCTCGGGGTCCGACCCGTCTTTCGCCTCGGCGTCTTTTCGGTCGGCGCCGCCCTTTTCCGCCGAGTTTCGCGCGTCGGCGTCGTCCGCGAGCCCTCGCCGCTCGGACGTCGTCTTCGTCGCGAGCCGCCGCTCGTTCGCCGCCGCCGCGCGTCGCCCGAGGCTCGTACTCCGACGCGCGCTGCTCGCCGCGGAGACGCCCGAGCCCGCCGACGTCGTCCGGAGCCTCGACGGGTCCCGAACGCTCTCGGGTTCCTCGAACGCTCGCCGCCCGGATTCGGATTCGCTCGCGGCGGACGAATCCGGCGAGGGCGTCGACGACGCGCGCGACGAGGACCCGTCCGACGGGAAACCCCCGCCGGGAGCCGCCACCTCGCGCGGGCTCCGCCCCATCTGTTTCAGCAGCCGCGCGTGGAACGACGACGCCCCCGAAGAACCCGATCCGCTCGCGCCGCTCGCGCCGGCGCCGGCGCCGGACCCGCCGCGGGACCCGGACCCGCCGCCGCCGCCCCGCGAAAAACTCCCGCGGCTCGTCGCTCGGCTCGACGCGCGGCTGAGGCTCGCCGGTAACGTCTCGAGCGTTCGGTGCGACGCCTCCTCCGGCCGCGGTCTTCGCAGCACCTCGTCCGCGCCCTCGGCGTGTTCGATGAGGCCCTCCCGCGTCACCGCGGGGAGCGACCCGTCGTCGAATCGCCGCTCCAGCGCGCGCCTCAGGCCCGGGGCGCACTCCCGCCCGCCGGCGAATTCGGAGGCGCAGTCGATGAGGCGCCAGGACTGAGACGCGCCGTACGCCGCGTGCGCGACCGCGAGCGCCTCCACCGCCGTCGCGCGAACGCGCGCCGCGCCGGGATGCTCCGACTCTTTCGGGTCCTCCGACGCGGCGGCGACGAGCTCGCTCACGAGCGCCGCCGGGTCGACGCCCGGGGACGGGAACGCGTCGGGCTCCAGGAGGCACCGCACGACGGCGCAGAGCGCGTCCTCCCTGACGCGCGCGGACGCCGGCGTGGATCCGGCGTCGCGGAACGCCGCGAAGAGGGCGTCCACGGTCTCCTTGGGGGAGGCGCGGAACGACGCGGCGAGGGAGGACATGTTCGCCTCGCGGACGACGGATTTCCCGTCGCCGAGTCGCCGCACGAGCGTGGGCACCACCGCCGCGATCGCGGGGCTCAGGTCCGCGCCCACCTTCGCGAGGAGGGCGTCCCAGATCTGAAGCGTCGTGAGGGAGATTTTGAAGTTGGGGTCCGCGAGGAGCGTGTTCAGGAAGCCCGCGAACTCGCCGAGGCTGGGGAGCACCCGCGGGGCGCCGCGCGGGAGGTCCAGGACGAGCTTGTGGAGACTCTGGATGGCGTCCGCGCGGACCTTCCAGTTGCCGAGGTCGCGAAGGCTCGCGACCGTGGCGTGCGGCACGAACCCGAACTCATCGCTCGGGTGAGACACCGCCGCGGCCATCGCGACGACGACGCGCGAACGACGCGAGAGGCGCGCCGAGGGGCCGAGACGACCGAAGCTCGCCGGACCCGAAAAAGAGCGCGCGCCTCTTCGCGAAAGCGGAGCGTCGAGTCGGTCGCACCCGCGCCGCCGAGATCGGCCCGGATCGAGTCCCCCGGACCCGCGCGAGACCCCGCGCCGAGTCGCGCCGAGGCTGAGCGAACGAGGAGGGCCCTCTCGAGGCGTTCGACGTGCCGCGATACCCCCTCGCGCGCCCGTTCGACGACTGAGAGCCCGGAGCGACGCACGCGCGCCAATGTCGCATGCCGTGTTGAACGCCGTCGGATGAGCGGGAAATCGGGAATCGTGTATCAGTCTCGGTTCGCTCGGTTTATTAGACGGTCTTTCCAGTCATAAAAAAAGTGCGCGTCGGTCGTTCGGTCGGATTCCAATCGACGCGGCTGTGCGGCTGCTGGCGTTTGCGGCACGGAACGAACGACGGGGACGCGGCGGGGGTTTTGTCGGCACCGTGAACGCCGGCGGAGCGCTTTTTCCCTCCGCTCCCACCGCCCGCGCGAAGCTCGTTCGTGATGAGTGATGCGATAGTATTATGATTCGACGCGCTCGATTCGACGATCGTGTCGCCCTCGCGCGCGCACCCCGGCTCGCGCGCGTCCCCCCGACGGTCCGTGCCCCGCGGTTCCTCTCCGCTCGACGTCTCATCAGTTGATCTTCTTCTCCGAGCTGGTCTTGGCCGATTTCCCCCCGGACAGTTTCTTCACCTCCTTCGCGATCATCTTCACGATCTTCACCGACCACATGACGGACACGACGAGGATCCCGAGCCCGCCGAGCTTGACGACCAGCTCGTTGTGCGGGCACATCACCGTCTCGTACACGATGAACGGGCCGATGACGAGCCTGCACACGAGGAAGGCGACGGCGAAGAAGAGATCGTTCGCGGAGCCGATGGGGCCGTCCTTCAACTTCATCTCGCGGAGGATGTCCCTGAGGTGCAAGCTCGGGTTGCTGACCTCCATGAGAAACAGGCACCCCACGAGCTCCGCGCCGGACTTGCCGTTCAGCAGGCCGGAGGCGAGGCCGGCGATGGTGAAGAGGTGGTGCACCACGGATTCCATCTCGCCGACCATGGCGCAGTAGCACAGGTCGTAGATGAAGTACGACAGGGACACCGCCATGCACAGCGCCTGGGGCTTCGTGTTCGCGCCGCCGACGTTCTCGAACAGGCTGGCGAACCCGTTCTCGAACGTCTGGACGCTGTAGTAGATGGCCGCGATCGCGTGCACGATGCTCACGATGCGGTTGCTGAAGTTGGGCGTGTACTTGCGGAAGAGGAAGGAGCGGCACACGACGAAGAGGCCCATCCAGTAGTGCGTCCACGTCGCCACCTCGACCGCGTACTCGACGCGCGACAAGAGGCTCATCACCGCGGGGGCGATGATCCCGGGGTGGTCGGCGTGTTCGTCGGCCATGGCGACGCGCGAGAGGCCCTCGAGAGGTGGCGCGATCCGGACGCGCGCGAGGAAACAGCAGCCGCGGGACCGGCGCCGAGAGGGAAAAAGCAATAAACGAAAACCCTTTATCCCTGAGCACTCACGTCTTCGTCGGCCGGGATCAGTTGGCGCGAACCGCGTCGCCAGAGTCCGACGACGCGCGGCAAAAAGAGCGTTTTCGTTCTCGGTCTCGGCGCCCGTTTCGCGATCGCGTTCGCGC
>MDSW01191328.1_pt1 | contig 18379 bp, 6 predicted proteins | sample 811171 | NCBI WGS metagenome assembly MDSW01 (sample SAMN05326641, study PRJNA326480) | marine metagenome | isolation source: seawater | place: Atlantic Ocean: North West | collected 2012 | reverse complement strand
TGCTCGTTCCAGCCGTGTTCGGGAAATCTCCCCCCTTCGGGTTCACCGTACTCCCGGCACAGTTCGTTTCTGTTGCAGAGCCGACCCTCCCGGATCTCCGGCTTGCGCCGGACCGCTTGCATCATGGAGAGGGGACTTTCCTCAGTGTCTAGCACTGTCAGCGACCCTCCTGCTCCCTCAGACGTCCCGTGGCGCCGCCAACCAAGAACCCCTCGGTCGCCTAGATTTCTGAATTTTCCCATATTCTCATTGGAAACCATCATGCGCGTCTTAGTCGTCGAGATACCATGGCCGATGTCGAGGGGCTCAAGAGAGAAGCCGGAGTTACCGCCTGTAGTTTTGTACGAAGCGGGATGAAACTGGGCCTCGGAACTGGTTCAACGGTCAAGTATACCATCATCGAGATCGGTCGTATGATTTCAGAGGATGGGATCGAGGTGGTGGGCGTACCTACAAGCGAGTCCACAAGAGAATTGGCAGAGTCCCTGGGAATTCCACTAATGTCCATTTCAGAAGCCGGGAGTCTAGATCTGACCATAGATGGCGCCGATGAATTCGATCCTAAATTTTCCCTAATCAAGGGAGGGGGCGGAGCTCTCACCCGCGAGAAGGAGGTAGCTTTGATCTCAGATTCCATGATTGTAGTGGCGGATGACAGGAAAAAGGTGCCAGTTCTAGGTGAATTCGATCTGCCAATCGAGGTTGACCCGGAGCTGTGGTCGACTGTCTCGGATGCCATCCGTTCCTCTTCAGGGGTGGAGTCCAGTTTGAGGGGTGGTACGGAATCCCCCTATGTAACGGACAATGGAGGCTTCATCCTGGACTGCAAGTTCGGCCCAACGATTGTTGATCCGGCCAATCTAGAAGCCCACATTTTGTCAATAGATGGAGTGGTCCAAGTCGGACTGTTCGTGGGACTCTGCGATGCCGTTGTCATGTCAACAGGATCAGGGGTGCAGACAATCATCAACCCGGCTGGCAGATTGCCTTGACTCACACCCGTCGCGGTTAAATCGGGTAGGCGGCTCCGAGGCTCGGGTCTGTAGCTTAGTCAGGTAGAGCACCCGGCTCTTAACCGGGCGGTCGCGGGTTCGAACCCCGTCAGACCCGCCATTGAATCGCCTAAGCGGCGCGGGAATCATTAACCAAACTTTGAGTAGGAGGGTATGGGTGGACGAGACATGGCCAAGTCATACTGGATAGGAGACGTCCTCTCGGGGTCCCATGATGGTGCCGAAGTCGAGCTCAAGGGATGGGTCCACAGGTCAAGAGGGTCAAACAAGATCCGTTTTGTAGTTCTGAGGGACTCGACTGGAACCGTCCAATGCGTAATCAAGAGGGAGGAAGTTGGGGACTCTGTTTTCGAGGAGCTTGCCGGGGCTCTAATCGAATCAAGCGTCGTCCTAAGGGGCACCGTCACTGCGACCGATCGTGAGCATGGCCACGAGGTACAGATTTCAACGGGTGAGGTGATAGGCCCAGTTAGCCCGGATAGACCGTTCCCCATCACTGAGTCCGCTATGGCTGAGGCAGATGGGGGGGAGACTGAATTCCTACTGGATAACAGGCACTTGTACCTAAGAACTGGAAGGATGACCACCATGCTGAAAATCAGGTCATCCGTCTTTGGTGCTGTCCATTCTTACTTCAGAGACCTCGACTTCATCGAGTATCAAGCGCCCAACTTCGTGGCAGGGGCGGTCGAGGGCGGCAGTACACTATTCGAGGTCCCTTACTTTGGAAGAAAGGCATACCTTACGCAATCCTGGCAACTATACGCTGAGGCCGCCATGCCTTCTCTAGAGAGGCTCTACACTATCGCCCCCTCATTCAGAGCTGAGAAGAGTCGAACTAGGAGGCATTTGACTGAGTTTTGGCATGCAGAAATGGAAATTGCTTGGGGCGGTAATGAGGAAGTGATGAATCATGGGGAGGCCTTGGTTAGGAGCATCGCCGGAAACCTTCTCGAGGAGAGAGAGGCAGAACTCTCCGAGCTAGGTAGGGACACTGAACTAGTATCTCGCTATGCCGACACTAGGTATCCTAGAATGAGGTATGACGAGGCAATTGAGACGTTACAAGGAATGGGCGTCCCTGTCGAGTGGGGCCAAGACCTAGACTACAGCAAGGAGAAGATCCTGACGCAGGACTTTGAGGTGCCACACTTCCTAACTCACTATCCCCGAATTGCCAAGCCATTCTACCACAGGCCTGACCCCGAGGATCCCAAGTATGTCCTCTGCCACGATTTGCTCGCTCCAGAGGGGTATGGCGAGATTATCGGCGGCGGAGAGAGGACTTGGTCCGAGAAGGAGATACTTGAGAGGATAGACGAAGAGGGGACCCCGAGGGAGCCATATGAGTTCTATATCGATGTGCGCCGCTACGGGGGTGTCCCGCATGGGGGTTTCGGAATGGGAATAGACAGAGTTTGCTCATGGCTCTCTGGAGCCGACCATATTAGGGAGACAATCCCCTTTCCCCGAGACAGTAGGCGAGTTACTCCTTAGCCAATCGAATCCCTCATACGCCATGCATACTTGGGAAGCACATGGCAGATGACTGGCGAACAATGGACATCGCCAATCCCACAGAGGAGCATGCGATGCTTCGTCAGATGGTCAGGGACTTTGTCCGAGATGAGGTTGAGCACCAAGCATTGGAACATGACAGGGACGAGCTATTCAACGCCTCTCTGTTTAGGAGACTAGGTGAGATGGGTCTCCTTGGAATCACTGTCCCTGACGTGTTCGGAGGGGGTGGAATGGATGCTACTGCGGTCGCCATAATCAACGAGGAACTGTCGTATTCCGATCCAGCATTCTGTCTGGCTTACCTCGCTCATGACCAACTAATGGTCAACAATCTAGCCCAGAACGGTAGCGAGGAGCAGAAGTCCAGGATTCTCCCCAGGGTATGTAGCGGCGAATGGATCGGGTGCATGGCTATGAGCGAGCCAGACTATGGAACAGATGTGCTGGGCATGCAAACAAGGGCGTCATTACGAGACGATGGCAATTGGGTCATCAATGGGAGGAAGATGTGGATCACAAACGGGTCATTGGACGAGCAAGGAACTCCTGCGGATATAGTCTGGCTCTATGCTAGGACAGGAACCGATGACAAGGGCCGAGCCGAGATTTCTACCTTCTTGGTAGAGAGTGGCACTCAGGGATTCAGCGTAGGGCAGAAGATAACCGATAAGTTGGGAATGAGGGCCAGTAATACTGCAGAGCTGGTCTTCGAGGACTGCGTTGTCCCCCCTGAAAATCTAGTCGGCAGTCCTGGTGAGTCCATGATTCACATGATGAGGAATCTCGAGCTAGAGAGGCTCGGATTGGCAGCAATGGCACTTGGAATTTCTCGGAGATGCCTTTCTGCGATGAACGATTACGCATCCGAGAGGCAGGCCTTCGGTACGCAAATTAGGAACTTCGGTCAGATACAGAGACACCTTGGGGAGTCATGGTCCGAATATCGAGCCATGAGGTCCTATGTCTATGACACAGCTCGTCAGATTGAACTGGAAGAGTCGGGCAACAGGCTGGACTCTGACGGCGTCAAGCTGTTTGGGACAACTGCCGCTAAGAACATCGCGGACAGAGCCATACAGGTAATGGGCGGATACGGGTATGTCGGAGAGTACGTTGTAGAGAGGCTTTGGAGGGATGCTAAGCTCCTAGAGATAGGTGGCGGGACTCTCGAGGGCCACCAGAAGAATATCGCCAGAGACCTATCGTCCAATAGCGATGCAATAGAGGGTTGATGGTAGTCCCGGGAGGGTTCGAACCTCCGTCACCGGGTCCAAAACCCGGTATGATGGACCTCTACACTACGGGACTATGACCCCCGGACACGAATCTTTCGCTTTGGACTTGACGGGACATGGCGCCGGCACAATCAAAGAAGCGAGAATACACGATAAGCCATGCGTCAGCGTATTGCATGCCTACTGATGCTAGTCATCTTACTCCACCCAGCATCAGCTGCCGTCATGGAACACGGTCCCATTCCTAGCAGTGAGAATACTCAATCGGAGACCCCACAAGAGATGGAATATCCTTCCATATCAATCACAGATACCTGGATAGACTCAGGCATACAGGAAAGGGTCGTATTGGGCGATGAGGAAGTCAGGGTCACAGTCATCACGAAATCACTCCAGGCACTTTCAGATTGGCAACAAGAAAACAGCGCCCTGGAGAAACAACTACCTCCAGGGCCAGGAGAGTCTCTTATTCATTTAGAGCCCATTGATGGAGTTGTAGACCACAGGACTTTCTGGGTAGACTCCGAACTGGTGCACAAGATCCCTGGAATTCCGGGTGTAATAGCCGTAATTGATGCCCAGAGGGCCCCTGAGCCCTATGACACAATCCCCTTCGAGAAACCACCCGGACTGTCTCCGGAGTCCGTTAGGACCGGGGAGATACACGGTGCAAACGACGCATGGGAAAGGGGCTACACCGGGGATGGAATGGTAGTAGCGGTGGCAGATACCGGAGTCGACTTCGCTCACCCCGATCTGAATGGGACCCAAGCAAGAGTGACCTACGACAAGTCCCCTTACGAAGGATGGCCACTGATGTTGGATCACAACAGCATGTACCACTGGATGGTATACGGTGAGGCATACCCAGCACGCTCCACCTGGTATGCAGACACCTCTACGATTGATATTGACAACAATTCCGACGGCCTCCTCGAAGACTCTGGATACAATGTCACTGGGGTCAACGAATCCCTTTCCGGACTCTACCACCTGGGCCAACACCCAGATTCTTACCTACGTTCCAAGCAAGGTGGTGACGTACCCATACTTGTTGTCGACGACAGGATTTCGGGATTGTACGAGACAGTGTACGCCGACATCGACAGAGACGGGGACTTCGGAGACGAGGTCCCAATGAGGCCGGGAGAGGAGACAGCTGGCTTGGATACAGACGGAGACGGCCTGTGGGATGTTTCGGCAGGCCTTGTTTACTGGGTATCAGACGGCTCCCTTGGGGTTCCCTATGGGAGCACCTATGCGGCCAGACACGGATACTCGGACAGAGTGGCCGGGGCTGGAAACCTCACTCTTTTCATGTTCGAATCAGGCAGCCACGGAACCCTGTGCGCGAGTGCAATTGCCGCACAAGGGGTGGTCAGTGATGGCAAGGTGCTAGGGATGGCCCCCAATGCCACTATCACCTCAATTGGTAACCACTACTCGGGCGGCCACTCACTTGATGCATTGAGATTCATAGCAGAGGGTTACGATGGCAACATAGACACCCCCGATCAGCCACACATAGGCTCATTCTCATTTGGGTACTCATCCGTCGATGACGCTGGAGCCGATGGGTACTCGCTTTATCTGGACTGGCTGACTAGGATTTACAACAACAACACCTCCTATGCAGTCGCTATCGGCAATGGGGGTCATGGTTTTGGAACGGCCAAGTCACCTGGGGCATCAAATGGAGTTTTCTCAGTAGGTGCCTTCAGCAGCAGGTCGAGCGACTCATGGGGGCAGAACGCCCCATGGTCCAATAGGGGCCCGAACGTACTCGGAAGGATGGATCCCGATATCGTCTCTGTGGGCTGGTCGGCTACCGGCGACATACCTCTAAACCAGAGAAATGATGCTAATTCTGCATGGGGTACTTGGGGCGGAACGAGTCTAGCAACCCCTATCGCAGCAGGTCTGATGGCATTAGTAGCGCAGGCTTGGCAGGAGAATCTTGGAGGCCATCCGGGGTCTCAGGAGTTCAGGGACTTCGTACTATCCACCTCTGATGATAGAGGGTACGAACCGTTCGTTCAAGGCGGTGGCTGGTTCAACGCATCCAGAGCGATATCCACCCTAGAGGGTGATAACGGGACATGGTGGGCCAGTCCAGCACAGTGGAACAGCGGTACTTTCCAAGGTGAGCACAGAGAGGCAAATTTGAATCTGATGAGGCCCGGAGATAGCCAACTGGTGGAAATTGAGTTTACCAACTACGCAGATTCAGACGTCCACCTGAGGTATACCCCAATCAGATTCTCCCCTCTTGCGCATGATGTTGTAGTCTGGAACAGTACTGGCAATGGAAGCGACGAGGGAGATGAGAACGGATCATGGGACGGCCATCAGGGAGATAGGCCCGATCTCCTGATCCCGCTACATATTGAATCGGACCCGAACCTCCGCCTCCCGCATGGCACGAGACAATTACGTGCCAGGGCAACCATCGACTACTCCAATTTCGATGGGAATCAAGACAGGAGCTCGGAGGAGCGAGTTTTCCTTCAGATTTACAGATGGACAGACGAAGACGGAGATGGGACATATGTCGAAGATTTTGACAACGACTCAACAGTGGACTCAGATGACTGGACTGAATCTGATGAGCTGGAAGAGGTGACCAACTGGTGGTCCAATGGCCCAAATGCAGAGGTACGTGTTGGAAACCCCTTCGAAGACTCCAGAGACGGGCTACTGCTCGGAGTTTGGAACTACAATGGGCAACTCTCGGACGAGGAAGTAAGGATAGAGATCGACTGGACCTCCTTCGGGAGCGAGGAAGAAGATTGGATTTCCATCCCATCGACTAGAAATGTCCCCTCGAACAGTACAAGCGTTGTCCCAATGACAATCACAGTGCCCTTGGATGCCGATTCTGGACTGCATCAGCATGGGGTACTCGTAGAGACACATTTCGTGAATCAGACCACAGGGCAGATATATCCCTCGCACCGCAACTGGACGCTCCCAATTGTGACCAATGTTCCATGGGTAGGGCCCTTCACACTCGAGGCAGCCCCCTTGGATGGGAATGTTTCCAATCAGACACTCTACACCGAAGAGTGGATTTCAGGCGCTACGCGATGGAACTGGAGATCTGAGAGCGGTGATTGGAGGTTCCTCTCGGTCGAATGGCCTCCGGAGTGGGATACGGGTGGGACTGCAGTTTTGGATGTCGACTGGGAAGACAACCAGTATACAGACGTAGACGTCCTTTGGATGTCCGAGATGGCACATGGCTATGCGGAGGAAGATCCGGGCCCCTATGGCAATTCCACCTTCTTCATAGACGAGAGATCCACAAATAACCACGTCTCATCGGGGTCTCACAACTGGGGGACATTCACAGGAACATCACGTGAAGTTTTCGCCGTACCTGTTTCCCCCGGAGTGCACCAGATGGCGCTCCATACGGCACTTCATGGTGTGAATTCAAACGATAACGCCCTAAATATCTCCGTTGGATACATTGCTGCTGAGGAGTCAGGCTTCGAGAGGGTAGTGACCGATTGGTCAGAGGGCAGTGGCGTTGACGCCGTTCATGTAGTCTCAACGATCCCACTACCGGTATCAAATATCTCCGCATACGGATGGTCTCAGCCAATATACATGGCGAATGAGACGGCCTCACAGGATGTTTCTTCGAACAAAATGACCGCTTCATGGTGGCACAACCTCACAGTCCAGAACGCCTCCGAGATATCCATAGAGATGAATGCGCATGGAGATGCCGATCTTGACCTATTCCTGTTCAGAGACTCCAATGAAGACGGGGAGTTCTCTTCGGGCGAAGAGGTGAGTCGCTCGTGGTCTGCATCCTCGTCCGAATCCATCGATATCATCAATCCGGAAGACGGGCAATACGCTGTAGCAGTTCACGGATACTCCGTTCCCAGCGGCACCGTCCAGTTCTGGATTGATGTCGACGTGGTTGGAGGTGACGATCTAAGGATAACTGATCAGATGGGCCTGAGCGACTCTGAGATAACCTCCATTTGGCCGACTGGCTCTGAGACCCTCGCAGGCGAGATCCCCCACTCGGCCATTCAGGTGAATCTGGAATTCGACAGGCCAGAATCAGCAGGCACTTGGTCTGGATTCATAGATATCGAACTCGAGGGGGGAATCAGCCTAAGACTCCCGTATGCCTACGAATTAGTCGAATTGGAGCCAGAGGTGTCATTTTCAGTTCCCATCAACATGACTCAGACAAATGAGACAGTCCCAATAGAGATCCACGCCTTGGACACCGGCATTGGGTTCAGGCTTGACGATCTAAATTGGTACGGAGTGAATAACGACACATCCATCCCCCCCGCCGATCTCGTCGAGGCAATAGAGACTACAGGCGCTCACCACAATCTTACAATGCTATGGAACAGTGGCAATCACTTCGCCATCCCCGAGAATGTCACATTCAGGGAGGTTTGGATTAATTCGACTCTGCCCGAGATCGAGCAATGGCACGATTATGCAGTCAATCTTACGGACATATCTGGATTTTTCGATGAAGCATTCCTATCTGTGGCCTTCGACGAAACTGCACCAAATCTCGCAGTCAGCCACATCCCCTGGATAACAAGCAATGAGATTCTGACTTATCAGATCCAGACTGAGCCAGGGGCCTCAGCGTATCACTCAGGAGGGCCGATAGTGATAGACGAGTTGGGCAATGCAGAGGTGTCCTTCCAACTTTCACAGGCCGAGGTTGGCTACGATCCCTCAACAGGCAACCCGTACTACTACATAGGTGGTTCAAGCATCTTCGACATCACCGTCAGCGATGCAGCCGGCAATGCCGTATCGAGACATTACGAGGTAATTTTCGATCCGGAATTGCCATCTAACCCATCCTTACACTCGCTGGTCGATCAAGACGGACGCGTGTATTCCCCCTCTGAAATTACCACGCCGGTAAATCTGACTCATGGGACGCTCTCAATGTCCGTTCCATCCGATGTCAGATCTTGGTGCATGACAGTCCTATCGGATGTCTCGGAACACAGTGCCCAAGACTGCGGCGAGGTTCAGATGATACCCGACGTATACAACCCATCAACGGGACATCCAGATCCACCTAGTCAGGGAGGCTCACAGGACTACTCCCCGACATCATACTCATTCAGTACCGAAGGCCTGCCGGATGGCAGCTACACGATCATCTTGGAGCTCTATGACTGGGCAAACAACACCGCTCTAGAAAGCTGGCCAATGTCTATCGACAACACCGTCCCAGTTGTGGAATGGACTCTGAGCCCATCCGACAGCAATACATCCTTCTTCGATCACAGGCAGGGCCTCTCTTGGTCCTCAAGTGAATATGTCCACCTCACCTTCACGATTGACGGACTGCTGATTAGCGAGAGGAACTCTACTACTGGGGGGGCGATTTTCGATTTGCACAGGACTGGTATCCACGAGGTATGCATCATCGCTGTTGACGGAACCGAGCCACATGATAACGACAATAGGTTCGTCGATTGCAGGGATATGACGCTAGACGACTCAATTTACGACTCGGTAGTGATAGCGAACTGGAATGGCGGACTGGTTTCATCAGACTCCGTCCAGGCAACGATTCAGAGGGGCCCAGATCAGGAGATATGGTGGAACCTCGCTGGCTCCAGCGAGATGAACCTAATCGCCCCAGGAATGGATGTCGTCACTATCGATTTCGAACTTATCGAGGGCGATAACCAGTTCAAGATCAGTATCGAGTCACTCCATGAGGTCGACTCGTACTCATTGTCCGTAGTCAGGGACACAACGGCCCCTGATCTCACTATGTGGGAGGTAACCAACAGGACATCAAACCTAGAGACGGAAAGAGTGGTTTCTGGCACATGCGAGAGGGGCTCTAATGTCATGATATGGAGCGATGTCGATAGCCATCAGTTCGTTTGCCCCGTATCCGAGGAGTTCAACGCACTGATAGAGGTCCTGAACTCAGCCGGAGAGCACCAAATCTCCGCTCTTTCCACGGACAGTGCGAACAATGAGATGAGGATGTCGATAACTGTACTGAATCAAGTCTGGTCGGACTGGGCGATAGAGGACGCCCGGGCTGGAGGGCCAATGATGTGGTGGTTCTCCCTTGGATTCGTCGGATTGCTAGCTGCTGTGCTGATTCCATCCGTGACTCTGGCCAGGAGGAGGTCACGTAGCAGGAGGATGCTCAAACACGGCCCTGACCTCGATGAGATAATGGCTGAGATAGAGGCAGCAGCAGATCACCAGATAGCCCAAATGGAAGAAGAATAAGACCCCCACTGGGCAATACTAATTTCCATCTAGCCCCCGCCACGTGCATGGAGATAACGAAGATAGCAGTTCTGGGCGCTGGCCAGATGGGTGCGGGAATAGCTCAGGTCTCTGCATGCGCTGGCTATGAAGTAGTCATGATAGACATCAACCAGGAGTTCGTAGACAGGGGCATGGGGACCATATCCTCATCACTTGGCAAACTCGCCTCCAAGGGAAGGATGACCGAGGAAGAGTCCTCGAGGGCAATGTCCTTGATATCTTCATCCACAGACAGGGCCTCGGCATCCGATGCCGACTTGGTAGTCGAAGCCATACCCGAAATCCCCGATCTAAAGTTCTCAACCTTCTCGGAGCTCGACTCCATCTGCAAGCAGAACGCCATACTGGCCAGCAACACATCGAGTATCTCGATAAACGAGATAGCCAGCCACACAAGCAGGCCAGACAGGGTAATTGGAATGCATTTCATGAACCCCGTGCCCATAATGAAACTCATCGAGATCATCAACGGGAGTGAGACAGACCCCGAAGTCACTGCCGCAGTTCTGGAAGCATCGGAGAGGATGGGCAAGACCCCACTCGAGTGCAATGATTCGCCAGGCTTCGTCAGCAACAGGATCCTCTGCCCTATGATCAACGAAGCAATACTGACCCTCCAGGAGGGGGTCGCTAAGCCCGAAGCGATTGACGGGATAATGAAATTGGGGATGAACCACCCCATCGGCCCGCTGGCTCTGGCCGATCTCATAGGGCTCGACACCGTTCTCCACATCATGGGGGTCCTGCATGACGGCCTAGGGGATCAGAAGTACGCTCCAGCACCACTCCTCGTCGAAATGGTCGAATCGGGGCGCCTCGGCCGTAAATCAGGCAGCGGCTTCTACGAATACTAGCCCTATGGGGCTAAACCCGTCTTTTCTGGCTCCGGCCAACCTTCAAGGGTGTCGGACCCCACGGGTGCCCATGCCCAACCGTACATCAGCCACCGCTCTGGCTGCAATGATGATAGTCTCGATGTTCGCAGGATTCGCCCTCGCCAACGATGCAAACACCGGTGGCGACGCAGGCGGATCAACTTCCACGGCTGCATGGCTTCCTAGCAACAGTTCGACGTACTACGGGAACCTTTCTTCATCGGACACTAACGACTACTACGGCTTCAACATGAGCAACTCGACCGCCATCACCGTGGGCCTCACCTCCCCCTCGGGCGCCGATTACGACCTCTGGCTATACAGCTCATCCGGGACCCAGCTGGATACAAGCTTCACAACTGGCTATGACGAGGTGACATCTAACGGCACCAGTGTAGGGGGCACCACGGTATACGTACGAGTCGAGCAGTTCTCCGGCTCCGGCCAGTACACCATGCAGGTCTGGATTTCAAACACCAGCACCGGGGGCGGCGGAGGAGGAGGAAACAACTCCACCGGGTCAGGACATGACGCAGGAACGGGCACGGATGCAGGTGGCTCGACTGCCAACGCAATGCAGATCAACGCCACTAACGTCACTTTCTGGGGCAACGTCCACTCATCCAACGACGCCGATGACTACTACTCTATCTCCATACCCTCAAACTATGGCATAAACGCCTCACTGGACTGGAATGGCACGTCTACATCGCCCGACCTAGATCTCCTGATGTACGACAGCTCGGGATCGATAATCACGTACAGCTACTATGCCAAGCCCGAGAACGTCTCCTCAGCCGGACATGGCGGGACCACCGTGTTCCTGAGGGTTAACGCATACCTGTCCTTCGGCGGCTCGGCATACTCCTCCGACTATTCCCTCCGCCTGGACTTCAGCAATATGTCCACCTCGCCAATCAACAACCAGAACGACTCCGGAAGCGGCGGGGACGCAGGGAACGACGTCTACAACTCCACAGCAATACAGACGAGCCCAGGCGCCAACGACTTCACTGGGTGGATGTCCGTGAACGGGGACTCTGACGACTTCTACGTCTTCTCAGTACCTAACGACCACGGAATCGCGATCAACCTCAGCTCGAACCCGTCTGACTTGGTCGCTTACATTATCATCGGTTACGAGTCGAACCTCTCGACGATCGACTACTCCACCAATCTCAATGGCAACGAGGACGTGACATCCAACGGCTCGGTGGTCCAGGGCGAGAGCATCCTCCTGAGGGTCGTCGCCTACACGGGCGAGGGATTCTACAACTTCACAGTCAACATGTTCTCCCTAGATGCCGACGGAGATGGCTGGTGGGACTCAGTAGAGGTCAACTGCGGCACAGATCCGAACGACTACAACGACGTCCCTGTGGACACGGACGCTGACGGCATCTGCGACGGCATGGACGCCGATGACGATGCCGACGGATACGAGGACTACAACGATACCTTCCCACTCGATCCCAACGAGTGGATCGACACTGACTCCGACGGAGTTGGCGACAACGCCGACGAAGACGATGACGGAGACGGTTGGTCTGATAGCATGGAGTACCAGTGCAACTCCGATCCACTCTACGCTTCCAGTGTACCGTCTGACATAGACTCGGACGGAACATGCGACGTCCTCGACGACGATGACGACGCGGATGGCTATCTCGACACGGAAGACGCCTTCCCGCTGGATCCCTCGGAGTGGTTGGATACCGATTCGGATGGCGTTGGCGACAACTCCGACGAGGATGACGATGGCGATGGCTTTGCTGACGCGACCGAGGTCACATGCGGGTCAGATCCACTCATCTCCGCCTCCGTCCCCACTGACACCGACCTGGACGGTTCGTGCGATGCCGTCGACGGCGATGACGACAACGATGGCTTCCCCGACTCACAGGACCAGTTCCCCCTCGACCCCAGTGAATGGGTCGATACCGACGGCGACTCCATCGGTGACAATACCGACGAAGACGATGACGGAGACGGATGGATAGACTCCTCAGACGCGTTCCCCCTAGACAACACTGAGTGGGTGGACAACGACAACGACGGCGTAGGGGACAACTCCGATGAGGACGACGACAACGACGGCTGGTCCGATTCCGATGAGCAGACTTGCGGAAGCGACCAGTACTCCCAGTTCAGTCAACCCGATGATTTTGACTCGGACCAAACATGCGATGTCATGGACGAGGACGACGACAACGACGGCGTTCCCGATGCCGATGACATGTTCCAATTCGATGTAACCGAATGGGTCGATACCGACTTCGACTCAATAGGCGATAACGCAGATGACGACGATGACGGAGACGGGTGGTCGGACACCATCGAGCCAAACTGCGGAACGGACCCCATGGATGCCAACTCAATCCCAGTAGACACCGACGCTGACAACGCCTGCGACCCACTGGACCCAGACGACGACAATGACCTGGTGCCGGATGCAGACGACGCCTTCCCCCTCGACACATCAGAGTCTATGGACACTGACGGTGACGGCGTAGGCAACAACGCGGACAACGACGATGATGGGGATACATGGACAGATTCCAGCGAGGTAATATGCCTCACTGAACCCCTATCTGCCTCATCCGTCCCCGTGGACACCGACTCCAACGGCGCCTGCGACGTCATAGACCCGGACAATGACGGAGACGGGGTCGTAGACGAGTCCGACGCCTTCCCTCTGGATCCCAATGAGTGGGAAGACAGGAACAAGGACGGCCTCGGAGACAACGCCCACCCGCTAACTCTGGGTGACAAGATGAAACTCAACCCCGGCCTCACGGCACTAGGATTGATCGTGGTCCTGGCCGCAGTGGGGGGTGCAGTAGCTATGGTCCTCGCACAGAGGAACAAGGACGAAGTTTGGAAGGACGACTCCTATGACAGGTACGAGGGCCAGGATGCGGCGTTCGATGCCCCTACCATCCCCGATCCGCCCGAGAGGCCACCGGACCTAGCCCCGGCTGTCGAGGAGCCATCGATCCCCGATCCGCCCGAGAGGCCACCGGACCTAGCCCCGGCTGTCGAGGAGCCATCGGAGCCAGAGCTGCCTCCGATGCCAGAGGCCCCTCCCCCGTCCCCCCCTGCAAAGTCTCCCCCCCCTCCACCTCCTGGATTCGAGAACGCCACCCCCGAGCCGCCCCAGATGGTCGCAGCCACGTGGGAGGAGCTTCCGGATGGCGGAGACTACGTGATGACAGAGCCCATGACTTACGTCGGCGAGGAGTGCGGAACGTGGGAGCAGCAGCCCGATGAGAGCTGGCGCAGATTGTAGATTTGGATTACTCCGTACTTCCGGGGAGAAACCAAACACCCGCATATCCAGATAATTTTTTCATTTCCCAATGAAAATACAGAGGTTTAGCCCGTTATCGATAGAAATCAATACATTGCACCCCTATAGGGGTGTAAGAGCATCTTGCGGCATCATTATATCATTTACATCGTCTCATTCACGACAGTGACGCCCATGCGAAGCAAGACTGCCCGTTCTATTGCCCTAGCACTGCTAATGATTGTCTCGGTACAACTGCCGATGTTCGATGCCGAACCAGAGAGACTCGATCTCGAAGATACAGCATTGAAGGAGGAAGCACCTCCGAGCCCATGTCAGGGCCATGACGCTTGTCGTGGCTCGGATGCGGGAAGGGACAAGACGACCGCCATAGATCTGACTTCGGACTTCGACTGGACGGGCGCCAATGAGACCAATGTCTACTATGGAACGAGCGAGGCTACGTCCTACTCCGCATCGGCTGACGCTAACTACGACATGTACCTAGTCGACCCCCCAATGGGCTACGGGGTCTTGTACGAGCTAGAGTGGAACCACTCTTCCCCGGGCAGTTACTCGTACGGTGACACTTACGCTTACAGGATGTCCATCGGACCAGGTGACGGGAACATGGTCGGATGGTCCTACAGCACCAGCGCAACCTACGGCGGCGCTTGGGGCTACTGCTACTACAGCAACACGGGCTACATGGCAATGAGCACCACAGCTGGCGAGCACACGTCAGGTAACCCGCCATACTGCTACTTCGCTTCGACGAGCAGCAGCTACTACCCTCATGCGGTCGATTTCCCGCATGACCTAGCCGGAGACCCGGTGATGGCCAGTATCTACTGCTACCGCTGCTACCAGAACTCGTACGATGACTACAAGCTGACAGTCACCGTTTACCCTGGTGACGCAGGCGGGATCGGAGACGAGACCACCGCAATCGCTGGCCCCGACCAACCATGGAACTCAGGATCCACACAGATCGGCTCCGGATGGTGGTCCAGCACTTCTGACTCATTCACACTGGCTGCAGGCGACTCGATCGCCATCAGCTACACCTGTGACTACTGGTGCGCATCTGAGACATCGATGACTGTCTCGGGGCCAGGAGGGGCATCTTACTCATACCCCGTTGGGACCTTCGGCTCCTACTCGACTGGCACAGTCGGACCTTACTCCGGAGCAGGAACATGGACAGTTACCATGGCCGACTCCTATGGGGATGGAGGCATGCAACTCACACTAAACTCCGTACTGGGCACGGCTACTGGCATGCTCACGGGTTCCTTACTTGATATGGAAGCCATTAGCGGGGGAATTGTCGGCTCGACCGACACCTCCGACATGTGGGCGATAGTGATACCGGACGGCTTCAGTGCGAATATCACTCTGGACTGGGACCAGAACGCCGATCTGGACCTCTACGTCTGGACGACGTCATCCGGTTCTGGCCTGATAGACTACTCGTGGTACGACCAGCCCGAGTTCATCGACCTAGGCGGGGCGTATGCAAACACGACCGTTTGGGTAGAGGTTGAGTACTACTCGTGGTACAGCGTCTCGTCCTTCTCTGGATACTCTCTGTGGCTGCAGCTAGCGCCTTCCGAGAACCCGCCCTGCTACGAGCAGAATGACGGCGGCGGAGGGGATGACGCTGCGGACGCCAGCTCAGGTGACGACGTGGACCCACTCAACATGTCCTCGCTCGGATCCTCTGGCACGTTCACAGGAATGGCCTGCAAGGACTATGACGACAACGACTGGTACGCCTTTGACCTACAGCCATACGAGGGCATGTGGGCAAGGCTGGACTGGCCCAAGGAAACCGGCGAGGAGACGATGTACTTCTACCAGTACTTCTCCCACCCGATCTACGGCTACCAGTACACAGCCTCCTCCAGTACCAGCACGTACTTCCAGACGCACGCCGTGTCGACAAACGAGTCGTTCTACTTCACTTCGAGCACCTATGCGGCCTACTCCAGGACCGTATGGCTTAACGTGAGGGTCAATGACCTACCTGACGACTACGAGCTGAACTACACTGTCGAGTTCTCGATATACAACCAGTCTGCGTTCACAGAGCCTACCCAGGACGATGCCGGCTCGGGAGGCGATGCCGGAGACAGCACCTCGGGCTATGACGCTACGACCATTGTCTCGATGAACAACACGTACTCCGGATGGGGTCACGACTACCTCGATAGGTACGACTACTACAAGATATACGTGCCTGAGAACTACGGCCTGACGCTTACGCTATCCTTCCCTGTGCAGGATGACTACGAGCTGTACACGTACTACCAGCACCCTGTGTACGGCTACCTCTACTCAATAGCAGGAGGGTCCTCGTACAACTACAACCCCGAGGTAGTGAACATCAACTTCGGATATGGCGGACAGGACATCTTCATACGCGTGTACGCAGATAGGGGAGGCGGAAACTACGACTTGGATGTCGTGATGCTGACCGCTGACAACGCCCCGGGATCCAACCAGGACGACTGCGGAATAGGAATAGACGCCGCAGACTCCCTCTGGACGATGCCGGAGGAGGACACATGGATGAATGGCAGCACAGCGATAGACGCCAATGGTGACGCAAATGACACCGGTGGCTCTTGCACGGGCTGGGTCAGCTACGTCTGGGACAAGATGGACGTCTACAAGATCCTCGTTCCAGCTGGCAAGTACATCATGGTCAACATATCCACGCCAGAGAGCCCATCCACCACAATGCTGGAGGGGCGCCTATACCAGGCAGGAAACTTCTCAGCGGTACAGGGAGGGGGAACAGCGTTCTACGTTGACTACGACTACTACTGCGCAACCAGCGCCTACAACGGCGACGGATGCGAGCTGAGCTCCGGGCTCTACCCAGTGAGTGGAAACTGGGTATGGCTGGAAGTCGACTCGTACACGAGCTCGAACTCCAACGTCACCTACTCCATGGACATAGTGTTCGACGACCTGGCCAACCTGCCAGGCGGCATACAGAACGACGCCGGCTCAGGCCAGGACGCCGGATCCGGCGGTGTGGGCAACGCTGTGGACGTCAACCTCTACAACAACATGACGAACAACACCATGTACTGGGAGGGCTGGAACCACGCCTCGATCGACGATCAGGACTGGTACAGCGTCTACGTGCCAAACAACATGGGCTTCGAGGTAACGCTCTCGCACGGCTACGCATACCCGACAGTGTGGATGATCCTCTACGTCTGGACCGAGTCCGGGCAGCAGATCACCTTCCAGGGCTACAACAACCCGAACGGGTGGAACTCGTCCATGTCGACTCACGACTGGTCGGACAGCCGCACGATCCTGATTGTCAGGAACTACTACTACGACAACACCGGTACCGACTACAACGTGACTGTGAACTTCTACTCGCTAGACACAGACGGCGATGGCTGGAGAGACACGGTGGAGGACCAGTGCCAGACGGATCCGCTGAATGCATCTTCCGTGCCTGCTGACACAGACGCAGACGGAATATGCGACTACCTGGATGACGACGACGACGGTGACGGCATCGCCGACAACGACGACGCGTTCCCAACAGACCCAGACGAGCAGTACGACGACGACGGTGACGGCGTGGGCAACAACAACGACACCGACCTCGATGGCGACAACTGGACCAACGACGACGAGATCCTCTGTCTAACCGACATGTACGACCCATTCTCCGTCCCACTGGACACGGATGGCGACACTGTCTGCGACGTGATCGACACGGACGACGACAACGACGGAGTCATGGACGATGACGACATGTTCCCGCTGAACGCCTCCGAGTGGGGCGACAACGACTTCGACGGAATCGGCGACAACGCGGATACGGATGACGACAACGACGGCTTCGACGACGCTACCGAGATAGAGTGCCTGTCGGACCCATTCAACGTCGGTGACATCCCGATGGACCAGGACCTAGACGGCACCTGTGACGCGATAGACTCAGACGTCGATGGCGATGGCTACGACAACGACATGGATGCCTTCCCTCTTGATCCCAACGAGTGGATCGACACAGACGGCGATGGCGTGGGAGACAACGCTGACACGGACGACGACAACGATCTCGTCCTGGATGTCAACGACGCATTCCCGCTTGACGCCTAC
>MDSW01204333.1_pt1 | contig 18380 bp, 9 predicted proteins | sample 811171 | NCBI WGS metagenome assembly MDSW01 (sample SAMN05326641, study PRJNA326480) | marine metagenome | isolation source: seawater | place: Atlantic Ocean: North West | collected 2012 | reverse complement strand
CCTGACCATCGGCACCGGCATGGAGGAGCACAACAACTACGCTGTTGATTTCATCAACGCCACGCGCGAGATCAAGCGCCTCTGCCCCGGGTCCAAGATTTCCGGCGGCGTCTCCAACCTCGCCTTCTCCTTCCGCGGCAACGAGCCCGTGCGCCGCGCGTTCCACTCGGCGTTCCTGTACCACGCCTGCAAGGCGGGCATGGACATGGGCATCGTGAACGCGGCGCAGGTGGAGGAGGATGAGTACGAGAAGATCGACAAGGAGCTCCTCAAGTACGTCGAGGACGTCATGTTCAACCGTCATCCGGACGCCACCGAGGCGATGCTCAACTTCGCGGCGACGCTCGACCCCAAGTCGAAGCCCTGCGCGCTCAAGCGCAAGGACGGCTCCGGTCCTGCCCCGCCTCCGTTCGTGGCTTCGCCCAAGGAGAACTACTCCTCCGTGAACAAGATCGCGCCGAAGCCCGCGTCTGAGCTTCCCCCGGTGCCCAAGTACGCGAAGTGGGTCGACCCCGTGAAGCCCACCAAGGCGTTCGACCAGATCAACAAGATCATGAAGGAGCGCATCATGGTCATCGACGGCGCCATGGGCACGGCTGTGCAGAAGTACAGGCTCACCGAGGAGGACTTCCGCGGCGAGCGCTTCAAGGATCACACCCACGACCTCAAGGGCAACAACGACATCCTGGTGATCACGCGCCCCGACGTCATCGAGGAGATCCACACGAAGTACCTCGAGGCTGGCGCGGACATCATCGAGACGAACACGTTCAACTCGACGATGATCTCGCAGCTGGACTACGAGCTCGACAAGAAGGACGTGGTGTACGACCTGAACAAGACTGCGGCGCAGCTCGCGAAGAAGTGCTGCGTGGCGATGACGAAGAAGGACCCCAGCCGCCCCCGCTTCGCCGCGGGCGCCGTCGGCCCCACGAACAAGACGCTGTCGGTGTCCCCGTCCGTGGAGAACCCGGCGTTCCGCGGGTGCACGTACGACGAGATCGTGCAGGCGTACTACGAGCAGGTGGAGGCGCTCATCGACGGCGGCGTCGACATGCTCCTCGTGGAGACCATCTTCGACACCCTCAACGCCAAGGCGGCGATGTTCGCCATCGACCTCTTCTTCGAGAAGTGGGGGCAGAAGATCCCCGTCTTCGTCTCCGGCACGATCGTGGACAACTCCGGGCGCACGCTGTCCGGCCAGACGAACGAGGCGTTCTGGAACTCCATGTCGCACTCCAAGCCCCTCGCCATCGGCCTCAACTGCGCGCTCGGCGCCAAGGACATGGTCCCCTACATCGAGAACCTCTCGCGCGTCGCCGACTGCTGGGTGTTCTGCTACCCCAACGCGGGCCTCCCCAACGCCATGGGCGGGTACGATCAGAAGGGTGCCGAGATGGCGGCGGATTGCCGCGTGTTCCCCGAGAAGGGTCTCATCAACGCCATCGGCGGGTGCTGCGGCACCACGGACGAGCACATCGGCTGCCTCGCGAAGATGGTGTCTGAGTTCAAGCCCCGCGAGAAGCACGACGTCCCGGACATCATGCGTCTTTCCGGTCTGCTCCCGTTCAACTACGAGCCCGACGAGAAGGACTACCGCAAGACGTTCATCAACCTCGGCGAGCGCTGCAACGTGGCCGGATCCAGCATCTTCAAGAAGGCCATCGTCGACGGGAACTACGAGAAGGCCCTCGCCATCGCACACAAGCAGGTGGAGAACGGCGCCCACGTCATCGACGTCAACATGGACGACGGCCTCATCGACGGCGAGTCGGCGATGACCCGCTTCGTGAACCTGATGGTTTCCGAGCCGGACGTGTCCAAGGTGCCCTTCATGATCGACTCGTCCAAGTTCCACGTCGTGGAGGCTGGCCTCAAGTGCAGCCAGGGCAAGTGCATCATGAACTCCATCTCGCTCAAGGGCGGCGAGAAGGAGTTCCTCGAGCATGCCAAGACGGTGAAGCGCCATGGCGCCGCCGTCGTCGTGATGGCGTTCGACGAGGAGGGCCAGGCTGCCACCGAGGCGGAGAAGGTGCGCATCTGCATGCGCGCGTACAAGCTCCTGGTCGAGCAGGTCGGCTTCAACCCCCAGGACATCATCTTCGACCCGAACATCCTCACCATCGGCACCGGCATGGAGGAGCACAACAACTACGCGGTGGACTTCATCAACGCCACCCGTGAGATCAAGCGCCTCTGCCCCGGCGCGAAGATCTCCGGCGGGGTGTCGAACCTGGCTTTCTCCTTCCGCGGCAACGAGCCCGTGCGCCGCGCGTTCCACTCAGCGTTCCTGTACCACGCTTGCAAGGCGGGCATGGACATGGGCATCGTGAACGCGGCGCAGGTGGAGGAGGACGAGTACGAGAAGATCGACAAGGAGCTCCTCGAGTACGTCGAGGATGTTCTCCTCAACCGCTGCTCCAACGCCACGGAGCGCATGCTTCAGTTTGCGGCGACGCTCGACCCCAAGTCCAAGCCCACGGCGCTTCGCAAGAAGGGCGCCGAGGCGGCGGCTGGGGGCGCGGCCAAGGCTGACGGCAAGGCGTGGCGCAAGGAATCCGTCGGTAAGCGCCTCGAGTACGCCCTCGTGAAGGGCATCGACGAGTTCTGCATCGCCGACACGGAGGAGTGCCGCACCAATGGCGACTATCCCACGCCCCTCCAGATCATCGAGGGCCCTCTCATGGACGGCATGAACGTCGTTGGCGACCTCTTTGGCGCCGGCAAGATGTTCCTCCCCCAGGTCATCAAGTCGGCCCGCGTCATGAAGAAGTCCGTCGGCCACCTCATCCCTTTCATGGAGGCGGAGCGCCTCGCGAACGGTGGCACCGGCGAGGCGGCCAACGCGGGCGTTTTCCTCATCGCGACGGTGAAGGGCGACGTGCACGACATCGGCAAGAACATCGTCGCCGTCGTGCTCGGGTGCAACAACTTCAAGGTGATTGACATCGGCGTGATGTGCCCTAAGGACCAGATCATCAACGCCATCAAGGACAACAACGCTGACATCGTCGGTCTGTCCGGCCTCATCACCCCGTCCCTGGACGAGATGGTCGACATGGCCAAGGCGATGGAGGCGGAGGGCATGAAGATTCCCCTCCTCATCGGCGGCGCGACGACGTCGAAGATGCACACCGCGGTGAAGCTCGCGCCCAACTACTCCGGCGGCGTCATCCACGTCCTCGACGCCTCGCGCGCCGTGCCCGTGGCGCAGACGCTGATGGACAAGGACAAGCGCGGCGAGTACATGGAGGACATTAACGATACGTACGCGGAGATGCGCGAGGAGTTCTACGCCGGTCTCGAGGATCGCAAGTACCTCACGATTGAGCAGGCGCGCGAGACGGCGCTCAAGTCGGCGACGGACTTCACGTCCCCCGAGCACGCGCCCACGACGCCCAAGTTCACCGGTGTCAAGGCGCTCGTGGACGTGCCCATCGCGGACGTCATCGACTACATCGACTGGAACCCCTTCTTCCAGGTGTGGCAGCTTCGCGGCCGCTACCCCAACCGCGGCTTCCCCAAGATTTTCAACGACGAGACGGTGGGCAAGGAGGCGAAGAAGCTGTACGAGGAGGCCCAGGCGATGCTGAAGATGATCATGGAGAAGAAGCGCCTGAAGCTCAACGGCATCATCGGTTTCTACCCCGCCAACAGCGTCGGGGACGACATCGAGGTGTACCCCGACGAGTCTCGCGGGACGAAGTCGCACACCTTCCACACCCTGCGCCAGCAGGCGGAGAAGGACACGGAGGAGCCCTACATGGCGCTCTCCGACTTCATCGCCCCCAAGGAGTCGGGCGTCAAGGACTACCTCGGCATGTTCGTCGCCACCGCCGGCATCGGCCTCGACGAGCTCACCGCGGAGTACAAGGCGGCGAACGATGACTACTCGTACATCATGGCGGAGGCGCTCGCCGACCGCCTCGCCGAGGCGTTCGCCGAGCTCATGCACGAGCAGGTGAGGAAGGACCACTGGGGGTACGCCAAGGACGAGAAGTTCAACTGCGAGGATCTGCTCAAGGTCAAGTACCAGGGCATCCGCCCCGCGCCGGGGTACCCGTCCCAGCCCGATCACACCGAGAAGGCGACGATGTGGGACCTCATGGACGTGAAGAAGGAGATCGGCGTCGAGCTCACCGAGTCCTTCGCCATGCTCCCCTCAGCTTCCGTCTCCGGGTTGTACTTCGCGGGCAAGTGCTCCGAGTACTTCAACGTCGGCAAGATCACCGTCGACCAGGTGAAGGAGTACGCGGACCGCAAGGGCCAGGACTTCAAGACCGCGGAGAAGTGGCTCTCCCCGATCCTCAGCTACGAGCCGTGAGAGCGGACCCGAACCGAGGAGGACGGCGCGTGTTCATGAGGCATCAGGAGCGGTTTGACTATTTTTTATACCCCGGCGCGACGCGAGGCCCCCCGCCGTCGCGGGGAGCCGGCGGCGGCGCCGACGGCGAGCGCGAAAAGCACGCGCGCATTTTTTCGGAAAAGCAGTTACGCACGATCGACACGCTCACTTTTTTTTAATACCGTACGAAGTCGTGTCACATCTCGTCGACCGATCGCCGCGTCACGTCTCGTGCGCCCTCGCCCTCGCCTCGCGCCGCTCGCGGTGCACCGGATCCTCATCGCGACGCCGCGTTTCGAAATGCTCTTCTTCCCTGCGCGGTGTCGAAGAAATCCGAGAGCCTCACCCCCGCGGCGATGTGGAGCTCCCCCTCCGCGTTGGTCGTTTTCCTCACGTCGTGCGTCTCCTCGGTTCCGTCGCGGTAGACGTGCTTGTAGAAGCAGCTGGACCCGAACGGGCAGTGTCCGTCCCCGAAGTCGAAGTTGCGGCACGGTATGCGGTTCATCCGCTCCCGGTACTCCCCCACGATTTTTTGCTTATCCTCCTCGCTCGTCGGCCAGAACGCGCTCGGGGTGATGAAGTGGCTCGTCTCGCGACACACGGGGCACTTGCGCGCCTGATCCAGCGCCCCGGACGTGGTTTCTCCCGCGCCCCTCGCCGTCCCGCCGTCGCGCCAGTCGCGGATGCACCCCAGGCAGAACGAGTGTTGGCACCCGCTGAGCAGCCCGAACCGGCGTTCGCTCAGCCTCACCTTCGACCCGACGAGCTCCAAGCATATCCCACACTCCACCGACGCCGACGCGGCGACGCGCGCCTCGTGCTCGCGCGCGCGCGCCGCCTCCTCGGCGGAAACCTCGGGGAGGGCGAACGGGTCCGAGGAGGCGGCGGCGGCGGCGGCGGCGCTCGGAGCGGGTTCGGCGCTTCCCTGCGGGTTTCGGGGCGGAGGGAGGGCGCATCAGAGAAAGGATCGAGTCGCCGGGAACGCGGATCCCGGCGGGGGCGCGCCGCGCGTCTCGTTCGAGAGCGTACGATTACAACAGCGTTTTTGCGGGCGGAGCTAAGGGACGGAGACGCGCGCCGTCCCAGAGCTACGATCTCGCCCGGGGGGGGGACGGATTCAAAAAGGAATCGAGTCGGCGGGAGACGGCGTCGGGGGAAAACGGTTTTCTCGCGGGTCGCCCGGGCCGCGAGGGGATCATCTTGCCTGCCCCGCGGCTTGCAAGTACTCGTTGGTCTCCCCACCGAACGAGACCCACTGGCCTTGGTCGTCGTAGTACCCCCAGTCGTCGCCGCCGCCGCCTTCGCCCTGCGCGTCCGCGTACGACGGCCCCGTGTCCGCCCCCAGCCCGTCCAAGAAATCATCCTCCGACGGGAGCTGCGCCTTGAGAAACTCAACCTCCTCGTCGTTGCCCTCGGCGAACGAGACCCAGTTGCCGTGCTCGTCGACGTAGCCCCAGTCCTCCTCCTCACCGCCCGCCTCCTCGGAGGCGTGCGCGGGTCCGTGGCCGCCCTGCCACGCGGGCGCGCCCGCGGGGAGCGGAGGCTGGAATCCGCCGCCGCCGCCGCCGCCGCCCAGTTGCATGCGACCCATCTGCGCCCCGAGCCCGGCCGCGGCGCCCTCGCCAGGCACGAAGGCCTGGGCGCCCACGGACATACCCGACGACGAGGCGCCGCGCGGCGCCGGCGGGGCGGCGAGGTTCGTTCTCGGGCCGGGTCCGGAGGGCGCGGCGCCGGTCTTTTCCTGCGACGATGGGGAGATGGGGGCGCGGGTGGGGTGGGGGTTGGCGCGAGGCGGTCAGATCTGGGCCGCGGGGCCGCGTCGCCGCGTGCCCACATCTCGCCACGACACCGTTGTCGCCCGGGCCGGGGGGGGCGGGTGCGGATCGATCCGGCGTGCGCATCGACCCGGCACGCGCGCGCCCCTCGGAGTCTGCGCTCGTGTTGACGCGCTCGCGTGACCCACCTTGGGCCTGACGTGATCGTAGCGGCACTTGTCCCCGTACGCGCAGTTCCCCGCGAGGTAGTACGTGCACACGGTCGACTTGGGCGCGTCCATCTGATGGCTGAACCGACACGACGCGCCGTTGCGGCACGCGCCGTGGAGGAAGTACTTGCATATCTCTCGCGACGACATGCTCGCGGGTGGTTGTCTTCTCGCGCCTCGTCGGGGGGTCGCGCCTCGACGCCCCGCGTTATGCCGCCCCCCTCGAAGCGCGTCCCCCGCGGCTCTTCCGGACCGCGCGTCTTTCGACGGATCAAGCGCGAACGGACACATCGCGAGATCTTCGCGATCTCGGAACGCCCCGAAAAGTCAAGACTGGGCTCGACTCGGTGGCTCGCGTCTCCCGGGGCTCCCCGCCGACAGTTCGCGACGCGCGCGACGATGGCCGACGATGGGCCGTCGTCGACGCCTCGCGAGCTCGACGCCGCGTCCACGCGGTGGACGTCGGGCGGGGTGATACGCCCCGCGGACGGGGGCACGCACTACGAGTCCTCGCGCGGCGCCGGCGCGACATCGACGGAGCAGGCGGGCGCCCCCTCCTCCGCGTGGGGCGCCGGGGCGATTCCTCGAGCCGCGAGGAGGCATCGCGCGTCCGCGCGGAGCATCGACGCCTCGAACGTCGGCTTTCGCATGCTCCAGAAGGCCGGTTGGAAGGAGGGCGAGGGCCTCGGCAAGCACGGCACGGGCGCCACGGAACCGCTGGTGGTCTTCAAGAAGCGCACGAGGCGAGGCGTGGGGGGCGAGAGCGGCGCGTCGCGCGTCGTCGTGGGGGAGGGCGAGCCGGACGAACAACCGCCGGGCGCGGGCGGTGGGAAACCCTCCGCCGCCGCCGCGGGCGCCGCGGGCGCGGCCGCGGGCGCGGCCGCGGAGGACCCCGCGGAGGACCCGGCGAGCAAGACGGCGAGGGAGGCGCGGGAGGCGCGCGACGAGGCCATCGCGAGAACCATCTTCCGCGCGTTCAAGGACGAGGGGCCGTCGGACTCCCGGGACGTCAACCCGCTCGTTCGCAGGCGGAGAGAGCGCGAGGACGCCGCCGAACGGGGCGATGGCGACGGAGTGAAGCGGAGACGCCCGCGAGGAGTCGTCGCGCAGGCGGGCATGTCCGCCAACAACCCGCTTCGAGGCATGTTCTGACGACGGCGCCGCCCGCGGCGCCCGCGAGAGGGTCGCTTCTCCTCGCCGCCGTAGACAGCCTCTAGCTCTAGAGTAATAGCCATCTAGTTCTAGATACGGTACCTCGCCCGATCCCCTCGCGACCCCGCGTCTCTGCGACCCGTTCGCTCGTCACCACGCGCGCCCGAACTCTTCTTCGCCGAGATCCGCCGACCCCGTCGGCGGCGTCGCTCCGCCCGGCGCCTCCTCGAAGGTCATCATCTCCGGGAGCATTCCCGTGACCATGAGCGTCTCGACCGTCTCCCCGCCGAGCAGCGCGACGCACACCTTCTCCTTCCCCGCGGCGAGGAGCTCCTCCAGCACCCCGTTCCGCATGACGCCTCGGATGACGCCGCTGCGGAACATGGCCTTGGTGAGCTCGGGCTTCTCGAGGAGCGCCTGCAACAGCTCGACGTCGAGCATGCGATCGATGAGCCGCCGCTCGACGAGTTCCTTGAGGACGTCCCCGCGCTCGAGCATCGCCGTCGCCACCCCGGACTCCACGAGCTTCACCATCAGCGCGCCGCCGTCCGCGAGGAAGCGCCGCGGCAGACCCGCGGCGAGGAGCGCGGCGATGACCCCGACGTCCAGCGCGGCCTCCCCCGTGCCCCCCGCGCGGAACAGCTCCTCGAGCCGCGCCGCCGCCTCCGCCGACGACGCCGCCGCCGAAAGCTCCGCGAGCGCCGCGGGCGCGAGCGTCTCGAACGCCGCCTGAGACGCGTTCGCGAGCGCCAACATCTCCGGCGTCGTCGCGCGGTCCACCTGCGCCATGATCGGCGCGGGGACGAAGCGGCGAAACGCCTCGAACGGGTCCCGGTTCGCCGCCGGTCGCCGACGACGAAGAGACCCGCCGCCGCCGCCGCCCTCCGACGCGAATCCGCCGACGCCGCCGCCCCGCCGCTCGTCCGTCCACGCGCCGACGACCCCGCCGCCCGCTCCCGCGTCGGATTCGGATGCCTCCTCCCCGGCGACCTCTTCCACTCGGACGACGCACCCCGCGATTCTCGCCACGGGCATGCGCGAGTCCACCCCGGCGAGCTCGAGCGCGGCGAGCCTCAGCGTCGCGCGCTCGGGAGCGTCGTACCGCGAGGCGCGCGGCGGCGGCGTCGCTCGTTTCGTCGTCGTCTTCGCGGGGGCCTTCGCGTTCGCGCCGCCGCCGCCGGGTGGTTTCTGTCTCCCCGCCGAGGTGGTCCACGGCGCGTGCGGGTCGATGTTCATCCTGAGGTCGCTCAGGGCGAGGGTTTGGATGATGATGGGTCCCGGGGCGTGGACGAAGAGGTCGAAGGCGCGTCTCAGGGATCGGAATCTCGCGCGTCGGCACCGCACGCCTCTGACGCGCACGGACCGGATCCTGAGCGGGGCGACGCGCTCCGGGCTCGTCTTCCACGCGTCGAGGACGTCCAGCATCGGCTGGAGCTTCGCGCGGCACAGGAGCTTGTCGATGACGAGGTCCTCGCCGATCGTGAGGCGGTTGATCACGACGCCGTCGGGGTAGAACCGAAGGCTTCCGGCGATCCCCACGTCCAAACCGCCCGTCACCTTCCGGAGGGTGTCGACGACGAGCCCGCGCGCGGCGTTCCCGGGGGTGTCCTTCACCGCGCGGTCGAAGGAGAGACGCGCGGCGCCCCCGGCCTCCACCGTCGCGCGAGCGAGGTCCAACGCCGCCGCCACGGGCGAATCCGCGGGGGGGGGCGGCGCCGTCTCCACGCGCGAACGCCCACCGGTCGCCGCGAGCGAGACGTCGTCGCCGCGCTGACGTGGCCGATGCGCGGGACGAGAGCCGCGAGGCGGGACGGACGCGGGGGGCGAGCGACGCGACCGCGGCGCCGAAAACCGCGCGCTCGCGCGCGGCGCGGAGAAGCACGCGCCCGGGGCGGACATGGTGCGAGAGACCGCGACCCGCGAGGGTCCGCGCGCGGCGCGGAGTCCACGTGACGAGGCCGGACCGTTGCCTCACCACCGCAAGTCGGGGAGAACCGCCAACTGCATTTTCGATCGATGATGTCGCGAAATCACCACCCGTCGAAACCGGGTTCATCGATCAGGCATCGATCATGCCGCGATCGAAAAGGCAGCGCGCGAAGCGTCACGTCCTCCGAGAAAAAGCGTTTCGTCCGCGCTGGTGAGAGAGGATCGATCCGCAAGCGTCAGATCTGCCTGGCGCGTCGGTGGTGCCACGACCTACGCATGCCTCTCGCTATCTGACCCTGTATCGGCCCTCGGCACGCGCGATAGATATGGACCGCTCCATCCGCGCCAAGTTCCGCGGCGACCGCCACGTCCTCGGGCCCTTCCTCGGCAACCTCCCCCCCGAGATCCTCGACCCCGTGGTGCGAAAGCTCGGGTGGTTCCAGACGACGTTCGCGATGGCGGGGAGGTCGTGCCGCGAGGCGGTCGAGCGCGTGCCGAGCACGCGAGCGGAGCTCACGGATCGGGAGCGCGAGCGATTGACGTCGCCGGCGACGATGCCGCTCTCGGTCGCAGTGGTGGACCGGGACGTCGAGGCGCTGGAGTGGCTGATACAGCTGTTCGACGGGAAGGGCCTGGAGTGGCGCTGCAACAACGGCGTGAAACTCTCTCTCTTGGCCGCCGAGCGAGGCAATATCAAGAGCCTGACGTGCTTACGCGCCAACGGGTGCCCGTGGAACGCAGAGACGTGCAGCGCCGCGGCGAAGGAAGGGCACCTGGAGGTGCTGCAGTGGGCGCGTCAGAACGGGTGCCCGTGGGACAAGTGGACGTGCACGTGGGCGGCGAGAAATGGCAACCTGGAGGTGTTGCAGTGGGCGCGTCAGAACGGGTGCCCGTGGAATGCGTGGACGTGCTGGGGGGCGGCGTGGGAAGGCCACCTCGAGGTGTTGCAGTGGGCGCATCAGAACGGGTGCCCGTGGGACGAGGACACGTGCTGGGCCGCAGCCAAGGAAGGGAACTTGGAAGTCCTGCAGTGGGCGCATCAGAACGGGTGCCCTTGGAACGAGGGGACGTGTTCGGGCGCGGCGGAGGGAGGCCACCTCGAGGTTCTGCAGTGGGCGCGTCAGAACGGGTGCCCGTGGAACAAGGAGACGTGCTCGAGCGCGGCGGAGGGGGGGCACCTGGAGGTGTTTCAGTGGGCGCGTCAGAACGGGTGCCCGTGGGACGAGAAGACGTGCTTTCACGCGGCGTGGGGAGGCCACCTGGAGGTGTTGCAGTGGGCGCATCAGAACGGGTGCCCTTGGGACGAGAAGACGTGCAGGGCCGCGGCGTGTACAGGCCACCTGGAAGTCCTCCAGTGGGCGCATCAGAACGGGTGCCCGTGGGACGCGTGCACGTGGGCCTACGCTGTCTCCCGTTGCCGCCCGTACTTGATCGAGCACGGGTGCCCGGGAGCTCGGTGTCGCGCGGCGCCTCGCCGACGAATCGCACGCGCGCGCCCCTGATGACGGTTCGAGCGAGCACGAACACACGCGCCCGACGCGTTGGTAACGACGCGTCATCCTCGTCTGAAAATCACCGTCCGCGTTTCGTCGTGACTTTGCGTCGCGCGTCGCGTCGTCGCCATTTCTCTCCCCCTCGCGCGCGTTCATCCTCGTCCTCGAGCCCCCCCGGTTCGTCTACGACGATCCCCCGCTTCCCCAGATCATGGCGCTGAAGAAGTCCCCCCCGCCCCCGCCCCCGGCCCCGGCCCCGCCCCCGGCCCCTGCGTCCCGGTCCCCGCCCCCTCTCGCCGCCTTCGCCTTCTTCCCCTTCGCCTTCTTCCCCGCCTTCGCGCGCTTCCCTCCCTTCCCCGCCCCGGGGGACGGATCGTTCTCGTCGCGCCGCCCGCGCTTCCCGGAGACGCGCCGCTTCGAAGCCGCCCTTCCGCCGCCGCCGCCATCGCCTTCGCTCCTCGTCTCCAGGATCGCCTTCGGGAGGAATGTCACCCCCCCGGCGACCGTCTCGAACCCCTCGTCGTCCTTTTTGTTCCGCTTGCCTCCCTTGACCCGCGTGGGCACCACGGCGTCGAGCTCGATGCCCCTCCTCTCCAGCGCCTCCCTCCTCGCCTTTTCGCACATCTCATCCGCCTCCGCCTCGGACGCGAAGTTGAACTCGAAGGGTTTCCCATTGCCGTCCTTCGCGCCGGAGCCGCGTGGGTAATACTTCGTCGCCTCCAGATCGTACCGCCGGGCGGCTTCCTCGGCGGTGAAGTGCTCGCTGCAGTACACCGTCCTTCCCCCCGATCTCGGGATGCAAAAGACCGTCTGGTACATCGTCCCGTACGTCTGGTGTGACTTGGTCTTGACCCCCTTGTACCCGCCGCCCTCCGGCGGCCCCGCCGCCTTCTGCTCCGCCCCGCACCGATAGCACACGTTCCGCCGCATACGGAGCGTCTGCGCGCACGAGCGGCACCGCTTGAATTTCTTCTCCCCCTCCGCCTCCGCCGCCTTCAAGTCGGCGTCGCACACCTCGTCGGCGGTGGGTGGCTCGTGCGGTTTCTCATCCGGGAAGTTGAACCAGGGGTACGAGTCGCCGTGCAGGACGGCGGCGGCGGCGTCGTGCATGCGCGCGGCGGTCTCGGCGGTGGGCAGGGTCGCGATGCACTTGTTTCCCTCGGGCTTGACGCTGATGACGACGGCGAAGGCGCCGGCGCTCTTCCGATTCACCCCGTGGAATCCGGACGCGGGGAGCTCCTTCTTCTCCGGCTTCTTAGCGGACTGCGGCTTCGCGTCGTCGCGGTTCGCCTCGACATGGTCGCGGAGCCACGCGATCTTCACCCTGAGCGGTTCCGTCACCGCCGCCGTCGCGGGAGCCGCCGCCGGCGCGCGAGCGCTCGGCGCGGGGGCCGGGGCGCCGTCGGACGCCGAGATCTCGCGCGCGACGTCCGGCGCGTTCGGCGACGAACCAGGACCCGAGGCGGGCGGCGCGTCGGCGGAGGACATCGCGCGAGGCGCCGAGCGGGGCGGTCGGAACGCGGGGGGACCCGCGCGCGAACGTGCGTCTCGAGGAGTCCGAGGCGCGCGCGCGTGGCACTCGCGCGAATCCCACGCCGCGAAGGAACAACACCTCGCAACGACTTGACGTCTCGGGTTTCAGAATGCCGCCAGCTGGATTTCGCGCGGGCGTTTCGCGATTTTCACATCCGTCTACGAGTATCAGTCTGCTGCTCGGTCGCTCGCTCACGCTCTTGGCCTCGCTGCGGCTCCTACTGCGACGCACGTGAGCGCGGCGAGGCCCACGACGATGGCCCCCAGCGCCCCCGCGTCCCTCCCGAGGGTCCTGGGGTGAACCCCGAACGTGTCGAGGTACGTCCTCCCCGTGACCTCGATCTCGACGGCGACCCCCTCGAGGTCCGTGTCGAACAAGTACTTCTCCCCCTCCATCTCCGACGCGAGCATCGCGCCCCACGCGTACTGGTACGGCGAGAGCCATCTCAGCCACCGCATCGCCGCCGGCACGCTCTCGATGCTCACAAGAAACCCCCCGAACATCGCGGAGAGGAGCAGCAAAAACGTGGACACGAGCGTCGCCACCGCGCGCGAGGGAGACGCCGTCGCGACGAGCGCGCACGCCGCCGCGCACGCCGAGGCGAAGAGCGTCAGGACTCCGAGGAACGTGAAGAACTTCCCCGAGCCCTCGCGGAGGCCCATCATGTGGTACAGGATGGCGGTGTAGCACGCCGCGGGCGGCACGCGGAGCGCCGCGATGTCCACCGCGAGGTACGCGGCGACGTACGCCCCGGCGCCGTGGACGCCCGAGCGGACGTCCCGCGTGCGCGTCGCCGCGTCGGCGGAGTACCCGTCCGCGGCGGAGACGCCGGCGAGGCCGAAGAAGACGAGGGTGAAGAAGAATCCCCCGGCGCGGTTCTGGAACCCGGCGAGGTCGTGCGGCGAGCGGAGGTACAGCGCCCCCAGGATGAGCGCCGTGAGCGACGCGACTGAGACGTGCGCGAGGAACAGCGAGGGGTCCCGCGCCGTCGTCTTGGCGTGGCGCGAGAGCAACACCAGAAGGTCCGTCCAGAAGGATTTTTCCCTCGCCTTCTTCTCGAAACCCGACGCCGTCGCGACGGCCCCTTCGACGATCCCGCCGCCGCCCGCGCCGTCCCCTTTCCCGACGTCTTCGTCGTCCGCCGCCGCGCCGAGGCTGGACTGTGATGATGAACCGTCCCTCCCCTCGAGAGAGGATGAAGCGATCGTCTCCTCCCGCGCGGCGGCGGCAAGGAGCTTCGCCCTCGCGTCGGGCCTCGTCGCCGCCTCCACCATCCACTCGCTGATGTCGAGCCTGAACCCGCCGCCGAGGGCGCCCGACCCCGCGGGCTCTTCGCTCGGGACGCCGACCCCCATCGCCTCGAACGCGGCCTCGGCGTCCCCCGGAGCGCCGCGCCAGAGCACCCCCGCGCCCCGCGGGCCGAGGAGTACGACGCGGTCCATCGCGCGGAACACGCGCGGGGAGGGCTGGTGCACGGAGAAGACCACGATCTTCCCCCGCCGCGCGAGCCGGCGCAGCGTCGCCGTCATCGACGACGCCGCCGCCGCGTCCAACCCGGACGTCGGCTCGTCCAAAACGATCGCCGTGGGGTCCGCGACGAGCTCCGCCGCGCACGCCACGCGCCGACGCTCGCCCCCGCTCACGCCCGAGGCCCGAGGCGCGCCCCAAGAGGAGGACGACTCGGATTGACCCGGCGCGAAATCGTCGTCCGACGCGCCGCCGACGCAGTTCGTTTTCGGCACCCCGAACCGTCGCCCCGGCGCGGACGCGTCGTCGCCCTCCCCGCCGCCGCCGTCGCCGCCCGGCGACGCCCCCCCGCGATCCCCCCGACCCCGCGCCCCGCCTTTGGTCGCCGACGCTCGAGACGCGGGGCAGCGGCGGACCCCCGAGAACGGCGGGCAGACCGAGCATCCCCCCGCGAACGGAGACGAGAGCGAAACCGCGAGAAACGGCGACGAGACGAACGAAAACGCCGCGAGGCTCGACCCCCGTGCGTCGGCGTCCCCGGGCCGACCGACGAGGCTGTCCGCGACGGTCGTCAGGCTCAGGTCCTCCAGCACCCCCGCGACGCGCTCGCGCTTCTCCTCCGCGGACGCGTACCACGGGAGTTTGAGCGCCGCCGCGTGCGCGACGGTCTCGCGGACGGTGAGGAACGGGGAGAGGTGGTCGTCCGACTGCGGCACGAACGCCACCGTCTCGCGGAGGATCTCGGGCGCGACGCGGGCGCCGTCCAGCGTCGCGCGCCCGGACGCCACCCGCACGCCCGTCGACGCGTCCGCGCGCCCGGAAATCGCGCGGAGCAGGGTGCTCTTCCCAGCGCCGGAGGGGCCGAGCACGGCGACCGTCTCGCCGCGCGAGAACGACCCGGAGACGTCGCGAAGGAGCGTCCGCGGCGCGAGCCGAAAACGAACGGTTTGTTTTTTCGCGGCGAAAAACGAAAACGTCGCGGCGCGCCGCGAGACGCGTTCGCGCCGACGCCCGGGTCTCGGCGGCGGCGGCGGCGGGGGCGGCGGGGCCTCGGCGGCGCGAGCGACGACGGCCGTGAGGGATCCGTCGGAAGATCCCCTCGCGGGCGAACCTGATGCTCCCGGGCGTTCTTCGTCCCGGCGCGTCGAATCGGTGATCGCGACGCGGACGCACCGAGCGGTGGTCTCGCACGTGATTCCCTCAAACGCGAGCGTCGCCACCGAGGAGGCCGCCGGTGAGGCGTCGCGCTTCGCCGCCAGTCGCCGCCGCCGACGGTCCCGGAGATGGTACGCCGTCGGCGCCGCGGCGGCGAACGAAACCGCCGCCGCGGCGCCGACCCAACGCGCCGCGTTCGTCGAAACGGAACCGCGCCGGTCGCGATCGTCCGAGGAGGCGCTCGCGGGTCCGTCCGAGGAGGCGGCGCGCGCCCGTTCGAGTCCGCCCGGGACTTCTCCTTGGGGCGTTCGCGACACAGCTGTGCGCGTTTCCTCCGGCGCGGGTGGCGGCGCCTCGGCGGACGCGCGTTCGTGTTTCGCTTCGATCTCGGCGATGCACGCTGGTTCTTCGGTGCACCGCGCGGCGACGGCCATCATTCCGCTGACGGTGAGCCCCGCGCGCTGGAGCGGGACGACGTTGGCGAGCGCGCACGCCTGGAAGGGCACGGCGTCCGGGCCCGTGACGCGGTACCCCGCCTCCACGAGGCGTTCGCTGAAGTCGCACAGGCACCGGTCGCACAGGGCGTCGCCGAGGTCCGGATCGCAGCTCGCCCCGAGGCTCGCGTCGAGGCGCACGGCGTCGATGTCCACGGGGCACTCCAGGGATACCCCGGGCGCGCCCATCTGCGCGCGCGCGGCGGAGGAGCAGTGCAGGAGGAGGAGCACCAGCGAGGCGCCGAGACTTTTCCCGAGGCGCGCGAGACGCGGGGGGCGGGAAGGGTGGCGAACGAACCCGCCACGCGGCTTCGCGCGAGGCGCGCGCGGGGACGCTCGCCGAGCGAGGGGGGGCATGGCGGCGGGCGCGCGGGCGCGACGACGCGCGCGGGGACGCGGGTCGGAGGCGTGCGCGCGCGCGCGAGGAAGCGCGGAGACGCGAGCGTCCGTCGGCCCCTCCCAGCCCCTCGCTCGGCCCCCCTCGGGCACCCCCGACTCCTCGGGGCTCCCGAAACGAACCTTGTGACGACGACGAAACGTTCGCGATGATGCGTGAACTGCGCGCGGTCAGCCGCGCGAGTAGAAGTGCTCCGCGCGCCGCGGTTCGGCGCTTCGGCGGTCAGTTTCGGGAGGCGCTTGCGGTCGCGCGCTCGGGGCGCGCTCGGGCGCGCCCGCCCCTCGCCGCGATGCCCGCGCCCGCGCTCCCCTTCTGGATGCGCGATCGCTCCGGCGGCCGCGGCCGCGGCCGCGGCCGCGGCCCCGCCCCCCCCCCGGACCCCCTGGCGAAGGTGGCGGAGCTGACGCGATTGCTCTGCGCGGGGTCCTCCCCCGCGCTGGACCCGGAGCTCCTGTCCGCGCTCAAGCGCGAGGTGCGCCGCTCCCCGGCGGCGATGTCCCGCGCCCACGACACCCTGATGGAAACCCTCGCGGACGCCTCGTGCGCCCCGCGCCTCCACGCCGTGGCGACCTGCGACGCGCTCTTCCAACGCTCCGAGTCCTTCCGCGCGATGCTCGTGGACGACATCCACCACTTCCTCGCGCGCGCCGTCGGCGTCGCCCCGAACGCCGCCGCCGAATCCTCCGCCGCCGCCGCGTCGGCCACCCGCCGCGCCCGCCGCGGGTCCTCCGCCGGCGCGGGAACCCTCCCGGGCCCCGCGCCGGACGCCGACCGCCTCTCCTCCGCCGCCGCCGCCGCCCTGGAGCGATGGACCGCGGCGCACGGCCGCCGCCACCCCCGCCTCGCGATCGCGCTCCGCGTCGTCGCCGACGCGCTCGGCCCCGACGCCGCCCGCCCGGAGGCGCGGAGACGCCGAGAAGAACGCCGAGCGCGCCGCGCCGCCAACGCGAGGCTCACCGCGAGGTGGAGGAAGATGGAGGCGGAGGAGATCCCGAGTCTCAAAAGGGACGCGGGGGTGACCGCGGCGGCCATCGAGGCCGGCCTGGAGCTCCTCCTCGGCGCCGCGCCGATCGAGCGGTCGTCCGAAGAACCCCGCGGAGGCGATCGCATCGCGCGCGCCGCGACCCCGCGACCGCGATCGGACCACCGGGGGGGACGGTCGGACGACCGGGAACGGGAACCCGGGGGCGCCTTCGGGGGACTTCGGGGAACTTCGGGTGGGCGTTCGGAGGTGAGTTCGGACGAGGACGCGTGGGAAGACGTCCCGGAGGGGGTCCCCGAACCCGCGGGGCCCGGCGGGGTCGGGAAGGCGCCGGGGGGGGACGGAACCCTCGCGGGGGCCTCCTCCGTCGACGACTCCGTCGCCGTCGCGGAGACCGAGGACACGCGTGACCTCGTCGCGGAGCTCCGCGGGTCGTGCACGGACGCCGAGCGGCTCGCGAGGGAGCTCGCCGCCGCCCTCGCGCTTCTCGCGAGCGTCGACGTCGAAGGCGGACACGGCGATGGCGACGGCAGCGACGGCGACGACGAGAGCGATCCCGGGGACGACGGTCCCGCGGACCCCCTGACGTCGGAGGCGCGCGCGTCGGCGGTGAACGCGCTCGCGCGCGCGAAGCGAAGGCTCGCGGAGGCGACGGCGCGGTGTCGCGCGCTCGGCGTGGTCCCCGACGTCGAGACCCCCCCGGGGAAAAGCCGACGCGGGGAGGGCGCGCGACGAGGGGACGACCCCGGCGAAGGGACCCTCTCGGATGGGTCGGCGTTTCCGGCGACCGAGGGCGGGGGCGTCACGATCGCGATCGAAGGCGCGCCGCGGCTCCCCGAGGAGCGCGGCGACGGAGGCGGCGACCTCGGGCTCGATCGTCTCCTCGAGAAGGCGCGGCGGCGGAGAGAGCGGGAACTCGCGCTCGAGGCGAGCGCGAGGCGACGCTCGGGCCCCGGGCCCGGTCGCGGCGCGTCGGGCGGGGCCGGCGGATCGGGCGGGGGCGGGGGGGGCAGGGGGGGCGGCACGGGCGCGCTCAGCGCCAGCGCGGCGGCGGCGGCGGCGGGGACGACGACGACCCCGGGGGAGGGTCCGTCGGGGGCTCGCGTGGGTTTGACCGGGAAGCGTTTGTTCCGCGCGGCGGCATCGGCGCACAACGAGGAGGTGATGCGGGCGCTCGGCGCGGCGGGGGCGGCGCGCCGCGACGAGACCACGGGGTTCGCGGCGGTCGTTCGCGGACGCGCGGAGGCGGAGGCGGGGGAAGCCGCCGCGCGCGGAGCCGCGGCGGCGGAGGCGAGGGAGGCGAAGCGGAGGCGGGACGCCCCGAACGCCAAGGCGAGGATCGAGAACAGGCTCAAGAGGCTCGGGAGGAAAAGGTGACGGCGAGGCGCGAGCGCGAGGGGGGGAGGGCGAGGGGGAGGGGCGGGGTCGGGGGGGGCGCGACGAGGCGG
>MDSW01126966.1_pt1 | contig 18380 bp, 12 predicted proteins | sample 811171 | NCBI WGS metagenome assembly MDSW01 (sample SAMN05326641, study PRJNA326480) | marine metagenome | isolation source: seawater | place: Atlantic Ocean: North West | collected 2012 | reverse complement strand
TATCATCAATTCACTCAATAAGAACTGTATGATTAACACTCATATTATTAATAATGAATTGAGACTTGAGATAGTCAGAAAGTGCTCTTAGACTCTTACTTCGTTTATTTCTTATTTCCTGAGGTACCTTAGATGGAAGACTAATACCTGTTGTATTCTCTCTCTCTGAGTAGGTGAATACATGTAAATATGAAACCTCTAAATCGCTCAACAGCTTGTATGTTTCATCAAAATCATCATCTGTTTCTGACGGAAATCCAACAATCACATCTACCCCAATAGCTATATTAGGTATCTTACTTTTAATTTTTTTTATCTTATTAGAATAGAACCTTGAGTTGTACTTTCGGCTCATTAATTTTAATATCCTATCAGACCCTGACTGCAGTGGAATATGAAGGTGAGGCATAAATCTATCAGACTCTGAGATTAAACTAATAATTTTATCTGTAAGTAGATTTGGTTCAATCGAAGAAATTCGAATTCTCGGAATTGAGGTTAGCTCCTCAATAGATTTTAGCAGCTTGTAGCAATCATCATCTGTTCCGCTACCAAAGTCACCTAAGTTAATTCCACTTAATACAACTTCTTTATATCCCTTCTGATCAAGTGAATTAACTAAGTCAACAACCTCGCCAATACTAGAGCTCCTACTCTTTCCTCTTGCCAGAGGTATAGTACAGAATGTACAGTTATAGTCACAACCGTCTTGTACTTTAACAAATGATCTAACTCTATCTCCTGTTGAATATGATAGGTTAAATGTATCTACACTATCAATTTTAGATGTTATCACAGATAGCTCTGCTCTGTTATTTATTATTTCTGGAATCCTTAATTTATCATCACTCCCTACAACAAGATCTATATAATCATTTTTTGATAATTCTTCAGATTTTAATTGTGCATAACAGCCTGTGATCACCACAAATGCATCTGGATTAATTCTTTTAATCTTTCTAACTAATCTATCACACTTAATATTTGCATTCTCAGTGACAGAGCATGTATTAATGACATAAATATCAGCAAAATCATCAATTGATGCTAGGGACAATCCATTCTCCTGAAATTGTTTTGCAAGCATAGAGGTCTCCGTAAAATTTACTTTACAGCCTAGTGTATGGACTGCTGCAATTTTATACGGTGAACTCATAGTATGTGATTAATAGGGCTATTCATTAGTAATAAGTTATCAATTTTACAGAATCTTTTCCATTCTATAATGAATTATATCTCCAAAAGAAGGTTCAACTCTCTTAATTTTACTATATCCATTTTTCTGATAAAAAGAAATTGCATTAATTCTTGAGTTTAAAAAAATCTTATTAATACCATGGTTATATACTATTTTTTCTAGTGTATATAGTAATTTTGTGCCATACCCCATTCTACTATGTGAATGTTTTACTCCCATATATCTAATCTGGGCGAGACTATCACCAAAGTGAACTCTTCCAACTCCAATGATATCATTATCTTTGTCAACAATCGCTCTATGATATGATACGGATTCCATATCATCTAATTCAGAGCCACGTTCACCTCCCAGGGGTTCTCGCAACAACAACCATCTTAGATGTAGGTAATCATCATACATAGTACCTTTCTTAGGGTCAACTATTCTAATCATCTATTTTATATACTCTGATGGGCTGCCTCCATTCTTTACAGGACACTCTTTCCAATAATAGCACCAATTACATAATTTACTTTCATTAGCAACATAAGACTGCTCAGACTCAGTTTTCTCAATTTCTTTAATATTTTCTATCAAACCATTAGAGAAAGATTTGGTATCGATATCTGATAGGTCAACAGACACAAATTTATTTTCAGCTAAATAGTAATGAGATAGAATAATCTCATTTGATTCTGGGAATACGCTAGATATTCCTATTCCATATATCGCCATCTGCATATCTTTTTTCATTTTTTTACTGCTCAGCATATTCCTACCAGTTTTATAGTCAATAATGTGTATCTTGTTTGAGTTATCCATATCGATTCTATCAATGATTGCTTTGATAGTATATCCACCTAGGTCAAACTCAATTTTATCTTCTACTTTGTAAACATTCTGGTTGAAGCCTGGCCCAAAAATCTGGTAATATTTAACTAGAAAATTAACTCCAGATGTAAAGTAATCAACTTTTGTTCTTTTTATATATTTGTACTTTAGGATCTGGTGGTGCCAGTTATCATTCCATGCTTCTTTGTAAAAGTTAATAATATTATCAAGTGAAAAATAGGCCTTACTCTCTTCGATCTTCTTTTTATATATCCATTCCAAAGTCTCATGAATGAGTTTTCCTAAGAAAGCCTCAATCCCTTCTTCCTTTTTATAATTCTTATCAATATATAAAAATTTATATTTTAGAGAACAACTATTGAATAAATTGATCTTTGAATAGGAGTACTTACTAGTTTTCATTTAACCGATAGATCTTCTAACTAAAACAAAGCTTCCAAACTTATTATCTTCAAAAAGGAATTCTTCTCCTGATGAATATTTCCATATTTCAAAAACTTCATTATTTTTATTTGTATATTTCTCAACAGAAAATGGTTTTCCATATGTAATATAAACCTCTCCACGATCTGTCGACCAACCATTGCCAGACATATCAGATAGGTTGTCATTAACAAAATGAAATCGTTTTGTTAGCTCTTGTAGTAGCTCATTCTCTTCCGTTTCCTCATTAGGGTCTTTTTGTTTCCAGTAATCAACAATAAGATCAATTTTCTCTTTATCATTTAAATTCTTCATCTCCCTCATCTCAGATGGTGTATATATATATCTCATCACACCAACAACCTCATTCACATCATTTGACCATAGTGCCGCATTTGAGTTATATAAAATAAATTTTCTCTCTTTGCTATATTCTCCTAATGTTAGCTTACACTCCAACTCCCCATAGTAACCTTCAGGAATAGAGAAATCGATTTTATATAAATCTCCATCTCTATATAAATCTGTAAATGTTTCTTGGTAAGTATTATCATTATTAAGAATACTTAGAGTTAATAGATCAATTTTACTATTATCACTATCGATAGGATTAAAAAACTGAAATTCAAACGTTAATTGCTCAGAATCTATATCTAATTTTGATTCTATATCTTTATCGCCTGAAATTAGAGTTACATCTCCAAAGCCCTCTAATGCATTTAATGACAAAACCTCTTTATACTTGTGCAAATGATTATTATCTAGATCCTTAACATTAATAATTAGATCGTAAACACCTTTACTTAATTTAATTTTCTCTTTGGTGAATAAAATATATTTCTCCTTTGATTTCGTCTCTTTATATCTATCATGTGGAATATTTATATCTATCGGCCATGACTCCTGAATCACAATTGAATCGTTAATGGAATCATAGATTTGAGTTATCACAAGCAAAGAAGACTGGAAAGATTCATCTTTTTTATAAAAAACAAAATTATTATATGATGTCCTGTAATCCACTGATATATTGAAGATCTGATCATCGTAACTATAAATAGATTTAGTCAAAACATTTATAGGAGACTCCTCTTTTTCTTTTTTCTTATTCATATATTCAATATTATTAAATGAACAAGAGAATAATGAAAAGAGAAGTATTATTCTAATTACCATGATATTTCCTCCAATTATATATTGAGACTCCCTTATCAGAAAGGAACCATATCCAGTCTTGATTATTGCCAACTTCATAAATATTTGCACCCAATATGCCATCACTCTCATTATAATACCAAGACTCTCCACTATCTAGGTTCATCAAGCGCACTCTACTAATTAAATTTGTCCAAATATAATTATCCGATAATGTAAAGTTTCTGATATTTTCCTCTTGAACAATATGCCTAAAACCATCACTAGGTTGAAGGAGATTAATCATCCAGACTCCATTGTCCAAACAAAATAGATTTAAGTTGTTCTGTTCCATCTGATAGCATGATTTTGGATGGAGATAGGTAGTTAAGTCTGTCTTCAAATCGACTGAATACAAACCTTTACTTGTTGATACAATCATCTCCTCAAGATCTATATGAGAACAGATAGAAGTATCACCAAAGGTAGTATCACAATAATATGTACATTCATCTATATTCTCAAAGAATCTATCTTTACATGAAAATATAGAGTCCTGTTCAATAATTACTATATCGTAGATCTCAGTATTTTTAAAAGAATTGAATTCAGTGGGCATAACTGAAAACGAACTAATGTTAATTTCATTTATACCAGATTGAGTTAATGTAAAAACTCTACTTTTAGTACTTTCTATCTTTTCTATTGAATTATCAAGTAAACCATCTCCCATATCAAGAAGACTCCAACTGCCATCATACTTAAGCAAACCTGACATTGTAGCGATTAGTATGTTATTTGCATACTCAGAAATATGATTAATATCATTACTCTGAATATCGATAGATTCATTTGTCTTATAGTTTTTCCATTTCCCCTGATACTCATTCCAAAATGTTAACAAATTATTTTTTTTATCATATAGTGAAAAATCATTGAATCTATTGGCTCTTATATTGCGACTGTCATAAAACCACCAATTATTTTGAGTATCAATAAAAACTCCAGAGGTAGGGTTCCCTTGAAGACCTGACTCAATATGTTCTAACTTCCTTGATCTACCCCATGATACAAAAACAAACCCTCTATCTGTTCCAAACCATGTATTATTATTTGAATCAGTAAATTTAACTGTAGGGATAACTTGATCACCATATTCATCAAAGAACACATTGTAATCAATATACTCACTATTAACATTATTCAACCTATATCCTATTGACCAATCAATATTAGAAATATAATGTGATGATAAATCTATTTTATCGCCTGAATAACCGAACATCGAACTTCCCCATACAATATTATTAATCTCACTCTTTGATTTAGAAAATTGAACGAATTTACCAGTAAATGAATTTAGCGCAACTATAAGGTCACCTCTTCTGAACCATATATAGTTATCTGATGATCCTATATCATCAATAAATGAAAGTCCCTGATCTATTAAATCTGATGTAGGGAGATGACGGTAGGAGAATGAAGAATAAGATTTAAAGCTAACACCCTCATCGTGATAGAGCCAAACATGATCAGTGTTTTTGTCATAAAATATATTCTTAATATTTAGAGAAGGGAGATCTCTTGATAGATACATATCATAGGAAAGTTCATCAGTTAGGTTGTCATAAACAAAAACACCATTAATAGTTCCGATAATAATTTCACTATGATTGGTCTCAGTAAAGGACTGAATTTGATCCAGACTCTTTACTATATACCAATCATCTTCATCATACATGAAATTTGAATATGAGAATCCAAATCCAAAAACTAGTAATGCTATTATTATTCTATACATATCAAAAGTTAATAAAAAAGGCCGTTAAAATAACGGCCTTTTTTACTAACAATATTTAATTGATAAATTACCTAATCAAGGTTAACTGTTTCGTTATAGTTTCATTTGGAGTGATTAGTTTATAGAGGTAAACACCCGAAGAAACTGCCTCATTATTTAAGTTCATTCCATTCCAAACCACAGAGTGAGTACCCTGAGAATAAACTCCTTCAGCAACAATATCAATCAATTTTCCACTTAGATCATAGATATTCAATGAAACATCAGAGAAGTTTGGTACTGAAAACTGAATCATTGTTTGTGGATTAAATGGATTTGGATAATTCTGTAAGAGGTCAAATCCACTAGGGTTTAAAGTATCATTTGATAGATCTTCATCTTCAAGACTAACTCCATCAATTACTGTCATCATATCTCCAAATGAGCCACCCATCGTAGTAGTTAGCGTAGTTGAATACTCAACCCCTGCGCTCACATCATAAATACGAACAACGACTTCATTACCTTCAACAGCACCATTTGTTGTTGGTCCGTTAAATTCACTTAAATCATTTGATACGATTCCTACGACTGATGTCACCGTGCCCTGTTCATTTGCAGCTCCATCCCAAACACCTGCACCTACAAGGACTTCACCATAAACAGGGGTTTCAGGGAAATCAACTGTTTCAGTAACACCATTCATGTCAAACAATCCAATTTCATCACCTGCCTCAAGACCTTCTATCGTATCAGTGAAAATCACTAAATGTGAACCTCCAGTTGGAGCTATAGTAACATTATAAAAATCATTGTATAAGCAATCGCCTTCTTCACCAAAATTTGAAGCTTCTTCATCTAGGCACCCTGAGGTATATTCAAAATGATCTTCAATTGCAACTGTCATAGCTGATCCAGAAATATCTGAGATAATTGCATTCTCTAGCCCAAACATTCCCTCAGAGCAATCAAATGATGTGTCTAAAAATAGTAAAGTGCCAGAACCCTCAGCTATAACTCCACCAGTAAGTGAGAATCCAAGAACTGTCATTCCACCTGGACTTGTGCTTATTGTAAACCCACTTTCATCCGCACTTCCACCATAACCTGAGTTAACTGTAACATCGCATGTTGAGAGTAGCTCAAACTGAAATCCTGCAACATCACTGATGTTAGTCATATGAACTTCTATAACTCCATCATTAGAGACATTAGATACTCCTATATTTACCTGCGTTGGATATTCACAGCATCCATCACAATCGATAGTTGCATCTGAATCATAGTTTAGAGCTGAATCATCCATACACCCTGTACATGTAGAATTATCACCACCACACTCACCGCAATCATCAACCATTGCATTGCCGCCACAAGCTCCTTCGCAGTCAATTTCTACAGCACAGTTTCCATCGCAATCATAATTTTCTTCTGGGTAGCTACATGATCCGTCATCACTGTTGGCGTCCATATTGTAGTTACATGCTTCAGAGTCCATACACCCTTCTACCACTGTGTAATCAAGAGTAATACAATCTCCAACACTTGATGCAATTCCACCTCCAATAGCATCAGATAAAACAACCTCAGAGATACATGATTCATTCAATGTTGCTGTATAGTCAAGCTCTACAAGAACTGCATCTCCAGGGGGAATTACACCTCCAGTGAACGAGAACCCTAATACAACAGGGCTCGTATTTGAAGTGCTAACAGTAAACCCATTATCTCCTGAGCTACCCCCAGAAGCACTATTAATAATTATATTTGAAACTTCAAACTGAAATCCAGCAACATCCATTGCGTTTGCCATATGTACAAGCATATTACCTGAGGTTTCATCTATCGATAGACTCAATCCAACAGTACATAAAGAGCCATCTCCATCACATATTCCACATTCATCTTCTACTGCATCTCCGCCACACTCACCATTGCAATCAAGATCAGCTATGCAGTCCCCATCGCAATCATAATTTTCTTCAGGGTAAAGACAAGAGCCATCATCAGAATTAGCATCCATATCATAGTTACATGCATCAGTATCAGTACATCCATCAATTATAATCACTGGAAAATCTACACTGAGCGCCTCGCCTTCTGAATCTGAGAAAATATAATTAGAAAGACAATCCAATGACACATCACCTTCTAGAACAACTAAGGTTCCAGAACCAGCTGGAACAACAGATCCGGTGAATGAGAATGCAAGGACAGCTGAACCACTAGCTGAAACTGTAAATCCATTTACTTCAGCATCACCACCAGAAGCTCCTGTCACACAACCATTATGAGAAAACTGAAACCCAGCGACATCAACAGTGCTAGTGTAATTCAAATTACCACCATCTAGAGATAAGCAAACCTCTACTCCATCTGCACAACCGTACTCACAGGTTGATCCATCACCATCACAGACACCACACTCATCCTCAACAGCACTACCACCACAAGTACCAGAGCAGTCTTCTACAGCACTACCACCGCACTCTCCATTGCAATCAACTTCAACAGCGCAATTTCCATCGCAGTCGTAATTTTCTTCTGGATAGGTGCATGACCCATCATCGGTATTTGCAGAAGCCTCAAAGTTACATGCATCAGAATCAGTACACCCTAGAACAGGCTCAATAGAAAAATTCACTACTAAGGATCCACCTGAAGAATCTGAGAATATAAAGTCAGATAAACATGATTCAGAAGGAGTTCCAACAAGCTCAACTAGAGTTCCGGAACCAGCAGATACAACAGAACCTGTAAATGAGAATGCTAAAACAGTCGAAGCACTTCCAGAAACAGTAAACCCTGCAGCTGCAGCATCTCCACCCTCAGCATATGGTGCGGTTAAACACCCATCATGACCAAATTGGAATCCAGCAATATCGGCTGTACTCTCATAATCAAGATTATTACCACTCATGGATAAACATACATCTGTTCCTTCCTCGCAATTTGAAAAAAGGAAAGATTGAGTTAGTGTAAGTGTTAAAATTATAAATAGTTTATGTAATGACATATCCTGCTCCTTAATATATTTAATTTTTTTTTGCCTTATGAAGATACTGAAACTACCTAAAATTTCTTCAAAAACAAATAAAATTCATTCTAATAAAAAAAATCTTCCATTCTATATAAAATTAAGTGATTAGCGATATAATTCCCTGTAACACAATGTAAAACTCTAAACAGGGATTTCAGGCCAGTATATAGGTATTAGATTAATTGCTACATACCAAAAAATTAAAGTGAGAGGTAAACCAACATATATAAAATCCTTCATTTTATACTCACCCGGACCGTAAACCATTAAATTAGTTTGATAGCCTATTGGAGTCATAAAACTATTAGATGCTCCAAAACAGATGGCTACTAAAAATGGCTTTGGATCAATTGGAACTGGAAGCCCAGAGGCTAGGAATACCCCAATTGGAGCAAGAATGATAGCTACTGCGGCATTTGACATAAATGCAGATAGTACAAATGTCACAAAATAAAGAAGAGATAAATATACAGTGAACTCTGATCCTCCAAAACTAACAAGGAACTCAGCTAAACTTTGAATCATACGACCAATATATTGGTCTGCGCCTGTCTTTATGATAGCCTTATTAATTGGAACGAGAGCAGCTAGTAAAAATATTACTGTCCAATTAATAGACTTATATGCCTCTTCAATAGTAATGGCTCTAACAACAAGTACTACTATGACTCCAAAAATAGCACCCTCAGTAATTGAAATAAGTTCTATTGCTGAAAGCAGCATCACTAATGGAATAACTAATATAGATATCCACCAAAACCTTTCATACCTCAAATGAAGATCCAGTTCTTCCAGGACAACAAAATCTGAATTAGATTTCAATCTATCTAATTTATCCCTTGGGATTAAAATTAATAAAGTATCTGAAAATTTTAGTTTTATATGTGCAACTTTTTCTCTCAAGAGCTCTGTCTGACGTTTAATAGCAAGAACAAATGAAGATAATTTTCTTCTAAAATTGAATTGATATAATGTCTTTCCAATAATTGAAGATTGTTCAGCCACAATGGCCTCAACCAGCACATGGTCATTACCTTCAAGCTCCTCTTGATTCATTTTTATTTCAGATAGTAATGATACGTTCATATCATTTTTAAATTTAACAAGATTTTCTACGTTTATCTGAACAAGAAAAACATCTCCTACTCTGATAGTAAATTCATTTAAATTGATAGAGAGAATTTTATCACCCCTTAATATTTTAATGATATCAATCTCATACTTTTCATTTAAATCTAAATCTCCGATTCTTTCGCCAACAAGTAGGGAGTCTTCCTTAATCTTAAACTCTGTTAAATACTTATTCATATGATACTTTTGAGTTAGTGAAGAAACGATAGCTCTAGAGGGCAAGAAAAATCTAGCTATTATTAAGTTGTAAGCAATTCCAATTACAACAAAAATTCCTCCAACTCTAGTGAATTCAAAAATACTAAAAGAGCCATGCCCTTGTTGCTCCATAAAATCACTAATAATTAAATTTGTAGATGTTCCAATTAGAGTAAGTGTACCACCAAATATGGCTGCATATGAGAGTGGGAGCAAAATCTTAGTTGGGCTAATATGAAATCTCTGACATAGATTTATTGCCAAAGGAATAAATATCGCTACAGCTGCTGTGTTATTTATAAGCCCTGATAATATAGATACAATCAGTAGGAAGGTTGTTATTGTAATCCATTTACTCTTACCAACATGATTATAAATAAAATCTGCAAAGACTTCTAAAAAACCAGTTTTAACTAATGAGCGGCTAAGAATAAACATAGCTCCAATTGTAATTACAGCTTTATTACTAAATCCTGAAAGCGCATCATCTACATTAATCACTCCAAATAGAAGTAATATAGCTGTTCCAGTTAAAGCTGTAACCTCTAAAGCAAAAACCTCAAATACAAAAAAGGTAATTAGCATAGCGAATACAATTAACAGAATAATTAAATTTATTTCATTCCCAAACATAATCAGTGAAGTTACTTAAATATTTTATAAAGATAAAATAAAAATGGGGATATAAATATCCCCATTTTTAAACAAGTAATAACGAACTAGCTTCTAATACTTAGGCCTCAACTAGCTTCTCAGAACATACAGTCTCTATTAGCATAGTACATACAACATATGGATCCATATTAGCAGAAGGTCTTCTATCTTCAAGATAACCATATCCATCATTAGATGTTTGCATTGGAATTCTTATAGATGCGCCTCTGTCACTTACACCATACCTGAATTCCTCAATACTACATGTTTCATGAAGGCCTGTAAGTCGCTGCTCATTATCTGCGCCATACGCTTCTATATGTTCTTTATGTGTAGATTTCAATTTTTCACATGCATCTTCAATTACCTTTATGCCACCCTCTTCTCTCATTGCTTTTGTGCTGAAGTTAGTATGAGCTCCTGCTCCGTTCCAATCTCCTTTAACTGGTTTAGGGTCTAAAGTTGCGCTAACTTCATAGTCCTCTCCAATTCTATATAATAACCACCTTGCAATCCATAATTGGTCAGAAACATCTAACGGTCCACAAGGCCCAACTTGGAATTCCCATTGTCCTGGCATCACCTCAGCGTTTATCCCTGATAATTTAATACCTGCAATGAGACAGGCTTCCATGTGATCCTCAACTATCTCTCTTCCGTAGACTTCATCAGAGCCAACACCGCAATAGTATCCCCCCTGCGGTGCAGGGAATCCATTATCTGGCCAACCAAGAGGTTTTATTCCATCAAAAAAAGTATATTCTTGTTCAATTCCAAACCAGCACTCCTCTCCTTCATGTTGTTTTGCTAGTTCTCTTAGTTTTGCCCTATGGTTACTTCTGTGTACACTTCCATCCGAATTGAATACTTCACACATAACTAAAATATCGCTTCCACCTCTAAGTGGATCTGGCATAAATGAAACTGGTCTAAGTAGACAGTCACTAAAATGACCCTCAGCCTGCTGAGTGCTTGAACCATCAAATCCCCATTCTGGCAAGTCTGATAGGGAGTTAACTTCCCCTTCTATAATCTTTGTTTTACTTCTTAATTTTGCTGTAGGCGTATGTCCATCTATCCAAATATATTCAGCTTTGGTATTAATCATTTACTTCCTCCTTCTTCAATATTGTTAATGGGGTTGTGCTTTTATAAGAATTTAAAATTAATTGCGTCTCAGTTCTTTTAACTCCTGGCCAGGACTGTATTGACCTAAGGAGCTTCTCGAGAGAAGTTGAATTCTCTGTCTTTACATAAAGTATATGAGAGCCTGTGCCAGTTGTAGTATAGCACTTTGTTACATATTGATTGGCATTCGCATGACTAACTACATCTTCAAAAAATTCAGATGATTCTGATATTACTGTAATAAATGCCGAAACATCAACACCAATCATACGATCATCGATTGAAACGCTATAGCCTTTAATTACACCAGAGTCTTGTAACTTTTTGATTCTTTCAGTTACAGCAGGTATTGACATGCCAATAGATTCCGCAATATTGCTCGCAGATTCACGGGCATTTTTAATTAATTCATTTAATATTAACTTGTCTGTTTTATCAATAGCCATAAATTCTCAATAATTTTATTTTAAAATATAATAATAATAATTAATTTTTAACAAATAATTTTAATTAAAATTAAATAAAAGTTTAATTATTTAATAAAACAAAGGAAATACTTTAATTATGAAGACTATAATCTATCATAACCCACGATGAGGAAAGAGCAGGAGATCAGTTGAACTCTTAAAAGGCACGAAAGAAAACTTTACTATTATTGAATATCTAAAAAATCCACTTAAAAAATCAGATCTTAAAGAAATCATTGACATGTTAGGGGCAAGAGCTTCAGATATTGTAAGGACATCTGAAAAAGAATTTATTGAAAATAATCTACGCGAGATACTAAACAATGAAGATAAATTGCTCGAAGCAATTGAAGCTTACCCTAAAATCATGCAAAGACCTATAATTGTTCGTGATGGAAAAGCTGTAATTGGAAGACCTCCAGAAAACATCAATAAAATAATTTAATATATATGACTATCTAAGGAATATAAAATCTAACGGCTTTATTGTTTTCCATAAACATACTACCAGGGTCTCCTAGCTCACCATTAAATTGAATTTCAATTCCCTGGTCTTTTGTAGGATCTTCAATTCCAATTGTTACACCATGGTCATCAATATCTTGAATATCTTTGTATTGAAAAATAATTTCTCCATCTCCATTTGGATTGTCAATTAGAATTATTTGAAATGTTTCTTTAACGCATTCAGCTGGATCAACTTCTGCCTCTAAAATAACATTTACCGCAAAAATAATATCAAAAACATCTATATTACCATCACTGTTACAGTCTGCTACTGACTGCTGCTCAGGTAAGATCTGCTCTGTTCCAAGCATAATATTTACAAGAATAAGAATATCTGATATATCAACACTAAAATCTTCATTAATATCTCCTGAAGAATTATCCACACAAAATTCATCATTTTGACCATTCGCTACTTCATTCCACTGTATGACATACTTCATTTCATTGTCAAATGCTTGATGATAAACATGTAGGGGCTCTGTACCATTATTATCATCTAAATCATCGTAGAAAGGTGCAAGCAACCCATATGGGCCTATTGGGAATGTTATTGAGTTATTAAAAAAATGACTTATCGATTCACAGTGTACATTTTCAGGTAACTCATTTTTTCCATCTAGACACCTTAAAAATGAAGCCCATCCATTTGATGAAACAGTGAGACTATCAAATTCCTGGCCATAATATTGAAAAGTAAATACATCACCATCATCATAAATCATCTGAAATGTTGTATCAGAATCATCTGTTAAAAATAAGTTTTTTCCAGTTTGAGAAATTTCAATCCAATCATTATCAATATCAATATCATAAATTTCAAATTCGTAACCGTAGTCTAAAACTTCCTCATTAGGGTTGTAATCATTTTGAACAAAAGCATCGTTATCATCCGAATCAAAATTAATAACGTACGACTCCTGATAGTATTGCCCTTTATTGATGTAAAGAGTTAGCTCGCTACCTAAGGGGGCATCAAAATCAATATCTAGCTGACCATTTTGATTAGACAAGCCCTTGCCTACTACTTCTCCATTATACATAAATACACCTACTACATCCTGCAAGAACTCTCCTGAATCAACATCAGCAGCTACGACATTAATAAAAGAATTATTTAAACTATAGCCACTATCTATATTAAGCTCCATTCGATCTGGTTCTTTAAGCCAAACACTCAAACTGGGGTCACCTAAAACTCCATAAACATGATGATAAAATTCACCAATATTTGTACCATTTACTTGTAGGCCCAAAAATTCCTGCTCAACTGCTTGTTTCCCTACATGCAGAGCTGGCGCTATTTCATCCACTCTCCCCTCTAGTAAGTCATCCCATAGCGCACCACAAAGAACGTTATTAAATCTAGTATCAGTATCTAAATCAGAAGGCCCAACCATCGCAACAGCACCTTTTGGCGCATTTATTGTACCCGCAGTAAGCAATGTCTCACCAAAGCAAAACACCTGCTGCTCATTTCCAAAATCACCAGTGTTACAAACAAAACTAAAAACTACAGGTAAAGAAAATGAAGGGTTTAGTAAATCATTAATTTCATCTAATCTAAATTGAGGCTTGTGCCATCCTCTTGCATCGCCCCAACCCCTATAATTAATTACTCCAACACCTTCATTCCATGAGGCTTGAATATCATCTGGGTTAGTACCAAAATTATAATTATGCTTATGAAAAAAAGAACTATCTACTTTTGCATAACCAAAATAGTTTAACTCCTCGAGTAACCACTTTGATGTCCAAACGGGCGTGACCGGCCAAATAGATGGTGGATTACCTTCTCCACTATAATTTCCAGCCACAACAAGGGCATTATTTAAATAACTTGGATCAGGGATGAATTGCTGATTTAATTGCGCATAATGAATATTTCTATTTATAATATTTGAAAGATCTGTAGAGCTACCTATCGACCACCTACCAATGAAAAAATGTGGGGAAAGCGGGTCTTCATCGCCTTCACCTGTATCAAAAAATGTATATGGATAATCAGTTTGATCATTCTCTGCTTCATTATATGATGGAATCTCATATGTTGGGATATTATAATCACTATTATTTTGATTTACATCACCCACCAAGAGTACATACTCAAGCATAGGGTCAGCACTATAATAATCAATCAAATAGTCTCTCAAATCGTCATTAATAGTTCCATTAATACCATAAATTTCATCATCACCTTGTCTAAAAGATACAACTTCAACATCAAAACCTTGTGTTTTCTTTAAATTAGTAAAAAACGATAATGCTGAATTGTTTAAGCTTGAGTTTGAAAGAACTATAAGGTAAGTTCCTCTGCCAAAGCCATCCTCTCTACTATCTACAAAATTTTTCTTTGAGATTGGAAGCACCGCAGATAACAGTGTTGGGATTAACAATACTAAAAACACGAGTTTCTTCACTTTTATTCTCCTAATATTTGATTTAAAATACTAATAATATCAAGTATATCTAAATTTTGATCTTCTCTCTTATCTCCGCTACATACTTGGAAACCCGATGGGTTGATATCATTTAAAATTATATCTAATAAGATTACAATATCAGTTACTTGTAAGAACCCATCGTGATTTAGGTCACCTTTCAAGCAATCATATGATGGGTCATAAATAAGACTTAAAGCATCTAGAGATAACCCTCTATAACCAATTGTAATATCAGATATAATGCCAAGACTTAGTTGATTATCATCAGATTGCGGAATTTCAAGACCATAGTAATAAGACTGACTTCCATCCCAGCTTTGATCATGAAAACTAGCAATTCTTATACTATCTGAAGAATTAAATAAATCAAAAAACAAAGTATCTCTATCCCATTCAAGCTCATACCTCATATCTAATTTTAGAACTGCATCTACAGTTTCATCTAAAGCGATATCAGCAGAATTGATACGAATTGGACAAACTGGAGTATAATTAGGATACAGAAGGTTATACTGAGATAATAATTTGCCATCTTGAACATTCCACTCACCGCACATATTCTCCCAACTATACATATCATTGAAATCGTCGTCTAACAGTACATCATACCAGTCCAAGTAAAATTGTAGTTCTAAATTATTTACAACATTCACTTCTTGAACTATTGGAAAGATATCATCTGAAGTGATTGTAAAGGTATACAGTCCCTCTGGCAGGTTTAAATTATTTTCCCCTGATGATATAGAAAATTCTTCACTATAATTTTCAGCTTCAACGTTAAGAATAATTATATCCGAATGAGAATCTGGAGTATCAATTATTATATCAACATTAAATACTGTTTTGGGATCTAATTGTACATCATACTGGCCAATAACCTCTGCGCTTGGAACAAAATTATCATAATACGCATCATGGTATCCATGCTTTGAAAATTTAAGGTCAAATGAATCATAATATAAAAGCCTATGATACCTACCAAATTCATTTGTTAATCTAGGCGCTAAAACCCCGCCGTCCATTTGAGCAATCTCAACTTCAACTCCTTCAATTGGGTTACCAGTTGATGAGTCAGAAATAATCCCTTTTATTTGATACTTATCAGGGCCAGTAGGGTAATTTATTCCAGCTGCTCTTTTCATTAGGTGAAAAGCGCCTGGAAGATTTCGTTCAATGGTATTTTCAATCAAATCTACATCTTCAGGCTGCATATTTGCAGTTCCAACCTCAATTAAATATTGAATGCTTCCAGCTTGAGAATAAGACCAATCATGAGCATTCCCTCTCATTGAGCCACTGGCAGCAAAGTGATATGTACCGTTACCAACTTCTTTTGGAGTTAGCTCAGCAATTTCTTGACCTAACGGCTGTATAACCTGATAATCTGGAGCTAATTTAGCTCCTGGCCAATTCCATGGGTATATAACTCTCTCTGCAACACATCCTGATCGAGAGCTGTGATATGCAATCGATAAAATAAAATCATAATCAAGCATTAGCTGAGAGATTATAGATATTTCATTTTCAGAGAATGGCGCCTCTCCTCTATAGTAATCATAATTTGAGACATAGGATGGATTGGAGGAGCAACCTTCATCAGTCTCAAGGTACTGATCCCCAAACATCCAATTAAGGGGATAATTCCTATTTAAATCAACTCCATCTAAATCATTACCATATCCAATCGGATCAAAATCAAATATTCCATTTTGATTTGCATCAGTTTTATTTTTTCTGTAGCTAACATCTTGAATCCAGTTCTGCTGGTCATTCACCCAGCCATGGACAACGCTTAGGCCCTCAGGGTTATGAGTTGGGACAATCCAAACTTCTGATGAATATAGGATACCAGCCAGTGATTGAAAGTCAGCTGGATGCTCTTCAGGATGAAGAAATCTTTCAATTAACTCCATAGAAACCTCAACACCTAAAATCTCTTCAGCATGACATTGACCTAGAATTAAAACTCTGGGTTCGTCCTCATCGATATTTGCATTAAAAGATAGCTTAACAGCCCAAAACGGCAAGCTATCTTGGTTTGAGGTACCAAGCTCAATCAACTTGAATATAGGGCCACTATTTGGGTATGGAGAGTTTACATTAAGTGTATCGCCAAATTCTTCATCCCATTGATGTAAAATTGAGTCAATCTCAGAATAGGTATGATACCTTTCAGATAAAATACTATCAGATTTTAAAACCTGAAAAGATATGATTACAGACAGTATAAAGTAGAATATCATAATTAGATTCTAAGAGTTTAATATAAATTGAACTGCTTGTATCACATCTAGGACATCAATACTTCCATCTCCATTAGCATCTGATGCACACTGTTGCAACTCGCTTGGGAAGGCGTTGTTTCCTAATACAATTCCAACTATCTGAATAACATCTAAAATATCGATATTACCATCAGCATTAACATCGTATAGAATACAATTAGAGTCACTTGATGGAGTAATCATCTGAGCATAGATATTTGTGAGAAGCTCTTTACCAGTACTTCTATCATCTTCCCAATATGCCAGATATAAATTACTTCCTTCAGATAGAAGGCCAAATTCAATATTTACCTGGCCAAAAGGATCAATTGAAAGTGGGATTCCCCCATCTTGGTATATAGCTCCAAAAGAATCTAGCTCTTGGAAATAAGCATCCCATTCAAAAGACAAATTAAGACTCTGGTCTATATCAGCTGCGCTTCTCATATCCTCCCACCCAACAAGATATGTACCTGTATGAGTAGCATACACAGAGGGATTTTGCTGCTGACTGCCCTGCACTGAGGCAACATCAATTTCCTCAGACAGTGAGGCTTCTGTATCATAATAAATTTTTGTACAGATAATATTTTTATCTGGATTTTCTTGACCGGCATCATCTACAAATGAATCTCTTCCATCTGTCCAGCATGTAAGGTATTCATCATTAACTGCACTATAGGTTATATCAGAGTTTATCTGGTCTCTAATTTCACCAGAGACTGTAAATCCATCTTGTGGTCCCAATAGGCTTCCATCAAATGAAAAAAATTGGGCATATAAATCAGCATCCTGGTTATTATCTGCCGTAAAAAGCACTATAAATTCGTTATCTCCAATGCTATGAGATTCATATTTAGGATTGTCACAATTTGAACATACTGGAGATTGAGATATTGTTTGCCCATTATTATCAACAAATATCATATTTAATCCAGTACCCATAAAACTAGCCTCCTCATAAACTACAGCCAGTCCATCATTTGCTTCATTCGGTAAAACGGCCTGAACCAAATTATCAGAAAAACTAGCCTCTACAATATTTACTGGTTCATTCCAAAAAGGAGAGCCGTTAACATCATATTTATTAAGATATATCCCATATGAAAAAGCTAAACTTGAATAAGCTAAATAAAAATTATCATTAACGGAACATAGGCCGGAATACTTTTGATCAT
>MDSW01094276.1_pt1 | contig 18382 bp, 9 predicted proteins | sample 811171 | NCBI WGS metagenome assembly MDSW01 (sample SAMN05326641, study PRJNA326480) | marine metagenome | isolation source: seawater | place: Atlantic Ocean: North West | collected 2012 | reverse complement strand
TGGTCCAGCTAGCCAAAGAATTGGCAATTCTGACTCCTCTGCCCCTAAATATTTATAAATGGGGCTCATATTGCTTTGTTGCAAACCAAAACTAAATTGAATTCCAAAAAATCCAATATTCATGTTAATGATTTGCCAAAAATTCAATGATTTTTTCACGACTTTAAGATAGGCAAACTATCAAATAAATATGTTTAGGGAACTTTAAACATAAAAAAAAGTAAACTAAAACGTTTTAGCTAAAGCTTAATAATTAAAAAAAGAAGAAATGTTAGGGCTTAGGTTTTTTCTGTAATTATATTTTGGTTGATGTAATGACCAACTTTTCTACCTTGAGCCACACCTTGATCAATCGCCATGCGGTAATGAATTCCACCATAAAGTCTAGAGATTGCTGCTTCGTCGGCAGCATGGTGGAAGGAATCAAAATTCCTAACAGGCAGGCCATAGGGAATTTCTGTGGTATCCTCAAAAGAAAATTGATCACCAAACCTTTTTGTCAATACAACTGCTGAAGCTTTTGAAATTACCGAATGCCCACTGGTGTATTCAGGGAATGGAGGTGTTTGAAGAATTGGTAACCAGTCCTCATCGTAATATTTATTGATAAGTGTTTCAGGTCTAACAACCAAAGTTTTCCATTTTTCATCCCAGCAGCTGATAAAAGCATCAAACAGGGCAATACTCACCTCAGTAAAAGCAGAGACTGTTTGTTCAAAACTACTATTGGTTGTTTCTGTTGCTATTGCGGTAATACCAACCCAATGTCCACCAGGTGTAATTTTTTTGGTGGCAAACATTGCATGTCCTCTGTGATACGTTACATAGGGATTACAGTCCCAAAAGCTAGCAATTTGAACTTGCTCATCTGTTAGAGTTTTTCTAATTTCATAGACCTCTTGTAATTGATTTTGAAAAGGACTCCCTTTTTTCAAATTAAAGCTCAATGGAGGCTCAGGGCTAAACTGTGAGGCACTTTTGATAACCATTGGCCTGATTTGATTCCAATTGGGTTCAATACCATCCATATAATCTGGTGGAGTAGGCTTCCAATAATGATCTTCTTCCAAAACAGTGTATTTGGGATAGGTTCTGGTTTGATGATAATTGTCTTTTTTTGACCAACTCAGTATGTGTTCTGCCATTTGTTCGGCATATCTCATGGATTTTTTTCTTACTCTTCTTGAAATTGAAAATTTAGAAATTTGCTCATCAAAACTTTTCTGAAATTTTTCCATTTTATCTTCAGAAAAAATCATACTCTTACCAACAATATTAAACGCATAGATAGCCGATATGTATGGATTTACTCCATCAGGAATTTGAGGACTAACAGTTAGCCCATTCAACTGATCTGCCAAAGAATTAAATTTTTCAGGAAACGCTTGTGCAATGACTTCATAAGCCGCAATATTCGGATAAACATAAACTCTTGAAGCCACTGGAGGTGAAAAAATATCATAGACAGCAATATCAGTGAGATTTTGAACGGCGTTTCGGTATATGTCTGCATCTTCTAAGGCAACATGATTTTTGTTTTTATTTCCACATGAGCTCAAAGTCAAATTGAGAAAAATTACAAGATAAATTGAAAAATAACGATTTGGTAAAGTTTTCATTTTTTAAAAATTAATAAAAATATATTTTTGAAAGCCATTCTGTATCATTTTTTCCCGAAAAGGGGCTGTCTATAAACTCTTCTACAATAGGGTATCTAATTTGCTTATTTTCATGCCTTAATGAATCGTATAGCTTGGCCCAAAATTGGGGGGTCTTTGCAAAGTTACCATAAAAATTTATAGCTTTTGTTTCAATATTTGTTTGATGCTTTACGTAATACTCTTCTGAGATTGACCCTAATTTATCTTTATCGTCAATGGGGAAACAAAATTCGTAGGAAAACCTTTGTTCTGCAAAGTTGATAGTGTTAATATATAAACGTGGAGATTTGTTTTTGATAGTTTTTGCATAATAAGCCAACCTATCAACATGTTGATTCATTAATCTTGGCTTTTCATTAATTGCTGACTCCAAATTCACACACAAACAATCTGATTCACTTATTTGTTCATCCTTGGGAGATGACCACCTAAACGAATTTAGATTATCATTCATCTCTTTATAAATCAACTTTATTTTTTCAAAAGTTGCATCCAACAAACTTGAACGAAAGGTCAAAATCTTTATTTTTTCCTTCCATTGTTCTTTCGTAAAAATTACTTTGATTCGAACATTAGAAATGTCCCCATCATAGTCGATTTCCCAAAAAAGATTCGCATATTCCTCACTTTCATTCTTTAACAACTGCGTTATAAATAGGATTCCATCTTCTTCTTTTTTATCAATCGCACTTTGGTGAATGAAACCGTATATTGAAAATGGGCTGAGTTCACTTTTAAACTTAATTAAGTAAGCATGAGGTAAGTAAAACATATAGGAGGAAAAACAAATTAAAACCGCAATTCCTAAAAAAATAAATAATCGTTTTATTTTCGATTTCATTTTGATTTTTAGTAAGTGTAAAACCTAATGTTTTGATTTGCAACCCCAACGATTAATTTATTTTCCCCATCAATCTTAATGGTTTCTAAAGCCGTTACATCCTTGTGAATAAGATCTATTCCAAGTTCATGTAAGACCTTGTATTCATTTAAGGAAGTCAAAAGAAAATGTTTTTGTGAGCTCCATAGCCCCTGATAAGGAGGTAAATCTGATTTATGACCTGTAATAATCAGGTGTTCACTGTTGTTGATTGTCAAAGACTTCATTTTGCTTATCGGTCCCCATTGAAATTCTGTATTTAAAGGGAAAAAGACATAACTACCTCCAATCATTTTGAAATACCCGCTTTGCAACTCGTCGACCGTATATTGATCAGAATTTGATAATAATGAAGATTCGAAAATTTCTTCAATCGTTTTTCCTGCAAAATCAGCATAGGAATTAAATTTTTTTCGAATCAATTCGGGCATCTGACCTTGCATTTTATCTTTAGAATCAATCGTGTAATAGTCTCCATTTTTGGCAATTGCAACAATACTTTCTGTCTGTCCATTTGAATCAAAATCATGAACATACATTTTCAGTGGATATGATTTTGAAGCCGAAAATTTTGTATTGAGACCAACATTCCCAACAACAATTTCTTTTATACCGTCCTTGTCAATATCAAATAATTCTAAGGATTGCCAAAGGCCTCGAGGTTTATCAGAAAAAAGTTTGTCCGTTTGATTAATAAAGTTTCCATTGTCATTTTGAAATATTTTCATATTGGACCACTCTGAAACAATCAATAGATCCTCGTCGTTGTCATTGTCAAAATCGTATAGTATTGCATCGGTCACCATACCAACTTTTGATAAGGGATGATCATCTACGATAGAAAGCTTTCCACTATCATTCATTAAGAAAAATGATTCTGGCATCTTCCCAAATGATTTTGTTATTGATCTTGAACCCACAAAGTAATCCTGATCTCCATCACCATCAAAATCACTGGCAACAATAACAGATCCATTGTGATAATAATCAGGAAGTACTTCTTGGCTTAACGTAAAACTTCCATTACCATTGTTAATGTACACCCTATCCTTATTATACTTTGACTTACCATGATATTCACCCCCTCCAGAAACTACAAATAAATCTAAGTCCCCGTCTCGATCAACATCAGTAAAAATTGCATCTATGTCCTCGTATCTTTTGTCATTTTCAAAAGCATCGGTTATTCTTAGATATGAATTGTCATTGGAACTCAAGTACAAAACCGATGTGTATCCTTTTGTGCCTCCAAAATACAAATCATCATTTCCATCGTTATTCACGTCAGCAATTGCAATTGGAGCTCCTTCTTGTGTCACACCATAGGGCATTAATTTTTCACGATTAAATTCCGGAAAACTTTTTTCAGTATTCATATAGTCGATTTGGGCAATATTTTGCTCGACAAATAGGTCATTCTTTAATTTGAATTGCTTGGTTGCTGGTTGGATTGCATTTTTGTAGTCAAAAACCAATTGATTTTGGTTGTTGAAATCGTATAGTCGCTCCTCTTTATTATCTGGCCAAAAAACGATAATTGAATCGACTTTATTGGTTCCTAGACCGATGTGAATGTTGTGGGGAAAGCTTGACAAAAAACCTCGAGTCGTATGTAATTGTTCATAAAATAATTTTCCATTTGCATAAGCATAAAGCTTTGTTCCAAGTCCAAATTTATTTTGGGGCGGACCCAAAAATTTGACCCTCATGGAGTTGTTATCATTTCCTTTGTTTTTTAAAACGGTAGCGTTTGCATTAAAATTATTGAATACCAAATCGAGATCTCCATCATTGTCTAAATCGGCAGCAACCAAACCATTGCTAAGGCCAGCTTGTTGTTGAACCCAAGTGTCACTTACATCCTCAAATCGAAGATTTGAATTGCCTTTAAAATAGTAATTCTCAACATCGCCTTTTGGCATTTTTTCAAGCGCCAAATTATCAACAAGACGCGTATTGTTGATTTTGGTTCTAATTTGTTCGGATGATACATATTTGATGTAGTCTGCATCATTGGGTCTTCTATAAATTCCATTTGATATGACAAGGTCTTTTTGTCCGTCATTATCAAAATCTGCAAATACAGGTGCCCAACTCCAGTCGGTTGCAGAAATATTAGCGAGGAGTCCGATTTCCAAAAATTTGTCTGTACCAGTATTGATTTGCAAATGGTTTCGTGGAAATTGATCATTGTAACCTAAAGAACGTCGACTTATTAAAGAGTTGTAATTGATTTCTCCCAATGAGTTTTTTAGTACTTTTTCGTCCTCGGGTAACATATCAAGCGTAATGATATCTGCCAATCCATCATGGTTGATATCAGAAATATCGTTTCCCATTGAAAATTGACTGGTTTGGCTCAAACTTTCGTGTGACATTTCAGCAAACGATCCATCTTTCTGGTTGATGTAGAGATAATCGTCTTCGTAAAAATCATTGGAAACATAAATGTCATCCCAGCCATCAGCATTTAAATCATGAATACTAACAGCAAGTCCATAACCAACCTCACCACCAAATAAGTTGGCTTCTTTTGTCACATCAATAAAAGATCCATTTTCATTTTTAAAAAACTTATCTGAGCTCATTTCACTGAAACTATCTCTGCGGTCAACACCAAAAAAATTACTGGTCTTATGAATCCCATGATTGAGAAGGTACATATCGAGGTCACCATCTTTATCATAGTCAAAAAAGGCAGCAGAGGTCGAATAGTTTTGAATTGCTAAACCATACTTGGAGGCTTGTTCCTTAAAAGTACCATCCTTTTGATTGATGTACAACTCATTTTGTCCCATAAACCCATGGATACCGACAACTGCACATACATAAATATCCAACCATCCGTCATTGTTGATATCGACTATTGTGACTCCGGTGTTCCAAGTTGAAACACCTTCAACTTTCGCCTGCTTACTAACATCTTCGAATCGTAAATTTCCTTTGTTTAGATAGAGTTTGTTTGGACCAAGGTTTGAAACAAAAAACAGATCCTCCAAGCCATCATTGTTAATGTCTCCAGCTGCAACACCACCACCATTGTAAAAATAGAGGTAGTCAAGAATATTTACTTTTTCGCTGTCCTGTACAGCATTGAAAAAATCGATTCCAGATTCAGATGAATCGAGTTCAACAAACACCTGCCCTTCACGATGACATGATATGAGGAACAGAATAGAAATAAAAAATAAAGCTCTACTGTAAAACATAATAGACGGGCTTTTGATTATTGATCCCTAGTAAAAAACCTATTTTATTTTTCATATTGACTTTCACGGATGATCGAACAGTCCCTTTTAAACGCAAGCCTGATTGATTTACTGGCACAAAAGAAAATGTACCATTTCCATTGCCTAAAAGTAGAGAAGCAAACCCACTGTCAAGTTTTGAGAACTGTGGCTTGAGATTATCTTCTCCGCCAGCAAGTATCAAATCTAAATTGCCGTCATTATCGATATCATCTACTATTCCTGTATTTACAGAATTCCATTGCACTTCATCTGGAAGGGGTGCTACTGAAAAATTAAAATTTCCTTCGTTAAGGGCAACCACACTTCTGGACTCATTAACCTCTTTGATGATTGCCCCAGTGACTTTGTCTTCAGAGAACAAACTGTAGATGTCTTTTTTTGCGTATTCAGAAAACTTGAGATTTGTTTTTTTCAAAACAGTAATTTGGGAAATTAATTCATTTTTGATATGTATTGGTTTATCAGCACCATCAAAGTCTCTTGTATGAATCTGTTCAAGGGTTCCGTTATCATCAAAGTCATTGATATACATACGAGCTGGAGCCTCTTTAGTTCCGGTGTAGACTGAATTTAGGCCTTTATTTCCAAGAACAATGTCAATTGTGCCATCGTTATTAAAATCACCGCTATTTACTTCATCCCACCAGCCATTAAACTCGTTTAAGCTTGTTGATTTTTTTTCAAAATACACGCCATTGAAGGCAAAAACAGCTGGGGACATCCATGAGCCAACAATAATAAGTTCTTTTTGCTTATCGCCAGAGAGATCAATCCATTTTGCATCGGTTATCATACCCAATTTGTTGAATTCGTATGCTTTGAGATCAGTCACATTTTCAAAAACGCCCTTACCATTGTTTTGTAACAAAACAGAATTTGGATTTACGCCATAAACTCCTGATATCGATCGATTCCCTATAAATAAGTCGACCGCGCCATCTCCGTTAAAATCATTTGGAGCTATAACGCTTGTATTAGTCGTGTAGTTTGGCAAAGCCGTTTTTTCTTGTGAAAATTTTCCATTACCATCATTGAGATATACCCGATCCTGAATAAGGGAATTTTGTAAAGTTGGATTATTCCCACCTGATCCAACAATTAAATCTTGATCACCATCCCCATCAATATCAAGAAAGATAGCTGTTGTGTCCTCATAAGGTTCAGTCGCGATTAAAAAGGGTTGTTCAGATTTGACAAAAACCCCAGGTTTGTTTTGCAAAATAAGTTGAGAAATGTCACCTCGGCTACCACCAATGTAGATATCGTCAAGACCATTATTATCAACGTCAGCAACGGCAAGAGCAGGGCCTTCTCTTGAAATCATTTTGGAGACAAGTTGCTCATAGTTATAATCAACAAAATTATCTTCTTTGTGTTTTTTGGCAGGAAGATTTTGTGTGGTAAAAAGTGTTTTTCTTATTTCTTTATGATTTTTGTCAATGAAAAAATTTTCCTTTTTAATATACTGTAGACTGTTAATAGAAGGGGAGTAAGTCAGGGTTCTGGATTGATCAGGCCACACAACTTCAATTGAGTCTACAACTTCAATGTCTCCTAGACCTACAGTTAGTGTATATTCAACTGAAGATTGAAATCCTTTAGTAGGAATCAGTTCATTATAGATTTTTTTATTTCCAGCATAAATGTTGACTTTTGAACCAATTGCGTGGATATTCTTTCCAGTATCTTTTAATTTGACTTTCAAAAAATTTACACCTTTTTTGTTGGAACTATTTTTGTAAATCATAACAGGGGCATTGACATTATTGATAATCAAGTCAAGATCGCCATCATTGTCGAGATCACCATAGGCAGCCCCATTTGAAAACGTTGGCTTCTCAAATCCCCAGTTTATGGTTTGGTTGCTAAATGTTAGATTTTTGTTGTTTTGAAAAGCATAATTCGGGATCGGTCTTGAAGGCATTCGATTTACGATGTTTTCAACCTCTTCTTTTTTTCCTGTCAGCACCATTTTTTGAATGACATCATTTGCAAAGAAATTCATAAAGTCTTGATTTGTGAGCTCATGATAAATCCCATTGCAAACAAAAATATCTTTATAACCGTCATTATCCATATCAAAGAGTAATGCGCCCCAACTCCAATCTGTCGCTTCAACACCAGCATAGCATGATATCTCTGAAAATGAATTCCCTTCATTATTGAACTGTAAGGTGTTTTGCATGAATTGGTGGTAAAACTCTTTTTCTAGCTTAAGGCGATAAATATCATAACCTTCAAATTGGGTTGTTTCTTTTAATTTTTGGTCACCTTCGGGTAACATATCTGTCACATAAATTTCAACATAGCCATCATTATTAAGATCAGCCATATCAGCACCCATAGAAAAATGACTTAGATGACTGACCATCTCCTGGATTTCATCTTTAAATGTGCCATCACCTTGGTTCATGTATAAATAATCTCTCTCATAAAAATCATTTGAAACATAAATATCTATGTATCCATCTTTATCGACATCCCCTAATGTAACACCTAGTCCAAATCCAATGAGGCTGCCGTATATCCCTGCTTCTTCAGAAACATCAGTAAAATAATTATTGTCATTCCGCAAAAGTTTGTCACCACCACCTTTAAGCTTACTGGGAACATCCCAGTTTTCATCACGAAGCTCTCTTTTATCATTATACCCTAAAGTCGTGACTGGTATAAAACTATTATTTAGAATATAGACATCTAAGTCTCCATCCAGATCATAATCAAAAAAAGCAGCATGAGTCGTAATGCCACTATCTGCCAAGTTATATTCCGTGGCTTTTTCGCTAAATGTACCATTCCCATTATTGACAAACAATTCATTGTCTTGCTCATCTCCACTGATAATTCCTGCATTACAAACATAAATATCTAAGAAACCATCTGCATTGATATCAACCATAACAACCCCTGTGGACCAGGGCTTAGTCCCCGCAACTCCAGCACTTTCTGTGATGTCTTCAAATTGAAAATTCCCTTTGTTGAGATACAGTTTATTTGGTCCTCTATTGATTGTGAGATAAATATCAGCCAACCCATCATTGTTGATATCCCCTACACTTACTCCTCCTCCATTATAAAAATTTCGATATCTAAAAACATTAAAGTCTCTAGTAGTTTCAATTGCGTTTATAACGTCAATTCCAGTTGCATCACTTTCTAAAAGCTCGAATAGTGAATCATTATTACTTGAGTTGCTGCAGGAGGAAAATAAGGTAATGCATATTGGGAATAAAATTGGCTTGAAAAATCGTAGGTTAATCATTTTTAATTGGAATAAATATTGATTGTGAAATTAAAAAAGGCAAATTAAGATTAATTTGCCTTTTTATAAAAATAAATGTTAGGGTTTTAGTACCCTGGGTTCTGTGTCAAGTTCGGGTTTGAACCTAAAGCAACAGATGGAATAGGAAATTTGTTCCTTGTTGCATCAGAAGTCCCGCCTTTATAAGACCAGTTCTCAGTAAAAGCACCAAATCTAATCATATCAGTTCTACGAACCATTTCTGTGTAAAGTTCACGAGCTCTTTCATCAAGAATGTCATCTAGAGTTACTGCAGTCATTGCTGATGCATTTCTTTTTCCTCTTAATTCATTAACCAAGTCAAGAGGTGTTTCTGATGAAGTCCCACCTCTTAAAATTGCTTCAGCTTTCATTAGATGAGCATCAGAGTAGCGGAATAAAATTTGACCATTGTAGTAAGATCCGTTTTTAGGGTGGTATTTTACTACACGGATTCCAGTCGCTTCATTATTTCCAGTAAGCCCTGGTAACGTTTTTGTGAAGATAAGAGGATTACCATTACGTTGCTCAAGAGCTGTTCCATCGTCACTATATTGTTGACCTTGAAGGAAACCCATGCCAATTCCTCTTGCTTTTTCTGAAATGGCATCTGCATCTGTTTCTAGTGGATTGCCATCACCCGTTTTAGGTACAAAACCTCTACGCTCATCACGTTCAGTATCTAAAGGATTATAAGCATTTTCTTCCTCTCCTTCAAATAAATCATACAATTCGGCCATGGTTGAGAAACCATTCCAGCCCCCACCACCATTACCTGCTGTTGTTTGATAGTAGTGCAAACCATTCCAAAATCTATTTCCGTTACCCATTGGGGATGAAAATATAGTTTCTGAATCTGCACTTTGAGCGAATATCTCGAAATAATCTTCATGGATATCAAAACCTTGGGAATTAATATCATCAACTAAATCGATAACTGCAGTCATATCACCAGCTGCAGCTGACTCACCCAACCATACGTGCTTGTTTAATAAAACACGAGCTTTGAGAAATTGAGCAGCAGTTTTAGTGATCATATTTGTACCATCCTTGATGTCGTCAGATGTTTTTTGACCAGTCGCTAAAGCAGGTAATCCAGCAATAGCAGCATCAATGTCCTCCATTATCAATGATAGAGCTCCTGCACTATCAAGAACAGTTGGATTGTCACTTGGCCCAGAATTCACATCCCGTCTTGGCACTTGTCCATACATGTCAACAACCTGCGTCATTTGGAATGCTCTTAAAAATTTAGCTTGCGCTAATACATCAGCAGATGCATTTGATGCAGGGTGAATTAATTGGTCAAGTTTAAATATACGACGATTTGTATCATTCCAAGTAGAAACTACCCATTGGTGGGTAGGATCCCATGAGTGTTGATGAAGAGTTCTAAAAACTCCATTATCGCCCCAGTCAGTTCCTCTTGTAGGAATCAATGTCTCGTCAGTGGTGACTTGTGTCAATGCATAAAAACCGCCTTGATCACCCCATCCTTTCAATTCATTGTATGCATCTGTAAGAGATGCAGTTGCATCTGTTACACCTGTGAACTCGCCAGAAGATGAGCTTTCTGATACAATAGAGTCATATTCTTCAACTTCCAAATCAGTACATGAGTATATGACTGACAAACTTAAAATTGAGTAAATAAAATATTTCAAATTTTTCATAATAATTAAAATTAAAACGTTGCGTTAATTCCAAAAGTAATTACACGTGGCTTTGGATATGATGTGTAATCCAAACCAGCACTCGGAACACCATTAATAGGATTCTGAACATCTACTTCAGGATCTAAACCAGTGTAATCAGTAAATAGCAATAGATTCTGACCATTTGCAAAAACTCGTAATGAATCAAAAACACTATTTTCATTTAATGCTATGTTTCTTCCTAGAGTTAAATTTTGAAGACGAATAAAGTCACCTTCTTCTAAAAATCGAGTTGAAACAGAAGGAGCATTCAAATTACTCTCTCCACTGTATGCAGTATCGTAAGTTACGTTACGACCATTTCCGATTGAACCTGCAACAAACAAAGCGTTAGCAGTGTTGTTGTATATATAGTGTCCAAATTGACCTGAGAAAAATACATTAAGATCCCAGTCGCCAAATCTCCAAGTTGAGCTTAAACCACCAACAGATGTTGGAAGCGGACTCTTTCCGTCTAGGAATTGTTGACTATCCTGTGTATATAATGAAATTCCATTAGCATCGTAACCAATGAAAGGTCTCAAGAAAAAGGCATATAGTGGCTGATCATTTGCAATTCTTTGTGCAAATGCCCCAGTAAGGCCTTGCCCGCGAACAGTCCCAGTATCAAATACACTTGTACCTAAGCCGGTCACTAGGTTGTCGTTAAATGACATATTAAGGTCTAAATCCCAGCTAATTTTGTCATTGTCCATCAAAGACATGTTTACTGTAAACTCATATCCTTTATTTTCAACAACTGCATCTAAGTTTGTCCAAACAAATGGTTGTGGAGCAGGCTGTGCAGCTGAAACTGACATCAACATGTCCTTGGTTTTCTTATTGTAGTATTCTGCAGACGCATTAAGTCTTCCATCAAATAAACTAAAGTCAACTCCAATGTTAAATTGTTCAGTAGACTCCCATTTCAAATCTGGATTTGCAAAAGCAACATCACTTAACCCCGGATTGTTAGGATCTAGTCTACCACTATCATTCAAACCAATACCTTGGTAAGCTTGGCGACGTTGGTGTAAGTTGTGTGGGATTTCTTGATTTCCGATAATTCCAAAACCACCTCTTAATTTAAGGTTGTTGAAAAAGTCAGGAACAAAATCTTCATCAGAAAGAATCCATGCAGCACCAACAGCTGGAAAAATACCATATTTGTTATTTTCTCCAAACTTTGAAGAACCATCAGCACGTAGAGAGGCTGTAACAATATATTTATCCATCATGCTGTATTCAAGTCTAGTGAAAAATGATTGTAACTCATCTTCATTTTTATAACCATTATAAGCAATGGATTGTAATGCCATGGTAGGAGCTGAAAAACTTTCTTGCACATTAGATCCTCCAACGTATGAAGTGTAAATTGAATCAGTACCATCCGCACCATATCCATAAAACCCTGTACCGATAGCTGAAGAAACAGCATCCATGGAGTTATCAATAATATCTAACATTTCATGAATGTCAACGGTATCAAAGCCCCAACCTTGAGCTGAACCGCCCTCAAAACTGAATTTTTGATAAGAAAAACCAGCTAAAGCGCTGAGTTTTGAATCACCAAAATCAGTTGAGTATGTTCCAGTAAGCTCAACCAATTGATTGCTTACCTCAGTATCACTAACATAGCCTTTACCATTTTCAAAAACTCCAGATCCGATATTCATCAGTTTAGAGAATCCTCCAGAACGCTCACCGACAGAATTATCAAGTCCAATGTTTAACTTCACGTCCAATTGGTCATTAACATTATAAGTACCTGATAAATTAACAAGAGTCCTTTGCGTATTTGACTTATCAAGATAATATTCCAATAGAGAATTTGGATTAACGTTCGTAGTGTTTAGTTGCGACCCAAAATACTCAGGCCAAGTCGGATTTGCCATAATTGCAGCACCGATCAAATCACCTTCGAATCCAACATCATTCGAAATTAATGGAGCTTCGTCGTTAATATCAGAGTAAGCAACATTCATATCAACAGTTAGACGATCATCAAGAAAACTTTGGCGAAGATTTAATCTGGCGCTCATTCTTTCCATTGATGATTTTTCTACAATGCCTTGTTGATCATCTAAACTTAAAGATGCACGATAACTTCCACCTTCATAACTATTAGAATAAGTTAGATTGTGGTTTTGAGATAATGAAACTCTAAATATTTCATCTTGCCAATCAGTAGAACCTCCAAAATCAACAACATCAGCTTTACCACCAAACTTAACAACAGCATCAACAAATTCGTCACGACCCATCAGATCGTAAGTATTTGCAACTTCAGAAATGCTCAGTGATGAAGAATATTCAAATTTATCAGTAGAGCCTAATCCTTTTTTGGTTGTAATTAAAACTACACCATTGGCTCCACGAGAACCATAAATTGCTGTTGCTGATGCATCTTTTAAAATATCAATTCGTTCGATATCATTTGGATTGATGAAATTAAGCGGATTTTTAGCAGTGCTACTACCACGACCCAGATCATTTTGACCACTTGCGCTTTCAGCTCCAGATAATGGAACCCCATCAACGACAAATAGTGGGTTGTTGTTTGCTCTTACTGAAGCAGTACCACGAATACGGATATTTACCCCCGATCCTGGCTCACCATTGTTTGAAGTTATTTGAACCCCAGCTGATTTACCTTGAAATAATTGCTCAGGTGAAGCGATAACTCCGCCATTGAAGTCATCAGCCTTAATGGTTGAAACTGAATTTGTAGCATTTCGAACAGTTGTTTGCCCGTAACCTGTAAGTACAACTTCATCCAACTCATTATTAGAGTTCAATACCACAGAAATATTTGTCTGGTTTGCGACAGCAACTTCTTGTGATTGAAAACCTACGTAAGAGACGACTAAAGTGTCGTCACCAGCAGCTTGAATAGAGAAGTTACCATCAAAATCAGTGGTAACTCCAGTGTTGGTTCCTTTGACTACAACAGTTGCACCTGGAAGTGGACCGTCAGCGTCTGAAACCGTTCCCGACACATTGCCTGATTGAGCAAAACTTAGCCCAACAATACAAATAGTCAAGAAAAAACTAAAAAATGTTTTTTGGTTTTTCATATTTATTATTTAGTTAAAGTTAATTTTATGACATTGTTAAATACGATGCCATGTGATATAGTATCAATTGCTAATTTAATGACCATTAATTAAAATAGTTGTTACAAAAACTATACAAAAACTATGCATATTGCAATATTACCTCTATAAAATCAATGATTTGATAATAAACATACTAATAACAGAATATCTACGAATTTGAAACTTAAAAAAAAATCAATATTTGTTATCTAAATCGTTTTAGTTTATTATAATTTAGGAGATATATAATCTCTATTATCATCTAATTATGAGTTTAAAAAAGGTATCAATAAAATATCTCGCTAATGTTTTAGGAGTTTCAGTAGCAACAGTCTCAAAAGCATTAAACGGATATCCTGATGTTAATCGATCAACTAGAGATAAGGTCATAAAGCTTGCTAAAGAATTGCAGTATTTCCCAAATCAACAAGCGGTAAATTTCAGAAAAAAATCCACACAAACTATTGGTTTGATTTTGCCTAAAATCAATCATTTTTATTTTTCTAAAATTGTAGAATCAATTATAGAATTAGCTTCTGAAGATAATATCAGTGTAATCGTAAAGCCAACCTTTGAAAATTTAGAAATAGAAAAAATGGCTTTGCTTGAGTTGGTGAAGCTAAATGTTGATGGCATATTGATAAGTATTTCAGATGAGACGCGTTTCCCTGACCATTTGATTGAGATTTCTAACCTTGGGATTCCCATTGTTGAATTTGATAAAATCTCAAAGCTTAGCCCGTTTGATAAAGTTGTAACAAGTGATCGTGATGCTGCCAAAAAAGCAGTTGATCATCTCATTACTAGAGGGAAAAAAACAATTGCTCACCTTAGAGGACCTTTGCTATCACAAAACTCCATCGATCGATTTTTGGGTTACAAATCTGCAATCACTGATTCGGGTTTGACTTTTGAGGAGGAGTTGGTGATTCAAGTTCCTCCTAATAATATTAATGAGTCTCAGCGTTCTTTTTCTAGGCTTTTTAACAAGCGAAAAGATATCGATGGTATTTTTGCTATCACAGATATATCTGCCATCGCTGCAATTAGAGAGTTGAAATTACAATCAATTGATGTGCCAGGTCAGGTTTCAGTTGTAGGGTTTAGTAACTGGCAAATATCAAGCCTTACAACCCCGCGTTTGACAACAATAGATCAGAATGCATTCGAAATGGCAAAGGCTTCTTATCAAAAATTGTCAGATAATATAGAGACAAAAAATAATATTACAGGTAGAGAACAAGAAACAATCTATATCAAGACGGACTTAATTATAAGGGAATCATCGTAGTAAAACCAAAACGCTTACTCCTCAAAAGCATGGAGTTTTCCATTTGTCGCCTCTTCTAAGGTAACACATCCCAGTTGCTGTCCAGGGATGGGTGCGTAGTGCAAAAACTCTTTTCCAATCGTACTGTTAATCCGAAAAGCATACACAGCGAATCCTCTCAACGACTGAAACACCATGAAATGCAAAGCCTTTGTGGAAATGGATTCTTTGTCTAGGGTACCTTCCGAAAGTGAGTTAAGTTCGTCATGCCAAATATTTTCTTCAGTTTCATTAGCAGCAAAATATTTTTCTGCCTGCGTTTCCCAATAAGATCTCTTGTCACTAAGGTCAGTTGTTGTTTGCGATTTTGCAGATAAAATCAAGGAGCTCACACCAAATTTCAGCAAGCTGAGTTGCTCTTTCCCAACGATCCCATTCAGGTAGCCATCAATAAATTTCAACAACCCAAGTTCCGATGCTCCTGGTATACCATCACCCGTGGAGGGTAAAATGACATCAAGTAAAATCTGCATATCAATCAATTGGTTTTTCAAAAAAAACTTTGGCGAAAAGTCAGAAGTTGTGGTAGTACAACTCTGTAGCATCCCAATCATAGTAGGGGTAACGGCTAAAGCACCAAATGATAGCCCTAAATTTTTTATTGCATTTCTTCTGTTCATGGGATTATAAGTTTCGTTTATTGAGTTGTTCGACAGCGTAATTTACTGCCCGTGCAGTTAGTGCCATATAGGTTAGAGATGGGTTTTGATTTCCGCCAGATGTCATACATGCACCATCAGTAACAAATACATTGGGCACCTCATGGACTTGATTAAAGCCATTGAGAACCGATGTTTTTGGGTCACGTCCCATACGAGCAGTACCCATTTCATGTATACCCAGCCCCATTGAATAATGATCTTCCCAAGCTTTAACATTTTTAAATCCAGCTTTTTCTAGCATTTCAACTGCTTGCAATTGCATATCTTTTCTCATCGCGAGTTCATTCTCTTTAATCTCTGCATCAAAAGTAACAGTTGGGAGTCCCCACTCATCTGTTTTATTGTAGTCCAAGTACATCTTGTTTTCATGGTAAGGCAATATCTCACCAAAACCATTCATATCGATTGTCCAAGTTCCAGGTTTTACAAGTGAGCGTGTAAATTCAGGGCCATATCCTACTTCCTTTGCAGCTTTTGCCCAAGAACTTCGATTGCTATCTCCTTGATAGCCGTATCCTCTTATAAAATCTTTATGATTGGTATCACCACCGAGGTTTCGAAAACGGGGAATATAAAAGCCACCTGGACGACTTCCGACATAATACTGATCTTCAAATTCGTCAGTTTCTGCATATGCACCAGCTTTAAAATGGTGATCCATAATATTATGTCCAAGTTCCCCAGATTGATTACCCATTCCCTCAGGAAAGAATCTCGATTTTGATTGCATCAAAATAGATGTCGATGCGACTGCAGAGGCACATAAAAAGATCACTTTAGCCTTGTAGGTATATGTCATTTTGGTTTCTCGATCGATGACTTTAACGCCAGATGCTTTTTTGGTCTCTGGGTCAAAGACAACCTCATAAACAATAGAGTTTGGTCGAAGTGTCATATTTCCCGTAGCTTCGGCCATAGGGAGTGTGGAGGACTGGCTACTGAAATATGCACCAAATGGGCAACCTCTTCTACATCGATTTCGGTATTGACAGCTTATGCGACCAGCCCCTGGTTTTGTTCCTTCAGTAATATGAGCGAGTCTACCCATTGTTAGGATTCGATTGGAGTAATTTTTTTGTAAAGATTTACGTAAATGCTTCTCAGTGCATTTCAGTTCCATAGGTTTTAAAAACTCACTATCTGGAAGTTGAGGAAGTCCAAGTTTTTCACCTGAAATTCCAATATGCTTTTCCACGTAAGAATACCAGGGCGCAATGTCTTTATAACGAATCGGCCAGTCTACGGCGATTCCATCTTTAGCATTTGCAGCGAAATCGTAGTCACTTAATCGATAACTATGTCTACCCCAAAGAAGCGATCGTCCTCCAACATGATATCCTCGCATCCAATCAAAAGCTTTATCTTCATTATAAGGATGCTTGATGTCGTCTACAAAGAATTGCTTGGTGGCTTCTTCAGTGGTGTAACCAGTTCTGCTTTGTTTTGGTTGCCGCTTCTTGGTTTCTTTAGTGATTACATTCCCATGTTCAAATTCCCATGGATCCATATTCATTGTAGGATAATCTTCAATGTGGCGAACCATGGGGCCTCTTTCCAGCACAAGTGTTTTTAGACCTTTCTCGGTAAGCTCTTTGGCAGCCCATCCTCCACTTATGCCAGTTCCGACAACGATGGCGTCATATTGGGTATCGATTTTCATGTCCATAATAATTTAAGGGTTTAACTAATCATACTCTCAAAATTACAAATTGAAAAATAAAACATTGTTTTATTGCGATTAATTTATAAATCAATTAAGGACATGGCTTTTCGTTAACAGATTCAAGTAGAAAAAACCAATCTTCTAGATCGAGATTGATTTCTAGCGCTTTAACAGTTTCTTGTAGTCGTTGCGGATTAGATGTCCCGATAACGGGATGAATTTTAGATGGATGTTTGAGTAGCCATGAAAGTGCAAGAGTAGCAAATCCACAGTTGTATTTTTCAGCCAGCTCAAAAATCGCAGAGCGTAACTTTGAAGGCCATTGGCCTTCTGGGGTTTTCAGGATTCCCAGCGGACTCCAGCTCATTGGAAGAATATGGTTACGATGATAATGATCAAGTTGTCCATCAAACATAGGCTCATTATGCGTTAGTGAAATTTCGATTTGATTCACATGAATCGGAACATATTCAGCTAATAAATCAATTTGAGTGCTGTTAAAATTCGATACCCCAAAAGATAAAATTTTACCTGAATCCAAAAGAGAACCAACGGCTTTGGTCACTTCTTCTGGGTCAAGTAAGGGGCTCGGTCGGTGTAATAATAGCAAATCAACATAGTCGGTTTTTAACTGTCGCAATGATGTGTGAACAGCATCAGCAATGTAGCTTGAATCATAATTATAATGTTTGGTTTTATACGGCTTGTTTTCACAAACCATTGAAATTCCGCATTTCGTGATAAACTGAACATCCTCGCGTGAGAGCCCTGACTCAGAAAAAGCAATACCAAAATCCTTTTCGGTCGTATAATTCCCATAAATATCCGCATGATCAAAACTGCTAATCCCTGCATCATAAGCG
>MDSW01073813.1_pt1 | contig 18387 bp, 8 predicted proteins | sample 811171 | NCBI WGS metagenome assembly MDSW01 (sample SAMN05326641, study PRJNA326480) | marine metagenome | isolation source: seawater | place: Atlantic Ocean: North West | collected 2012 | reverse complement strand
GGTAACGCAGACGGAAAACGTGCGTCTGGTATTGTACCTGACGTAAGATTACTAGCACTTAAATTTGTTAAGTCAGGTTGAGCAATAGCTTCATAACTAGGATCTGCTCCATTGTTTGCTCGTAAAAACTTGCCATCATTATTAGCATCACCATGTTCTAACTTAGCTAATGTTACAGCTTCGTCTTGTATAGCATTAGTGTCTACGGCATTGTTAGCCAGTTCACTAGCTTCTATTTGATCCGCAGGGATTTTTGCTTTTGTTATAGCATCATCCTTAACGCCATCAGTAGAAATTTTAGTTAATGCCATTTAATTAATAAATGTTTTTGTACCAGTAGTTGTTGTCATTCATTTTTATAAACGCAGCATCATCTTTGATTGATTCAAATTTTGCATAAAGTTCTGCTTCTGTATACTCAGTAGAATCTTCTGGTATTGCAGTATTTACTAATGCAATGTGTGCATCTATTGCAGCTTTTTTTGTAGCATCACCACCTGATGCATAAGGATAGTTAGCTGCGATAATGTCGTATCCGCAAGGGTAAAGATAAAGTCTTGCAAGCTTCCAATTAAATTTCATGATTAAGATTTCATAATGTAGCAAAGGGCATAGAATGGAGGTCTGTTTTCGTGTGCTTGACCGCCACCAGTATCAGCTGTAGTTGCAGATCCTCTGGAGTTTTCTCCGGGATAGTTCCAATCGTTTCTACCTGCACCAAATTGTGTCCAAGAGTGACTTCCAGAAGTACCTTTTGTAGTTGCTGTATGTGAGTGTGCAGGCATTTGATCAACTGTTAGAGTTACTGATGCTGCTCCACCTGTATCGCCTACATCGTAATCACTATCACCATCGTGATAACCAACAACAAACTTACCTCGTAAGTCTGGTGTACTGTTTGAACCATTACATAAAACCCAACCAGTTGGTATAGCGTTTGCAGCACCTGACCAAATTAATATCATGCCAGATACAAATGCTTCTACACTTTGAAAAGATAATGCCGACCCATTACTTTGTAAAAATTTACCGTTAGTATTAGAATCTTGTGTAGGTATAGGATCAGTTACACCTTTTGCTACATACTCCCAATAGTTGGCAGTAGCAGTTCCACTTGTTGATGGTACTTGCTGATTGCTACTATCTGAAGCTGCAATAGCTATATATGTGGATGTAATACCACTGTCTGTATAGGCAACGAGATCGTCAGCAGTATATGAATTAGCACTGTTGTACGTTCCTCGCCAGACTTGTTTAATTTTGCCTAAATCAATAGTTGCCATAATTAAATAGTTGCAATTAAATTACCACTCGCATTTTTGGTGAAAGTGAAACCTGTAGCAGCATATATTACATCTTCAAATGCATCATAAACTGCCCCAGATATATTGTCCACACCACCGTTTGTGGTGGTTACTATTAGATGCCCATAAGTATTACTTGTAGGATCTGTGTCAGTATTAAAACCATATATCTCAGGAGAAGATGCAGCTTCATATGTTGGATCTGCACCGTTATTAGACCTTAAAAACTTGCCATCAGTAGACGGTGTTCCATGCTCTAATTTAGCTAACGTAACTGATTCGTCTGCTAATTCTGTAGTTCCAACTGAACCTGCACTTGGTGTTCCAATACTAACTGTCGCACCAATTGTAATAATGAAATAATCTGCACCAGTAGGAGGTGGAGCAGCAAATATAATTTCACTACCACTAATAGCAAAACCTTCTGCCGGTTGACTTGATCCACTATTAGGTTTTTGTACAACACCGTTGATACTTACCAACATTTGTTGTGCAAATTGACCTGCATTGCTTAAGGTAAACTTGTATGCAACACCATTAAACGTTGCACTATTACCACCAGTACCAGTAAATTGACTAATAGTATTTATAAAGAAATTACCAATAGTTTGTGTTTCTTCCCATGCACTAGTACCTGCGTTGTATACAAGTAATTTTCCTAAATTTGTATTATAAAATAAATCACCATTATCAAGATCAGTTGTTGGGTTTGTAGGGCCAACTCTATATCTAGCTGCAAAATCATTTATACCGCTTATATTGCTTGCAACAGTATTGACATTAGCAATACTACCGCCAACATTATTTACGTTTGCAATGTCACCTGCAACAGTATTTACATTGCCTATGCTACCTGCTACAACTCCAATGTTGTCATCACCAACAGCAATAGTATTACCCATGCCATTGCCATGCACTGTACAGTAATAACGTAATGATGCAGGTGCATTTGCAGGTACAACAAAAGTTACGTTTGCACCTGCTTGACCTGCTGTACCATTTACTGTTACTCCAGTTGTATATGAATTACCGCTTGCATCTTTAAAAGCTAGTGGATGATTATTATTTGTGTTGTCTGCTTGATTAAATATATATGTATATCCTCTAATTAAATTTAAAGTTGGTGCAGAAACGCCATCAATATAAAATACACCGCCTGATACGGTAACTGTGTATGTTGTTTGACCTGCTAATACTTGACCTAACGCATTTATATTGCTGATATTATTTCCAACTAAATCTACGTTTGTAATACTATTTGCAACTGTATCTATTTCAGATGTGGTTTCTTGTAGATCTGCTGCTGCTACTTCTATCTCAGAAACAGTTTCGTTTAAATCGTTTGCTACCGTAATTACTTTTGCTATATCTGCTGCAACCGTATTAACATTTGATATGTTGCTTGCTACGGTGTTGACGTTTGCTATAGAACCACCAACATTGTTTACATTAGCTATTGCACCTGCAACTGTATTTGTATTGGCTAAATCGGTTCCAGTTATGTTTAAAGCTAACCAAGATGTTGTAGCTAAATCATAGACTTTAGTTATGTTATCTGTTGTGTTGTAATATAACGCTCCATCTATAAGTGCATTACCGTCATTATCTGTAGCCGGGTCAGAACTTTTTGCACCTAAATATCTATCATCAAATGTATCTAATGCAGTTTCTGCTGCTGTCTTAGCTGTCTCAGCAGCCGTTTGTGCTGTCTCAGCAGCCGTCTTTGCAGTTTGTGCGTCATTTTTATGTGTGTTTGCATTTGTTTCTGATGTTGCTGCATTTGTTTCTGACGTAGCTGCTGCTGTTGCACTGTTAGCTGCGTTAGTTTCACTAGTTGCTGCTGCTGTAGCTGACGATGCTGCATTGTTTGCAGACGTTGTAGCTGCTGCTGCATCTACAATAAGATCCCAGTTTGCAGAGTTAGTATTAGTTGTTAGTGGTTGTGAACCTTGTGAAGTGTGTGCTGTATTACAAAAATAAATATTGTTTGTAGATGTATCTTTTACAAGATCTCTAACTGCATATGCTCTACTTGCTGCCCAATCACCACGGTATGTTCCTAATTCTTTGAGTATTTCAAACTCACCTAAATTATCAAAACCTAAAACTTTATTAGCACGATTTGCAGCATTCTCTGTAATTTCTAAACTACCAATAGTATTAGTTAAAGAAAATTTAATTGATCTATCTAATTCATCTTGTTGTTGTTGATGTAATATAACTGCCTTATCTAAAGCGTCATTAATAACTTCTGGATAAAAACCACCTTGGTTTGTAAGGTCTGTACCTTGTAATGGTTCTAATGCAGATGTAATAACTAATTGAAAACCACTAGGTAAATTGAAATCATTTCCACCTTGCTTAAGTGTTATGCTTCCACCGGGGTTACCGTTTTGGTCTGAGTTTAAAGTAACTATATAATCATTATTTGCACCAAGAGTTAATGTAGTTTCTATACTTGTACTTACTTCTAATTTTTTTACTAATACATCTGCGTCTGTAAAAACTTTAAAGGCAAACGGATATGTAGCAGTATTACCATTACCAACTAACGCATTCGTCTTTCTTGTAGTCGAATTGATCGTCATTAATTAGACTTATTCACTATCTTATTAAGGTTACCAACTACTCTTTGCTTTACGGTCACACCTTTAATTTCTGCCTTGGCCTTTTTGGCCAGTTACTAAACCTCTTATTAAATCAATTGGCCCTCTAGGAACCCATCTGCCGTCTTTAAGGTCGACTAAATTACCAATAGGTTTAGCTGCAAAATATGTAGGAATTTTAGTAAATAACGACATTAATGTTAAAACACTTCTTACATCATTTCCTTTTACATCTTTATCAGGATCTATAACATTAACAATAAATCTGCTTGTACCTTGCAAAGTAGAATTTATTAATGATATTGATGGACTTAATGTAATACGATCATTGTATGGCTTGTCATCAAATAAATTAAATGGCATCATTAAAACTGTACTGCCTAAAGGTATATATGCACTTCCATATCGACCAGTAGAAAAGAAAATAAAATCAAAAATTTCATCTAAATAACCATCTTCATCTTCATCTACTAAACCACCTGCTGCCATTTCTTGTATGCCTTCTGAAACTATTGCAGGTAAAAACGTACCAAACATAGTTGCAAAAAATATTTGACCACTAAATTGTTTAGAATTAAATCCTAATTCCTTAACTATTTTTTTGTATTGTGTAGCGTTTAAGTTTGCTTGTGTATTGAAATAACTAGTAAATTGCATAATCATTTTTACAAAAGGTTGATTTATTTGATATGCAGCTACGTCTTCTGGTAATAAACTATCTTGTGTTAAACGTACATTGGCATCTGCTTGCTGTATTGCTTCTTGTTGCACTTGTGCTTCTGACATATTTATTGGAGCGTTTGCAGAAGTTTGATTATATGTAGCAATCCAAACTAAACTATCAACATAATTTTGAAATGCTTGTTGTAAAAAATATCCGTGTTTAGCTGACCAGTTTTGTATTTTTTCATATTTATTAGGATCTAAAATTAATTGGTTCATAGTATCTTGTATGTCAAACATCTGGTTTGTTTGGCGATCTTTCATAAAAGCTGACATAGCTGATATTTCTTCAATAACTTTTTGCGGTTCTCTTGTGTATCTTTTAAATGCATCTCTCATGTATTTATGTTCTACTTTTAATCGTGCAGGTAAAACACCTGTAAGTTGTTGTGCTGCGTTTTTTAAACTTAAAAACATATAATTTAAACCTGTGCTTCTTGTAATTGCAGTAAAAAAATTATCTAAAAATGAACCAGTTCTTATAGCTGTACGTTGTGTTGCAGCGTTTTCTAACCAAGGCATAAGCATATCATTAATAGCATTAGCGTCAACACGATTCATTTCACTAGCAAATTCTTTATTTTTAAATAATTTAAATAAATCAGTTACGGCAGGTTGTACATATGCAAAACGTAATGCATCATCTAAATGTTTTGCATTATCAAATAAACTAATAGATAACGCTCTATTTACTTCTGTTCTTGCCTTAGTAAAACCTCTAGGCACAGCAGGTACAGAGTATCTCATTTCTTCTAATACACCATCTAATGTTTGTTTTAAATTTAAATCTTTATTTAAAATCGCATCTGGTTTAGCAGGTACATATCCACCTCTATATGTACCAAACTTATTAATAGTAGGAGTTGCACCTATTTCTTTAAAATAATATCCAAATACATCCCTATGTGCTTGTTGAGTAAGTGGTAACAACTCTTCGTTTAAATCCCAAACATCTTGTAAAAAATCAAAATCTTTTTTAGTAAGATAACCTTCATCAATCATGCGATTAACAAAAGCATCCCATTTAGTTGTGTCTAACGTACCGTCTTCTTTTAAATTACCCCAACCTCTGCCAACTAATAATTTAGTTAAATTACTTTTATTACCTGTGTGCAGCATAGCTCCAAGTAATTCAACTTTACCTTTACCTCTTCTATCACCAAATATATAAGGGTCATCAAATTCGTAAGCATTAATTTTGTCGTTACCAAAATCTAATTGTTTTAACATTTCCAAATAACGACCTACATATTTTGGTCTTTCAGATCTCCATTGCACTAACGGATCTTTTAATGTTCTCCATATAAATTGAGTAAATGGCCCTGCTACATCACCGTCTTTTGTGGTAAACACACCGCCACCTAACACACCACCACCTCTTATTATTCTTGCATTTACTGCATCTCCATCAAAACCATCGGCCCAATGTTCAACTCGTCTTAATGCTGATTTTAAACCTTCTAATTTTAAAACTTGTTTTTCAAAAAAACTAGGTTCTTTAGTTTTACCTACATTAATTGAAGATCTACTTGTCATATTGCTTAAACGTCCAACTAATTCGTCAACTATTGCTTATCTTTCTATTAATTGATTGCCAATTTTCATTTGTTGATCACGCCTTGATTGATACCACAAAGATTGTATTGATTCATATAAAGTATCAAAATCACGCAATGTAAGATCACTTACTTCTCTACCGGGTAATAATTTAAGTTCAGTTATTATTGGATCTAATTGATTAAATAAATCTTCATTGTATGCTTTTAATTTGTCAACATACGTTACTCCCGGTTCTAATGGTTTACCAATACCAAAACTAGATAAAATTTCTTGCCCAACATTTATATAGTCAATATTTCTATTTTTTAATTCGCCAATTTTTTTATCAGATTTTTCAAAAAACTTTTTAAAATCTTTTTCTGCTTTTATAAATTGTTTTTGTATTATTGCAGCTTCACGAGCAAGTTGGTTATGCAATAACTCTGCTTTTTTTGCTTGTATAACTTTTAAATTATCACCTTCTCGCATAGCTTTTTCTGCATCTTTAACTGCTCTTTTACTTGCACGAGCGTATTCTGTTGGTCTAATGTCACCAACTTTTTTGTCAGCTAATATATCTTTTGCAACTTGTCTAGCAGCAGCTACTTGAAAACGTACTGGTTGCATAGTCTTTGTTAAAAATTTAAATTCAATAGCTAAAAATCTAGCCCTTGCTTCGTTATGTAATGCTTCTTGTATTTGTAATTCACGTTGTTCTGGGTCTGTTAAATTACTAAACTCGTCTAACATACGTTGTTCTGTACGTTCAGTTACGACAGTTTTAATTGGTTCTAAATCTACTAAACCATTAACCATATCTATTGCAGTATCAAAACCAAACATTTCTGCAACCATTTGTACTGGTATACCGTTCTTACCAACCATTCCGTTTTTACCTGTACCTAATTTTTTTATTTCTGATGCCATGTCATAAAACGGCATAAGGTTTTTTAAACTATCAATATCTATTTTGCTAGTTTCTGCTGTTTTAAATTGGTCATTTTTTTTATTATTCCATTCGCCAGTTTTTAAAAACTTTTGTAATTTATACAATGGTTCGTTTTCTACCTTAACAGTTTCTTCTGCCATAACTCTTTTACGAGTTTCTCTTGTTTCTCTGTTTTGTAATCTTTCTATTAATTTACCTTTTCTACTAAGCCATTTAAGTTGACCCATACTTGCTTTAGTTAATGAATCTATAGCAGCATCCTGTGTTTCTTGTATAGCTTTTGTATATTCGTTCCATGTAGCATCATCCATACCACTTTGTTCCTGTGTTTCAAACATAGGTTTCATTGCGTATATTTGTTGCGATTGCAGTATTGCGTCCTCACTAGCTATCATGCGATCCATTACAGCCCTAACTTCATCAGTTAAAACAGGCAAATCTACACCATTTTCTTTTTTATATGTTTCATTTAATTCGCTAACAATAAATCTATAAACCTTGCGTACATAATCTCCAAACTTAATAAATATTTCTTGTAATCCAACACTAGGTGCTGCTTTTTTTTCTGTTAAATAAATTTCGTAATTATATGCAAATGTTTCATGATATTTTCTTTTTTCTTTTAATGACAATTTGCTCCATGCATCTAGATTTTCTACACCCCAGAAATCTAATAACGCATTAAAATCATTTTGTATGTCTGGTGTTGCTTGCCCTGTTAACACTAAATCTTCCATAACAGTTAACATAAAATGTGCTGTCTCATGGAAAAACGTAGATATATCTGCTTCTTTATTTAAAAATGCAGTTAATGTTTTAGGGTCAAAACCACCTCTTGCATCATCAAAACCACTAGGTACTTGTTGTTGAGAAAATATTTTGCTTTGTTCTGCAAGATCTATTACATCTACTTGAATAGATCCTCTAGGCTTTCCAACTGAAAGTCTGAAATCTCTTCGTCCATTTGGGAATTCATCATCGAGACTAAGTCTAGTAGGGTCGACTCTGAGTCCAACTGAGGTATCACCATAGCCAGTATCTGGGACATTTCTGGTGGTAACGTAGACATCAGGTTCTCCAGAACTTTTAAGTTTACCGGACTTTCTGATGCTGTCTGCTGCTTGTTTGTTGGTGTGGTGGTAGACGGTAACTGTTCCGTCTTCGTTGAGAGGGAGTCCTGTTGCTTCGTCTGTTTCAATATTATCTCGTTGTATAACTCCTCCTGTTCCTTCTCCAGATTCACTTCCTCTTGTGCCGATAGTGGCCTGACGTTCGAGTTCAAGGTCTACCTCCTGTAATGTAGTTTGGATGTCAACATCTGACACACCAAGTTGCTGTGCCAAATTAACAGCAGCATTGGCGTAATCAGGTGCTTCATTATCTTGATAACCTGTAGTTTGCTCTGCTTGACTTAGTTTAGCAGTGTCATACAAACGTTTTTCTGGATACCAAACTAACGCCTGTAGATCTGCCATTGTAAGCGATTTTTTGTTTTGTTGCAATAGGTTCAACGCTTGATTAAAAACTTTTCTAATTTGTCTTCTTTCTACTGGCCCAGTAGGTGCTTCTTTTTGTCCGTCAATAAATTTAGCCAAACCATTACCGCCTTTACGCAATTCATCTCCTATACCTATTCTTTCTATGTTTTTCTTAGGTGTACCTAAAATAGATGTTATAAGGTCTGCGTTAGCTGTATTTTCAATAGTTGCAATTTGTGCCATTGCTTTTCTATTAGCAGGTTTCATACTTGCTTTTTGTATTGCTACAGCTACTTCATCTAAATTGCTAAGTTTTATTTTTATACCAATTATTTTTTCAAAAGCTTTTTTATCTTTTAAACTTAAACCTTTTATTAATTGTTTTAATTGTTCACGTTTTGTCTTTGCTTGTTTTTTATAGTCAATTATTAATGTGCCTGTCATTCGACCCCATGTACGCATTAACCATCTATCCATAGTTAATTGTTCAAATTGACCATATAAATTAGCAAAAAATCCATTACCAATTTTTGGCCCCATTACCGCAGCACCATAAACCATTTCGGTTTTGTTTTCTCCTGACACAGTACTACCAGTAAAAGCTTCTACCTCTTTTACGGTGTGCATAGTTTTCATAAATTGTTCAAATTCTTCAAACCCTTTTTCTTCCATTAATCTATTAAACAATTTCATGTTGTTATTAATTGCAGCACTTGCATCACCTATGCCTATATCAACTGGCATTGCATTATTTTGTGCGTAATATGCATATGCTTGTTCTGCTAATTCAAAATTTTTATCTACTTTTAAACCATTAGATGTATTAGCTAATGCCCAAATAAAAGCAAATCTTGCTTGTGCATCTGTAGCTATTTCTGGATGCACTTGAGACAATACGGCTAATGCTTTTGTTACTTTTTCGTTATACCAACCAACTGCATTTGGATTAGTTTTTAATGCAAACTCTGCATCTGCAAGTAAATTTTGTACAAGATGTTTTTCTGTCTCAACAGAAAAATCAGATAAATTAACTTTTGCTTGTTTAGCAGCATTATTTATACGTTCTTGTATAGCTATTTTAAAGTCACGATTAGTTGCATATTGAGTTTTACCTGCAAATTCAAAACTATTTTCTAATTTGCCAAGTTCTAATATTTCAACAGGTATTGGTTTACCTTTACTTTGTATTGTTCTTTGTGTAAATATTTCACGTTCATTTTCTAAATCTTCAATCTGATTATTAAGTTCATTATTTTTTGTTTCCCAATCTAAATAATTTTGATATGCAGCCGTAGAATTACCTGACTCATCAAACCTTGCATTTTCTGGTGGCAATGGTGGTTGCGTGCCTAAATTTTTTAATTGTTGTTTAAAATTATTTATTTCTTTATTTACATCATTTATATTTTGCTGTGCAAGAACTTGTGTTTGTTCTGGCCCTACTACTTGATATGGATATTTTTGTACAAATTCATCAGGTGTTATTCCTAACCTATTAGATTGTGTTATTACATAACTTTGATAAAAAGTGGCTGCGTTAATTGCGTCTTTATTTCTAAATTTACCAGTATCTAATAACATTTTTTCAAAATTAGTTTTTATTTTGCCAACACTTTCTGTAAATTTATTAGTTTTGTTTTCTTGTTTTTCTGTTATTTGTCTTGCTTCTTCGTATAGTTTTTGACGATTAGCTTCAAAATATGTGCTTTCTGCTTTACTAAAATCATCTTTATCCCAACGTATGTGTTGTTTTAAAAATCCATCAAATTCTGTATTTGCAAGTTTTGCTGCGTATTCACCTGTAGGTATAACAATATCTTGTCCAACTAATGCACCTGATTTATTTAATTCTTTTATTTGATTTGCAATATTAGGTGACACTTGTTCTATGTCTTGCATAGTAATACCTTGTTGTTTCATTACTTCAACAACAGTTTGTGCATCTACATAAGCATTTGGCTTACCTTTATCGTTGCCTAACTCTTGTGTTAAATTTTGATATTCTGTAGCACTTCTTTTTTTTAAAACACTTGCTGAAGAATTAGTTGATAATTCGTTTAAAAATACTTCATTTTCTTTTGCCTTTCGTACTTTTTGTATATCGCCAATAAACACAGGGCCACTACCTGCTAAACCAACTAAAGCCATACCTTGCATACTTCTTATAAAAGTAGTTGTTAATCTATCTGCTATTTCTGCCCGACCACTTTCAGTTGCAATTTTTAATTCTAAATCTGTATCGCTTAATGCTACTGCTAAATCACGGCCTAAAATATTTGTGCCTTCTTGTGCTACTTCAGTTAATGATTCTGCCAACATATTATTTAAAAAATAATTTTTAGCAAAATTAGTTAATGTAGTTTTAACAGTAGGTTTTGCTAATTTTTTTGTTAATTGTTTCGTTGTTTCTTTAATTAATGCTTTTCTTATAGGTTGTGTAACTGCACCCAAACCTACAAATTCAAAACCTGCATTTACTAAACCAACACCTGTAGCAATATTTTTAGAAGTTTGACTATCTAAGCCTTCTTCTAATAAATCAAGATACATTGAACCGCCTTCTATGGCATAACTATCAAATGCCATTGATCCTAAAAATCCAACAATAAAACCACCTTTAGCTGTGAATATAGACCCCGGCCCTGTAACAGCCCCTGCCACACCACTAGCAGCACCTGTGTATAAACCTATTTCTAATGCGTCTGGTAATGTTTTTGAATATTGTCCAATTATAGAAAATCCTTCTTCAAATATTCCAGTACCATCTTTTTCTATTTCTTCTAATCTTTTATTAATATCTGCTAATTCAAAATCTAAATTTTCATCTGTATTGCCATATAATTTCATCGTACCTATTTTTCCTCTTCGTACATTTAACCTTCCTTTTTCCCAACCTTGGGCTACATTTTCTGGAATACTTTTAAAATCATCAAATAATTTTTCTAGCCCTTGTAAATCTTTTATGTTGTCATAAGCAATAGCTGCAAACGTAGGGTCAGTTAATTTTCTATGTAATATAGGACTATATTTTGCAAGTTCTAAACTTTGCAAACGATCTGCTTTATTTTTTTCTCGCATTAATTTTATTGCTTCATCGCTATCTAAAGCAAAACTTTTATCTAGACCTATTTCTTCTGCAAGTCTTAATCCTTCTCCTACCATCTCAGGGTCTTTTTTCATTACAGCTTGCAAATTAGCTTTTACTAAATTGTTTGTAGTTTGTTCTCTTCGTCTAGTTATTTCATCATATGGGTTGTAACTAGGTGCGTAACTAGAACCAATGTTTTGACTAGGAGCCAGTTCTAATATGTCTTTTTCTTCTTTCTCGTTTTCTGCAAATTGATCGTAAATATTAGTCATGTAATTAACCTGCCATCAATCCGTATGTTGGCCCTTTAATTTCACCTATGCTTTGTGTAGCATCTACTTTTGTATCACCTTTAGGTTTACCTGCTTCTACCCAATACTCTGCAATTCTTTGTTGTGTCACAGGTAAACCTGCTTTTATAATTGACTCTATAATAAATTCTTCTTGTTTTTCTGGTATATCTTTCATAAAAATACGTTTACCTCCTACTCTGACATATACTTTTTTCTGGTCTTTAAGGTCAACTGCAACTATTGGTACTGGTCTAAATCTACCTTTACCTGCAAGAAATACTTTATCTGCTAAGATTTTTTGCAATAATGCTTCTTTTTGTTCGTAATTAGGCTTTACACCATTTTCTTTTTCAAATCTAAATATTTCTTTTTTTAAAGCATCTTTTATATCTAAATAATCATCTCCTTCTTTACCTTTATTTTTTAACAAATCTACCTTAGTTTCAAATTTATAATTTGCTAAATTTTTGTCAAACATTTCTTTATCAACAGATACGCTGCCACTAAGAGAACTGCCACTACTACTACCAGATTTTACACCTGCAACTTCTAACGCTAATTCTTCATATTTAGCTTCTGTCATCAAATACCTTAATGATTCTAAACTTTGATAATTTTCTGCTTTTTCATCAAAAATATTTATTTCTCCTGTTTCTATAGCAATAATAGTATTTCTATCTGTTGTTTTAGAAAAACCTTTTTGTAAATTTTCTTGGTCTTCAACTTTAAGTTGTTCCCAAATTTCTGGTTTTATATTTCTCCAACCACCGGGTTCTGCATATGCCAATTCTTCAGCAGGGCCTAATATCTCTGTTTTATAGTTTTCTTCTGCAAATTCTGTAAGTTCGGTATGTTTAGCTTTTAAATTAGCTTCTACATATTCCAACACGCTTGGATCTTTTATATTTTCTCTAGCAAAAACAAGAGTATCTTCTAAATTAAATACACCATCTTCACCAACACGAATTGATGGTTGTTGTGTGTCTTTATATGTGTAATCTATTTTTGATACAACAGTATCTAAATCTTTAGAATATAAATCTAGTTCATAACCTTCGCCATATTTTTTACCTAACTCTTCTTTGCCTAAACCTACAACCTTTTCCATTAATTTTGCATTTACTTCTGCTGCATAAACAGAATCAGTTTTCATTTTTTCTTTATCTATAACAAAACCTTCTTCTTTTAATAATGTATTTGCTTTAGTAAATAAATTGTCTGCTTTTTTTACTCCTAGTTCTTTTGTTAAAAACAAATGTGTTGTGCGATGTTCTGGCGGTAATGATACAGTTGCACCTTCTTTATAATATTTAGATTCTTTTTGTAATTTTTCTAAATTTTGTATTGTAATTTCTTTTCCATTACCTTCTACATATGGCAACCCATTACTGTTAGTTGCATTATTGCTACCTTCTAATGAAGTTATTACTTGTGCAGAACTAGTAAAACCACCGTCATTTGAATTAATGTTTTTTCCTTCTATTATATTTTTTGCAATATTTTCTCCATTTTCTTTATTTAAACCTGTTTTTATTGTTTTCATATGTTTGTTTATTTGTCCTTGTGCAATAGTTCCATTATTTTTATGAAACTCTAAATACTCAGCAGCTTTACGATATTCATTATTAATTAATAATTTTCCTATAGATGTATCATGTACTTTGTTTAAATATCCATTTCTAATATTTATATATGTTTCGCTGTCTTCTGTACTACCTTGCGAATCTCCAACAAATGTTATGCCTTTAGATTCTGCATAATTTTTTATTTTTACATCAAGAGCAACTAAATTTTTTACATATTCACTATTTTCACCCATATTAAAATCATCTACAGACAATCCAGTTTGTGTAATTGAATTATCTATATCAGCAATAGCTTCGTTGTTTGCGTGTTTAGATCCTTCAGTTATCGAATGTTTACTCATTCGGTTTGTTGAAGATAATATTGTTGCTGCTGATTTTTCGTTAAATATTGCTAATTGGTTTTTATTTTCTGTTCTTTCTGCTATTTGTTCTTTTAACTCATTAAGGTCTTTTACTTTTTGATCATATGCAGTAATAGGTGTAGTGCCATCGTCTTCATAACCAACTACTTTTACAGCATTACCAAGTTCTAATGAAAGGTAATTATTTTCAATTTCTAATGCTTTTGTTTGATATTCAGTATGTAATTCTTTAGAATGTGCGTCATCTCTTTCATCTTGTAAACCTTTTGCTATTTGTGCAAATTGATTAAATGCTTTGCTAGATCTTTGTATATCATCAGTAACTGTATCGTCCATTGGACGTACTTCCGTAGCACTTAATTGAGGTGCAGATCCAACTCTAATTTGTTCTGTAGGTGTTGTTTGGAAAGGTACTGTAGCCATAATTAACCTTCAAAATATTTGTTTTTAATTACATCACCAATACCAGTTAATAACGTACTACTCATGTTTAAAAATGGACTAACTGTTGATGCGTTAGCTAATGCCCCGGCTTGTGAAACACCAAGCATTGTTCCTCTAATATCCATATTTACTTTACGCATTCTTGCTTCATTCATTGCTTGTACTTTATTAGTATTCATTGTAATTTTGTCTATTTCTTTCATTATTTCGTCACTAGCAAAAAGATTAGCTGTACTGCCATAACCTAAACTACCACCTCTTGCAGCAGCACTTGCTGTAGCTCTTCCTCTACGTTGACCTGCTTGCATAGTTTTAATCATTATCTGTCTGTTATATGCTCTACCTACCTGTTGTGCTTGCCTTTCTAACATACGGCTATTTATTTTAGCCATATCTTTTTTATGCTCATAGCCAAGAGCCATTGATTTATATTTGTATTTTTCTGTTTCCGCAGCAAAATAAGAACCGATCATTCCTTGAACAGTTCCTGTTATAGATGCAATACCGCCTACTTTATCCCAATTTGTTGCCATAACCTCAACAACTACTTATTTTTCTAATATACATACACTATATCGCCTTACGGTTACACTATCCACCTATAGCTACTTCTAGTGTTAAACCAACAATTGTTAATGGTAATGGATCAGATTGACGTACAAATAATTGTCCATTATCTTGCCATGTAGGTGTAAGCATAATTTTTATATCTTCTGTTTTTAAATTAGGTGGTGAGCCATATGGTTCTGTTGTACGTTGTTTTGCTTCTACTAGCTTATCTGCACTCGGCCCTGCAAAAATACCAGAACTTTCTAATACTCTTACCCATACATGGTTTAAATTTTTAACACGACCTTGACCAAATGCTTCTGCTTGCAAAGCTAATGGTAATGATTGCAAATCGCTTTCATAAGGTAAACCAACATGAACAATACTAGACGCACGATCTAACGTAATAGAACCGCTCGATACAACTTTCTGTGGATGTACAGCACCATCAGCTAATATACTAACTGTTTTGCCCTCTAGCCATGTAATACCTGATATAACATTTCTTGCAACTTCATATGTAGTAATTGCTGTATTGCGTAAATTTGCAGGTAAATCTCGATCAAGTTTTACTGTAGCTACTGTTTGACTTGTAGTAGATACAATATTGCAACGATAATAATTTGTGCCGTCTACTAATACAATTGCGTCACCTACATCATCAAGACTAGGTGGTGCATTAAATAAATTATAATTAGCAGTTATAGTAACGCTTTCTCCTTTTGTATAATTTGTACCGCCAGATATAGTTACGTTACGTCCTGTGTTTGTATTTGTGCCATTATATGTTGCACCTGCGTCTACAAAAAAACTATCACGTTGAGTGGCGTACAATCTTGTACCCATACGTTCTATGTATTTTTTTGATGCACCATTTATAGTTCTTTTTATAACACAATAAACAACATCATCATCACCTTCAGAAACAGTAGCAACGCTTTCAAACGTGCCATCTGTATCGTGTTGATGCCATGCACCTACTTGTTGTTCCGGCACATATGTAAAACCTATTAATTTACCACTACTACTTGTCATCCATACAATAGGCAATGGTGCTTTAGCTAATGCCATATCTGCTATTCTAAAATTATCAAACAAATGTGGCGCACGAAGAGATAAATCACCTGTAATAAATCCATTTGCTTGCCAGTTATAACCTAATTCTCTTACATGACCACCACGAGCAGCAGCATAAACCATACTGTTGTTTACAATTACTGGTTGTGCATTGTTTGCACCAACATAAGATTGTGGTTTTACCGATATAGAACTAGGTGTTATAGCGTCACTATTAACAGATGCTATACGCCATTCTGCTGACCCTGTAAGCAATAGTAATTGTGTTAATGGAACAATGTGTCGTATTGTGTTTGCTTCACGAGCAGCAACTCTAAATTTAATACGGTCATCATCTCGTATAGGTATACCAAAAGACATATTACTTTCAGTACCTGATTTGGTCATGTAAATAGTTTGCGGATCATTATTTGTACCTGCAAAAACTCTTCGTTGTTCAAAATAAGATACAGCACCCGGAAAATTATTAGAACTTGGAAATGGATTGTCATAAACAGGAGGTGTTCTAGAAAAATCTGGTGCTATGTTTGCATCTACAATTGTTGTGCTAGTCGTTTCTCCTAAAAATCCATATACACCTGCTTGTTCTTTATATACTCTATATCTTGCAGCACCACTAACAGCATTCCACGAAATAGTGTTTTTAGCTCCAGTTACAAAAATATTATTACTAACTGAACTAGAACTAGATTGTGCGCTTTCATCTATTAAGTTACTACCAATTGCTGTTACTACATATTCATGATCTTCATATGTATCTGTATTTGTACTAGATGATGAAGGAATATAGGCACTTACAGATACACCAGTTGGTGACGCAATAGGACTTCCAAAATTTATTGTTTTAAGTTCCCATTGTGTTGCACCAAGTCTTCTTAATTCTCTAGGTGCGTGACTAGGATGCACAATTGTCATAACGTCAGCAGATTGCACATAATGTATATCAAATAATTCTGCTTCTAAATACGGTGATGGTATTTCATATGTCATATCAGCAGGTAATGCATACCAATAACCTGTACTAGGCGGTGCTTGGTTTTGATGTTCAGTTTTAGCGTAATAATTAACACCGTTATATAAAGCTATATCTCCAGTTACATAATTAGTAGCACTATTCCATGCTGTTCCGTTGCTGTAATTTAATGTTGCACCTTGTGTATGAAATCTAAAATACTGATCACCCATTTCTATAACCATTGTTTGCACAGTAGAAAAAGTAAAAGACATTAATCTTACTGCTTGTGCGCTATCTTTTACTTCTTTTACAAATGCAAATCCCGGTCTGTTTTCGGCAGGGCCTTGTGGTTTAGCAATAAAATTACGCATTGTTGCTGCACCTTGTTGATATTTACTGTCATCAATACGTCCAAACATTTCTGGTGATATTTCACCTCCAGAAAACGCTTGTTTAAAATTGCGTGTTACAGGCATTAATTACCTCCCAGATGTCCAAGGAACTATATGTTCTACTGTTATATCTCTATGTAAATTATCTGATTGTTTTGCTTGCGTTAAGTATCCTTGCATCATTTGTGTACTACGTTTTGCTTCTGCCATGCCCTGATCACCTTTTATTATTGGCCCTGCAAGCATTGATGCTAAATGCCATGACAATGTAGTTACAAATAAAGGAGAAAATAATGATGGGTCAGTTACATAGGCTTGATATCTCAACATTGCATTTTCTTGATTTGTATAAATATATGATCCTTCTACTGCAAATTGTTGTGGTGAATATTGCCCTGCCACAATAGTGGGTGCATAGTTAGATGTAATTCCTCCGGGAGTGTCACCTGCTGACATTCTTGTAGCGTAATCGTTTTGTGCCGAAGGAGATATAACTGCAACAGGATTCATCATATCCGCAGGTGCTACATATGCATAATCCCATTGATCAAGTGTATTTGTAGTTAATGCTAAATTTCCACGTTTTGCTGCAAAATTCCATGTATGCATTTCTAGCAGATTGTTTCTTGCTATTGGATAAAACCGTGCAGCTTTTTCTGCTTGTGCTGATCCTTCTGGTGGATTAAGCGAAGCTATTGTTGCATCATCACCCAAGTGAGCTAGGGCAAGGTTGCAAATATCTACTTCAGTTGCCATAACATCTCCTAAAAAAAGAGGAGGTTAGCAGTATTACTACTAGCCCCCAGTAAATAAATAAGATAATCAATGCCTATTTATTTGCTTCTACAAGTTGACTAATAAGAGTTTCTTTAGTTTGCCTTCTATCTAGTTCAATACCGATAGTACGACCAAACACTTCGAGTTCTGCTTTAGTCATTGATTGATAATCAATTGATTGAGTAGTTGGCTGAACATTTTCTGACGGTACGGTTGTGTTTGACGCCACAGGTAGATCAGGTTCAGTTCCACCAACTAATTCAAT
>MDSW01099614.1_pt1 | contig 18388 bp, 25 predicted proteins | sample 811171 | NCBI WGS metagenome assembly MDSW01 (sample SAMN05326641, study PRJNA326480) | marine metagenome | isolation source: seawater | place: Atlantic Ocean: North West | collected 2012 | reverse complement strand
TATTGGTGGGCTCGGCAGGAATTGAACCTGCGATCTTCGCCATGTCAAGGCGACGTCATAACCCCTAGACCACGAGCCCGGTTTCTTTCGGTAATGATGTCCCCTCAAGAATCATTCTGATGAATTAAGAAACAATTTTCGAGATCCGCCCGCCGCATTTTTTTGAGGTGCAGAATCCCGCGACTCTAGTTCTTCCGTTTCTCATAGTGATCATTTTTGGATTATCAATATCCACGTAGGATTTGCACTTCATGCAGAAGCCCTGAAAGCCGACTGACATATTTTGTCCAACAAGTTTACAATTTCAAATTTTCAGTAATATAGGGGGTAAATACTACAATTTAGGTGATTTTACAAAAAACATTGTACTGCGAGGAAGTAGGCAGAAGATGATGTTAAATTATTTCTGATAACATAGATTATCAGTATGCATATATCCGGTAATTTGTTGTATTTTCCACCATTTACCTTCATTGTAAATTTTCCATACATTGTGAACGGTTGAAATATTTTTTTCATTAATTCAAATCAATTAAGAATAACAGATAGTATCAATAAACCTTGTTTGAATTTACAATATTTCCATCTTTGAGGGTCATCCGTACTGGCGAGCTCCCGGGAGTCTGGCACCAAGAGTCAGCAGATGGGGACCACAACACGTTAAGGTCTGCAATTCTTCCTTCTGCTATTACTCCTCTAACATCTTCACCTCCAAACATTGTCGAAGCTGGATTCCTAGTTGCCGCTACTAACGCTACAAGAGGGTCTACTCCAATTCTATGTGAAAGTAAACTCCCAATCAGGGGCAACGAAGTGATTGGGCAATTAGGATTGAAATCTGTTGCTATAGAGAAAGGCCAATCCTCCAATATGCATTGCTCTATCGGAGTCTCTAGCTTCTTGCCCAATATGTAGGGCGTACCTGGTAGGAATGTCTGAACGGTCCCAGACTCGGCTGCGCTTATTCTAGCGTCCTCATTAGAACATGCCACATGGTCCCCACTAACAGAACCAAGCTCTGAGGCTAGTTGTAAACCACCACCGTCAACAAACTCGTCCACATGTAGTCTGGACTCCATACCAAATCCCTTCGCAGCCTTCACAATATCTTCGGTCTGCTCATTAGTGAACCAACCATCTTCACAGAATACATCTACCCAATTGGCTAAGCCGAGTTCTGATACTACTGGTAATTGTTCTGATATCAAACTATCAACATATCCATCGCGATCATATTCCGGAGGAAAGTCGTGTGCGCCCAACCAAGTCGGTTTAATGTCGCACATTGTCGACCTGTTTATTACGTTAATAGCTTCTAATATTTTTACTTCAGTCTCAATGTCGAGTCCATACCCGCTCTTAGCCTCAGTTGATGTAGTACCGTTAGAGATTAAATTTTCAACCCTTTCTAAACCAGACGAAATTAAATGATTTTGTGGCGCACTCCTTGTTTCCATCACAGTTTTCATAATTCCGCCGCCAGAAGCAGCAATTTCCTTGTAGGATTTGCCAGAAATCCTCATAGATAGCTCATTTGACCTATCTCCTGACCAAACAAGATGATTATGGCAATCAACAAATCCGGGGACGATAGCCATCCCATTCACATCCATGACCCTAGTTTCAGCAGATTCGGTCTTTGTTGGATACCAAGGGGCAAATTCAGAGATTAAATCTTCAGATGGGCCGATTTTTTCTACCATGCCGTCTTCAATTAAAATTGCCATGCCAGGCTTGTGAACGAGAGATTCCCTCTCCCTTAACCTATATCCTGATAGGGGGTATTCATCATCCCCGGTAGAGAGGTGGGCAACCTCACCACAGTTCGATATCAGTACCCTCACGGCTCTGGGTTATCCCGATAGTTGAAAGAACTCCCGCTCTTGCCACACTCATGGATGGCATTATTCTAGGGATCGAAAGTACGGCCCACACCTTTTCTTTTGGATGTGTAGGACTCGATGGGGCTTTGTTCCCATCCATATCTTCTCTTTTCAAGCCAGAGGAGGGTGGAATCCATCCAAGAGAAGCTGCAGATCACCATTCCGACTCTACCTCCAAACTCCTATCAAAATTATCTCATAGTAATGAATTTGATTGGAAATCAGTGGCAGCAGTAGCATTTAGCCAAGGACCTGGTTTGGGACCGTGTCTTAGGGTGGGGGCATCGGTTGCAAGGACGCTATCAGCTACGCTAAATGTACCGCTAATCGGCGTTAATCATTGTGTAGCCCACATAGAAATAGGTAGAAACCAGACTGGTTGCGTCGACCCAGTATTGCTATACGTAAGCGGTGGCAACACACAGGTAATTGCTAGAGCAGATGGAAGGTACAGGGTACTTGGTGAGACATTAGACATAGGAATAGGTAACATGTTGGATAAGTTTGCTAGACACAATGGGATCCCATTTCCCGGCGGTCCAGAAATAGAGAAGCTTGCATCAAAAATTGATGGAATAAAACATAATCTGGATTCAGTGGCACTTCCTTATGGAATCCAAGGCATGGATTTAGCATTCTCTGGGATACTGACTTCTGCCATTCAAAGGATATCTGAGGGAATCACCCTTGAGGAAGTATGTTGGTCATTGCAAGAGCACTCTTTCGCCGCATGTATGGAAGTAGCAGAGAGAGCTCTGGCCCATACTGGCAAAGATGAGTTATTGTTGGGCGGTGGAGTAGCATGCAACGAGAGGATTAGGGAGATGGGTACCTTAATGTGCGAGGAAAGAGGCGCTAAATGTCACTGGCCCGATAAGGCATACTGTATAGACAATGGAACAATGATAGCCGAACTTGGGAGAAGGATGTTGGACTCAGGAATAAGTACTAAAATCTCTGAAAGTGCAATAAACCCAATGCTAAGAACTGACAATACTGTGGTTTTGTGGGATTGAAGCGTCACGAAATCTTATGAAACCCGGTCCGGCCGGTGGATTGAGGATTGATTAGACAGTGCAGAGACGAAGGAGAAAGAAGGCTGCACCAAAGAACGTCTTTGGAACTGGTTCCCAAGCCTCCTCCTCCGTCAAGAAATCCCCCAAAAAGAAATCAACAACATTGCAGAGAAGAACACCTCAACGAGCTCCTCCATCAGTACCCGGTGCTAAACCTAAATCCCCCGCAAATCAATCTGAGCTTGTATCGTCTAAGGTTCAGACCGTTGATCCTGTAAGTCAGGCCCCCTCGAAGGATGTGCAGGTTGAAGAAATTCCCCCTGAGCCCGAAAAAGAGGCAGAAGTATCAGAGGATTTTTCCGAAGAAATTGTAGAGAATCAAATACTTGGGACAAAGAAAGAGGACAAACAACCCCCCAAGAGTCCAGAGTCCAATACAGACGAAAAGGAAGTCGATGGGAGGAGTTTGAAGGCCAGGGAAATTATTCAGAATAGCATGATTAAAGCTTCAAGAGCGGCAGCGAAGGAAGTAAAGGAAGCGGCCGAGGAATCAAGGAAAAATGCTAAAGTTGAATCAAAAGAAACTACTAAGAAAACGCAGAAGAAATTCAGGAACAAAGTATCTTCTTATCAACCGGCTGCTAGAGCCAAGAGGCTTGATAGGAGTCGCCATATGGAGTACAAATACGAGATGCGAGGTCTGTTGGATAACATAGGTGTAGCGGAGGAACATAGGTCCAACCTACTAGCTACTATTTGGGCTAGGGGGGAAAGGCAGACTACTGTTGAAGCAAAGAATTTCCTGGACGAAAAGCTGAATGAAGGAATAATCGACAAAAACCAACTCAAGACCTTGGAAAAAATAGTAGATGGTTACACTATCAGGCGATAAAACCTGAGAATGGTTCTTGTCAGACAACCCCGTGGGCGATTCGTGGAAGAGTCGGCAGGTGAACCACCATACAGGCGTGGAATTCATTCTGGAATGTACAAAGACAGACTCTGGACAATGAGGCAGTACGCTGGATTCTCTTCACCAGCTAAAACTAATAAGCGATTTCACAACCTTCTAGATGGAGGTCAAACAGGAATATCAGTAGCCTTTGATTTGCCTACTCAGTTGGGATTTGATTCTGATGATGAACTATCATCAGGAGAGGTGGGCAAAGTTGGTGTTTCGATAGACTCAATTCACGATATGAGGGAATTATTTGATGGCATTGATATGGGGTTAATCTCAACGTCAATGACAATTAACGCCCCGGCAACAACATTACTGGCACTGTATGTAGCAGTGGCAGATGAAAGGGGAATTCCAAGGAAAAAACTATCTGGGACTGTTCAGAATGACATATTGAAAGAATATATCTCAAGAGGACTGTATATCTATCCTCCTGAGCCCTCTGTTAGATTGACAACAGATCTCATATCTTGGTGTAAGGATAACACGCCGAGATGGAATACAATTTCTGTCAGTGGCTACCACATGCGTGAAGCTGGTTGCACGGCATCTCAAGAAATTTCCCTTACATTATCAAATGCCATATTTTACTGCAGAAAGGCTATTGAGATGGGCATGAAGATAGACGATTTTGCTCCCAGAATGTCATTCTTCTTTGCCTGTCACAATAACCTAATTGAGGAAGTTAGCAAGTTTAGAGCTGCAAGACAATTATGGTACGAAATGGTGGAGGAGGAATTTTCTCCTAACAATAAAAAGTCCTCACAACTTAGATTCCACACCCAGACTTCAGGGGTGACTTTAACTGCCCAACAACCAATAAACAATGCTGTGCGGGTTGCTTATCAAGCTCTAGCAGCAGTACTTGGGGGTACTCAATCCCTTCACACCAATAGCTTTGACGAAGCCCTAGGCCTGCCAACTGAAGCTTCTGCAAATCTAGCCCTTAGGACCCAACAAATCCTTGCGGAGGAAACAGGAATTACTTCCTCTGTAGACCCTTTGGGGGGATCTGAGGTAGTAGAATCGACAACTGATGGCCTTATAGAAGCAGCCCGGAAGACAATCATGGAGATAGAATCCATGGGTGGAGCAATGGAATGCGTGAAAGCGGGCCTCCAACAAAAAATAATTCATGAGAGTGCATGGGAACAGATCAATAGGGTAGAGGCTGGGGAAGAGCTAGTGGTTGGAGTTAATTCCCACTCAGAAGAAATAGCACCGGAATTCGAGGGGCTGGTAATCAATCCTGACGACGAAAAGAATAAAATTACCGATCTAATAAAATTTAAAAAATCTCGAGACGAAATTCAGGTCGAATTAGCACTATCAGAGGTAAGGAAAGCCTGTATTGATGGTACAAACGTTATGGAACCAATTATCTCTGCCGTGAAGTCGGATGCTACTGTGGGCGAGGTAAATAGCATAATGAGAGAAGTTTTTGGGACATGGGTCGCCCCTAGTGGTGTTTGAATGGGACGGGGATCTGTCAACCACATTGGGATAGCCACTGACTCGTTAGATAACGCTGCAAAGGTTTGGGAAGCGCTTGGATTCGCTCAAGGTGATGACGAAGTAGTGGAGGACCAAGGTGTCAAAATTAGGTACATGCGTGGCGATGGAGAGACAAATATTGAGCTCCTAGAACCGCTTTCTGATGATTCCCCCGTGGGTAAATTCCTATCCGCAAGAGGTCCAGGTGTCCAGCAAATTGCAGTCAACGTCCCTGACATTGTTTCGAAAATATCCCAACTCAAAGGTATGGGAATAAGGATGATCAATGATGATCCAATTCTTGGTTCAAATGGGCATAAAATAGCTTTCATACATCCTTCATCTTCCGGTGGTGTTTTGATTGAATTAGTCGAATATGGGCAGTCAGAATTATGAAAAAGGAACCTCTTTTCGTAGAATCATGATTACCTCTTTGGACCGAATTGAAAGCTTGGAAAAAACATCGATACCGGATATCCAGACTGAAATTGATTATCTGAGAGACACATTGGAAGTATTAAGGGCGACAAATGAGATTTCTAACGATGCCTTCTTGGAGGCTGGTTCTATACAGGGAGGACTATCATTAATCCTCAATCTAATTTCCCAAGATATCCCGGAGGAAGAGGCTAACTCCCAATTAGAAAGTTTGAAAGAAAGGGCAAGAACCTTGGAACAAAGCCATTTAGGTCTTGACGATAAAATTGAGAGTAAAAGAAGGTAATACTCAGATAATACTCTAGTAATATTTATCGGTAAAATCAGAACCGCAACGTCATGCCAAAGGTAAGTCTAGACATGCCTGAGGAAATTCTAATTGATCTAAAAACACATGTTGGTGACCATAAGAAGTTCGTTAGTCTAGCTGACGCGATAAGAACCGCATGCAGAAAGATGTTGGATCAGTTGGATGAGATAGATGATAGACATGGTAGATCGGGTGATTAATTGACAAGTAAGAAAGAAGCAATGAGTGCAGTCAACACGATTGTTAGGTACATAGAGGGCCAAGAAGGAGACTTAAGGGAGGGTTTAGCCAACACCCCAAAGAGAGTTGTGGAGTCATTTGATGAAATATTCTCCGGCTATGGTAAGGACGCGAAATCAATCTTAGACTCTACCTTCAACGCAGAAGGGTATGAAGGCATAGTTCTACTCAAAGAAATGGAATTCCACAGTACCTGCGAACATCATCTCCAACCATTCTCTGGTAGGGGCCATATTGCATACATACCCGTAGATAGAATAGTAGGTATCAGCAAGCTGGCTAGACTATTGGATATGCACTCAAAGAGACTTCAGAATCAAGAGAGAATAACACAATCCGTGGCCGACGACATCGTAGAACACCTCTCGCCGTTGGGTTGCGCGGTAATTCTCGAAGCGCAACATGGGTGTATGAAGTGTAGAGGAGTAATGAAGCAAAATGCAACCATGACTACCAGTGCTATGAGGGGTGTTTTCTTTGAAAAGGCCGAAGCAAGGGCCGAGGTCCTCCAGCTAATGAGAGGAGACAATTAGTGGTGATATAGTGTTAAAATACCCAATTGTGGAAATATTCCACTCCGTTCAAGGGGAGGGTTTTCACTGTGGCATTCCTCATGTGTTCATTAGATTTGGAAACTGCAACCTAAGGTGTGAATGGTGCGACACTGATTTCATGACATATGAAGAAATGGGAATTGAATCTATTATAACCAAGGTTCTCAGCTATGATTGCAAACGTGTTATCTTCACAGGAGGTGAGCCTGCTATGCAAGACCTCTCTACTATTGGGTCTAGACTGAAAGAATATGGAATATTCCTCTCTATAGAGACAAATGGAACTATACCCGTAGATCCAGTAATTGACTGGATTTGCGTTAGTCCAAAGGACCAGCTATACCCAAATGCCCGCATTAAACAAAGGACTGGAGATGAGCTAAAAGTCGTATATTGCGGTCAGAATCTGTCGATGTATGATGATTTGAAGAGGGGATTCAACAACTTGTATATCCAACCTTGTTATTTAGAAGATGAATCAGTAGAGGAAAACGGCAAGAGTTTCCAAATTGTTGAAAATTTGGTAAAAAAGAGCCCAGGTTGGAGATTAAGCCTACAGACACACAAGTGGATGGGTGTACCATGATTAGATCCGTTATGGCCCTTTCAGGAGGTATGGATAGCACATCTCTTCTACTCCGAATCCTAGCAGAAGGGAGCAAGGTTACATGCTTATCATACGATTACGGTCAAAAGCACTCTATTGAATTAAACAGGGCTAGGGAAAATATTGCCTACCTATCAAAAAAAGGACACAAGGTAGAACATGAGTTGCTGGATCTTAAATCAGCCATGGGGGCAATAAATTCAGCATTAACTTCTGAAGAAATTGAGGTTCCAGAAGGGCACTACCAATCGGAACAAATGAAACAAACTGTTGTGCCAAATAGAAACGCAATATTTGCCTCAATCCTATATGGGCACGCGCTGAGCATTTCCAATTCAGAGGATTGCGAGGTCAGGGTTTCCCTGGGAGTACACAGTGGGGACCACGAGATATATCCCGATTGTAGACCGGAGTTTTACGAATCACTAGAAAAGTCATTCTCTATTGGAAATTGGGGGAGCTATAGAATATCATTCCATTTGCCCTATATCTCCGGGAACAAAACTAGCATCCTGATTGATGCGCTAAAATCTTGTGAATCATTAGGGTTAGATTTTGATACAATTATGGCGAATACGAACACCTCATACTATCCAGATAAGTATGGACGTAGCTCAGGAAAAACAGGAGCCGACGTTGAGCGGGTTCTTGCTTTCAATAGCATAGGAAGAAAGGATCCACTGAATTATGTTGACGGTTGGGAAACGGCCCTAAATTACGCTTTAGAGCAGGAAAGGAAGGGGATCTACGAATGAGTAAAGATATGCCTAAATTCGATCCAGAAAAAGACCCAGAATGGAGGACGAGGCTAACAAAACTCCAGTATCATGTTACCCGAGAGTCAGGGACCGAGAGACCTAATACAGGAATCTACAATATGGAAAAAAGGAAAGGCGACTATCATTGTATTTGCTGTGGCCATATGCTATTCACCTCGGAAATGAAATTCTTATCAAGATGTGGTTGGCCAGCATTTCATTCTGAACACAAAAAGGCTGGTATCAAGCGAATTGTGGATAAATCGCACGGTATGCTGAGAGTGGAGGTCAGATGCGGCTCATGTGACGCACATTTAGGCCACGTATTTGACGACGGGCCAATGGAGTTTGGAGGAGAGAGATATTGCATAAATTCCGCGAGTATGGACTTCAAGTTGGGGTGTAATAATGACAACTAGGATCAGGAGATGGGTGGAGACCGACACCGGTCACAGGGTCCCAAACCACAATAGCAAATGCAGACACATGCATGGCCATAGATACAGATGGGAGGCGGAGTTAGAGGGTGATGTGGTAGCCAAAAAAGGAGTTTCAGAGGAAGGTATGTTGATGGATTTCTCGGACGTATCAAGTATTCTGAATACCGTTATTCACGATGTTGTTGATCACGCATTCTTAGTTTTTGAAGATGATTATGAGGCGAAAAAAGCCCTTTCTATGATGGGGGATGAGCATCGAACTGTAATAATGCCGTTCATACCCACGGCAGAGAATCTTGCCAAATGGGCATTTGATCAAGTCGACCCATTAATCAAGTCGTCATACGGAAACTCCCTTTTTCTTAGAGCCTTTCACGTTAGAGAGACCCCCAAATCATGGGCAAGTTGGGTCCGTCCAGATTGACCAGAACACTTCGTAAAATATCTCTAGAACCCTCAGTTCTACCTCATTAACAGGACAGACTGTTATTTGTCAAGTATGATATACCCTCATGATTATATCAGAACAATGCATAATTCAGCTATCGAGGTATTTAGCCGATGGGCGATGGAAGGGCGTGATGAGGGTATGGAAAATGGCCATGCGCCAAGTGTAGAAGTACTGATTTCAAAGGCCTTGCCAAGGCTTAGAAATCAATTCAAATCAATAGATGTTGGTTGTGGAAACGGATGGGCCGTGAGGAAAATTTCCAAGTTGACAGATTGCTCGTTAAGTATGGGGGTGGATGGCTCCGCAGCTATGATTGATAAAGCAAAGAAAATTGACTCAGGAGGAAACTATCAGGTTGGTAAATTACCAGATTGGGCTCCTCTGGAAAAGGTAGACCTAGTGCTAAGTATGGAATTTATTTATTATCTGGAGGATCCCTTTGAGTTCATTAAGTCGACTCATGATGACTGGCTATTAGATGGTGGAACTATTGCTATCGGCATGGATCATTATCTTGAGAATGAAACAAGCCTTTCATGGCCGGATTCAATGAACTTGAAAATGTCCACTAAGAGTATTCAAGATTGGCTACTTGAATTCAAAAAAGCAGGATTCACCAATCTAGAATACCATCAAACTGGAAGAAAGGTAAATTGGGCTGGCACTCTTATTATATTGGGCACTAAGGAGTAAATTGATATTGAAGTCGTACTGAAGATCTAAATTATCCAATTTCTAGATTCAAGATCAACTGATTTCATATTTCCTTGGATTTACCAACAGAAGGAGTAAGCTCTCTTGATTTTCTACTACGACCCAGTAATGAGAGGGCCCACCAACCAAAGGAGAGTATGGGTGTTGAGACGAACAATACCACTAGAAGCCAGATGAAAGGCATTCCATTGGCCATTGGCCATGCCCATATTGAAACAGAAACCAAAGTGGCGATCAATAGTATCCTAGAGGCCTCACTTGGAGTGTCCCTGCCATTGTGGTCTAGGAGCGGGGATAGTAGAATGTCGCCATAACCCACACCAATTCCCCATTTCGATTACAAATATCAGGTTAAATTCCCATCAATGCTCCACTGTTCAAAGATGTATTCATTTTTTTCCAATCTGAATACTAACAGATCTACCCCCTCTTGGGATTGGATATTATTTTCTATTCCAATGCCCCCAGAGCTTCTTCAATGATTGAGTAATCTGGATAGTAGGTTTTGCTTTGCCAAATAATAATACCTTTGGAATCTATTACTTGAAGCGTCGGTGTGACAGGGTTGTTGAAAGCTTCTGATAGAGGAATCGAGCTTTGCTCTCCACTAACAGCGTACCATGCAGTGTCTGACTCTGTGGGTACTAGTACTGGCCAAGGGCTGTAATGATCTGATGAGTTATTCCCGTAGGTGTTGTATACATATTGAAACTGCTCAAAACTTGGATATCTGTGAATCGTGACAACATTCGAATCTTCTTGTATTGTACCATTTTGCATGCATTGCCGAATCATTTCTGTCCATTGATGGCAGCCATTACACCCAGCCGCCGCCCAAAGTATGAGAGTACTGTTGTTGCCTGCTTGATCAAGCAAATTATAGTCTGAAGTTATGTCTATCTCTCTACCTAGAGTTTTAGCAACCACATTAACGCCCTCCAATTCCTCATCATTTGCCCCTTGGATAATATCTACGTCTTCTACGACAGGAGACGTGCAACCTGGAAGAACGACCAACACGAGCAAGACGATCATTGTTTTCTGCATGTTTACTTGAAGTTCCCACTAGGGATAAATTGTTGTTCTACCAGTCAAATATAGATGCCTGAATCCGACTCCTCCTAAAGTCCGATGTAAATTTAGTCAGATGCAAATTAGATACGGCTCTTGCCGCGGAATCTAAAGCGGCACCGGATGTTCCAATTTCCAAACCAAAAGCATCCCCAATAAATGAGACACAATCCTTTGATACGACTGATTTAGGGCCTGAGAAAGGTGTGCTGTATCTCCATTTGTGAGACTTCCATCCATCGGTTGATAAACCCATACTTTCTGAGATTATTTTGGTAATATCCTCTAAACTATTATCAATCAATTTGTCGCTGATATCTGAAGAAAGCTCAACAAGTGATGTTGTGTTGTCTATTTGCATAAGATCATACCCTTCAGGTACCATTTGTGGTTTATTTTCAGTGGGGCCCCAAGAGACAATTTTGGAATAACTTTGTCCCATAATTTCCAGGCCCAACCAACTGGCTATCTCCATGGCCTGTTCTACAGGAACGGCTACTATCACTTTGTCATGGGTTGATACATCCACATGACCATCAAAATCCTTAGTTAACCTGACTCCATTTTCGACGATATCTATGTCTATTATCTTGTGACTGAGATGGACTTCTGACCCTTGGGACAGATGATTGAGGAGTTCTGGAATAGGCTTCAGGGGTACTAGAGTTGACCCCTTAAGCTTAACATAACCAAGTCTTGACCATTCTTCTGCAAATCTAATCATCCATCTCGGGATGGAGTCCAAAGATCTTGATCCTAAATGAAAGATGTCGCCACTTTCTGTATTCCAACCCGTTAGCCTGCCTCCGATCCTAGCACCCTTGTCCCAAATTGTTACCTTATGGCCTAGATCAGTGAGTAGCCTAGCAGCAAACATTCCCGACAACCCGCCTCCAATAATTCCTACATCCAAAGTCATACCTCCGCTCGGTCTATTTGTTATATCGACGTATTTTGTAATGTCTAGACGGTTCAGGTGTGACAGAGTAGGCCTTTTTCGAATTTTACCCATTACCGGGTCTACAGGTCCAAATGCTCTGTCGAAAAGTCCGAAGCACCATTGAACTCCAGCTATCGAACTAGGATCTCTACCGTCAAGGGCAAATCTGTTATTTTGATCTAACGCAATTTTCATTGCTTCTTCAGGGTCCTTTATCCAATTTGCAAAGGCCTTTCCCCAAGTCATTCTGACATTATTGTGCATTGTTCCGTGTCTGAGTAAACCGGTTTGTGCAGAATCCCAAAGAACATCCCCGGTAGAACTTCTCTCTAACTGCATCGGTGATAACTCGGATATTGGTCCGGTTCTATCTGCCCATGATGAAATTGCCCATTCCGGAATATGGGACCATTTTTCGGGATGGTTTAACGCATGGGCATGGTGTTGTGCATGTTCCCTGAATACAAGCATCTCCTCGAGAAACTTCTCTGCTCCTTTGCCCCCTATCTCTGAGGTTTCTCTTACAATTTGAGTCACAGATATCATGCCATAGTGGATCCAAGGGGACATTCCGCTAACTCCATCACTCAAGGCAGCATTATTCCTGTTCAAATGGTAGCGCCGAAGTCCCGTTTTACACCAATTTAACCAACGTTCTGTCGCCGATGAAGTACCACCTTTTAGCTCATTAACAGGTACCACGGTGGGGTCAATATCGCAACCGGACATAAGTTCTGCACCTCCATCCTTTGCTAGCTCAAGTCGAACGTCGACTGGACTAAATGGTGGATTCCATGAGTTTGGCATTCTTTTGGGCCGCAACTTCATTCTAGGCCAATTTAGGCTTGCCCGTATTCTCATTTGTTTTTTTGTGGCTTCTCTGAATCTAAATGGCCTGTCAATTGTTTTACCAAAAATAGGCCTTGGTAAAACACAATGTGAGTCTACCTCCACTAAACAACAATTTCCGATTAATTTCTCTGTCCAACTAATCCATGGGTCAAGATCAACCATATCGGTAATTACCAATCCCGATTCTTTAGCTAAATCGAGAAGATATGGGCCCCTAGTACCCTTCCTGGACACATGAACGATGTGGTCAACAGATAAGGACTCAGCTCTGTCTGCTACGTCCGCAGCACCCTCGAGTAAGAATCTGTGATGCCTGTAGGAAGCTTGGGGGTATCTTTCATCGATTCCATGGTATATCAGCAGGGGAACGTCTTTTGTTGAAGCAATATGAACCGCAGTGTCGAATGTCGGGCATTCATCTAATCTGATCGCCGTTCTCATCCAATGCAATACGAATGAAGGGTGTTCACGGACATTATTTGAACGAACTATGCACCTTTCTTTCAGGTGTTCAGGTAAGCCCAACTCTTCGAGCACATTTTATTTTAGGTGCACGGACCATTTCAAATGTCGTTATTCTAGATGTGACGTTTGTTGAATTGGAATAAATTGGTGGCAAAATATGGATAGAATCTAGTAGATATTGACTTAAAATCTCGTACAACCCACTAAAAATGAAATTTTTTGGCACAAATACATGGAACCCCTAATCAATAGATGCCATCAGATGGCCTTAGGCGATGAGACAGCTAATTTAGTTAGGAAGGTTGCAATACTTTCGGCAATTTTTGGCTTTATTGCCCATATTGTGGTATGGTTACTACACGACTTAGGACATATCGCGATATCAGGAGACTCATCAGAATTAGTTAAATCTCCACTTTCAACCCTGTATACTCCATTTTCAATCCTTTTGGCCTACGAAGTATATCAGCTAATAAGAACAATACCGGATTCGTTTTCATCATCCGTTGGGAAACAGTTTGAAATTGCCACTTTACTGGTAGTTAGAGAGGTACTGAAGAGACTGTCAGAAATTGAAATTACAAGTGATTGGTCAATAGGAGAAGACTTGGGGATCCTACTTGTAGAGTGTGCAGCATTCGTTGTCCTGTTCTATACATCTACTTACTATCACAGAATATCACTTGAAATCCAACATGAGAATGTTCCTTCAGATCAAGTTTCTTCTTTCATCTCCTACAAGAAGATCATCGCAACTGCAATGGTCCCAGTCTTCTTATTTATCGCAGCATTCTCATTTGTTAATTGGCTAAACGATGCCAATGATGGCGGCGGAGGGGTGGACCGCGGAATCTTCTTTTTGGAATTCTTCACGTTTCTCATACTCGCTGATATTCTGATACTGCTAATATCGTATTGGTTTTACACTGATTTTGCCAATCTCGCGAGAAATACAGGTTTCGTACTCTCCACTGTTATAATTAGAGTTGCTATATCTTCCACTGGTCTCTCTTCCATGATACTCTTCAGCCTAAGCGGGGTGCTAGGAGTCGCTATCATTAGAGCTTCCAGTAAATTCAATCTGGATTTTGGACGATACAACGACACAATTCAAAATTGACATAGGGGGATTAGCAACTTATGGATAAGAAATTCGCAGAAAATCTACCATGGCCGTATCACATCATACCCATACTCTCCGGGCTTTTTGGACTGATATTAGGTGTTAGAATAGTAGAACAATTTGGGCCTCTAGTGAGAACTATATTTCCATCCATTTGTCTGATTATTGGGGGATTTGGAGGATTACTACTTATCGGATACTTGTCTGATAATTCGAGTCTCTCCCCATAAATTACATTTTTTTCTCAAACGAATCGGAAGCGCTTGATATTGCCCCAATTAATCTATGAACCTCATCTTCTTTAGGCAGGCCTCGAAATATCACTCTCAGGAGGGTTTCCTGAATGCCCTGTCTTTTGTGTTCCTTTGTGGGCATTAGCCGTGCAAATCTAGAAACTTCCGATCTAAGTTGATCTCTTAATTTAGAATTTAAGAGCCTTCCACCAGTCCCTGGTGGGATGTCAGAATTGGAGTTTGTATACCACGAGAAACAAAGTATTGCGACTGCATGACTGAGGTTTAGTATTGGGTAGCCCTCCCATGTTGGAATAGTGACAAGGATATCGCACAATCTTAGCTCGTCATTTAGCAGTCCCTTTCCCTCTGGACCGAACACCATCGCAACCTTTCCGTCAACTCCAGATAGCCTCTCAGGTAGCTCTTCTGGCAAAAGGAAGTGCCTCATCGATGTTCTATCCCCATCTTCTCTTTTTCCAGATGTGCCAACAACTAGGGAACAATCGGAAAACGCCTCTCCAATACTGTCGACCTTTTTAGAGCAATCAAGAACTTCTTGCGCGTTCTTTGCCCTCTTCCTAGTCTCATCAGACCATTCTCCGGACCTACCGACAACCCTCAGATCCTTTATCCCGAAGTTTAGCATCGATCGTGCAACGGCACCGATGTTCCCATCATGTTCTGGATTAACCAAAACAATACAGATATTATTCGAGAAGGAGGGGAGCACACCTTCCCTCCTATCACCCATGACCCTTCGAACTAGTCTACAGTGATGAGTTATGCGCTAATCTACTCTGCGTTGTTTATACCGCGTTATATATCCAGCAATCCAATTCCTCATTCTTTTATTATCCACATCTGAAAACTCTGAGACTAGATGCTTATTCTTCTCGAAGTCATCTGTAAATTGATCGGGATATGTTTCCACCAACCTTAGCGCCCTTGACTTGATGAACGAAGGCCTGATATTTCCCATAATTACTCCTCCAAAAGCTTGACTTCCAAGGGAAAACCTTCCTCTCTTGTGCATACGACCTTAATTTTCCTCGGAGGATTCTGCATTCCCCGTTTCCATATCACATGGTTGATGGACTCATCAATCCAAATTTCCTCTTCCTCCGTTTTTTTCATGTGTTGGGCAACATGGCTCTTTACCTCCGCCATAGCTCTCTTGGCTCTGTGCGTACGTGGTACTTTCCAAGCCGCCCTAAGGGGTATTGTGAGCTCCTTTACTTCTGCCATTCTTTCACCTCTGAAGTTTTGAGCGTCTCCACATATGCCTCTTTGGGTGTGAATTGGTCTTTCTGTTAGTCCTCATTACAACCCAAACCGGTACCCTTTTATTTTGCTTAGTCACCTTATTGAGCCTCTTTTTTTTAGCAAAGGGCTTGTTTCTCGCCATTCTAGTACCCCTCCAGTCCCGGGTATCGTTTTTCAGCAATATCTCTTACAGAATGCGCGATTTCATCAAGCAAGCTTTGACCCTTTGCGCTGACAACTTTTCCTCTATTTACAGTACCTGCTGGGTTCATTGCATCTTCCAGAAGCCCCGATTCAGAAAGTTGTTGTAGAATTTTCCTAGATATGTTCCTAGATCCGGCTACTGCCTTGTTCTTTTTTACGCCCCTATCTTTGGCTCCTCCAAACTCTTGCGAAATTCTGTTTGTACCAATGGGTCCTTTCATTGCTACCTTTCGTAGTACTGAAGCAGACCTAGTATGCCACCAGTTTTCTTGGACCGGAGGCCTTTCTCTGTGTGTTCCAGTCTTTACGTGGGAAGCCCACTCTGGTGGTTTAATCGATTCTTCAGACCGTAATCTATCGGCGAGACCAGCTATTAAGAGGTCGGCGGGGACGTCATAGTACGTTGTCATTTACTCACCGTGCGGGCCGCCCGTCTCAAAGTCCGTATTTAACCGTGATGACACGGTTTTGAAACTAGCTGGTCTTAATTACGGTATACGACAAGCATTGAAAAATACGCTCCTATTGGTAGGCATGTGAAAAGGTCTCTATCAAAGAACCCGAACATGCTCAGAACCATGATCGGTACCGGTCTAACGCTGATAGTCCTACTAGCCTTCGCTGTCTACTCCAATACTGTAGACTCGGAGTACTACGAATACACTACGACAAATGAGAATCAACAGATGGAATTAACAATAGAAGAGGAGGGACAATCCGAATGGTATTTTTCAACCAACTATGCCATAACATGGGTGAACTTTTCAGTTGATGGAGCCCCAGTGGATTCCGTGTTAACCGTAGAGGCGGAAGGAACCAACTGGTCACATTCCCCCAGCCTTGGATTGGAAGATTCGAACTACATTTGCAATGAGCCAGAGTCGGATTACTCTAGTCTGATCGAGACTTGCGATTATAGTAGGACCCATTCAATGGTCCTAGAAAGTGGAAATGGAACTCTAAGGGGCAGAGTTTCACTAGAGTTGCCAATTAAGGGTAAGGGATACCTCGAGAGCTCGAGTATTGAGGAAGCCACAGAAATAGCACAAAAGATGGTCTCAGATGCCAAAAGGACGATAACCTGGAAGATTTCAATAAGCCAAGATGGCGAGGTTGTCCCTAGCGCTGGATTGTTAGTGACAGGAGACTACGCCAAGCACGAATTGATCGAATTAGAACAATTTAAGATCGATCCAATTCAAGAGACAGTATACAGTTTCTCGGCCTTGGTAGGTTGCTTCTTCATGGCACTAGTAGTGCCTCTTATGATATATTTCGCTGCTAGATACAGGGAGACCAAAGACGAGGAAAAGAGATCGTTCATCGAAGAAGAATAAATATTCGTGCAATAATGATTTCTTTTGTTCATATTATGGATTGCTGAATTTTAACAGCATCCATCGCAAGAACAGGTAGAATCACATGGATTGCAATCACAACATTGACGAGGCATAAAATCTGGTAAGCAAATTAATATTTAGACATACCGGAATTAATAGCTGAAGATTTCGGCATTTCTAAATTAGTAATTGTTTTCGATACTAATTATTTTGATTATTAATATTCGTAATCTCCACATAACCTAGGTTTAGGAAGTGGGCTATTGATTTGCTAACTCTTTCAGTCACAGGTGATATCTTCTCATTAAATTCATCATCCATTGCACTCATAATCTCGGCAATAGTATTTGTTCCATCCATCAAAAGCCAAAGTTTGGAATTCATATCGTCAAGTTTCCTCCTAACTTTCTTAGGTGCATTGAATATGTCAGATATCTTTGTTTCAAATTTTCCTAAGATCTTATCCACGGTAATAACTACTAGTCCATGTTCATTAATTTCCCAATCAACATTGGATCTTTTTGGAATCAAACCGTTCTCCATTAGAACACCGACAATATTAGCCAAGCGGAGGACATAATCCCTATTATGACAAATCCTATCATTTTCTTCTTTCCTCTTCTGAAGTTGCTTGCCCACCAAGTACCGACTCCGCTCAAAGACATTAAGAACAATGCAACGGACTCTGCAGATGTCAGAGACTCGGACGTCAACCTATCTCCTCAATTTTATTGTGTTCGATACCATAGAAGCAGCCAAAGATTTCACTCTATCCATGAGTAGATCATCGACTATTGAGCCATTTTCGTCAAATGCCTCCTTAATGTGTGGAACTGCTATTTGCTCAGGAGCTACCCAACCGTGTATCCATCTTGCAGCAATCCTCATATGATTCAGTGTGTTGTTGCTATTCTGACCGCCAAGAGTGGCCATTAATCCAAACACCTTTCCGGAGGTATGTTTAGAATAAAGCCAATCCAGACTATTTTTCATCACACCACTCATTGTGCCATGATACTCCGGGCTTG